>Ga0306923_10002494_pt1 | contig 16887 bp, 11 predicted proteins | sample sta12Can44000108_FD_203841 | JGI IMG/M metagenome (GOLD analysis project Ga0306923, IMG submission 203841) | Lab enrichment of tropical soil microbial communities from Luquillo Experimental Forest, Puerto Rico - statanox.12C.anox.44.000.108 (v2)... | ecosystem: Environmental > Terrestrial >... | reverse complement strand
TACACCGGGATGCTCAACGCGCACGGCACCTACGAGGCCGACATCACCGTCACCCGGCTCTCGGCCGAGGAGTTCCTGCTGGTCAGCAGCGCCGCGAGCACCGAACGCGACCAGGACCACATCACCAGGCGGAGGCCGCCCGGCGGTCACGCGTCGCTGGTCGACGTCACCTCGCAGTACGCCGTCTACGGGGTCATGGGACCCCGGTCGCGCGACCTGCTGGGAAGGCTCTCCCGCGCCGGCTTCGGCGATGAGGCACACCCGTTCGGCTCAAGCAGGGAAATCGACCTCGGCTACGCCACGGTCCGCGCCACCCGGATCACCTACGTCGGCGAGCTCGGCTGGGAGCTGTACGTCCCGGCCGAGTTCGCCGCCGGCGTCTACGAGGACCTGACCGCCGCGGGTGCGGAGTTCGGCCTGGCTAACGCCGGCTACTACGCGATCGAGTCGCTGCGTCTTGAGAAGGCGTACCGGGCCTTCGGCCGCGAGCTGACCCCGGACTACAACCCGGTCGAGGCCGGCCTGCTGTTCGCCTGCAAGCTCAAGACGGACATCGGCTTCCTCGGCCGGGAGGCGGTCGAGCGGGCCCGGGCGGAAGGCCCGCGCCGCCGCCTGGTCTCGCTCGTGCTCGGCGACACCGGCCCGGACGTCATGATCTGGGGCGGCGAACTGGTGCTCCGCGACGGCGTCGCCGTCGGCCAGGTGACCTCCGGCGCCTGGGGCGAGACCCTCGGTGCGTGCGTCGGCCTGGCCTACGTCCGCCACCCGGACGGCGAGGTACTCACCCCCGACCAGGTCCGGGCGGGGGAGTACCAGGTGAACGTCGGCGGCCGGCTCTACCCGGCCGCGGTCGGCCTGCGCCCGCCGTTCGACCCGGCCGGTGACCGGGTCAGGGGCCGCTATTTATCCCGAACGGGCCTGCTACCCGCCCCCGCGCCGGCCACGAGCTCGGCCAGCACCGACCCGGCCGTGCGCTCGGCGTACTCGCCCGGTGCCGCCAGGACCGTGGACAGTTACCCCCCGGATTGCGCGGGTTCCTGTCCACGATCCTCCCGGAACGGGCAGTTAGGCTGGATCTACTGATCGCGGTGGCCGGCCAGCCCGTCCCGGGCGGGCCACGGCCGTTTCGGGGAGGTGACGGTGCGACCCCTCCGCATCCCGCGCCTCCCGCCGGGCGCCGTCGCGGCCATCGCCGCCGTCGCGGCCATCGCCGCGGTCCTCACCGCCTGCTCGGGCCCGGCGCCGTCACGCCCCGCGCAGCTCAGAGCCGAACCCGAACCCACCTACTACCTCGCCCTGGGCGACTCGCTGGCCCGGGGTGTCCAGCCCAACGCGGCCGGCGTCAGCGTGGAGACCCCGGACGGCTATCCCGACCAGGTCTACGCGGCGCTGCTCCCCAGCCGTCCCGGGCTGGAGCTGGTCAAGCTGGGCTGCCCGGGCGAGACCACCACCAGCATGATCAACGGCGGGATCTGCCGTTACCCCGACGGATCGCAGCTGGCCGCGGCGGCCGCCTTCCTGCAGGCCCACCGCGGCCGGGTGTTCCTGGTCACCCTGGACATCGGCGCCAATGACCCCGAACACTGCGGCGGCGAGCCCAACCTCGCCCAGCTCGCCTCGTGTGCGGTCAAGGGCATCCCGACCGCGGTCGGCCAGCTGGGCACGATCGTGACCCGGCTGAAGGCCGCCGCGGGACCGGGCGTGCGCATCGTCGGGATGAACTACTACCTGCCCGCGCTGGCCGAATGGCGCGGCGGATGGCCGGGGCGCGTGGTCGCCAGGACCGCGGAGAAGCTGGCCGCCGTCTACAACCACATGCTGGGCCGGGTCTACGCCACGTCGGGGGTCCCGGTCGCGAACGTGTTCGGCGCCTTCGACACCGCCGACTTCACCAAGCCGGCGGGAACAGACGTCCCGCGCAACGTGGCCCGGCTGTGCCAGTGGACCTGGCAGTGCGCCGCCCCGCCTCGCGGGCCCAACCAGCACGCCAACCGGGCCGGGTACGAGGTCATCGCCCGCGAGTTCCTGCAAGCGGCCGGCCTGAGCTCCGCAGCATCCTGAACAAGCTCGGCTTCGGCTCCCGGGCCCAGATCGCCGCCTGGATGACCGCCGGCCAGCCTTGACACTGCTGTCCCGTGCGGCGCAGGGTGGTCGGGATGACCGGCATCGACCTGACCGAGGAGACCATCTTCACCTGGGGCGCGCCGCCGCTGAAGTTCGGCGCCGGCGCGGTCGACGAGATCGGCTTCGAGATGGCCCAGTTCGGGGCCAGGCGGGTCCTCATCCTGACCGACCCCCGGATCCACGCGCTCGGCATCCCGGCGCGCATTGCCGAGTCCCTGACCAGGTACGGGATCACTTCGGAGATCTTCGACGGGGTGCACGTCGAGCCCACCGACGACAGCATGGACAAGGCGGCGGGCTACGCCCGCGAGCAGGGCCCGTGGGACGGCTTCGTCGCGGTGGGCGGCGGCTCGTCCATCGACACGGCCAAGGCGGTCAACCTGCTGACCACCGACGAGGGCTCGCTGATGGACTACGTCAACAAGCCGATCGGCGCGGGCCGGGCGCCGGCCAGGCAGCTCAAGCCGCTGATCGCGGTCCCGACCACGGCCGGGACCGGCTCGGAGAGCACCGCGATGTGCGTGCTCGACGTGCTGTCGATGAAGGTCAAGACCGGCATCAGCCACTGGCGGCTGCGCCCCGCGCTGGCCGTGATCGACCCGCTGCTGTCGCTGACCATCCCGCCCGAGGTCACCGCCTCGGCCGGGATGGACATCGTCTGCCACGCCCTGGAGTCCTACACCGCCCGCTGGTACAGCACGTTCGACCGCAAGCAACCCGAACAGCGCGTCACCTACTGCGGCTCCAACCCGGTCTCCGACCTGTGGTGCGAGAAGGCGCTCACGCTGCTCGCCGCCTCGTTCCGCACCGCGTTCCGCGAGGGGGGCGACCCGGAGGCACGGAGCAACATGATGCTGGCCGCGACGTTCGCCGGCATGGGGTTCGGCAACTCCGGCGTGCACATCCCGCACGCCAACGCCTACCCGATCGCCGGCCTGGTCAAGGAGTACCGCCCGCCGAACTACCCGCAGTCCGAGCCGATGGTGCCGCACGGCATGGCGGTGTCGCTGACCGCCCCGGAGGCGTTCCGGTTCAGCTTCCCCAGCGCGCCCGAGCGCCACCTCAGGGCGGCCGCGCTGCTGGCCCCGGACCAGGACAAGCTGGACGACGCGGGCGAGCAGCTTCCCTCCGTCCTGGTAGACCTGATGCGCGACATCGAGATCCCGAACGGCATCGGCGCGGTCGGCTACACCGAGGCGGACATCCCCGACCTGGTGCCCGGCACGATGAAGCAGCAGCGCATACTGGCCACCTGCCCGCGCCCGGTGAACGAGGACGACATCGCGGGGATCTTCGCCAGGTCGATAGAGAACTGGTGAGCCCCTAGCCCGTGGACGAGCCGATCGCCGGGAGCCTGCACCACGTCGAACTGTGGGTGCCCGACCTGGGCCGCGCCGTTCAGCAGTGGGGATGGCTGCTCGGCCGGCTCGGCTACGAGTCCTTCCAGGACTGGCCGGACGGCCGCAGCTGGCGGCTCGGCGGCACGTACCTGGTCGTGGAGCAGTCGCCGGCCATGACCGCCGGCCAGCACGACCGGCTCCGGCCCGGGCTGAACCACCTGGCGTTCCACGCCGGCCCGCGGCACCGCGTCGACGAGCTCGCCGCGGCCGGCCCGGCCCACGGCTGGACGCTGCTGTTCCCCGACCGGCACCCGTACGCGGGCGGACCCGAGCACTACGCCGCCTACCTGGCCAACACCGACAACTTCGAGGTCGAACTCGTCGCCACCGGGCCGTGAAGCGCGGCCGCGGCCGAGCCAGTGTCGTAGCAGATCAGGTTTGCCCGCGTGGCTCCGTACCTCACGCCGCAGGCGTCCCGCAGCACTCATGCTTCCCGCGCCGGCCCGGCCGACGCCGCCGTGGCCTTGCCTCCTGGTGCTGCTGCACTCCGCTGTGCTGCCGTGACTGGTGATACGCACCGCTGCCCGTTCTTACGGCGTGGATGTCCCAGCCATGTCGTTCATGCGACGTGGATGTGGCATCCACGTCGTATGACCTGGCACGGGGCGGTGCCAGGGACCGGGGCCGACGTGACCTGCCAGGGCACTAGCCTGGCCAGGTGGACCAGCGCGCCTTCGGGCTCAGGCAGGAGTACCGCGTCGTCTGCACCCTCGCCGGGAGGCGGCAGCTGTCCCCGGACGAGGTGGGGCGCCGCACGCCGCCGGGTTGCGGCGGCTGCGCGTGAGCGTCGGCGACTCCGCTCGACATCCAGCGTGAGTACCTGGCCAGGGCAAGGGACTTCGCGGACACGCGCGGCGCGGACGCGGCCAGCAGGCGCGTCCTCGGACTGTGGGCGCGGGCGCTGGAAGGGATCGGGACGGGGAACCTCGACACCATCGCGCGGGAGATCGACTGGGTCATCAAATACCAGCTCATCGAGCGGTACCGGGCCAGCCATGACCTGCCCCTGTCGGCGCCGCAAGTCGCCAGGGCCGATCTGGCCTATCACGACATCAGCCGCGGCCGCGGCCTGTACTACCGGCTGCAGCGCGGCGACGCGGTCGCCAGGACCGCGCGTGATGTCGACATCTTCGAAGCGAAAACCGTCCCGCCGGCCAGCGGCCGCCACCGCCAGGCGGGCTGAACCCGCTCCTGCCGGATGGTCCGGTAACCCGGCAATTGAAGAACGTTAATCCCGCATATCGCCGGCCTCGTCCGGACAAGCCCTGGCGGGACCGCGCCGGCAGCCGCAGCCCGCCCGCGGTTCCCGGCAGGGACGCTCGCAGGCGCAGAGGCAGGCCTGACCGGGATGAAGTACCGGGCCGACGCCGGGCAGTGCCTGGGCGCGAGCCAGCCTGAGCAGGGACTCCGCCGCCTCACGCGAGCTCTCGCCGGTTCCTGACATCCGCGCGGCGATCAGGCCCGACACCACGGGCGTCGAGAACGAGGTCCCGCTCCACCTGGCCATGCCGGTGAAGTTCGCCACCTGGCCGATGTTCGTCTCGACGTACGTGTACCGGCCGCTGGCGAAGGCGTGGACCAGATCCTGGCCGGGCGCGAAGACCTTGACCCAGTCGCCGAAGTCCGAGAACCAGGCGCGCGCGTCGCCGGGCGGGCCGAGCGCCCCGACGCCGATCACGGGGTCCAGGTCGGCGGGCGAGAACTTCCAGTCGGCGCCGTCGTTCCCGGCCGCGGCGACCAGGACGGTCCCCTCGCACTCGCGCAGCGGTCCCTCGGTGAAGACCTTGAAGCTCAGCAGGCCGCCGTCCAGCCAGGTGTGGGTGCCCGCGGACAGGCTGATGACGTCCGGGGCCAGGTCCAGCAGCGGCAGCAGCGCGGCGACCAGGCCGGTCTCGTAGGTCGCACCCGGCTTGCCGAAGGTCCGCGCCACCCGGACGTCGGCCCGGGGAGCCATGGCCCGGATGATGCTGGCGATGAACGTGCCGTGACCGCCGTAGGGCACGATATCCGTTCCCTCGTTGACCTCGAGGTCGGGGTCGCCCGTGACCCCGTGCAGCCACGGGTGGCTGGCCGGGGCGTCCTGCACCAGCCCGCTGTCTGCCACGATGACGAGCGTCCCGCGGCCGTCGCAGCGAGACCTGGATATCGCCGGCTCCGGGGCGTCGTCGCCGGATACCTCGGGCTCGGTCGCGGGGCAGTTAGTGGCTGGCTGGGGCAGCCTCGTGACGTGCACCACGTGATCCACGGTCGCGGTGTGCGGGCCCAGCCGCTGGTTGACCGTCTCCAGCGCGCCGAACACCATCTGAGCCTCTTCGATCGGATCGTCCGGACCGCCGACCACCTCGATGAGCGCCAGACCGGGGGCCGGGAACGTGACGGCCCCGATCTCGCCCCGGTCGAGCGGACGGCCGGGCACCAGGGGCCCAGGCCTCAGGACGCTCAGGACGGCGCGCAGGTCCCGGTCGCGGGTCAGCAGGTGGCGGCGCCGGTAGATGAACTCGACCGGGTCCGGGCCTTTCTGGTCCCCGGGCCGCGGCGGGTAGACGGCGGCGCCCTGGAGGTTCTCCAGGATGTACGTCGTCTGGATTTCCGAGATTTCTCTCACCTGCGCGGCCCGGCCCGCGTCCTTTCCGTTGGCCATCCGTGACCCCCCTCTAATCGTGCGCATCTGTCGGGTGATCCTGATTTCTACCATCATGGACATATGTCAGAGAACGGCGACTGTGCCTCAGATACCGACGAGGCACGTCATCTTCTCGTTCTCGTGCATTCCCGGCCCGCCGAGGCGCTGGCCCGGGCGCGGACGCTGCTGGCCCGTCGGCCACCGACCGGACCCGCCGAGGCCTCCATGGCGCGCCAGGCGGCCGGCATCGCGCTGCGGGATCTCGGCCACCCCGAGGAGGGGCTGGCCGAGCTGCGCCGTGCGCTCCGGCTGGCCCGGGCCAGCGGGCAGGAGCAGCGCCAGGCCGACGTCCAGGCCACCCTCGGCCTGACCCTGGCCTGGGTCGGCGGGCATACCGCCCGGGGCCTGGCCCACCTGGACGCCGCGACCACGGTCGCCCGCGGGGACCTGGCCGGCCGGGTGCTGATGCGCCGCGCGGCCGCCCTGGCCTACATCGGCCGGCGGGACGACGCGCTGCGCGACCTGAACCAGGTGGTAGCGATCCTGCACCGGCACGGGGATCTGCTGTGGGAGGCCCGGGCGCGGATGCACCGCGGCCTGATCCTGCTCGAATCGGGCCAGACCAGGCGGGCGGACGCCGACTTCCGCCGCGCCGAGGAGCAGTACCGGCGGGCCGGGCAGGAATGGGAGTACGCCACCGCGCGGCATAACCGCGGGCTGGTCGCGGCCGCCTCCGGGCGCGTGCCTGAGGCACTGGACCTGCTGGCCGAGGCCGGGCAGCGCTACGCGCGGCTGGGCACCCCCATGCTGGACCTCGCCATCGACCGGTGCGCGATCCTGCTGTCGGCGGGGCTGGCGGCGGACGCGTGGGCCGACACCGACGCCGCCGTGCGCCGCCAGGACGTCGGCACCAGGCGGTCGCTGAAGTACGCCGAGCTGCTGTACTCCTCGGCCACGGCGGCGCTGGCCGCGGGCGACCCGGAGGCGGCCGCGGACCGGGCCGGGCAGGCCGCGCGGCTGTTCCGCCGGCAGCGCCGGGAGCGCTGGTCCGCCCGCACCCGCCTGGTGCTGGCGCAGGCCCGCTGCGCCGGAGGCGACGCCGGGCCGGGCGCCTACCGCCTGGCCTGCTCGGTGGCCCGGCAGCTCGACGCCCTGCGCGCCGAGGAGTCGACGCAAGCGCGCCTGCTGGCCGGGCAGCTGGCGCTGCGGCGGGGGCTCATCAGGCAGGCCGGCGGTCATCTGGCCGCCGCGGCCCGGCCCCGGCGGGGCGCCCCGGTCCTGCGCCGGAGCCAGGCGCTGCTGGCCCGGGCGCTCCTGTGTCAGCTGCGCGGGCAGCAGGCCGGGATGCTGTCCGCCTGCCGCCGCGGCCTCGCGATCCTCGCCGAGCAGCAGCAACTGCTCGGCGCGAGCGAATTGCGGGCCGCCGTCACCACGCACGGCCGGGAGCTGGCCGCGATCGGGCAGCGATCCGCACTGAACCGCGGCAACGGGCGGCAGCTGCTCGCCTGGAGCGAGCGATGGCGCGCCACCGTCCAGGCCACGACGCCAGCCAGGCTGCGGCACGACGACGAGCTCGCCCGGCAGCTGTCGGCCTTGCGCGAGGTCAGCCGGCGGCTGGACCGCGACCTGGCCGCGGCCCCGCAGATTCCGGCCTTGCGGCGGGAGCGCGCCCGGCTGGAGGCGGCCGTGCGTGCTCGCATCCTGCGGACGCCCGGTCCGGCCGGGGTGCGGGCTCAGCAGGCGTTCAGCCCGCGGGTCCTGGTCGGTGCGCTGGGCGGCGCCGCGCTGGTGGAACTCATCGAGCTGGACGGCACGGTGCACGCGGTGACCGTCCGGCGATCCGCGATCCGGATTCACACCGTGGGCGGGGCCGAGGATGCCGCCCGCGAGGTGAACTTCGCGCGTTTCCTGCTGCGGCGCCTGGCTGACGGGCGGCCGGTGCCCGATCCCGGCGCTGCCCTCGCCGACGCGGGACGCCTGCTCGAGAAGGCCGTGCTCGGCGCGGCGATAGCCGACCTCGACGCCGACACCGTGGTCATCGTCCCGACCGGCAGCCTGAGCGCCGTCCCCTGGGGGCTGCTGCCCACGCTGAGCGGCCGGTCGGTCAGCGTGAGCCCGTCGGCGGCGGCCTGGCTGCGCGCCCGCCTGGCGCCCGACCCGGGTCACCGCGCCGTGACGCTCATCGGCGGCCCCGACCTCCCGGACGCGGAGCCCGAGGTCATGCGCCTGGGCGGGCTGTACCCGCAGGCCACCGTCCTGGTCCGCGGCGCCGCCACCGCCGGGCGGGTGCTCGCCGCGCTCGACGATGCCTGGCTCGCGCACGTCGCGGCGCACGGGACGTTCCGCGCGGACAACCCGCTTCTGTCGTCCCTGCAGCTGGATGACGGACCGCTGACGGTCTACGACATCGAGGGCATCGACCAGGCCCCGCACCGGCTGGTGCTGTCCGCCTGCGACTCGGGACGCACGGCACCCGCCGGAGCGGGCGAGCTGCTCGGGCTGGCCAGCAGCCTGATGCCGATGGGGACCGTCGGTATCGTGGCCGCCATCGCGCCGGTCAACGACCAGGTCACTCTCCCGATCATGGAATCCCTGCACAGGTACGTGGCCAAGGGCGTAGAGTTCCCCGACGCCCTGAGGCTCACCCGGGCCGACGTGGCGGACGATCCGGTCCAGTTGGCGACCGCGTGCTCTTTCATCGCTCTGGGGGTGTAGTAACCATGGATGCGGAGGGTAACGCCGAGGCTCAGCCTGACCCCGTACCTGGCTGGGTGCGGGCCGCCGCGGCCGGGGACGTCCACGCCTGGGAGCGGCTGGTGGACCGCTACAGCGACCTGCTGTGGTCCATCTGCCGTTCCCACCGGCTGGACCGCGACGACGCCGCCGACGTCGTGCAGGTGACCTGGTTGCGCCTGCTGGACAACCTGGACCGGATCCGCGACCCGCAGCGGCTGGCCGGCTGGCTGGCCACCACCTGCCGCCGCGAGTGCCAGGCCCTGCTGCGGCGGTCGCGCCCCACCGTGGCCGTGCCCGAAGAGGCCATGGAGCGGCTGCTCGGCAGCGGCGTCCCGGCCGACGAGCCGGTCCTCACGGCCGTTCAGCATGCCACCCTCTGGGAGGCCTTCATGCGGCTCACCGAGTGGTGCCAGCGGGTGCTCCGCGCCCTGATCGTCGACCCGGATGAAGGCCCGCCGTCCTACGCCCTGGTAGCCGCCCGGCTGAACACCAGTCCGGGCAGCCTCGGGCCGACTCGGGCCCGCTGCCTGAGCCAGCTCAGAAAACTACTTGACAGCGATGGTATCTAGCGCCTTCGTGTTCACTCACGTAAGGATAGGAGCCAAGTGGGTCCCGAAAGTCACGAGAGTGACCACGGTCCTACCGGAACGCACGGCCGCAGTGGAGGGCACATGCCAGCGGACGACCTGCCGGCCGGCCCGGGGGGTGAAGAGCCCGCCATCGCGCTAGGCGAACTGGACGACGAGGGATTGCTGGTCGCGTTGCGCGAGGTGATCGGCCACGACGAGCCGGTCCCGGACGTGTCCGTGGACCTGGCCAAGAGCAGCTACGGCCTGCGGGAGGCGGACGCCGAGCTCGCGGCCCTGGTGTCTGACTCCGGGACGGCCGCCACCTCCTCCACGGTGCGTTCGGGTGCGGTGTCCCGGCTGGCGGTCTTCGAAGCCGGAGACCTCAGCGTGGAGATCGAGATCGAGGGCGCGGCCCGGGTCGGCTCGTGGCGGCTGACCGGTCAGCTGATCCCGGCCGCACCGGCTCGTATCCAGGTCCGGCGGCAGCGGGCCGAGCCCGCCTGGGTCGACGCCGACGACCGGGGCCGCTTCGCGGTCGACCACCTTCCCGCCGGACCGCTGAGCCTCATCTGCCTCCGTCACGACCTGCCCGCCGCGGCCACCGAGTGGATAGTGGTGGGCTAGCAGCCGCGGGCCAGGACGCCGGTGAGCACGGCGCGGGTGTCGGCCGGGTCGATCACGTCGTCGATCTCGAACGCCATCGCGGTGCTGAGCGCCTTGCCGCGGGTGTACTGGTCGGCGACCAGTTCCTCGTAGCGGGCCCGGCGGGCGCCGGGATCGGCGATCGCCTCGAGTTCCTTGCGGTAGCCCAGCCGCACCGCCCCCTCGAGCCCCATCCCGCCGAACTCCCCGGTCGGCCAGGCCACGGTGATGGCCGGCCGGCGCAGGTCGCCCGCGGTCATCGCCATCGCGCCCAGGCCATAGGCCTTGCGCAGCACCACCGCGCAGACCGGCACGGTGAGCCGGGCGCCGGCCACGAACATCGCGCCGAAACGCCGCACGACGGCCGTCCGCTCCGCCTCCGGGCCCACCATGAAACCGGGCGTGTCGACCAGCGAGACCACGGGCAGCCGGTGCGCCTCGCACAACCGCAGGAACGCGGTGGCCTTGTCCGCGGCATCGCCGTCGATCGCCCCGCCCAGATGCCGCGGGTTGCTGGCCAGCAGCCCGGCCGCGTGCCCGCCGATACGGGCCAGCGCGGTCAGCACCCCGACGCCGAACCCGGCGCGCAGCTCGAGCACGCTGCCGCTGTCGCACAGGGCCTCGATGACCGGCCGCACGTCGTAGCTTCGCACCCGGTTCTCCGGGATGAGATGGCGGAGCACCCGCTGGTCGGCGTGCTCGGCCGGGCCCTCGGTGCGCGCACCGCCGAAGTAGGACAGGTAACGCCGCGCCGCCATCACCGCGGCAGGCTCGTCCGGGACGAGCAGATCCACCACCCCGTTCGGCACCTGGACCGACATGGGTCCGACCTCGTCCGGGGCGACGACGCCCAGCCCGCCGCCCTCGATCATGGCCGGCCCGCCCATGCCCAGGCTGGCCTCCGGCGTCGCGATGATCACATCGCAGGCGCCGGCCAGCGCCGCGTTGCCGGCGAAGCAGTAGCCGGACACCACGGCCACCAGCGGGACCCGGCCAGACAGCCGGGCGGTCAGCCGGAACGTGGGCACGTCCAGGCCGGCCACCGAGGTGGTGTCGGTGTCACCGGGGCGCCCGCCGCCGCCCTCGGCGAAGATGACCAGGGGCAGCCGTTCCCGGTCGACGAGATCGAGCAACCGGTCGGTCTTGCGGTGGTTCATGTGGCCCTGGGTGCCGGCCAGCACGCTGTAGTCGTAGGACATCACCGCGACCGGCCGGCCGTCGACCGTCGCGGTGCCCGTGACCAGGCCGTCGGCCGGGGTGCGCGCGATGAGGTCGGCGAGCGGGCGGCGGCGGCGCTGCGCCGCGATCGTCAGCGCGCCGTACTCGGTGAAGCTGCCCGGGTCGGCCAGGTCGGCGATGTTCTCCCGGGCCGTCCGGCGCCCGGCGGCGTGCCGCCGCTGCGTCACCTCGGGCCGCCCCTCGTCGAGCCCGATCCGGTGCCGCTCCCGCACCTCCGCGAGGTCGGCCCGGACGTGATCCAGCGGGACGTCGTCGGCCGGCGCCTGCCCGGCGGCGCCGCCTTCGGACCCGGCCAGCACGACCAGGACGTCCCCGGCCGCCACCGTGGCGCCTACCGCGGCAGGCACCTCGCGCACCAGGCCCGCGGCCTGCGCCCGCACCTCGTGCTCCATCTTCATCGCCTCGATGACCAGCAGTTCGTCGCCGGCCGCGACCAGGTCACCGGTCCCGGCCGCGACCGAGACCACGGTCCCGGCCAGCGGTGCCCGCACAATCTGGCCGAACGGGCCGGGCGGATCCGCCTCGGCATCCTCGGGAGCCACCGCGGGCGGGACCGTGTCCCCGGCGGCCAGCTCGGCCACGTGCGCGTCGACCCAGCCGACGTCGAGCGTGCCGAGCCCGGGCGCCCGCAGCAGCGCCTGCAGCAGCGCGGCGTTGGTCGGCACCCCCGCCACGTCGAACTCGGCCAGCGCCCGCACCGCCCGGCGCGCCGCCTCCTCCAGCGTGCCACCGGTGGTGATCACCTTGGCCAGCAGCGAGTCGTAGCGCGGGCTGATGGTGTAGCCCGGGTAGCCGGCGGTGTCGACGCGGATCCCGCGCCCGGCCGGGGGCTGGAACCGGCTCAGCGTCCCGCCGCCGGGCACGAGCGTGCCGTCCGGCCGGATGGTCTCGGCGTTGACCCGCGCCTGCACGGCGACCCCGCGCGGCGTCGCGTCCAGGGCCAGGTCGCCCAGGGTGGCGCCGTCGGCGACGCGGAGCCCGACCTCGACCAGGTCCAGCCCGGTGACCTGTTCGGTGACGGTGTGCTCGACCTGCAGCCGGGGGTTGACCTCGAGGAAGGCGATCTCGTCGTCCTGAATCAGGAACTCGGCGGTGGCCAGGCCGGCGTAGCCGGCCGAGCCGAGGAGCGCCGCCGCGGCCTTCGCCAGCCGGGCCCGGACCGCGTCGCTGACCGCCGCCGGGGCGATCTCGACCAGCTTCTGCCGGCGCCGTTGCAGGCTGCAGTCGCGGTCGCCGAGCACGGCCACGGTGCCCGTGCCGTCGCCGACGAGCTGGACCTCGACGTGCCGGGCGCGGGGCAGCAGCCGCTCGGCGTAGATCCGGCCGTCGCCGAACGCCGCGGCCGCCTCGGAGCCGGCGCGGCGCATGGCCTCGGGCAGGTCCTTCTCGCTGGTCACCGGCCGCAGGCCGCGCCCGCCGCCGCCGGCCACCGCCTTGATCATCACCGCGCCGTGCTCGCGCAGCAGGGCTCGCGCTTCCTCCACCGACGGATCGACCCCGGTCCCGGCCAGCACCGAGCCGCCCAGCTCGCGCGCCCGGGCCCGGGCCGCGGCCTTGTCGCCGAACAGCGCGAGCGCTTCCGGCCCAGGACCGGCGAAGCGCAGCCCGGCCGCGGCGCACCGCGCGGCCAGTTCCGGCCGCTCGGACAGGAAACCGTACCCGGGGTGCAGCGTGTCGCAGCCCGTCCCGGTGGCCGCGGCGATGATCGCGTCGACGTCGAGGTAGGCCGCCGCGCCCGTGCCGGGCAGCTCGACCGCTGCGTCGGCCCGGCCGACGTGGCCGCAGGCGGCGTCGTCGGCGGGGTAGACCGCCACCGTGTCGACGCCGAGCACGGACGCCGTCGCCATGATGCGGACGGCGATCTCGCCCCGGTTGGCGACCAGCAGTCGCTTGATCATCGGGTGAGCTCGTTATCGGTGGAGACGACCAACGCGTCGACGCCGGCCCAGCAGTCCAGCGGCGGAGGAGCCTGGTCCCGCAGGATCCCGGCGGTGCCGCCGTGGGCGGCCAGGGTCTCGCCCACGGACGCCAGCAACTCCCGCACCCACGGCCGCGGCTCGTCTCCGAAGTCAACGGTCACGGTCTGATCGATGACGAACGGGTCGATGCCGGACATGGCGCGGAAGTGCCATCCCATCGGGATCCACTCCCCGCACTCCTCCTTGGTGGCGTGGCCGTTGCCGCACCAGACCAGCAGCGGTTCTCCCGGGTCCGCGGTCAGCAGCCGGCCCAGGTTCCCGGCCTGCTCGCGCTCGCGCCAGTTGGTGAACTCCATGCTGAGCAGCCGGTCCTGGTCGGTGTCCGCGATGATCTCGAAGACGGCCTCGTACGCCCACAGGGTCCAGCCCAGGTCGAGCGCCGCACCGATCAGCCGGCGCATCTCCGGCTGGGCCAGGTAGCCGCCGGGGACCGACGGAACGTCCCGGATGGGACCCTGCGTGCCCTCGGCCGGCCAGTGCAGCGCCTCCATGGCCAGCCGCCGCACCCCCGCCTCGTGCGCCGCCCGGATCATGCGCACCCCTACCTCCCTGGTCCGGACGCTGCGCGCCAGGCCGTCGTGCGCCTCGTTGGCCATCACCACCGGCGCGTGCGCGAACCCCCACCGGACCAGGTCCTCTACCGGGCACCAGCCCTGCACCGCCACCTCCCGCCAGTATCGGCTGCCACCACCATCCAAGCTGGCGCTTCGCCCCGTTGTCACCACTTGGCCAGGTCGCGATATCGCCCACTTTGTGCGACGTCAACTCACCCAGTCCAGCATGGGGGTGCCGGAGGGAGAACCATGAGCGAACGTGCGCCAGCGGTAGCCCGCCGACAGCCCGCGATTCAGCCCGGCAGGCGGCGAAGCTCGAGTAGCTCCAGCCCGAGCGCTTCGAGCTTGGCGATCACGCCGTATACCGCGGCCTGGTCTTGGAGGCACCCTCTCAGCAGCGTGTCCTCTCCCCGCGTCTGAGCGGCCAGGGCCGGGAACGCGCGCAGCATCGTGGCCCCGAGGTGGCCGCGCACACGGACCTCGTAGTTCGGCCGCCGCTGATCGCGTTCCTCGCGGGTCATTGGACTCCTTCTCCTCGATTGGCGCACTCAGCATGGCCGTGCCGTGGGTGAGCGGTCATCACACGCCCTGTGTTATCCGCGGAACGCCTAGGTGCGCGGGGCCGGTGGCGACGCGACTGGCAGAATGGAGGGAACGGGGAGTTTTCAACGATCGTGCCGTGTTGGTGATAGGTATGCCGGGTGGTAGTCAGCTCGGGGGGCCCGTCGTAGGAACGGAGACCGTGGCGGCTTCTGCCGCCCGAAGGATCGTTGCGCGCCGCGCGCTGTTCGCCCGGCTCAGCGGGGCGGGACGCGTGACGGTGTTGTCGGCGCCCGCCGGCAGCGGCAAGACCGTCCTATTGCGCTCCTGGATCGCCGAGACGGGACTTGCGGAGCGGGCGGCCTGGGTGCCGGTGCACGGCGAGGAGCGCCATCCGCAGCGGTTCTGGATCTCGGTGGCCGATGCGCTGCGGGATACCACCACCGGGTCTGCGCTGGTGAGGCCGCTGACAGCGGCGCCCGACCTGGATGGGTGGGCGATCGTGGAACGGCTGCTCGAGGACCTGCATTCAATGCCCGAACAGGTTTGGCTGGTGATCGACGACCTGCACGAGCTGCGTTCCGCCCACGCGCTCCGCCAGCTCGAGCTGCTGGTCATGCGCGCGCCGGCGGAGCTGCGGTTCGTGCTCGCCAGCCGCCGTGACCCGCAGCTGGGCTTGCACCGGCTGCGGCTGGACGAGGAACTGACCGAGATCCGCGCCGCCGAACTTCGCTTCACGCTCGACGAGTCACGCGACCTGCTGAACGCGGCCGGAGCGCGGCTGTCGGACTCGGCCCTGGCGCTCTTGCACGAGCGGACCGAGGGCTGGGCGGCGGGGCTGCGGCTGGCGGCGCTGTCGCTGGCCGGGCACCCGGATCCGGACCTGTTCGCTGCGGGATTCTCCGGCAGCGAGCGGACGGTGGCCGAGTACCTGCTGGCCGAGGTTCTGGGGCGTCAGCCGAAGCAGGTCAGGCGGCTATTGGTACGGACGTCGGTGCTGGAGCGGGTGAACGGCGAGCTCGCCGACCTGTTGACCGGAGGCTCCGGCGGGCGGCGGATCTTGCGGGAGCTGGAACAGGCGAATGCGTTCGTCGTCGCGCTGGACGCGCACCGGTCCTGGTTCCGCTACCATCCCCTGTTCGCCGACTTGCTCCAGCTCGAGCTGCTGGATACTGCCCAAGACGAGCTGGCCCGGCTGCACGGTGCCGCCGCTGGCTGGTTCGCCGAACACAGGTTCCCGGTCGAGGCGGTCCGCCACGCCCAGGCGGCACAGGACTGGAGCCTGGCCGGTCGCCTGCTGTCCGACCACTGGTTCGGCCTCGTCCTCGACGGACGGGCGGCCACCGCGGACGAGCTGCTGACCGGGTTCCCCGCCGACGTGATCGCGGCTGATGCCGAGCTGACCGCGCTGCTGGCCGCCCGCGCGCTGGACGAAGGATCTTTCGAGGAGGCCGAGCGCAACCTCCAGCTTGCCGCGGCAGGAGCGGCGGCCGTGCCCGCAGACCGGCGCGGGCGCCTGCAGGTTGCGCTCGCCATGCTGCGGCTCAACCTGGCACGGCTGCGCGGCGACGTGCCGGCCGTCGTCGAGGAGGCGCGGCGGCTGCTCGAGCCGGCCGGGACCCTGGCGGCGGCGCAGATGGGACTGGGTGAGGAGCTGCGCGCGATAGCGCTGCTCGGCCTCGGTACCACCGAGTTCTGGACGGCCCGGTTCAACGACGCCGAGCGGCATCTCGAACAGGCCGGGGCGCTGGCTCACCGGATCGGCCGGCCCTATCTCGAGTTCAGCAGCCTCGTCTTCCGGGCGATCGTCGAGGTTCTCCGGTCATCTGCGCTGGCAGCGGAGTTCGGCACGCAGGCGATCGAACTGGCCAGGCGGCACGGCTGGACCGACGACCCGCTCACTGGTGGCGCCTACCTGACGCTGGGTGCCGCGCGGGTCGGGCAGGGACGGCTCGAGGAGGCAGAGCAGTGGATACAGCGCGCGGAGCATGCCCTGGCGGAGGAAGCCCAACCTGCCGCGGGGCTGACGCTCCATTACGTGCGGGCGGAATTCGAGCTCGCACGCGGCCGTGACGAGGATGCGCTGGCCGCTTTCCGGACCGGGGAGCGGCTGGCGGAGCGGCTCGTCGCGCCGCACCCGCTGGCTACGCGATTGCGCGCGCTGCTGCTGCGAACCCTGGTGCGGACGGGCGCGACCGAACGCGTCGAGCAGGCCCTCGCCGAACTCGACGAGAAAGAACGCGAAACCGGGGAGATGCGCGCCACCCTGGCGGCGCTGCGGCTCGCCCAGGACAACCCGCAGGCGGCGACCCTCGCCCTCCGGCCCGTCATCGACGGCTCCGCGCCCATGACCAACCGGGCCCTGGTGAGTGAGGCTCTCCTGCTGGAGGCGACCGCACGCGATGTGCTCGGCGACCCGGCCGCCGCCGGACGCGCCCTGGAGCGCGCGCTGGACATCGCCGAACCCGACGGTGCCGTCCT
>Ga0306923_10002493_pt1 | contig 16891 bp, 14 predicted proteins | sample sta12Can44000108_FD_203841 | JGI IMG/M metagenome (GOLD analysis project Ga0306923, IMG submission 203841) | Lab enrichment of tropical soil microbial communities from Luquillo Experimental Forest, Puerto Rico - statanox.12C.anox.44.000.108 (v2)... | ecosystem: Environmental > Terrestrial >... | reverse complement strand
TGATTTGATTTACCAAAATGCCGCTGTCAGGCGGGCAGGGTGCCGATATACGAATTCGGGCGGTCGATCGCCGATACGACCGGTGGGGAGTCTTCGGTGATTCTCATTCCTGCTCCGTCGATCCCTTCGCTCTCGCGCGTGCCTGCGCCACCGCTTGCACGGCATCGACGATTGCCTGATAGCCGGTGCAGCGGCAGTAGTTTCCGGCAAGATGCGCGCGGATGGTCTGGCGGCTGGGAACGCCGCCGAAGCTCAGCAATTCCTGCGCCGTGAGCAGCATGCCCGGCGTGCAATAGCCGCACTGGAGCGCATTGCGCTCGATGAAAGCCTGCTGCAGGTCCGAAATCTCGCGCGTGCCCGCCACGGCCTCGATGGTCTCGACCCGCATGCCGTTGCACTGCACCGCCAGCATGAGGCAGCCGCGCACTACGGCGCCGTTGACCCGCACGCTACAGGCACCGCACACGCCGTGCTCGCAGCCGACATGGCTGCCCGTAAGCGAGAGCTGCTCGCGCAGGAAGTCGACGAGCGTGGTGCGCGCATCGACGCGCTCACGGACACTCTCGCCGTTCACTTCGAGCGAGATATCATGGAACCGCTCGCTCATGGCCGACGTTCCGGGCTCGGCTGCGCGCAAGCCGGCGCCGTCATCAGCTGCCTTGCGACCCGCCGCAGCAGCACCCCGGCAAGATGCGTTCTTACCGCCGCCGTTGCCTGCACGTCATCGCCCGGATGCAAATCCACGCTGAGCGCAGCGACTGCGCCTTCGAGATCGCCGCCGGACAGCGCGGCTTCCGCCTTGCGCGCACGCACAGGAATGGCGCCGACGCCGAAATAGACGAGCCGCAGCCCGGTGAGATCGCTGCCCTCTGCCCGCGCGCAGGCGGCAAGACCGACCATTGCGTAATCGCCGTGGCGGCGCGCGAACTCGGCAAAGCCGACGCGGCTTTCCGCGGTCGCCGCGGGGATGCGGATCGAGGTGAGCATATCGTGGGGGGTGAGCGCGGTCTCGAACAGGGCCGTGAAAAAATCATCGGCTTTGACGGTACGCGGCCCCTGCGGTCCGACCAGCTCCAGCTCGCCCGCGAGCGCGACGAGGCAGGCCGGGAGCTCGGCAGCCGGATCGGCGAAGGCAATCGAGCCGCCGATGGTTCCGCGGTTACGGATCGCGGGGTGCCCGATATGGGGAACGGCAAGGCCAATAAGCGGCGCGAGCCTGGCAATCTCGGCGGAGCGCTGCGCTTGCGCATGGCGCACCAGCGCCCCGATCTCGACATGCCCGTCCTTGACGGCAATCCCGTCGAGCCCCGCAATGCCGTTGATATCGATCAACGCAGCCGGACGATCGAGCCGCATGTTGAGCGTGGCTACCAGGCTTTGCCCGCCGGCGAGAAGGCGCGCGTCCTCCTGCGCCAGCAACTCGATGGCGTGTGCAACCGAACGAGCCCGGGCATAGGCGAAGGGTGCCGGTTTCAAAGCTCTCTCCCGGAGAGACCGTTGGCATTGTCGCTGCCGCGGCCGGAGCGTCAATCCTTGATGATGCCGCGCACGATGTCGATGGCGCGCCGCATCAGGGTCATGGAGGCTTCGAGCGTGCGAAACGCGGCGTGCGAAGTGAGCGTTACGTTCTCGAGCTGCGCCAGCGGATGCTCGGGCGAAAGCGGCTCGGCATGGAACACGTCGAGGCCGGCGTGGCGGATGCGGCCGCTGCGGAGCGCCTCGATCAGCGCGGTTTCATCGACCAGCGCCGCGCGCGCAGTATTCACCAGGATGGCGCCCGGCTTCATCCGCGCAATCTGCTTTTCCCCGATCATTGCACGCGTCTCGTCGGTGAGGGCGAGATGGAGCGAGATCACGTCGGAACGCGCCACCACCGTATCGAGATCGAGCAGCGGAACGCCGGCGTCCGCGCGCGCCGTGCGGTTCCAGCCGATCACCTGCATGCCGATGCCGCGCCCGATGCGCGCGACCTCGCGGCCGATGCCGCCGATTCCGATCAGGCCGAGCGTCTTGTCCTTGAGCTGCATGCTTTCGAGCGGGTCCCAGACCCCGCGGCGGACGCTGCGGTCCATGCGCGCAAGATCGCGGCAACAGGCAAAGATCAGCGCGACCGTGTGCTCGGCAACGGCGGTGTCGCCGTAGCCCTTGATGGTGTGCACCTTGATGCCGAGTGCGTCGAGCGCTGCGACATCCATGTAGCTCGATGCGCCGGTGCCGAGAAACACGATGTGCTTGAGGGAGCGGCACTGCGCCATCATCTCGGTCGGCATATAGGAATGATCGTCGAGGCAGACGCCGTAACCGGCGAGAAGGCGCGGCAGATCGGGGGAGGAAAATACCTCCCCATGCACCGTGATCGGCGGATCATCGGGCCGCGCCACGCGGGCAAACACCGGCGCGAGCTGCTTGTTGCAATCGATGAAGATCGCTTTCATGGCCGGCTACCTGGTTCTTTATCTCGGCCGCCTTGATCCGTGACGCCGCGGGCCATAGTAGTCGCGCCTGATCGCGCGGGCATGGAGGAGTTAAATGCCGGGAGAGTTCAAGGGCAAGGTGGTGGTGGTCTCGGGCGGAAGTCGCGGCATCGGCCGCGCCATTGCGATGGCGTTCGCGCGCGAAGGGGCGCAGACCGTGCTCGCTTCATCATCGCAGGAGAATCTTGCAACGGCGGCAGATGCGGTTGCCGCGCAAGGGTCAAGGCCGCTGACCGTGGCGGGCGATCTGCGCACGCTGGCCGCCTGCGAGCAGCTGTTCGGCCGCGTCAATGAGAGCTTTGGGCGCTGCGATGTGCTGGTGAACAATGCGGGCGCCACGCGGGCCGGCAACTTTCTCGAGCTTGCGGACGAGACCTGGCTTGACGGCTTTGCGCTCAAGTTCTTCGGCGCAGTGCGCCTGACCCGGCTGTTCTGGCCGCTGCTCAAGGCAGCGCAGGGGCACCTCGTCAGCATCATCGGGGGCGCGGCGCGCACCGTGGAGCCCGAATTTCTCATCGGCGGCTCGGTCAACGCCGCGGCCGCAAACTTCAGCAAGGGACTGTCGCGCCTCGGCATGCGCGACGGAGTTCATGTCAATGCCATCCACCCCGGGCAGACCGCGACCGAGCGAACCGAGCAACTAGTCAGGCAGCGGGCGGCAGCGGCAGGCAAATCGGTGGAGGAAGTGCGCGGCGCGACGCTCGAAAAAAGCGGCACGCGCCGGATGGCCACGCCCGAGGACATCGCCGAGCTCGCGCTGTTTCTCTGCTCGCGGCGCGCGGGGCACATTCAGGGCACGGCGATTGCGGTGGACGGAGGCGCAACCCCCGGGGTCTATTAGCCGGCGGGTTAAGGTCATCTGCTGGCTTGCGCGCGGCCGCGCGGGCTGGTCTCATGGGCAGACAGCTAGCCCTAATCCGGAGGACGTCCATGCATGATATGACAAAGCGCCTTATCGGCGTCACCGCTCTTGGCCTGATGCTGGCGGCATCGACGAGCTTTGCCCAGCAGCCGCAAACGGTGCGGGTGCGCGGCACGGTCGAGGCCGCGGACGGACCGATGATCACCGTCAAATCCCGCGACGGGCAGAGCTACAAGATCAAGCTGACCGACAACGCGGTGGTGCGCGGAATAGTCAAGGCGCCGCTTTCCGACATCAAGGCGAACTCCTTCATCGGCGTGACCGGCATGCCGCAGGCCGACGGGAGCCAGAAGGCGATGGAGATCCATATCTTCCCCGAGGCGATGCGCGGTACCGGCGAGGGTCATCGTCCCTGGGACCTGGTGCCCAGCAGCACCATGACCAACGCAACGGTGGCGCAGATGGTGAAGGGAGTCTCCGGCGACGAGATCACCCTCAAATACAAGGACGGTGAGAAGAAGATCGTCGTTGCGCCCGACGTCGTGATCGTGACCTACGTGCCCGGGGACAGGAGCGAGCTCAAGCCCGGGGCCAAGATATTCATCGCGGCCGCCAACAAGAAGGACGACGGCACGCTGGAAGCGTCGGCTGTTTCGGTCGGCCGCGACGGCGTTGTGCCCCCGATGTGAACGGCGTTGTGCCCCCGATGTGAGATGTCCTAGATTTTCGTTCCGCGGCGGCGCGTGGGTGAATGCGCCGAGCCGCGTGCGGGGACATCGAGATTGCTCGCGAGCAAATCCGGCAGCTGCGCGGGGGCTGCAATGCGCGGCGGATTGCGGCGGCCGCGGGCACGGCTGTCGATGGTCTCATCGTGGGGCCGCTTGACCGCATCGGCGCGAGCAAGCGATTCGATTGCGGGACCGTTCTCGGTCAGGCGCGCTAACAGGGGAGTGAGATCGTCGAGTCTCGCCGCGACGACGTGGATGACGCCGGATTCCTGCTGCAGCTCGCCGGTGACCGAGATGTAGCGCGCACCCAGGACAACGGCGCGAAAGCGCTCGAAGGTGCTCGGCCAGACGATGATATTGGCGACCGCGGTCTCATCCTCGATGGTCATGAAGATGACGCCGCTGGCGGTTCCCGGCCGCTGGCGAATGGTGACGAGACCGGAGACGGTGACGCGCTCGCCCGAGCGCCGGGTGCGCAGGGCCTCGTTGCAAACGATGCCGCGCCGGTCGAGATCGGCGCGCAAGAAGGAGGCGGGGTGCGCGCGCAGCGACAGCGCAAGAAAGCGGTAGTCATTCACGACTTCTTCGCCGAGCGGCATGAGCGGAAGGGTGACCGCAGGCTCCGGGCAATATGAGCCTTGGGAATGCTCGGTGAAATTGCCGCGTACGCGAAACAGCGGCAGGTCGTCCTCGCGCTCGCCGACGCGGCCGAGCGCCTTGGCCGCCCACAGGGCCTGCCGGCGCGAAAGACCAAGCGAGCCGAAGGCATCCGCATCGGCAAGCTGCGCGATGACGCGGGGGGAAAGACCCGTGCGCAGCCAAAAATCGCGCACGGATGCGTAGGATTGATGGCGGACCGCGACGATGCGTCTGCCGTCCTGCTCGCACAAGCCCTTGATCTGGCGAAAGCCCAGGCGCAGCGCGTGCGCGCTCAGGATGTCCTGCGCCATCTCGCAATGACGCGCATGCACGCGGGGCGCCGGATGCGCGTGCGGCTCGAGGGTGGCGTCCCAGTCAGAGCGGTTGATGTCGGTCGGGCGTACCTCGACGCCATGCTCGGTGAGGTCGCGCACGATCTGGGCCGGCGCGTAGAATCCCATCGGCTGCGAGTTGAGCAAGGCCGCCGCGAACACGTCCGGATAGCGGCATTTGAGCCAGGCCGAGGCATAGACCAGGAGCGCGAAGCTCGCGGCATGGCTTTCCGGAAAGCCATATTCGCCGAAGCCCTCGATCTGGCCAAAGCAACGCTCGGCGAAATCGCGCGGATAATTGCGCGCGACCATTCCCTCGATCATCTTGGTCTTGAAAGTGCCGATGGTGCCGGTGCGTTTGAAGGTCGCCATGGCGCGCCGCAGCCTGTCGGCTTCGCCCGGCGTAAAGCCGCCGGCGACAATGGCGATCTTCATCGCCTGTTCCTGGAATAAAGGCACGCCCAGCGTCTTGCCAAGAACGGCTTCGAGCTCCTTCGACGGATAGGAGATCGGCTCCAAGCCCTGCCGGCGGCGCAGATAGGGGTGCACCATGTCCCCTTGAATGGGGCCCGGCCGCACGATCGCGACCTCGATGACGAGATCGTAGAATTCCTTCGGCTTGAGTCGCGGCAGCATCGACATCTGCGCCCGGCTCTCCACCTGGAACACGCCGACGGAATCGGCGCGCTGCAACATGCGGTAGACGGCGCCGTCCTCCTTCGGGACGGTGGCAAGGGTGAAAAACCCCTCTTGCGCGAGATTCTCAGTCGTATCTTTCCCGCAAAGGGACAGGCCTAACGCTGAATACCGCGGCAAACTCGGTCCAATCCCTCCCCGCCCCAAGTCGGATATATCCGACTTGGGCCATCTCAGAGTGCCGAACTCGGACAAGCCCGAGTTCGGGTGGGGAGGGTGGCCGCCGAACGAAGTGAGGCGGTCGGGTGGGGTTAAGTGGCGAGATCCGCGAATTCGTCTCTTTTCAGAATTCCCCACCCGGCCTCGCTTCGCTCGGCCACCCTCCCCTTCGGGGAGGGATAAGCGAGGGTCGCTCCGGCAAGCGCGAAAGGAGACGCCGTAGTGCTGCTCCGTGAGCTCGAATGCCTTGCGCACGCAGGTCAGCATGCCGAGCCCGAGCACATCGACCTTGAGGATGCCGAGCGCATCGAGGTCATCCTTGTCCCACTCGACGAAGGTGCGCTCCGCCATGGCGCCGTTGCCGATCGGCACGACTTCATCGAGCGGGCTGCGCGTGATGACGAAACCGCCGACGTGCTGAGAAAGGTGGCGCGGGAAAGACTGGATCGCCAGCGCCAGCGCCCGCATCTTATGCACGCGCGCAGCGGCGAGATCGATGCCGGTCTTCTTGAGCGCGTCCGCGCGCACGGCGCCGCCGCCCATTCCCCAGATCGAGGAGGAGAGCGCGCCAATGGTGTCTTCCGAGAGCCCGAACGCCTTGCCTACCTCGCGGATGGCGGACCGGCCGCGATAGGAAATGACGGTCGCGGCAATGCCGGTATGGTCGCGTCCATAGTGGCGATAAATATGCTGGATTACCTCCTCGCGCCGTTCGTGCTCGAAATCCACATCGATGTCGGGGGGCTCGCCGCGGTCGGAGGAGATGAAACGCTCGAACAGCAGGCGGCCGTCGCGCGGATCCACATCGGTGATGCGCAGGCAGTAGCAGACCGCCGAGTTCGCGGCCGAGCCGCGGCCCTGACAGAGGATGTTCCGGCTGCGCGCGTATTCGACAATGGAATGGACGGTGAGAAAATAAGGCGCGTAGTCGAGCTTGCCGATCAGCGCCAGCTCATGGTCGAGAGCTTGCCGGACATGGTCCGGAATGCCTTCGGGATAGCGGCCGTCGGCGCCCTCCCACGCCAGATGCACGAGCGCGTCCTGGGCACTCGCGAAGCCTGCGCGTCGCTCATCCGGATATTCATACCGCAATTCGTCGAGCGAGAAGGTCAATGCCTTGTCGAGCGCCAGGGTTTCATCGATCGCCTCCGGCGTGGCCTGGAAGAGGCGCGCCATCTCCTGCGGCGGCTTGAGATAACGCTCGGCATTGACGGCAAGCCGCCGTCCCGCCTCGTCGATGGTCAAGTGCTCGCGGATGCAGGTGAGCACGTCCTGCAATTCCCGCCGGTCGGGATGGTGATAGAGCACGTCGTTGACGGCGATGAGGGGGATGCGCGCTTGCGCCGCCGTCTGCGCGCGCTGCGCCAAGCGAGTACGGTCATTGCCGCGATAGAGCATGCTCACGGCGAGCCGCACGCGGCCGCAGGCAGCATCGCGCAGAAGCGAGAGCAGCGAGACTTCCTGCGCACCCGGGCTTTCCTCCCTGCTTGCCACCAGCCGCGGCCCTGGCTTGGCGTCCGGCTTACCCTCGTCTTCTGAAATCGTGTGATCTTGGGGCTTTCGCAAAAAGGGGGTCGGCGGAAAATCCCGGGTCGAACCCTCCATCACGATGAGCTCAAGACCCTCGATATGATCGAGCAGATCATTGCGATAGAGGATGCAACTGCCTTTCTTCGCGCGCAGGTTGCCGCGCGTGAGCAACCGGCAGAGCCGCCCCCAGGCCGGGCGGTCGCGCGGATAGGCGAGGATGTCGGGAGTGCCGTCGGCAAAGACGAGGCGCGCGCCGGGATGGTAGGCGAGCGGCAGCTCTTTTTCGCGCTTGATGAGATGGGCGCGCACCACGCCGGCGACCGAATTGCGATCGCACAGCCCGATGCCGTCGAGTTCGACATGGGCCGCCTGCAGCATCAGCTCCTCGGGATGCGAGGCCCCGCGCAGAAACGAGAAATTCGAGGCGACGGCGAATTCGAGATATCTCACGCATACATCCCGTGCAGGAACCAGCGCGGCGCCTCGCGTGCGATGTCGCGATAAAGCCCCGCGCGAAACAGCCAGAAACGCAGGCCCGTGCTGTCCTCCACCTGGAAATAGTCGCGCGTGCATGCGCCGCCTGCTTCATTCCACCAGGGGCCGGCAATGCGTTCCGGCCCCTCGGCGGCAATCACCTCATGCCAGGCACGGCGCCAGCGGAAGCGCACCGGCGGGCCGTCGGGGACGAGCGCCAGGAGATCTGCAATAGGTTCGGGCCTGGCAAGCAGACGCAGCGGCCGCGGGCTCAATCCGGCTTCGCGGCGAAAGCGCCGGAAAGCGTCCCAGCCGAGCTCGGCGCGTGCTGTCATCTGCGCCGGCAGGGCATGTGCGGCAAGCTCGGGGATGTGACTATCCTGCGCCATGAGCCGCGCGATCCGCGTGCGTCCGAGCCGCGCGCTCAGACGATCGATGAGACGATCGAGCTCGGCTTTGTCCTCGCCGCCCGCAAGCCCGATCTGCTCCTCCGGACACGGCTCTGCGACGGCGACCGACAGTCGCGCGAGGTCGAACCCGAAGCCGGGATCGATCTCGTCGGCCAGCGCAGCGAGCCGCTCGACGAACAGCGCGCGGATTGCGGCCGGGTTGCGCAGCGGACGCGAGGTGCCGGCAACGATGCGCTTGACGGTGCCGTCGGTCCGGAACAGGGCGAGCTCGAGACTGCGGGCGCCGTCGCCGCGCGCAGCGAGCGCGTGCTCGAGCCGCGCGGCGAGCCGCTCGATCGCCGCTAGCACGTCCTCCTCGCGCGCGATCGGCTCGGGAAAGCTCTTCTCCGCGCTATACGGCGCGACCGGCTGACGCGGCGTGAGCGGCTCGTCCTCGCGACCAAGCGCGCGGTCGAGCTGGCGCAGGAGACCGCTCCCGAAGCGCGCGGCAAGCGGCGCGCGTGGCAAATCGAGGAGATCGCCGATCCGCTGCAAGCCAAGCCGCTTGAGCGCGGCGAGCGTCTCGTGCGACAGCCGCAGCGCGGCAAGCGGCAGCGGCGTAAGCAGCTCGCGCTCGCCACCTGCCGGGGTACTTTTCGGAGCGTCGAAATGCGCCGCCGCCCACGCCGCGCCGATGGTCGAGGCGATGGCGGCGCATGCCGAGAAGCCGAAGCTTCTTATGCGCGCGAGGAGATCGTCGCGAAGATTTGCTTCGCTGCCGAAGAGGTGCGCGCAGCCGCTGATGTCGAGCAGAATGCCGTCCGGCGCATCCGCGGCGATCAGCGGTGTGTAGCGTTGGCACCAGTCGGCAAGGGCAGCGAGCAGGCGCGCGTCGGCTGCGCGGTCTTCCGGCACGGCGGTGAGAGCGGGATGCATGGCGCGCGCCTGGGCGAGCGCGAGGCCGCCGCGCAGACCAAGGTGTTCCGCCGCGCCGTTGACCGCGGTGAGAAGATCGAGATTGCCGCGCCTGCCGTAAACGACGAGGGGGAACGGTGCACGGCGCGCATCATGCCACTGCTGCGCGATACGGTCGGTCGAAAGCCGCTCGAGCCAAAGGCTCAGAATGCGTTGCGAGCTCGAAACGCTGCTCCACACTGTTCCACTCCACAATCCATGCTCCGGGACGACCACGGCGGTTGCGCGTAAGACGCAAAGCCAGGCGCGGCGGGCCGATGCCGCAGCACCTTTCCGAGGAGGAAGGCGCAAAGGACGGCGCTGCGCCGACGATCCAGCGCGTCGCGACGGCGCAGGGCGAATCGTCGCCCGCCGCGCGCAGGAGAAGGCCCAGCGTGTCGCCGGCCGCGGCGGCGAGCGAAAGACGCCGCATCGCCACTTGATCGAGGCCGCGGGCAGCCGTCTCGCCGATCACCACGCCGACGAAGCGACAGCGCAGCGCCTCCTCCATTGCCCACAGCACATCGCGCGTGCGCGTGGCTGCGACCGTGATCAGATGCTCGGGAGCGATCCCGGCTTGCTCGAGACCAGGTCCATAGGGAGCGCCATTTTCCTGAAGCAGGAAATCCTCGCCGATCCAAAGCACGGCTGTTCCCTGCGAAATCCTTCCTGGCATGTCGCTCCGCCGCGAACGGTTCGCGAAACGTGCCGTCAGCCCCAGAGCGAAGCCGGTCACGGCCAAAATTTCGCTCTCGCGCACCGCCGCGATCTCATGCAGTGCGCCGCCGCCAAGCCCTCCGCCCAGTATCGCGTCGATCGCCGCAATGCCGAGATCAAGGGGAGCGCCACATTCGCAGGCAAGCCCGGTTGCCCGCTCGGCTGCCGACAGCTTTTGCCGCAGCTCCTCGATGCGCGGCACCGGCCTTGGGGAGGACGGGGATTCTTCGGACGGGATGCCGGGCATGGCGAAAACTCGTCAGAGAAAGCATGTTCACTCTTTGTTCTAATGATTCCCGAGCATGATGCATCCGTCAAGTCGAATCTTAAGTCATTGATGCTTTTGATTTTTTTGCAGACTACTCGCGAACTGACTTTATTCCCGCACACGCGTAGACTGCATTATCCCACACCATCTTGCAGTGCATGAAAACGAGGGTTTCTTTGAAAGGTCAGATCGTGTTGCCGGCCGAGCTGCGACGGCGGGACGGCATCGAAGCTGGCCAGGAGTTCGACGTCGTACGGCTTGATCGCGGTGAGTATCAGCTCAAGCGGCGAGCGGGCTCCCCTGAACGACGGCGTAGTCGACCGGCTCCTCGCATGTCCAGAAAAGGGTTTCTTTGTTCCAATCGAATTCGAGTCCACCGACACGGTGTGAGTCTGGTATCGTTGCGCGCAACCGCGCCGACTTCGAGAAAGCCGGCGTAGACATCATCGACCCGTTCTCTATCTGATCAGCCTGGCGCAATCACGGCACCATCGATCTCGCCAATGCTTTTCGTGCCGGTCAATGCCATGGAGACGTCGAGCTCCTTGGCAAGAATATCGATTGCCTTGGCGACACCCTCCTCACCGCCAGCGCCCAGGCCCCAGACGAAGGCGCGTCCGATCATGCAGGAGCGGGCGCCAAGCGCGAGCGCGCGCAACACGTCCTGGCCGGTGCGAACGCCGCCGTCGAACATGACCTCGATCTGCGAGCCGACCGCCTCGGCGACCTTCGGCAGCGCTGAGATCGACGAGGGCGCGCCGTCGAGCTGGCGCCCGCCATGATTGGAGACCACCAGCGCCTGGGCGCCGGTGCGCGCGGCGGTCTTGGCATCCTCGACGTCGAGGATGCCCTTGAGGATGAGCTTGCCGGACCAGATGCTGCGCACCCACTCGACGTCTTTCCAGCTCAGCGCCGGATCGAACTGGTTGTTGGTCCATTGCGCCAGCGAAACCACGTTCTCCATGCCGCGCACATGGCCCGCAAGGTTGCCGAAGGTCTTGCGTTTGCCGCGCAGAATCGAGAGCGCCCATGCGGGTTTGCTCCCGATGTCAATGAGATTGGCAAGCGTGATCCGCGGCGGAACGGTCATGCCGTTGCGGATGTCGCAATGGCGCTGACCGAGCACCTGGAGATCGACGGTCAGAACCAGAGCGCTGCATTGTGCGGCAGCAGCGCGCTCGAGCAGCGCGCGTATGAAGCCGCGGTCCTTCATCACATAGAGCTGAAACCAGAACGGCTTGCCGAGCGCCTGTGCGACGTCCTCAATCGAGCAGATCGACATGGTCGAGAGGGTGAATGGTATGCCGGCGGCCGCCGCGGCACGGCCCGCGAGGATTTCGCCGTCACCGTGCTGCATGCCGCAGAGGCCGATGGGAGCGAGCGCGAGCGGCAGCCGCACCGGCTCCCCGAGGATGGTGGTCGAAAGATCGCGCTGCGAGACATCCACAAGCACGCGCTGGCGCAGCTTGATGCGTTCCAGGTCCTCTCGATTCGCGCGCAAGGTCTGCTGCGAATAGGAACCTGCCTCCGCGTAATCGAAAAAGGCGCGCGGCACCTTGCGGCGCGCCTTCTGCCGCAGGTCCTCGATGCAGGTGACCGTCTCCAATGACATCGCCCCTCCCGGCTTTTCGTGCGTGCGATCAGCATAGTCTTTTTGACCAGGCTGCCAATGCACGATGCAGAGCTGCGACGGCAAGGCTGGAGCGCGAGCGGCAGCGCGCGCGTCGCCGGTCGGGAGCTTCAGGAGGATTTCATGGCAATCCCGAATGAAAGCGTGACCAGAAACGAGATCGAGGAGAAGAGGCGCCAGGAAGCCCGCGAGGAGCAGCGGGACGAGCGGCGGCGCAAGGCCGAAAGCGTGCTCGACAAGGGGCTGGAAGATACTTTTCCGGCTTCCGATCCGCCCAGTATAACGCAGCCGCCGCCCACGTCGGCAGACCGCAAGCCGCAACGGTAGTTAAGGGCTTTCTAACCACGTTTTTGGAACTGGAGCGCTGGCCCGGCCGGGCAAGTTCGTTTATATTGTTTGAGAATTCTCAATGATCTTGGCCGCCACTGCCCTTGAATTGGCCGTTCTTTTAATCGAAAAGGAGCGCGTTCCACGCACGGGGAAGTGTAATGGTGCGCAAGTATTTCGGGACCGACGGCATTCGCGGCCGGGCCAACGGCGCCATTACGCCGGAGCTCGCTCTCAAGGTCGGGCAGGCGGCGGGACTCATCTTTCGTCGCGGCGATCATCGCCACCGGGTGCTCATCGGCAAGGATACCAGGCTGTCCGGCTATATGATCGAGACCGCGCTGGTCGCGGGTTTCACGTCGGTCGGCATGGATGTTCTGCTCACGGGTCCGATCCCGACGCCGGCGGTCGGAATGCTCACGCGCTCCATGCGCGCCGATCTCGGCGTGATGATCTCGGCATCGCATAATCCGTTCAGCGACAACGGCATCAAGCTGTTCGGACCCGATGGTTTCAAGCTGACGGATGAGGTAGAGCGCAAGATTGAGGACTTGCTGGACGCCGAGCTCACCAAGCACCTCGCCAAGAGCGCCGAGCTCGGGCGCGCCAGGCGCATCGACGGCGTTGCGGATCGTTACATCGAGTTCGCCAAGCGTACTCTGCCGAGGAATCTGTCGCTTGACGGGTTGCGCGTCGTGGTCGACTGCGCCAACGGCGCCGGCTATCGGGTGGCGCCGGAGGCGCTGCGCGAGCTCGATGCCGAGGTTATCGCCATCGGGGTTGATCCCGACGGCTTCAATATCAATCGCGATTGCGGGTCGACCGAGCCGGCGGCGCTGTGCCAGAAAGTCAGGGAGATGCGCGCCGATATCGGCGTTGCGCTCGACGGTGACGCCGACCGGGTGATCATTGCCGACGAGCGCGGGCGCGTGATCGATGGCGATCAGCTGCTGGCGGTGATCGCCGAGAGCTGGAAGGATGACGGACGTCTCGCGGTGAACGGCATTGTCGCGACGGTGATGTCCAATCTCGGCATGGAGCGCTATCTGCAAAAGCTCGGCATTGCGCTTGCGCGCACACCGGTCGGCGATCGGTATGTGCTCGATCACATGCGCAGCCACGGCTACAACGTGGGCGGGGAGGCCTCGGGCCACATCATCCTGTCCGATTACACCACGACCGGAGACGGTCTGTTGGCAGCGCTGCAGGTGCTGGCCGTAGTGAAAAAGCATGACAGGCCGGTATCGGAGGTGTGCCACCGCTTCGATCCGCTTCCGCAGATCATGAAGAATGTGCGTTACAAGAGCGGCGCACCGCTGGAAAATGCGGAAGTGCGATCCGCCATCGAGCTTGCGCAAGCCCGCCTCAATGTGCACGGCCGGCTCATCATCCGGCCATCCGGTACCGAGCCCGTCATTCGCGTCATGGGGGAGGGCGAGGACAAGATCCTGGTCGAGGAGATCGTCGACGGCATCGTCGATGTACTCACCAACGCTGCGGCGTAGGGTTAATCGAAGCTATCCTGGCTGCTCATTCCGCTCGTAACCTGACGCCAAGCACGCGCCGGAGGTGTCGGGTTACGCGCGGAATGGTGGTCATTTCCGCTTCCAAAGCCGGGCCGCGCTGCCACGACCGGGCCACAACTGACCGAAACTCAGCGATAGTGGGGTTTTCGAGAAGCGGCAGCTGTTGCAGCTGGAATTGCACGCATAGGCCGGGTCCCCGTCCAGCTTTTCCAGTTTTCTAACGCAGTTAGAGTAACCCGACCTGCGGGCCACTTTCCTCGCTCGGCCGCGGTATTTGGGAATTGCTGCATGACCGACAGCTTGGCGACTTATCTCTTCGACGGCAGGCACCTCACGGCCGGCCAGTGTCGCGCATTGTTGACGGGAATGCCTTTATCGGACCGTCAGAGCAAAGTTCTGAACCGCATCGAAGGCAATATGATCATCGACGTCGGTTGTTTTACCGGCGCCTTCGTTCGCGAGGCCAGTCGTCTCTTCCCTAATAAGACAGTGATTGGGATCGACAATTTCGAGGACAATATCCGCATCGCCCGGCTGCTCTTTCCCGAGATGCACGACCGCTTCCAAAAGATGAGCGTTTACCGGCTGGATATCGCGGATGCGAGCGCCGATTGCGTCACGCTGCAAGAGGTGCTCGAGCATCTCGAGGGCGCGGCTCTTGCCATCAAGGAAGTAAACCGGGTTCTCAAGAAGGGCGGAGCTCTGATCGTCAGTGTGCCCAATCCATTCTATTTGTGGCGTATCGTCACCTTCCTCTGCTGCGAGATGAGCAATGCATTGCGTCGCTGGCGTGGACAGCCACCGCGGCTGAGCATGGAGGTGCTGTCCAAGGAGATTGAATGGGACCGTCATATTTACGCTTGGACGCCTACGACCCTGCTGACGCTTCTTGCAACGAATGGGTTCGAATATGTCGAGCACTGTTACGGGAACAGGATGCCCGATCGATTGCGGCGCTGGTTGCTTGCCGTTCTGCCCTTCCTCGGACCCACCCAGATCCTTACGGTGCGCAAGGTGGCGCCCGCCCCCGCCCATCTCGTCTGACGTGATCGTAGTCCGCTGGTGATTCGGGTTCTAAAATTGCAAGGACCTGCTGTTGAAGGCGGAACGTCGGCCCCATCCTACCGTCTTCGAAGCTGGATTCGACTGAGAACCGGTTCAGAGCCGCCATCGGCCGGGCTTCTATCGCACCGTTAATCAAACATCAGGGTTAAAAAGTAAGGTTAAGTTCTGTTTAACGGTTTGCTGCCACCATCGGCTTCGTTGATTCATCGCTGTGGGGTCATCACGCCCTGCCGGACGAAAGGGACGAAGTCATGGTTCATATGAAAAGCTTTGGTCTTGCGGGAGTGGCCGCGCTCCTCAGCACAGCGGCACTTGCCGCCGATCTGCCTCCTCGACTCCTGCCTCCCCCCGCGGTTCCGGTCGCGGTGGTCACCGGCGGCTGGTACCTGCGCGGCGACGTTGGGATCGGCATTCAGCGCTTCTCGGATTTCAACCACAATCAGCTCAATCCGAACTTCGTCTGGCCGGCAAGCTGGGAGATCCAGCAGACGAAGATGGGCGATACGAGCTTTGTCGGGTTCGGCATAGGCTACGCCTGGAACAACTGGTTGCGGTTCGATGTGACCGGCGAGTACCGCACCAAGGCGGATCTCAAGGTCATCGGCAGCTATGCCGGAACCGCCGATTTCTGCCCACCCCAGGGCCTTGGGCCTTCGCAGATGTGCTTCGACAACATCCAAGCCGAGCATTCGGCCTGGGTCACCCTGGCCAATGCCTATGTCGATCTCGGCACCTGGTGGTGCCTGACCCCGTTCGTCGGCGCCGGCGTCGGCGCTGCCCGCCATCAGTTCTACGGCATGACGGACACGGGCTTTCCCTTCGGCTTCAGCGCGCTCGGATTTGCGTCCGACAACAACACCTCGAAGTGGACTTTCGCCTGGGCGCTGCACGCGGGCGTGGCCTATAACGTGAGCAACAACGTGAAGATCGAGCTTGCCTATCGGTATCTCAACTTTGGCTCGATCGACACCCCCAATGTCGATTGCACGGCCTTCGGCTGCGGCAACATCAACGGCAATCCGAACGCGTTCTATTCTATGACCAGGTTTGACTCTCAGGACATCAAGCTTGGCATACGTTTCCTGCTGTGCTGTGAGGCGCCGCCTCCTCCGCCGCTCATCCGCAAGGGCTGAGTGATTCCCAGACTTAAGCCAGCAGACCTGACGAATGCAGCGGCGCGGGGATTCCCGCGCCGCTTTCATTTTGGCGATGCGCAGTAAGCGGTAAGCGGCTAACGGCTCATTAGGAAACAGTATTTTCAGATCAACTGCTTCTCGTGGCTAACCCGCTTCGGCCGCTCTATTGGTTTGTTTTGTGTTTTTTCAGCAGTGGCTAACCTCACAGGTCTGCACCGCGGGGGTACGCGCGAAGTGGTGGTACGAATTCCGTTTCCCCGCATCGAGCGAGCAGACTACTCGTTAGGTGTGAATCGGTCGTGAGTTCTTTCACCCGCTCCCTGTTGACCCACGTTGCACGGGACTGCCTGACCTGATGGAGGCAATCATGTTCATGCCGACATAAATCATTGTGGTCGCGAGCCTAGCTAAATATCCCATGCCAGTAAAACAGCGAAAACGAATCCGGGTTGAACAACTACGCAAGATTTCAATCAAGGAAATAGTCTATTCCGGCTCATGGATAAGGCAATTTGGGGATACGACCGTTGAACTGATCCATCACCACGATGGCATCAGATTACTGGTCAATGGATGCCTGCAACCAGTCTGCTGGCGTATCTATGAACGCACCATTCGAGGCAAATTGGCGAATGGAGGATATATTCCACTTGATAAGTACTGGGATTATTACATTTTTGGACACAAAGATGGTAAGCGGTACAAGTACCTGCGTCTGCTTTTTATACCTCCCAATGGATTCAGGATCGGGACCAGCAGCGACTTTGGCGCGATGTGTACGACATCATGCCGTTCCCGGTATCAACGCAAGCCATATCAGCAATATCTGCTGGATAGCCTAACCAAACGACGACGGCAGAGGAAAATTGCATGGCGGCAGGAACTGTCGGAACGACGGCGCAGACAGGTGCCTAAGAACACCGTGAAATTGGGTGTTTAGCCGTCGAATAAATGGAACATTACGTGACAAAATAATAATTTATTG
>Ga0306923_10002485_pt1 | contig 16917 bp, 18 predicted proteins | sample sta12Can44000108_FD_203841 | JGI IMG/M metagenome (GOLD analysis project Ga0306923, IMG submission 203841) | Lab enrichment of tropical soil microbial communities from Luquillo Experimental Forest, Puerto Rico - statanox.12C.anox.44.000.108 (v2)... | ecosystem: Environmental > Terrestrial >... | reverse complement strand
TCCCTACCGCGATCGCAGGGGCGAACATAGTAACCAACCATAAGAGAGGATGTTCGGCCGGACAGATTTGTCCCATTACACCCCAAGGCTCAGGCATGGCCAGAGCAACTCGCTTATAGGTTGTCAGATGAACATGGCCGTCGTATTTGTCCGACCAGGCAGCGTAGTAAAAGAGTCTTTCGACAGCCTTGTCCACTTCCCGTCTTGATTCGAATTCGCCGTCTCCAGTAAGCGATTGCAGGCGATTCGAGAATTCAGCGGCTCGAATCGAAAGATTTTCAGCGATACGGTAAAGTGTCTGAGCTCTCTCATGGGCGGTGGTCCGGGACCAGTTTGCCGCTTTCCGCGCCGCTTCAACCGCATTCCGGATATCCTTTCGATTACCTAAGGCCGCTTCCGAAACAATGCGCTCCCGCGCATCCTTCACCGGATAGCTGTGTCCACAATCGGGGCGGACCTGTTTGCCCCCGATGTAATGTTTCGCTGCGCGGTTAATCAGGCCTTCGACTCTGGGGTCACGTGGAGAAGAGGCGACTGCGCGCGGATGAAGGTCAAATTCGTTCCTCTCGTACAACGGAAGAGAACGTTCCCAGCCCGGTATCAAATACTCGTACATCCCCTCGCTCCCGCCTTCCCGAGCAAATCCGCTCTTCCCACTGCCTCCGAAGCCCGACGCAGCATCAAAAAGGTTCGCCGAGTTGATCCACACGGTTCCTGCTTTGAGCTTCGGCGAAACCTCAAGAGCCATACTTATATTCTCTGTCCAGACTGAAGCCGTTAGGCCGTAAGCTGTGTTGTTTGCCAGTTCCACGGCCTCCCTCGCGTGCCGAAAGCTCAACGCTACCACAACGGGGCCGAAAATCTCCTCCTGCGCAAGAGCGGACGAAGGTTCAATAGCACTGAAAAGAATCGGTGGATAATAGAGATTCTCCCGGGTTCGAACCCAGCTCGGCTGCCAGAAGGTTGCGCCTTCCGCCTTTGCCTGTTCGACAAGACGGTTAGTTTTTCGCAATTGCTCTGCGGAAACCAGGGTGCCGAGGTCGGTGCTTCTGTCCAGAGGGTCACCAACGCGCAACGTCTCCATCCGATGACGCAAGTTGGCGAGCACTTTTTCGTAGATGCTTTCCTGCAAGAGTAACCGGCTCCCGGCGCAGCAAGCCTGGCCCTGACCAGCCCAGACAGCGTTCACGATCCCTTCAACGGCGCTATCGAGATCTGCATCGTCAAACACGATGAACGGCGACTTGGAACTCAGCGACAGAGAGAGATGTTTTCCGGAACCAGCCGTCTCCATACGAATTTGCCTTCCCACCTCCGTCGTACCCGTGAAGGCAATCTTTTGAATATCACGGTGCCTGAGGAGGATTTCACCGGTTGCGGCGTCTCCGGTGACGATATTGACAACTCCCGGGGGTAATTGAATCTGTTGGAGTAGCTCGGCGAAGAGAAGTGCTGCTAACGAAGTTGCGGCAGCCGGCTTAATAACGACGGTATTTCCGGCGGCGAGAGCCGGAGCAATCTTCCATGCAAGCATGAGCATAGGAAAGCTCCAGGGGATGATCTGGCCACAAACGCCGATCGGCTCATAGCCAATAAATGTCTCATTCCGGAGGTGCGCCCAACCAGCGTGATGATAGAAATGCCGTGCGACCAGAGACATCTCAACATTCTGTGACTCATGGATCGGTTGCCCGCTGTCGAGGCTTTCGAGGACTGCAAACAAGCGGCCGTGCTTTTGGATCTCGGATGCAATCGCAAGGAGATAGCGTCCCCGGTCATAGCCCGTCAGAGCCGACCAAGAGGGAAACGCCGACTTTGCGGCTTCGACTGCGGCGTCAACTTCAATCTCACCGCATTCGACGATGCGAGCCAAAGTCAGTCCATTCCGCGGATCGACTGATTCGAAATAGCATTGGTCGATGAACCTGGGAAATCCACCGTTGATGAACGGGTGAAAATTGCGCCGATGCGCGTCCAGCCACTCCATGGCAGCGTCTGTTTCCTCCGGTGAGGCCCCGTATTCCATGGTCTCAAAAATCTCGCGCACGCTTTTCATGAAGGTTGGTTTTCGCCATTTAAAACCCCGTGTACAAGGTGTTTCTTCATCAGGTTGAATGGCTAATAGGCGGGGGAGGATCGATCAACGACGTACTGCGCGAGCGATTGTTCGATGTCGTCCAACAGGGTGGATGCGCCTATTCGGAACAATTCCGGCTCGAGCCACTCTCGTCCTAATTCTTCTTTCAGCAGGATTAACCAATTAAGAGCCTCTCTCGGACGACGAATCCCGCCCGCCGCCTTAAATCCGACGCGATAGCCGGAACGCCGCTGGTATTCGCGAATCGCCCGGACAATTGCAAGGCCGGTTTCCAAAGTAGCATTCACCGCTTCCTTTCCGGTGGACGTTTTAATAAAGTCAGCGCCGGCCATCATCGCTACGAAGCTCGCTCTCTGCACGTCGCGAAGCGTCGCAAGCTCGCCCGTTGCAAGAATAATCTTGAGCAAAGCGTCTCCGCAGGCCTGGCGAAAGGATGCCACTTCCTCGTAGAGTCGTTCCCAACTCCCGGTCAGGGCATGGACCCGGGCGATGACGGCATCGACTTCAGTGGCACCAGCCTCGACGGCGTAGGCGATTTCTTCTAGACGCACTTTGAGCGGACTCAATCCCGTAGGGAATGCAGCGGCAACTGAGGCGACGGGGATCCCGGAGCCTGCCAAAGCGTGAAGTGCGTGTGGTACCATCGTCGGATAAACGCAAGCCGCCGCTACCGTGAGGCCAAGACCGGTGATATCCAAGGCCGCCAGCAGATCATCGCGCAGGGGGTGCTTCGCCTTGGCACAAAGCTGCCGGATCTTTCCCGGTGAATCATCGCCCGCGAGGGTCGTCAGGTCGATGCAGCGGATCGCGCGAAGAAGCCAAGCGGCTTCGCACTCCTCCTTGACTACGCGTCGCCACCCTAAAGTTGTCGCACGCCACTCGACCGCACCCCTGTTTACTTGCACTTGGTGCACCCAATCCAGATCCAAGGCGACTCCCGCGTTTCGTTTTCGTTCTCCGGTTACCTCTTTGGCCCGCGGGTTTTGGACCGACGTCGCGCTCATAGAAATTTCTGAGGGATTTCAGCAGATAACTAAATAGTTATCCTCTTTAGCGAAGATAGCTCGCCTTTTTTTGGGTCGGGCCCAAGAGCAGTGCGAAGGTCCCTATTTCGTCCGGGGCTGTGTTTGCAGAAGTAAAACGCACACAAGAGAAATAATGCGCCTACGACTATACCCAGTATGCCGCTGACCCAGGATCCGCCCGCAAATTCTCCCTTCTCGAGGATGAGAATACCGAGAATGCAGAAGCCAAACCCGAGTCCGAATAAACTCAAGGCGATGGCTGTTTTCTCCAATCTGATTTGCCAATTCACTTTAATTTGTCTCCTCTCTGTTCGCGGTCTTTTTCGTGCCACATAGACTATGACAGTTTCCCGGACCGATCGTGACAGGGCTCGATGATTTTTCAGGAAACGGATGTTGTTTCCGCGTCGAAACCTGATTCACGAATGAGTTCGCGGAGCTTTGCCGCAAGATCAGGCGGCGCAAGAAAGCCGTGATTGCGAAATAGCTCCGCATGTTTCCGGTCAAGTTTCTCCAATTCGTTTAACCGGTGAGGCGCGAGCTGATTAATTGTCGCCAATCGACCTTTTGTAAATTCCAACCTGGTTGGGTCGACATAGCCCGCTTCCATGTAGCTGCGCGTCTTTTTTGCACATCGACAAGGGTTAGCCCCATTCACCAAGCCGCATTTGTCGTGCATGAATTGGTAAAGATCGCGGCGCGCTCGCGAGAGTAATTGGCGAAAATTGTCCGGCGACACCTCCATTACCTCGCCCCCAACTTCGCTTGTCACACCGAAGTATTCGCCAAGGATGAACGCCATGCGTTGCCGGCGATCCAGGCACATCAGCATCGCTGTCATGCAGCCTACCCTGGCCTCTTCAACCAACAGCGGCAATTCGACCGGCACGCTTCTCGGATCCGGCAATTCCAGGTCGGGCGTTTCATCGAGCGCACGACCCATGTCGGTGAATGTCACGCTGGGATCTTCAAATTCAGTTTTGCGCACATTAAGCAAGTGATTGAATGCAATCCGATAAAGCCATGTCCGGAATTTGCTCTGGCCTCTGAATGTGCTCAGCTTGGTCACGACTTTAATTAAGATTTCTTGTGTTGCATCCTCCGCGAGGTCTCGTCGCCAGAGCATTCGCAGGGCTATGTTGAACACCCAGGACTGGTGTCGCCTGACCAATGTCTCCAGAGAGTCTTTATTTCCAGCCAGGGCAGAGGAAGCGAGTTCTTCGTCTGGAGGGGCACAATCGTTAGGATCAACCTCCGCAAACGGGTTCGGGCTACCGAGCCGCATTTCGCTCGGATGAGAGTTTCCGGGTATATTCATGATTATCCTGGTTAGACAATCCGAAATTAGACTTGTGACAGTTCCGCCTTCTGAGCAACGTCTTTGCGCTGTTATTATGATCTGCCAACGGGTTCGGACCGGGAGGGACGGCCTCTGTGCCGTCCCATTTTTTCCTCTTACTCGAATTAAATAAGTCGGACGGCGCGGCGGCCGTCCCTATCAAGGCAAGCGCGCGATTCTCGGCGGTCCGCTCGGAGATATCGGACCCTACTCGCAGTTGCGTTTTGCGTTGCCCAGAACAATGGACGTGGAGCCGAGATGCCGTGTTCCTGGCGCCAGAGGGTGGCTGAAGCCAAATTCGCGTTGACCGTGGCTTTTGCAGCTGGCTACTTTCGGCGGGCGGAATTTTAAAAATATTTTTTACGCAAAAGAGATCAATGAGCTGGCTGTTTGAGAGTTGGTATCTGCTTCTTTCCAGGGCACAACAACCGCTGCTCCGGTCTGGATTGTTGCCGCGATGGGGAATGTCCATCGCTTTCCTTTGGGCGCCTCGAGGGAGTTGATTAATGCCGGATGGGACTTGGAACACGCGCGCAACCCGGATTCAAATGCGGATTGACGAACTTGCCTCGATAACCGACGAACCGGGCGTAATAACTCGCACCTTCTTGTCTCCGGGAATGTTGCAGGTAAACAAGATGGTCGCCGAATGGATGCAGGATGCGGGGTTAACTGTGAGCGAAGATTCGGTTGGCAATGTTTTGGGCGAACCGCCGGGAAATACCGACTTGCCGATATTTCTTCTCGGTTCCCACCTCGATACGGTGCGAAATGCGGGGCGATTTGACGGCATACTCGGCGTAGTCCTCGGTATTGAAGTTGTTGATTACCTTCGGACCTGTGGGGTCAGCCTTCCATTTTCGCTCGGAGTCGCAGGGTTCAGCGATGAAGAAGGTGTTCGCTTTCAAAACGCCTATATTGGCAGCAAAGCCTTTTGCGGGTTAATCACGCCGAGAGATCTGACGATGCGTGATCGGAAAGGGGTTACATTGCGACAGGTTCTTGAGCGTTGGAAAGAAGGTCGATTTGTCATACCAAAAGCGAGATACACTCGCGAGCGCGTCGCGGGGTTTCTCGAGGTTCACATGGAACAAGGTCCTGTCCTTGAGCATGAAGGTTTGGCTCTTGGAGTCGTGACTGCCATCGCCGGTCAATCCCGCATGCGTCTCACTTGGATGGGAAAGGCGTCCCATGCAGGAACGACCCCGGCGGCGCTTCGTCAAGATGCGTTGGTCGGTGCTGCAGCATTTGTTCTGGGTGTTCAGGAGGCGATGGTCAGATTTCCGGGCCTGGTCGCGACCGTCGGTCAAATTTTCGTTGAACCGAACGTTAGCAATGTTGTGCCGTCGCGCTCGATACATTCCCTTGACGTTCGGCACCAGGATGATTCGGCCCGGAATCAAGCATGTACTTGGCTTGAGGCGCGGGCGCGGGAAATCGCCCGAGAACGGCAGTTGCAGTTCGAGTGGGAGACGCTGCAGGTCACGAACGCCAAAAAATGCGACGCCACGCTCTCGCGCCGACTCACTGATGCGATGGAATCTGTGACTGGTTCAACATGGCAACTTCCAAGTGGAGCAGGTCACGATGCTGTTATTTTATCCCGTTTGTTTCCCGTTGCGATGTTGCTTGTAAGATGCCGGCACGGACTCAGTCATCATCCAGACGAGTTTGTCGCGTTGGCGGATATCGCCGCAGCGCTTGAAGTGACGGTAGAGTTTCTGAGTTCCTGGGAGCCAGCATGATCGAACGCTTCTTTTTGCTGAAAGAGCACCAAACCTCATTTTCTCAGGAGATTGTTGCCGGCCTTACGACGTTTGCGGCTATGGCGTACATCCTTGCCGTGAACCCCTTAATCCTTTCCACAACGGGTATGGACAAAGGCGCTCTTATCACGGCTACAGCCGTGGCTTCTGCAGTTATGACGGCGGTCATGGCTCTTGCCACAAACTATCCAATCGCTCTGGCTCCGGGCATGGGTTTGAACGCCTTTTTTGCGTTCACGATTTGTGGAGCGAAGGGAGTGCCCTGGAGCGCCGCGTTGGGATTAGTATTCTACAGCGGGTTGATTTTCATGGCGCTTTCTGTGTCCGGTCTGCGGCAAAAACTTGTTGCGGCAATTCCAATGGAACTCAAGCTTGCCATCACTGCAGGCATTGGTTTCTTCATCGCATTCATAGGGTTGAAAAACGGAGGTGTTATCGTGGCCAATCCTGCGACGTTCGTCGCGCTGGGGGACCTCTCGAAACCCGGACCGCTTTTGGTGATCGCCGGCGTTATCGTCACGGCGATCCTTGTAACGCGCAAAGTGCCGGGCGCCATCGTCCTTGTCATTGCAGCGCTCACACTCCTTGGATTCTTTATCCCGGCTTCGGACGGGAAAGGCATGATAACTTCGGTTCCAAATGGGATCGTGAATCTGCCCGCGTCCCTGATGCCGACCTTCTTGAAATTGGATCTCACCTATCTGTGGTCCCATTTCTTAAGCGCCCTGCCGCTGGTTCTTGCGCTACTTTTTGTCGATTTGTTCGACAACATGGGTACTCTCATCGGAGTAGCGAAGCGCGCAGGCCTGCTCGACGAAAAGGGCAGTTTGCCCAAAATCGGACGCGCCTTCATGGCGGATGCCGGTGCCGCAATGTTTGGTTCATGTCTGGGAACCTCAACGGTGACGAGTTACATCGAGAGCGCCGCAGGCGTTGAAGCGGGCGGCCGAACCGGGTTAACTGTGATCGCCACTGCCGTTATTTTCCTGTTGTCGCTATTTTTGACGCCTTTGATTCTGATTATTCCCGCCGTTGCTACCGCGCCTGCTCTGGTCGTTGTCGGAGCCTTTATGATGCAGGGACTCGCAGAACTGGACCTCGCAGATTTTGCAAAAGCCGCGCCGGCCTTCGTGACGATTCTTGCCATGCCACTGGCATTCAGCATCAGCGAAGGAATTGCTTTCGGGTTGTTAACCTACGTGGGATTGAAGCTCGGAACCGGGAAAGCTAAGGAAGTGGGTTTGGTGACCTACGTCTTGGCAATGCTTTTCGTGCTGCATTTTCTATTCGGCCGTTAATTAAAAGGGTTGGAATTGGTTAAGCTTTTGGTACCTGACCGTTTAATTTCATGAGCAATCTTTCAGTGTTTGGCGATACCCGTACCCATGTTGGTGCGCGCCACGCCCTCATCGCGCCGGACGGGCATGTCCCAAGCGTGTCCTTTGATATGGCCGTCAATATTTTCAACTATCAGCCTGGAGCTCATCTTCCCTTCGTGGAGACGCATATCATGGAACATGGTCTTCTCATGCTCGAAGGAAAAGGCGTGTACCGGCTCGAGGATTCCTGGTACCCGGTGGCGGAAGGGGATTGCATTTGGATGGCCGCATATTGTCCACAATGGTTCGTGGCGATGGGGAAAACCCGTGCGAGCTATCTTTACTACAAGGACGTGAATCGACCGGCATTCGCTTAGCCGGGCGTTGGGTTCATTTCCCTGCAAAGACACAGAGGCCTCGAAGGGGATTCACCACAGAGGTGCAGAGGACACGGAAGGGGAACGGAATGAAGATTGGTAATTAGAAATGGCTTGTGCTTCGAAAGCCGCGCCATGAATGACGGGTCTCCCCCATTGTGGGATGGGCGTCCTCGCCCGTCGTTAAAATTTTAGGCCTGTGACGGGGCTCAGTCAAAAGCAACGGGCGAGGACGCCTCTTTTACATTCGACGAGTGACGGACGATGAACGACGAACGGTGAACGAGGACGCGGAGTTCGATTTTTAAGATTTGGACTCTGAAGAGGTACAAAGCGCGGACGCTTCGCTTACTCCGCTTCAATGAGGACGTCTGTCCATCCAGACCAGATAAGCAAAAAACAGAATGATAACGAAAGCGCATCCCGTTTTGAACTGCTTGAAGAATCGAGACAAAAGATAGCCGAAAACAAAGATTTCAAATCCGCTTACTAATGTTGCGACTATGGGTCGAAGGGGACCGAAGCCGGCATAAGCTTCTGGCTGCGGGGGTCTATTGAGGGAGACGGCAATGGATACCAGCCAGGCAAAAACGAGCAGGACCACCGCTTCGGTGATCATTCTCTCTCGCGCCGTCGGTTTTTCGGGTTCGTTTCCACGTTTTTCGACCACGAACCTAAGATCGCTGTGCCCGTTCTGACGGTCGAGTCAAAACAGTGGAGAAGGGCGCTATTTCGCGCCCTCGAGGCGTCCGTTGTCTGCCTTCATGAACCGAAAAGGGGGAGGTACCTGACTTTGATTGTCGACATGGATTCCAAGATCGTTAACCAGGCCGTTATCCAAACCGTATACCCAGCCATGCACTGAGAGTTGCTGCCCCCGTGCCCAAGCGTCCTGAACGATTGTTGTGTGGGTGACAGCTTTTACCTGGTCAATGACGTTTAATTCACACATCCTATTCACCCTCTTTTCCGTGCTATCCAGGGCATCGATTTCTATGGCGTGCCGAACATAGATGTCCTTAATGCGGGTAAGCCAGTTATCGATTAAGCCGTGAACCTGGTTATCGAGGGCTGCCCGGACCCCGCCGCACCCGTAGTGACCGCATACGATGATATGCCTGACCTTGAGCACGTCGACCGCGTATTCAATCACCGAAAGACAATTCAGGTCTGATGGATAAACGATGTTTGCGACATTTCGATGCACGAAGAGTTCGCCCGGTAGCATGCCGACAATCTGATTTGCAGGAACTCGGCTGTCCGAACAACCGATCCAAAGAAAAGCAGGCGCCTGCTGCCGAGCAAGCCTTTGGAAGAAGTCAGGCTCTTTCTCAGTCATGCGTCGTGACCATTCGCGGTTCTTGTTCAAGACCATTTCGATTTCGTTCATGGATTGGCTTCGTTTAATTCAATACAGGCGATCGTTAGCAGCGAGAATCGGACCAGTTGCGGTTTGGGAAACCAAAGGAGGGACTCTCAGTAGCATTTTTGTGCAGCATCGGTTCGTGCTAGGGGACAGGACACCAGTTACTGAGCTGCGAGGGCTCGTAGTTGCTCACGCATCAGGCTTAGCAGTCGTCGACCGCGCAAGCGTGCCAGCTCTCTGAGAGAACTGGTTGGTTCTAGACGAGCGACGATGTCATATCCGATTAGATAGCCCATTCTTGATGGGGCTTCGCTTCCTTGCCGATAAGATAGATATCGGGCCGTGGCCTCGTCATCAGTGGACTCGAGTTGAGTGAACAGCGCCCAGGCAGCGGTTGGCACATATTTCGGGCCATCCCGTGCGAGTCGCGGATCGAGCAGGACATCTGCCATCGTGGCTCTCGGATTCAGCGATGCGCTTGCATAAGTTGCCAATCCTTCCTGCCAGATTTGTTGATAAAGCGGAATACTGTCGACGTTCGCCGGCAAGGCATTTACCTGAAAATGATACAAATGAAACAGCTCGTGCGAGAGAATGACTCCCAGAGGGACGTTGGCCCCGTGAAACTTAGCCAGCCCATCCAACCCCAGGAAAAGTGCGCGAGGATTGTCGTGCGGAACCTTCCCATCGAAACGAAAAAGGGAAAGCATCAAATAGATTTCAGCCCGGGATCTGTCAAAATCCGGAAATCGGGTGCAAAACGATTTCTCGATGGGTTCACATTCTTTGATGAAGCGGGCGTGAATTTTTCTTATGGCGGGCAGGTAAGGCGTTACTTGATCAAGATATTTTTCGAGGGTCGGCGGGTCTGTTTTGAAAACCTCCGGTCGCCGGTAGATTTCGGGGTGGGATCGGATCACGTCTTCGGCAAACAGTCTGACACGTTGCTGCTTTTCTGTGGGAAATGCATCGAAGCAGCGAAAGAGACTGGGAACCAGATCAAAGGTCTTGAGGAGACCGGCGTTCGCGGTAACAGTGGTGTAAACCAATGCCGCCGCGGAAAACAGGAGGAACGACTTCCAGCCGCGCGGCAATTTTCGTCCCTTTTTCATTCCGGGCCAAAGTCCTTCAATTTCACGAACTGATTAGCTGGGCGATCGAAGATCCACATCTCCAGGCGAATACTCGGGTCTGGATAAAGCAGCGGCGATAGAAATAAGCTCCAGGCGCGAGGTTTACCTTTGTCAGCGCTCGCTTCGGCCAACCTTGCAGCCCCGATAAAACCGGCAGCTCCATTCGGCTTCAGGAACACAAGGTCGGAGTCCCTGCCAGCGCCTGCCAGTACGCCACCCGTCAGCTGCCAGCCGAGCCGCACGATCCCAAGGTATCGATGTTCTTCGGGTTTTGGAGAAACCGAGTATTTACCGGAAGCATCGGATTGCGCTTCAACGAAAGTCACGGGAGGCAGATGCCGGAAATAACCCTCGTCCAGCAGCGGTTTTAAACCAACGTCGAAGATTTTGAGGCGCAAAGGGCAGAGCGAGAAGAAAGGTCCGCTCATCGCTCCGTCTACATTAGGGTCAAAGTAGGTGTAGAAAGGAATAAGTTCGCGAGCGAGCAGTCGGTCTTGTCGTTCTTCCATGCCCGTGAGGAAAGCGCGAGCATCACCGACAACCAGAAGCGCTCCGATTGCAGAAATGAGGCAAAAGGCCAGGACCACATGGAGCCGTCTACTCTTTAATTTTGATGCTTCCGGCTCTGAAGATGTCGAATCGATTGCGAGCACCAAGAGTGCGAGCAGCGCGATCACGATAAAGGTGACGTGTGAGACGTACCTACTGGCGAGAAATCCGCCGGTGTAACCTAAGCCGAGCCGCCCGAAGGTAGTTACGAAGCAAAACAAGTAAGAAAATACTGCTAGCCCGAGCCATGGCGCAGCCCGGGAAATCTTATGGCGACGAATCAGCGAGACAACGAGTCCGACGAATAATGCTGTGACGGCCAGTCCGATAAGCCAGGCGCGGTGGGGACGGTGCTCGTAGGAAATCCAGCCTGCGAGCGAATTTCCTGCGAGCCCTAGAAAAGCCACGAAGGGGAGCTGCGTCTTACCCGCGAGCTGGTCGGTTCGCAGTTGCAAGCTGCCATCCCGGCTCATTCCAAGGAAATAGAACCAGACCGTCCCAAGGGCTGCGACCATGAGGCAGAGAATGCCGATCACTTTGGTGCGGCGTGAATCGTTCGTCAGACTAAGCGAAAGAACAAGCGCGGGCCAAACGAGCAGTCCCTGGGCGGACGAATAGCTCGCAGCTACCGCGAACGCAAGCGCCACGATTAAACGGAAGGGGAGGGGTACATCGGAACGACAGATTGTGAAAATGCTGACTAGAGCTGAAAGTTGAATAAAAAAGAAAGCGAATTGAAACGCCCAAAGCCAATTTTCGTGCTGACCCAATGAGAGGAGTACTGCCACGCTGACGCATGAGCTGGTAGCCCACAAGATCGGATGTGATTTGGAGTAGATCCTATTGAACTGCAAGAAGAGGAAGCCGGCGGCAACCGCCATCACGGACCAGGCAACCAGCATGATGATTTTCGAATTCCAATGCGTGAGAATGGCGAGAGATGCAAATTCGAGCCTCGGAAGTAGCATTCTATGCTCGTTATTTGGCGACCAGAAAGTCTCAAAAGTTGCTTTTCCGGATTTGGCCGAATTTACCAATCCGGAGTACCACCACTCATCCGCAAAAGGGACGTTAACTCCGGCAGAAGCGATGAAAACGAGAGGTAGAAGCGTGATCGCAACACATGCGATCGCCGTTCCGATCTTAAGACCGCGCGACGGAAGGTCGTTGTCTGCTGGCATTTCCTTACCTTCTATGGGCCGCGGTTGGTCACGTGAAGGACAAAAGTGCCTTTGCCGTTCACGCGTGAACCGTGGTATGGAAAAACAGCCGGCGAATCAGCTTTCTGACAAGCTTTCGTGCGAGATTGGAATCTCATTTGAATATAGACGGATATGAGAATGCTAAGTTTGCCTTCAGGAAGATCGATTCCGGTTCTTGGTCAAGGCACCTGGAGAATGGGAGAAAACAGCGGCAGACGTCTCGGGGAGATCGCCGCTCTCCGTTTTGGCCTGGACCTTGGAATGACGCTTATCGATACCGCAGAAATGTATGGCCAGGGTAGCGCGGAAGAAATCGTCGCAGAAGCGATTCACGGCAAGCGTGCAGAGGTTTTTCTGGTCAGCAAGGTTTATCCGCACAATGCGTCGTTGCATGGAACTGCGGAGGCATGCGAACGGAGTTTGCGGCGGCTGCGGACCGATTATCTTGACCTTTACCTGCTCCACTGGAGGGGTTCCATTCCGCTGGTCGAAACCTTCGAGTCTTTCCAAGCATTGAAAGCGTCTGGAAAGATCTGTGACTATGGCGTTAGCAATTTCGATGAGCCGGACCTCCAGGAAGCTACCGCCATTCCCGGGGGCGACAAGATCGCCACGAACCAGGTTCTTTACAATCTGTTGCGACGAGGGATCGAGTGGGATGTTCTTCCTTGGTGTTTAAACCGAAAGATACCTGTCATGGCCTATTCACCTTTTGAGCAAGGCCGCCTGTTAAATAGGCTTAAGCCACTGGCGAAACGGCGAGGTATTTCGCCGGCCCAATTGGCGTTGGCCTGGCTGCTGCAAAAAGAAGGCATCATCGCCATCCCAAAGGCGAGCAGCCAGCAACACGCGCGTGAAAACCGTGGTGCATTGGACATTCAACTTAGTGAGGAAGAAATGGTTGCGCTCGATCGTGCGTTTCCGGCACCGAATCGGAAGACTGGTTTGGAAGTGCTTTAGCCTGCATCGATCACAAATTTCAGAAAATTGGATTTAGAAGACTATCTGATCGATTCAGGCTCAATCCGGTTTGGCTCCGAATTTTGTGACCATCCTGCGCAATTGATTCGCCAGACTTTTTGGTTTTTTATCGCTACGAATCACGAGCACTGGCCGATCGGTTCGATTCACAATCTCCCGCGTGATATTGCCTATCATGTAGGAGCGCCAACGATTTCGAATAGCCCAGGATCCAGCCACCACAAGGTCATGGTCTCCCTTCGTTACCTCATTTAGAATTTGATCTATAACAATCCCATGACCCATCCGTATGCTAACCGGTACCCCGGCGTCTTCGATTATTTTCTTTTCGTTGCGCAGGTTTCGCGCCAGGGCCGATTCTGACTTCAACAACGCGTCAACATCTCGCTGGCGCCGGTACAAGGTACCGTGCATTGCGGGAGGCGCGGGTATTACATTCAAAAGGGCGACTTGGGCCGACAACTCTTTAGCAATGGCGGCCGCGAATTTGACGGCGTTTTCAATGTACGGCCCTCCACCGCTGCAAATCAGGATCCGCTTAAGCTGCGGTCGTTCGCATGGCACTATGAGTACCGGAGGGGAGATCGCTTCGGTAATCGAATAAGCTTTCGCGGACGGAAGAAAAAATTCTTGAGCACCACGACGTTCCACGCCGATTGCAACCAGATCGTATACTTGGTCCCGAGTCAATTGAACGATTTCTGTGACCGGGTCGCCGGATTTCGTCGCGATCTCAACCCGCACCCCGTTCGCCTTCAATTTTTCTCCTTCTTCCAGGAGGACCCCCCTTAGCTTCGTCTCCTGCTGATGGTCCTGGGCGATCCCGAAAATCGTGGCTTCGGCTTTTGTCGCGATCGCAATAATGGCCGCAAACGAAATTGCCCTTTTTGATCGTTCTGAGCCGTCGCTGCAAACAAGGATCTTCATCTCAAATTCCTTATGAATGATGAGCCGTCAGTAAGCGCTGGGCAATGACGATTGCTCCAAACAACGGCAGTGGTGCAAACGAGAGACGAATCCGAGGGCCGGTGAAATATTGGGTGAGATTGGCGCCGATTCTTGCTCCGAGAGCCGCGCCCGTTTGCATGACGAGAGCGATCAGAATGTCAACGTTTCCGTTCATGGCGTGGCGAATCGTTCCATAGCTTGCGGAGATGATAATCTCAAATAGATCGGTCCCGACTGCGATATGCGTTGGAATGCCCAACACGTACACCATCGAAGGCATCCGGATGTAACCGGCGCCGCCTCCCAGGAAGCCGCTGAATATTCCGCCGACCAGAGAGACAAACAGGACTGCCCAGAGCGAAATCGTTTGAATGCCGGAATGCGGCAGGCTGATGATTGGCCAAAATTTGATTCGCTGCACACTCTTCGCAAACGCGTCTACGGCGGTAAAGTCTTGCCCAGACGGTGGGTGGGCACCTCCGGTGCGGCTTTTCCAACGCTTCACGCGCAGCGTTATCCAACTCTCCCAGGCGCAGAAAACGGAAATTCCAGTGAAAACCACAATTGAGACGATGCCCACGACAAGATTCACGTTGGCATATTTTTTCAGGAATTCGATGGCCTGAACGCCCGTTTCCGACCCTGCGATTGTGCCAATCACCATGATTCCCGCCAATTTCAGGTCGATGTTACCCAGCACTCGATGGGTTTTTGCCGCGACGATCGACTTTCCGACAATGTGGGCGAGGTCTGTCCCGACGACAAAATTCATCGGCAGTCCCAGAGCGAAGAGTGCCGGCGCTGTGAGGAAACTTCCCCCAACGCCAAAAAAACCTCCCAATACGCCGATCACAAATCCGATTATGATCAGATAGACCGGATCAAGAGTGACGCCTGAGATCGGGAAAAACATGTGAGCTTAGCCTTGCCGACGCCGATTTACGTTCACGAGGACTGCCGTCAACTTCTCGAGGCCTACGGCTTGCAGAATCATCAAGATTATCGATACGAATGCATAAACCACCGGCTGGTGCGTGAACAGATCCTTAAGCCAGGCTACGAGAAAATGGAGAATCAGTGCCAGGTAGACGGAGACCAGGAATGCGTAGGTGACCAGCTCGATGATGAACCGAACTGCGATTTTTTCAGGAAAGATTTTCGGTGCTCTTTTCATTTGAAGTTCAGCTTATGGGAGAATAGTTACCTTTTGAGTTCGAGCGGGCACGGTCAGGAAGACGCTTATAGCGCGGGCAGTACGAAACCTACCACCACCCAGTTCCGGCATAGATTGCCTGAACCCCCCCAAATCTGCCAATTGTTCCTCTCGAAGGAGTATCAATAACCAGAACACCATCCGGCGCCGCAAGTCGCTCCGTCCGATGATTAAACAGAAGGAGAAACTTTACTGGAACGTCTACCCGTTCCGTAAAATCGTTTGCATAATGCCTGACGGCTCGAACTTTTGCGAAGCCAAGCTTGTGCGCAAGCCATGGCACTTCACCTGCGGTGAGCTCATACGCCTGGACGGCAACGAACGGTGTTTCTTCCAAAGTCTGTCGATTGCGCGCGCTCGCGCGCGCGAGGAAGTTATGCAGCCTTTTCTGGGCAAGCAACGCTTCGCTGGGATATGGCTGGGCAAGCGCGATAGCGTAATCATTCGGTCCAAATGGAGTTCCTGACCGGCTGTAAAACAAGACGCAAGACCCCAGCGTTAAGGCCGACAGCGCTGCGAGCAGGAAAGGGAATTTCATGGATGCCGCAAAGATATCCCAATATGCAGGATTGGAAGTCAACTGATTGCAGGTGAGTCAGTTTTTTCCGTATCGGCGCATGAATCACCTCAGATCTCTCACACCTTGACGACCCAAGCTCCTTGGACAATCAGTTGAAGATGGTAAGCGACGAAGATCGGGCGAACAGCCGAGCCGCAAATCCATAGGTGAGCCGTGCGACGGTATGTCAGAAAAGACGATTATTTCAACGGTTAGCGCCTGGGAACTAGGCGAGAAGTTTGAGACGACGAGAGCAAGTAAGAATGAGGCCTTACGCGAAGCGAGGATCGCGAAACTGGATGGCGATCTGAGCGAAAATGCTCCATATCAGGCTGCCAAAGAGAAGTTTCGAACGATGGGCCGGATCCAGCGCCGGATCACGAGCGAAATGAATGAACTGATCGAACGAGGGCACACGGTCGTTGATCCGTTGTCGTGGGTAAAAGAAGGCCAGGCCCAGGAAGTCGAACTTGGGTCAGTCGTTGAGCTTGAACAAGACGGCGAGCCTCGCCTGATTTTAGTGGCGGGTGCTCGCGATCATCATTTTCCGGCCGAAGGAAATATTGTGCCGGTTCCCTATAATTCCCCGTTGGGGAAAGTCTTGCTTCAACGTCGGGCGGGTGAGCGAATTGCAGCAGTAATTAACGGAAGCAACTCGGCTTTAGGCATTATCGCGGTGCGATGGCCGACCAGGGATGAGATTTTTCATATCTGGCCGACGATGCGGAAGGGCATGTAGAAAAACAAAGACCCGGCTGATGCGGGCCGGGTCCTTCATTCGTCCCAAACTCTTACTGATCTTAATAGTAATACCAACGATGATACCGCCAATAACGGTGATGCCAGCGAGGATGGGCGTAATACACGTATCCGGAAGGACCCCAGTAGTAACCCGATGGGTAGTAACCGTAACCGTAAGGGTAGTAGCCCGGACCGTAATAATAGCTCGGTCCATAGTAGGCGGGACCTGGATAGACGGGACCTGGAATTCCGATGCCGATCTGAACCCCCGCTTGCGACTGGTTTTCCGTCAAAAAAGCGG
>Ga0306923_10002481_pt1 | contig 16925 bp, 17 predicted proteins | sample sta12Can44000108_FD_203841 | JGI IMG/M metagenome (GOLD analysis project Ga0306923, IMG submission 203841) | Lab enrichment of tropical soil microbial communities from Luquillo Experimental Forest, Puerto Rico - statanox.12C.anox.44.000.108 (v2)... | ecosystem: Environmental > Terrestrial >... | reverse complement strand
GGACGTGCTGTCCGCGTGGGGTCTGGTGGAGGACCCGCAGGCGGTCGACTTCGGTGGGGTCGGCCCGCACGACTATCCGCTTGATGGCGGGGTGCAGGTAGCCGGCGGCCCAGCCGCGGCGGACCCAGGAGTCCAGGGTGATGTGGGACATGCCCAGGTGGTCTGCCAGGTCGCGCAGCCACCATTCGTGCTTGGCCAGGGGCGGGCGGCGGGCGGGGCTGCGGGGCAGCTGGGCGCCTGCGGCGCGCAGCAGGTCGCTGACCGCGGCGGTGGTGAAGGCCTCGCAGCGTTTGGGTGGCCGGAATCCTTCGGTGTTGAGCTGGGCGGCGATCTGCGCATGGGTCAGCCCGGCGTGCGCCAGGTCGCGGGCCCGTTCCGCGAGCTGAGGGTAGTAGCTGAGCTGGGTGAGGCTGGCCACCGGGCGGCTGATTTGTGCGGTGGTGCGGTGCCCGCCTGCCCATACCACCTGCACGTCCACCTTCTCGGTGGTGCCCAGCACCGTGACCTGGACCCGCTCGATGAGATGGCGGATCAGCTGCTTGCGGTCAGCATCAGTGGTGGTGGGCGCGTGCCAGATGGCGGGGATGTCGGCGGCCAGGGCGCGGATCTGGCTGCGCTCGGCCGGGGTGAGGGCGCGGGGGCGGCTAGCGGTGAAGCGATCGTATTCCTCGCCCAGGCGCTGGCGTTCGGCCAGCGACGCCTCCCACTCTTTTTCTAGCTGCCGTGCCACCAGGCGGTTTTCCGGTTCGGTGAGCTGGTACTGGCGGCGGGCCCGGTCCGCGGCGAAGTCGGCGCGTTCCAGGCGCTGCCGCCAGATCTGGTCCACCTGGGCGCGGCGGGCCTCGGCCTGCCCGGCTGCGGCGAGGGAGACCTCCAGCGCGGCCGGGGCCAGCGCATCCAGCATCAGCCCGGTGACGTAGGCGTCCACACGCGAGCCAGCGAGCTGCTGGCACTGCCCGCTCCCATGGTCGGCCTTCTCCCGGGCACACACATAGACCGGGCGCAGATCCCTGCCCGGCCCCCGGTGGTAGCGGACCGTCATTTTCTGGCCGCAGCGTCCGCAGGCCACCAGCCCGGCCAGCAGGGCCGGGCCGTTGCGTGCCACACCCATGCCCTGGGACCAGGACCGGTTGGCCTCCATCCGCTGCCTGTTCTTCTCGTACTGCCCGACGGTGATATAGCCCGGCAGCAGCCCGGGCAGGAACACCGCCCAGTCCTCGCGGGCGGTGCGCACCCGCCCGGTGAACGGCCGCCCGGCCTGCCGCCGCCGGGGATCTGTGGTGCTGCGGCCATAGGCGTAAATCCCAGCGTAAGCCGGATTACGCAGGATGTTCTGCAGCGTGACACGGCTCGGCCGGCGCCACTCAAGCTCCCCGCGCGCCGGACCCTCACGCACCCGCACGCCAAGCTGGATGTGGTTGTCAGCCAAAAAGCACAGCACCGCGTTCACCGTGCCCAGCCGCTCGAACAACTCGAAGATCAGCCGGATCACCGCCTGGGCCTGCTCATCAGGATCCAGGGCCACCTCACCCGAGGAGCGCCGCACGTAACCAGACGGCAGCGGCACCGCCAGCTCTCCCCGCCGGGCCTTGGCCAGCCGCCCGGTCCACATCCGCTGCTTGATCAGATACAGCTCCGCCTCGCTGATCGTGCCCTTCAGCCCCAGCAGCAGGCGATCATTATGCTCGCCCGGGTCATAAACCCCATCCAGATCCCCCAGCAAGGTCCCCGCCAGGGCACACAACTCCAGAAGCTGATGCCATTCCCGGCCACTGCGCGCCAGCCGCGACATCTCGATGCCCAGCACAATGCCCACATGATCCAGCCCGACCTCCGACACCAGCCGCTGGAACCCCGGCCGGGCATCAGCTCCCGACGCCGAATGCCCCAGATCGTCATCGATCACCAGCACCCTCGACGCCGCCCAGCCCAGCGCAGCCGCCCGTTCCACCAGCCCATACTGAAGCCGCGTGGACTCGGTGTGATCATGGACCTGCTGCGCCGAGGACTGCCGCACATACACCGCCGCCAGGCGATCCCGGTGCCGCGGCCCGATCTTGCCCCCCAGCCGCTCCAGCGGCCTAGCCGGTGCGCTCATCCCGCTCACCCCCGCCCGCCCCGGGCAGCGGCGCCATCATCCGCTCCACCAGCAGCCCCAGCAGGCAGCCCACCAGGGCCCGGTTCACCTCCGGAAACGCCTCCCAGCCCGGAGCCCCGCCCAGCGGGGCCGCTGACTGGGGGGCACCGCTGCGTCAGCTGACATCGCGGCCCACCTCCCTCACCCTGATCGGCCCGCGCCTCCCGCAACCGCCGGACACACGCAACCGCGGCCAACAGGCCGTCAATCCCTATGAGAGAGGCATCCCCCGATTCACCTACGCATGCAGTCTGGCTTGCTCCTTGAGCACACCTTCCGCATGTTCAAGCAGGTCCTCGGCTGGACCGCCCCCAAGATCCGCGACCCGGCCGCCGCCGACCGCTGGACCTGGCTGATCCTTGCCGTCCACGCCCAGCTCCGCCTCGCCCGGCCGCTGGCCGCCGACCTGCGCCACCCCTGGGAACGCCCCGCACCACCCGGCCGGCTCACCCCCGCCAGGGTGCGCCGGGGATTTCGCCGCCTCCGCGCGAAGGCCCCCTGCCCCGCCAGCGCGCCGAAACCCGGCAAACCCGGCCCCGGGCGGCCACCCGGCTCCACCAACCGCCGCCCAGCCACTCTCCACCATGTGGGCAAACGCCAGAACAACACCACGGCCACAACCAGCCGCCAGGAAGTCAAGGGTTAAACGCCAAGCTAAGGGGGCGCGCACCCAGCGCGCCCGGCCGCCCACCGGGCGGCGGCCGTGACCAGCCGGGGAGTGCGGTGCAGAACCTCGCGTATTCGGGTGGCTACCTGGACCGGGCGGGTTACCGGCGATCCGACCCTGACTGGGCCGCCGCGCTCCTGGACTCCCCACGGACCCGCCTGATCCCGGTCTGGCGGGACCACTGCCTGGTGTCGGGCGACCCGCCCGCGCCGGTTACCGTGCTCGATGCCAGCCGGAGCCGGCCGGTGCGCGAGCTGGGCACGCCGCTGTTCCTCGGCATGGACGGCGACGCGGGCCTGTTCGCCGTGGATCTGTCGGGCCTGGACGAGGCGCAGGCCGTCGAGGCCACCGGGGCCGAGCGGGTAGGTGACCTGCGGGCGTTCACCGGCACACTCGGCAGCGCGGAGGCCGCGGCCCTCGCCTACGCGCGCGGGCTGGCCTACTGGAACCGCAGCCAGCGGTTCTGCGGTGCCTGCGGCACCGCGACGCTTAGCCGGCACGCCGGCCACCTGCGGGTCTGCGGCAACGAGGCTTGCGCGCGGCTGCACTTCCCGCGCATCGAGCCTGCTGTGATCACGCTGGTCGAATCGGCCGGGCCGCCGCAGCGCTGCCTGATGGCACGGCATAACGGCTCCGCTCCCGACAGTTACGCACTCCTCGCGGGCTTCGTGGAGATCGGCGAAAGCCTGGAAGACGCCGTACGACGCGAGGTGACCGAGGAGGCCGGCGTCAGCCTCGCGACCGTGAACTACGTCGCGTCTCAAGCGTGGCCGTTTCCCGCCGGGCTGATGGTCGGATTCCGCGCCACCGCGGCCAGCGAATCCGTCACGGCCGACGGCAAGGAGATCCTGGAAGCCCGCTGGTTCACCCGTGCCGAACTGTCGCAGCGTGCCGCGGCCGGCCGCCCGCTCGGCCGGGTGGATTCCATCGACCGGCACCTGTTGCGTTCCTGGCTTGACCAGCCAGAAACGCCGCCCGGCCACTCCTGACGGCGGAGCGGGCCTGTAAGACTGCCTCGCTGGTGTCAGCCAGGCGCGCCAAGCAACCGGTCCAGGAAGTCGGCCATCGCGCTCTCCCCCGCGCTGAGCGCCGGGGCGGGGTCCTCAGCACGCGCGATCATGAGGGCGACCTCGTAGGTGGCGGCCAGCACGATATGCGCAAACGTGTCCACGTGCTGTGGGTCGATGCGGCCCGCCCCGGCGGCATGCGCGACGGCAGCCCTGATCGGCCCCAGGCTGCCTTGCTCATCTAGCTCCCGCCACCGCTGCCAGCCCAGCACCGCGGGCGCGTCGATCAGCGCGGTCTGCTGGACCACCGGGTCGCCGGCCAGCCTGATCCAGGCCAGGCACTCGGCCCGTAGCGCGGCGACCGGGTCCTGGATGTCCCGTGTCGCGGCCGCGAGTTCCTCGCCGACCCGGGTGGCGACACCCTCCAGCACAGCCCAGAACAGCGCCTCTTTGCCCGGGAAGTGGTGGTAGAGCGAGCCGCGGCTGACTCCAGATTCGGCGAGCACCGCCTCGATCGACGTGCCGTCGTAGCCGCGCTCGGTAAACAGCCGCGTGGCGACGTCGATCAGGTGCGCCCGGGTGGCCTGGCCCCGCGCGACGTTCTTGTTCATGCGCCTCCCCGGCACGCTCGTCCGTGCCTTTCCCTGCACGCTCGTCCTTGCCTACGCCGACACGCTCGTCCGTGCCTGCGCGACACGCTCGTCTTGCCTACGCGCTCGTCCAAGCCCACGCCGCACGCTCGTCCTCGCCGACGCGACACGCTCGTTCGCACCCACCCGGCGCGCTCGTCCGGTGCCTGCCCGGCGCGTCTGTCAGCGCATTTGACAGACCGACTGACGGTTTGTAAGAGTTAGACCGTTAGTCGGTCTAATCGGTCACTGTACCGCAGCGGCCACGCAGACGAGGGAGAAACCATGCTCGGCGAGATGGAACGCCTCGACAAACACCGCAGCCAGGTCCAGACCCGGTCCGGGCCTGCCAGCTACCTCGATACCGGCGGTCCGGGCCGCCCCGCTCTGTTCCTCCATGGCGTGGGCACCAGCACCTACCTGTGGCGGCACGTGATCGAACAACTCGACGGGCAGCGCCGCTGCGTGGCGGTCGACCTGCCGCTGCACGGGCACACCCCGGCCGCCGCTGACCAGGACTTCTCGCTGCCGGGCCTGGCCCGGTTCGTCGCCGGCTTCTGCGACGCGCTCGAGCTGACCGGCATCGACCTCGTCGCGAACGACACCGGCGGTGCGATCGCCCAGGTAGTCGCGGTCGGCAAGCCAGAGCGGCTGCACACCCTGACGCTGACCAACTGCGAAGCACACGACAACCTGCCACCGAAGGCGCTGCTGCCCGCGGTCCTGCTCGCCCGCATGGGCCTGCTGGCGCGTATCGCCCCCCCGCTGGTGCGCCGTATCCCCGGGGCTCACGAGCGTTTCGCGGGCAGCGGCTACCAGGACGTGGCGAACCTGCCCAAAGAGATCTCGCTGGCCTGGCTTGAGCAGGTCTTCGGCACCGCGGAATCGGCCCGCCAGTTCCAGCGCCTGCTGACGTCGCTGCGCGCCCGCGATCTGCTGGCGATCGAGCCCGGCCTGACCCGCCTGCAGGTCCCGACCCTCATCGTCTGGGGCACCAGCGACAGGTTCTTCCACCGCAAGTGGGCCTACTGGCTGCGCGACACGATCCCCGGCGCCACCGACGTCGTGGAGATCGACGGCGGGAGGCTGTTCTTTCCCGACGAGCGCGCCACCGAGTTCACCGCGGTGCTGAGCCGCCATTGGGCCGATCACCCTTGATGTCACACTGCCCTTAGGAAGGCCGAAGACCCGGCTGAGCCCTGCTCACCGCGCGCCTGCCAGCCGGTAGACGTGGATGACTGTCCCGCCGGGAAAGTTCTTGGCCTCGGCGAGATCCAGCCGCAGCGGCTTGGCCAGATCGCTGAAGAGCGGCAGCCCGTTGCCCAAGGCGACCGGGTGGATGACGAGGCGGTACTCGTCGATCAGGCCGAGCCTCGATAGTGCCTGAACAAACGCGGCGCCACCGTGAGCGAAGATCTCGCCGCCGGGTTCGCTCTTGAGGGCGGCTATCTCCTCGGTGAGATCGCCGCGGGCGATCCGGCAGGTGGCCCATCCGGCGGTTGGCAACGTCTTGGAAAAGACGACCTTGGGAAGGTCGTTCATGAATGCCGCGTAGTCGCCCGTCGAGGTCGGCCAGTACGCGGCCATCTGCTCGTAGGTGACGCGTCCCATGATGTGGGTTCCGGCCTGGCGCAACGATGCGATCTTCCACGCGCGCACGTCCGGATGCTCGGGCGGGAGCCCTCAGTCACCTTCGCCGCCCGTCCCGGCGACGTATCAGTCCAGCGTGACGCTCATTTGCAAGATCACTTGCCGCATCAGAACTCCTTCGTTGGGGCGTTAGCACGCTTCACCCGTATGCAGACGCTGCCCGGGCCGGAACTAATCGCCGGCATGGCGATCGATCTGGACGGGCCATAAGCCTTGAACCTGCTCCTGACCATGCTCAAGGTCATGGATGGACTGGACCGGCGGCCACCGCTGCGTCATCCGTTGCCAGAGAGCACCGCACGGTGCGCCCGCTTGACCACGAAGGTGACAAACGTGAGGGAAGTGTGGGCGGTCTTCCCGGTGACTTGCCAGCAGCCCTCGGTGGGGAAAACAACCCCGCTGGCCTGGAACCCGATGTATCCGGCACTGCGCCGCTTGGAGCTAAGAGGCCTGGTCCGAGCTCAGGCCCCCGCCAGCCAAGCTGGCCAGCCGGCCCGGCATCGCCGCGTGTACGAGCCAACCCAGCCCGGCCAGGCAGCTCATATGGACTGGCTGCGCACTCCCGTCGAACCCGCCACGGCCTCGCGCGACCTCGGCCTGCACCTCATGCGCTTCGTGATGATGGAACACCTGCTCGCGCCGGAGGAGGTGCTCGCGTTCCTGCAGGACCTCGCGGACGCGCTCACCGCGCTCACCACGCAACTGGAGCGGTACGCCGTCGCCGACCTCACCGACCGCCACCCGCGCCTTGCCCTCGATCACGGCGTGGCAGTCCACCGAGCCAGCCTCCAATGGACCGAGCGCACCATCGCGGCGCTCTCCGCTGCGCCCACGCCCTGACCGTGCATGTGGGCCCAAGACGCCGCCGGCGAAGTCGCCGCTAGCATGACGGTGCCAGCCTGGCGAGTAAAGGACGGACTGATGACCTTCCAGAAGCTTCCGGGCGGGACCCGCGGCGCACGGATCCCGCCGTCGAATGCCGTGACACGTGCCCTCAACCGCGTCGCGATGAGCTGGCACCGGCGGTCCGGGGACAAGTTCCAGGGCCAGGATCTGCTGTACCTGACCACGGTCGGGGCCAAGACCGGCCAGAAGCGTCAAACGGCCGTGGCCCGGTTCCCGGACGGGGAGGATGCCTGGCTGGTGGTCGCCTCCGCCGCGGGGTCCGCTCATCATCCGGCCTGGTACCACAACCTCGCCGCGCATCCAGACCAGGTCTGGATCGAATTCGGCGGCAGGCAGCTACACGTGACCCCCACCCAGCTCGACGGAGAGGCACGCGCGCAGGCGTGGCAGCGAATCACGCAATCTCAGCCACGCTACGCCGGGTACGAGCGGAAGACCGACCGTGCCATCCCCGTCATCCGGCTCTCCCGCGCCGACTGACAGGCGGCTGACGCAGTTCCCCGGCCACATGCTGCCATCTCGGTGACCTACCGCTCGGCCCCAGTGCAGATCACCGTCACCGATGCCCGCGAAGCCCAGGCTGTGGCGCGGGCACTGTGCGCCCTTCCCCCGGTGGGGCACGGTGCTTTCAACTGCCCCGCCGACTGGGGTATCCGTTACCGGCTGCGCTTTGTCGCCCGTAACCATTGGCTCCGGCCCGTCACCATTGCCGCTACCGGCTGCCGGATGGTCACCGGCCTGGGCCCGGTCCGCCTGATCTCCGGCGCACTCGGTTTCTGGCGCGTCCTGGGCAAAGCGGCAGGCCTCGGCCATGCCAGCCTTGTCACCTTCGCAGGCACCCCCAGAACCTGACAGGGCTTATTGTCGCCAGACTCGCCCTTCTCGCTTATGGTGCATGCATGCCCCGCCCGGGTGGGTGACACCTTGGTCTGCTACCGGGATGGTTGTAGCAGGGACCCGGGTCTGTCGATAAGGAGGTCGCCATGATCGCGGCGACTGATACCGGTTTGGTGCCGATGCGGGTCAGTAAGGCTGTCGGGCTCACGGACAGCGACGATATTTCCGAGTTCATAGTGCTAGAAGAACTTGACGGGGATCGGCAACTAGTGATCCAGGTCGGTCACCCGGAGGCATTCGCCCTCGCTGCCAGCCTGCAAGGCTTGCCGTGGGGCCGCCCGATGACCTACCAGTTCACCGCAGCGCTGGTACGCGGTCTTGGTGGCCGGGTTCGCGAAGTCAGGCTGGACCGGATGATAGACGGCGCGTATGCCGGCACCGTCGACGTCGAGGGACCGCAGGGCGTGGCCCTGGTAGATGCCCGGTCCAGCGATGCCCTGAACCTCGCCGTCCTGGTCGATGCGGCCGTGTTTGTCGCGCCCGACGTACTGGCCGACTGCATCGGCCGGCAGGCAGGCGATTCCGCTGAGGCGGCGCTACTGCGCCGGGCTCTGACCGCTTCCGCAATGACAATTCGCAGGGCTGACCGGGTGGAAGAATCGCCCGAGTGACCTCCGGCAACCTCGCCACTGCTCCCGTCAATCATCACCCTTTGAATCGTGCAGTTTGCTGGATAAGCGCCTAGGGCTCTTGGGCCGGGGGAAGCAGGACCCGGACGTTGCCCATCTGGCCCAGGAACGCCTCGCCGAGCCCGGGGCGGTGCGGCGAAATGTCGATCGGCCGCGCGCTTCGTGGCCGCCCGGCCGGGATCGCTTGTACGACGAATTCCTGTATCCGTGCCGGGTTGACCGGGGTGAGGTGGATCATGCACAGCAGCTCGCCCCGCGCCCCGGGGATGGACCATGTCACGTCGGCGGACGTTGCCGCGGACACGATGTCGGTGACCGGGGTGGGGTCGCCCAGCGGGCCGATCTCGCCGACCAACTGGTCGATCTCGGCGCGGCGTTCCTTCAGGGGGCGGTCGAAGTCCACGTTCTCGGCGAAGATCCGGTTGGCCAGCGCGTCATCCCAGTTGCGGATCAACTGTTCGGCTGACTTCCGCAACTCCACGGTCTCTCGCCAGAGCACGATGGTTTCGGCGGCGGTGCTATTCCGAGCCAGCACCCGTCCGAGTGCCTCAGTGGCCAGTGCGGCGGGTTCCCCGCGATGGCTGTTGGTCAAGACGACGATTCCGCTACCGGAGTTTGGATGCCAGCACATGAACAGAATGAAACCCGGCAGGCCACCGGCGTGAGACACAACGGTACCGCGGCGCAGATCCATCGATATGAACAGGCCCAGGCCGTAACCGCTGACGCCGAAATGCAGCCCACCGTCGGCGTGCGTAGTGATCGACGGCATCTCGACCATGTGGATTCGCTGCAGCTCTCGCCGCGCGCCTCGGCTGAGCGGCCCGGCGTCCCGCGAATTCGGTGCCCGGAATGCCGAGCCCAGCCAAGTCACCCAGGTGGCCAGGTCGCGCACCGAACTCATCAAGCCGCCGGCTGCCGCGAAAGCGCCCGATGCCACGTGTGGGAACGCAACCCAATGACCATTGGGATCAAGCGAATATCCGCTGGCACGCACGATGTCCGCCGGCGCAGCATTGTCGAAGCACGTCGAAGTGAGGCCTAGCGGCGCCAGCACCTCGTTCTCGACGAAGCGCTCGATGGGCTGGCCCACCGCCCGGGCGACCGCGAGACCGGCGAGCGTGTACCCGAGGTTGGAATACTCATAGGCGGTTCCCGGCAGGCGGCTGTAGCGCAGGCCGCGGCTGACCTGGGCGAGCAGATCCTGTTCGGTCGCGTCGATGAACGGGTCGACCCATGCGTTGTCTTCGGTCAGACCGCCGGACATGCTGAACAGCATCCCCACGGTGGGTGGCTGGCACGGGTCTTCCGCTGTCCCCGCGGCGCTGAATTCGGGAAGCCACTTGGTGATCGGGTCCTCCAGCGAGAGCGCGCCGCGGTCGCGCGCCAGGAGCGCCGCGCACGCAACGAAGCTCTTGGACATCGAGGCGATGGGGAACACCGTGTTCTCGTCCGGCACGAGTCCCGCGTCGTTCACCACGCCGAATCCGGCAGAGTGAAGGAGCCCTTCGGGACCCACCAGTCCGTAGACCAGGCCGCGCGCCTGGCCCGCGGCTGTGTACTGGCCGAACAACGCGTCCAACTCGGCTTCGATCGGGACTGGGATGCTCTCATCCGACATGCAGTTCAGCTTCCTTCGGTGCGGCGGCCCGCTAACTCGTCAGTGGCCGCGTCTCGTTCTACCCGTCGAGCGCACCCGGGACCATACCGACCACGGCACCCTGGCCTCTGCAGGCTAATGGCAGGAGGGCTCACCAAGCCCGGAGAACGATCAAGGCCCAGATTTAGGGGCATACTCTCTGACGTGGCCTTCACATGGGAGCGGGTGAAGGCTGCAGCTCACCCCCGAATTCTCTTGATCGTCACCCCGTCGGCGTACCCTTGAGAGCGTGCTTGGGAGTATGGGCGGCCATGAGCGCGGGATCCACATCCTGCCGCCCCCGCCCAGGGTTGTCCTGGAAGCCGACGCCGACTTGCTGCTGAGATTCGGTAGCAAGCACGGCTACGCTTGCGGCGTCGGCGGTGCCCCCAAGAAGGGCCAGACCTGCATCCGCCTTTGCTCATGCGGCCAGTTCTACGCTTACAACGGGAGCAGGTGGAAGCCGATGAGCCAGTTCCACCTGTGGCTGCGCCGTAAAGACCTGGCTGACGACATAGATTGGCTGTTCAATGAAGCCCGGCCGCGGGAATGGCATGCCCAGCCCTTTTCCTCGTGGCGGCGGTTGCTCCTGCTGCTACGGGGCTGGGACGCGGCGAACGCAGTTTCGCGAGGCCGGAGCTGGCCGGGCCACGAACTCTGAACACACGAACGAAATCTGCCGCCTCACCTGAGCCGCCCATCGGAATCGAACCGATCACCTACGCATTTACGAGCGGGTTCCCCGTGTGTTGCTCGCGGACTCAAACCTCGTGTCAGCGACGCCAGCAGAGCGTGGCAGGATGCGGCCCCGCGCCCACGCGTCTCGCATTCCAACCTTGGGCTCAGGTTTGCGTGCTCAAGCACCTGGGACCATGCTCAACGTCTGGCCAATCCTTGAGAAACGTGTGAGAGATGCGCGTCTGCTGCCAGCGTCACGGCGCCGCGAGGGCCGCGAGCCTCTCGGCGGCGGACCGGCGCACCTCATCGCCCACCGCCCCATCGCGGGCAATGGCCACGCAAGCCGGGGCAGCGGCGCCCGGGTCGACGTCGGCGAGCAGTTCGGCGGCCGACAACCGCACCTCATCGCCCACCGCCCCATCGCAAGCGATGGCCAGGCAAGCCGGGGCGGCGGCCCCCGGGTTGACATCGGCGAGTCGCTCGGCGGCCGACAGCCGCACCTCATCGCCCACCGCCCCATCGCGGGCAATGGCCAGGCAAGCCGGCGCAGCGGCCCCCGGGTCGACGTCGGCAAGCAGCTCGGCGGCCGACAGCCGCACCTCATCGCCAACCGCTTGATCGCAAGCGATAGCCAAGAAGGCTTCGGCGGCGGCGTGCGGGTTGTGTTCGGCTAGCTGCTCGGCTGCGTCAATGCGGCCCTCGTCGTCTTCGTACATAGCTGTGTCGGCCTTCTCTGCGAATCAGTCCCGCCGTCCGAGACCCATGAGCCCAGTCTGGCGCCGCGAGCCAGCCTCCGACCATCGGGGAAGTCCCCGATCTGACCCTGACACTTACCCTCCGCCGTGCCTGTGCGGCACGCCGCAGTCCGCCATCGTCCCGGGCCCATGTCGGTAGGTCACCCTGCCGGACCGCTTCTGGTCCTCGGTCGCCGACGCCAGCGACTTGGGGATGCCAATCTCCGAATCCGACCGTGCCAGCTGTTGTCAGGCGGGCAGCAGGGGAGCGTGCTGTGATAAGCCTGGGCTTTGTCAAGGAGGATCCAAAGCTGAGGCCATGGTGCTGCCGCCGAACTCTCTTTAGCATCTATAGCATTCTGCCGAATGATATCCGCCCCCTCGCGTATCTCTTTCAGAGGGTGGTGCCAGACCTCCAGCACCCACTTTACTGGGATTACCCTCCGGCGTGCGAACATCGCCATATTGTCGAATACTCCGAGGGTCCTGTAGATTAGACGAAAATCCAATTCGTCTTTCGGGATAATGTGAGTCTTGGACATATTGCGGATCAGCCATCTTCCCCGATGGAGATCATCGGACATGAGCGTGCTATAAATTTCCCGATAGGCTGCACGCTGCGCTTGCCTTCGTTGCAATATTACAGTTACGAGCGATACGACGACAGCCAGCGCCGCGATTGCAATGGCTATGAGGTCCTTCGAGGATTGGAACCAATTCATGGGAACAACGCTACGACTACAGGCGGTGCAAGGGGCGGGACGTTGTCCAGTTCGCGATCGCGTCTGCGCGGCTCTGACCGGGCCAGCGACACCGCAGGCACCGCCTTGTCCACCTGGGCTAATGGCACGTTAATGGCACGCTACGGCCTGCCGGGTGAGGTGGAGGGCGTGGGTGTCCAGCCAGCGGCCGGTCTTATACAGCATCGGGGCCTGATGTTTGGCATCAGCGAGGGCCTTGCCCCCGAGAGAGATCGCCGATGACGGTGCGGGGATAAGCTGCCCACCGAGTGAGCGGATGGCTGTGACATCGGTTTCAACAGCGTTGAGGTTCTGTTGCACGCCGATCAGTTCACTGCGCAGCTTCGCCATGTCGGCCTGCAGGTGTTCCCAGCGGGCGGTGACAACACGGGAATCACGTTCGACGGTTCGGGAAGCGCTGATCTCCTCCGGGCATCCCGTCTGCTGCTCAGCGGCCCTGGCTGATGCTCCGGCCTGCAGCTCTTGCGCCATCGCGCTAAGGTCCCCGCTGGCATCGGCCTGGAGCTGCCCTGCGACGATGGTGGTGGCGTTCTGGTCGAGCTGGAGCACGTCGCTGCTGAGCCGGGCCTGGTCCTGGGAAACCTGCCGCTGGCTTCCCTGATGTACCTGCCAGGTGGCAAGCCCTGCCCCGCCCGCACCGGCGGTGATCACCACAGCGCTCAGCGATACCAGAAACCAGTGCCGTCTCAGCCAGGGTCGCGTCATTACTGGTCCTTCACGCCGGACCCATCCAGGGCCAGGTGGAACCCACGCGCAGCCAACTTATCAGTCCGCAGGCCTACCTGCGCCCGGCAACGGTAGCCTGGCGGCGCAAATTGCCACCGCCGTGACCTGGCAAAGTCTCACTAAGTCGGTCCGTCGATCCAATCCCGCTGAATTCGGCACTGCTCGGCGGGTGTGCCACAACTTGTGCTTGACTGGTCCTCCGGCAGGGTGCGCTGGTAGTGCGGTCGCGAGGAACCGGCCGTCCGGTGGGTATGGCGCACACCCGATTCTGAGCCCCAGAAGGCGCAATGGAGCAAACATCCGGTATGGCCGTCGGCGCCTCCGCGCCGGATTTCGGCGCCGGAGAGCCGGCCCGGGCCGGGGAAGACAGCCGGGCATCGCCTGATCTGGGCTCCGCGCCGCAGCCCGCATTGCCGGCGGCGGCCGCGTCCGGCCGATGGCCGTTCCAGCTGGCGCTGCTGTTGTGTTATCTCACCGCCGGGGTGGCCGCGACCTGGCCCCGGGCCACTTACCTGACCGGCCGCCTGCCCGGCAACCTTGATCAGAGCAGCTACGTCTGGGACTTCTGGTGGCTGGCGCACCAGGTGACTCACCTGGGCAACCCGTGGTTCACCGGCCAGCTCGCCGCTCCAGCCGGCGCGCAGCTCGGCTTCGACACCCTAATGCCGCTGCCGGGCCTGCTGATGACACCGATCACCCTGGCGTTCGGGCCGAGCGCGAGTTACAACCTGCTCGCCATCGTCATTCCCGGGCTGACCTGCTACCTGGGCTACCGGGTGGCCAGGCTGTGGCTGGCCACCGTCACCGGTGCGGTAGTGTCCGGTGCCCTCTACGGTCTCGCCGCGATGCTGGTCTGGCAGGACTGGTATCACATCAACATCGCCCTCGGGGCGCTGTTCTTCCCGCTCGCGCTGGAGACCTCGGTGCGGCTGCGCCGCCGTCCCGGGCCGCGCCACGCCGTCCTGCTCGGCGTGGTTCTTGGTGCCTCCTTCCTGGTCAACCAGGAAACGGCGATCATGGCAGCCGTCCTAGCCGCGGCGGTGCTGCTCCGCTGGCTGGCCCGGGGCCGCTCGGCCACCGCGCTGCGCCAGTCCGCCCTCGCCGCTGGTACCGCCGTCCTGGTCGCCAGCCCGCAAATCGCCGCCATGGCACAGCAGGCGCTGACCGGCGGAGCGGCCCTGCCCGCCACGCTGGTGTCGCACCAGGACACCCGGTATGGGGTGCCCCTGGACAGCATGTTCGCGCCCTCGCCCCGGACCAGGTACTACGGCCTGCACCCCGTCGCGGCGATATTCCATTATCAAACCCACAAGGAAGGCATCCCGACCTTCGGCGCGATGCTGACCCTGCTTGCCCTGTTCGGCCTGGTGGTAGCGTGGCGGCGGCCGACGGCCCGGCTGTTCGGGCTGGCTTGGCTCGCTTGCGCAGTCTTCGCGCTGGGCTCGCAGCTCCGGATCGGGCACGAGCGTTTCGTCCCGCTGGCCATGACCACGCATCACGTGCAGATGTCCGCGCTGCTTCCCTACACCTGGCTCATCCACATCCCAGGCCTGAGCGGCCTGCGGGAGCCGGACCGGCTCATGCTGGTCGGCCTGGTGCCCGCCGCCCTGCTCGCGGGCATAGGGGCGGAATGGCTGCTCCGCAAGGCACCGATAGCGCTCGTCGTGGTGCTGATTCTGGCGGTGCTGGAAGCCGGCTTCTCCGGCAGCCCGCCCGTCAAGACCATGCGCACCGCGATTCCCGGGCTGGCGGCCCCGATCGCCGCCGATCCTTCGGGCTCCATCGTCGTAGACATCCCGTTCGGCCTGGGCGGCGGCCTGGGCACCTATGGCGGCCAGGTGTCGCCGCGCGCCCTCGTCGAGGCAACCGCAGACAGCCACCCACGGGCCGTATCCGACACCTCCTGGGAGCCGACCACCACGGTGAACACCATCAAGGCACACCCGTTCTACCGCGACCTCGTCGCCGTCCAGGAGCACGGCCAGCTCGCTGGGCTCACCGCGGCGCAGTTGCGGGCGGCAAGCCAGGACGCGCTCCGGATGCGGGTGGGCTGGGCGATCGCCTGGAAGCCGGCTACCGCCGGAGCCGCCATCGGCTACCTCCAGCGGACCGGCTTCACCTTCGTCCGCCAGGTCCACGGCGCCGAATTGTTCCGGCTCACCCCCGTCCCGGTCAGGCACCGATGAGCCAGGCCGCCGCCACGGGTACTAAGGCGGAGCTGCCAATCCGGTGATCGCGCATTCGGCGGACGCATCGCGCCCGCTCGCCGGGCGTGCCCGCACGTACACCTCGCCGCCAGTTCGTGCGCTCGTGGGGGATCACGCGCACCGACGCCGCCCTCACCAACGCAATCGACGCCCATGTCGCCGCTCAGCGGGCCGTGACAACCGCAACGATGACGGCCCATCGCCGCCCTGACGCCTGCAGGCTAATGGCACGAGGGCTCACGAAGCCCTGAGAACGATCAAGAGCCAGGCAGAGAAACACTCTGGCTTGGGCCTTCGCATAAGAGAGATCACATAAGAGCGGGTGACGGGAATCGAACCCGCACTATCAGCTTGGGAAGCTGACGTTCTGCCATTGAACTACACCCGCGCGGCGCCTCGGCCGTGCCTCAGCTCGCCACGACATCGTACCGGAACAAACGTCCGGCCAGGCCCGGACGGCAAGCCCGCGACGGGCTCCCGAGCCCGGCCTGGCCAGCAGCCTTATGCCCGGCCAGCGCCGGGCGCCGCGTCACTCTCTTCGGCCTCGCCGGAGAACTGGCGGAGCCGGGCACGCAACTCGGCGCACTCCCGCTCCAGCCTCGCGACCTGGGCCTCCAGTTCCAGGATCCGGCGGATGCCCGCCAGCGTCACGCCCTCACTGGTGAGGCTGACGACGTACTGAACGGTGACCACCTCACGGCGGGAGTACCTGCGCTGCCCGCCGTCGGAGCGGGACGGGCGGACAACGCCGAACTCGTCGAGGCGCCGCAGGAACGCCTGCTGAACCTCGAGCATGCCGGACACCTGCCCCACCGTGAACAGAGGCAGGTCCTCATCCTCAAACGGCAACGACGGCACGGTCATTCACTCCCTGGCTCAGACTACGAGCAAAACACTTGCGGGCCCGGTACGCCGCAACGCGCCGGGCCCGCAGGGCGATCCTCTGCCGTCAGGCAGCGATCTCCTTCTTGCTGTCGGTGTGAATCTCGACCTTGCGCGGCTGGGCGATCGCCAGCAGCGGCAGACGCACGGTCAGCACGCCATCAGCGAAAGCGGCCTCGATCTTCTCGGTGTCGAGCGAGTCGCCAAGGGAGAGGCGGCGGGTAAAGGAGCCGGTCACCCGCTCGCGGGTAATCAGCTTCTCGTCCTCACCGGTCTTCTCGGTACGCCGCGCGCTCACCGAGAGCACGCCGCGGTCCACGGTGACGTCGATGGACTCGGGGTCCACGCCTGGCAGGTCGAAGCGGATCTGGACGTCGTCCTTGCCACGGATCACGTCCATCGGCATGGCCGACCGGACAGCGGTCCAGTGGCCAGCGCCGAACGCGCGCCGGGCGACACGGTCGAACTCACGCGTTGGGTCAAATGATGTAAACAGCACTACGGTTCTCCTCCGGTCGCAGGATGTCCCAGACCTTGAATCTAGGCTTCATCCTATATTGACTTGAGAAAACCTATAACTTCACTTACATATTCCCTCTATTACGCAGCCACTTCCGCACTGTGAACTCCCGGAACCCTGGGCCGTCGTAATGCAGCGAAAATCAGAGGCGCTCGATGATGGTGGCGTTCGCCTGGCCGCCACCCTCGCACATCGTCTGCAAGCCGTAGCGGCCACCGGTCCGCTCCAGCTCGTGCAGCAGCTTGGTGGCCAGCAC
>Ga0306923_10002480_pt1 | contig 16930 bp, 16 predicted proteins | sample sta12Can44000108_FD_203841 | JGI IMG/M metagenome (GOLD analysis project Ga0306923, IMG submission 203841) | Lab enrichment of tropical soil microbial communities from Luquillo Experimental Forest, Puerto Rico - statanox.12C.anox.44.000.108 (v2)... | ecosystem: Environmental > Terrestrial >... | reverse complement strand
GGTCCCGAGAGGACTCGAACCTCCGACCTTCGGTTTAGGAAACCGCTGCTCTATCCGGCTGAGCTACGGGACCATGACCAGCAGCCGCAGTTTTACTCCCCGCCGCGTGGCTCGGCAAATCGTCGCCAGCTCGCGTTGCCGCGCAATAGCCCTTTCACAAGGCGGCCGGCATCGCTGGTGGCGAAACTCCTGATGGCCGGGGGGCCCCAGCTGCAGGGTGGGCAAAATCGTCCGACGTAGGTCTCAGCGTGGCCACGGCGCGCGCACGATCCCCGCTCGCAGTCGCGGACAAGCTTTGCCCAATGCGGAACGCAGCGAGCAACGCGCGCCTTTGCCCACCTTACGTGATCCTGGGCAAGGCTGATGGCGAAGCCCTGACGAGATCGGTCGGAGCTATAACGTTCCGTCCAACCATATCGCGGCTGTGATCAAATAAAATTAGAGAGCGTCAGCCTTGATGTAGGAGCCGTCTCAAGGCCGACGCTTCCCAACCCTGCATGAAGCGGGGATGCCGACAGGGTCGAATGGGTTTTATCACGGCGCCACATTCGGGCATCCGTGCTGCGCTACCGCAGATCATCAAACAATGTCTGGATGGTTAGCGAAATTTGCAGCGCCGGTCCCAGTGCGCCTACAAATCTGAGACCGGCGCCCCCCTGACCCTTCCCATTACTCGAGACGTAGAAGGTCCAAGCGCCGGTATTATACAGCGAGCACAGGTTATACAGGCCGGTGCTACATTACCAAATGTGCCATACTGTAGTACCATTTTAGGTGATTTAGTACCGGCTCGACCTTTGCGGAGACGGAAGCAATGAAATCCCTGGTCACCAAGCGCTCGATCATCGTTGGTCGTCACAAGACAAGCGTCAGTCTGGAAGCTGCATTCTGGCAGGCGCTGCGAGAGATTGCTGACGAGCGCGGCGAGAGCCTGTCGCAATTGGTTGCGAGCATCGACAAAGAGAGGCCATTTGCCAATCTGTCATCCGCCATTCGGCTCTTTGTTCTTGAGCACTACCGCAACCGGCACCAGCGCAAAGAGGCTGTTTCGGTCGCGCTGGGAACTGCGAAATCGTCATCGCCCTCCTGAGGGCGCTTCCGCCAGGATCATCCTGCTGGCGAGAGTCGGCGGCGCGGGGAGAGCTGAACTGATAAAGGCAGGGCAGCTCAGCTCGGTTTCCCCTCTTTCCAATTCCCCGCGCGCATTCGAACTTTAATTCAGTGCGCCGCAGGCAAGTGGTAATGCGCTGCCCGGCGAGCTGAACCGGACCTTTTTCGCGCGATCGTGGATTCCGCGCAACACTGGCACGCAGACGATTGATGTATGATCTTGCCGCTGGGAGACGGCGGCCCGACCTTGGGAGGAGATTTGGATCGAAGAACCCCAAGGCCAGGGCCGCCTACAACCCCGACCCGTCCACATCAGGGGCTAAACCAACACGGGGGGTCAAGGGCGCAGCCATCCTGACACCCTGCGTGTGGTCTTTCAACTGGTCCCTTTCGCCGGGCGGCCGGCATCGCTAGCCTTCACATCCCGCTGGGAAAGCGCAAACGAGAGCGAGGGTGAGCGATGGCAAGCGACAAAGCCGTGGTGGGATTCGTCGGAGTAGGCACGATGGGCGGCCGCATGGCGGCCAACCTGCAGAAGGCGGGGTTCAAGCTGATCGTGCATGACAGGCACCGGCAGGCCGCCAGCCATCACCTCAATGCCGGCGCGGTGTGGGCGGACAGCCCGCGCGCGCTTGCAGCGCAGGCCGACGTGATCTTCTCGTCGTTGCCGGAGCCGCCCGACGTGGAGCAGGTGGCGCTCGGGCCCGATGGCCTCATTGCCGGCATCAGGCATGGTGCGGCCTGGTTCGATCTTTCCACCAATTCGCCGGCCGTGGTGAAGAAGCTCAACGCCGCCTTCGCCGAGAAGGGCGCGCACATGCTGGACGCGCCGGTGAGCGGGGGGCCGGCGGGCGCCGCCTCGCGCAAGCTCGCGATCTGGGTTGGCGGCGACAAAAACATATTCGAGCAGCACAAGCATGTGCTGGACGCGATGGGCGACAAGGCGGCCTATATCGGGCCGATCGGCAGCGCGACGGTGGCGAAGCTCGTGCACAACATGTCGGGCTACGCGCTCGTCTGCGCGCTCGCCGAGACGTTTACGCTCGGGGTGAAGGCAGGCGTCGAGCCGCTCGCGCTGTGGCAGGCGGTGCGCCAGGGCGCGGTCGGGCGCCGCTTCACGTTCGATGCGCTCATCGACCAGTTCCTGCCCGGGAAGTATGACCCGGCGGCCTTCGCGCTGAAGCTCGCCCACAAGGACGTGGCGCTGGCCAACGCCCTCGGCCGCGAGCTCGGCCTGCCCATGCGCATGTGCAGCCTCGCGCTTGCCGAGATGACGGAGGCGCTCGCGCGCGGATGGGGCGGACGCGATTCGCGCGTGGTGATGCTGCTCGAGCAGGAGCGCGCGGGCATCGAGGTCGCGGTCGACCCCGAGCGCCTGCGCGAGGCGCTCGCCTCGGGCTGACCGCACGAGGCTGTTTGCGGCCGGCGCGCGCAGCGCGGCATCAGGCTGTCTTGAAAATCCTTCGCTCAAGGCTCCAGGCGCCGCCGCCGGCGACCGCGATGAACAGGAATACGAAGCAATACAGCACGGCAAGCTCGCCGCCGTTGAGTATGGGAAAGAACCCGCGCGGCGCGTGCGACATGAAATAGGCAACCGCCATCTCGCCCGACATGATGAACGCTGCCGGTCGGGTGAACAGACCCAGCAGCAGCAGCAGGCTGCCGACGATCTCGATGGCGCCGGCAAGGCCGAGCAGCGAGAACACCTTCAGATTGTCAAAGCTTGCCACATGCGGAAACCCGAAATGCTTGGCGAGCCCGTGCTGAAGAAAGAGGAGCGCCGTGACAATCCGCAAAAGGCCGAGCGCACGCTCGGACCAGACAGGATCGAGTTGAAACATATCTGTTCTCCTTGCGGGGTGTTGGGTCTCAGGCCCGCCCTCTCCAATTACGCATATATCGCGAGAGGGCGGGTTTTAAACCCGCCCATAGCAAAGGATGGCGCTCTCTGAACAGCTGATCCTCACGACCCTACACGCCTCAGCTTCCCTCCGCGCTTGCCGGAGCGGCCGCGGGATTCCACTGGCCGCGCCGCATGCGGGTGATCTTGACGCTCTTGAACAGGCCGGCCTTGCGGAACGGCTCGTTGCGCGAGAAATCCTCGGCCTGCGCCCGGCCGGCGACGTTGACGATCAGGCAGCTTCCTGTCCGCTTGCTGCCGTCGTCATCGAGCAGCGCCCCGCCGAGCACCAGGATGTCGCGGTGCTGGTCGAGATAGGCGAAATGCGCCGCTCGGTTGGCCGCCCGGACCGCACCCGCGCCATCGTCCCGATCCTCCTGGTAGATGATGTAGAGCACGCGTTCTCCTCCGCTCCGTAATGCGGCTTGGCCGCTGGGCGCCCACGATGCCTGCGACTGCGGTAGCACGATTGGCGCCACCGGAGGAGTGGCGTCCGTCACCAAGGGGCCGCCATCGGCTCAGAGCAGGTGCACGGCGAGCCAGACCGTAGGCTCGTCCTTGGCCGTCCACGTCACCCAATGCAACCGGTGCGCAGCAATCAGGACATGGTCGCCCGGACGAAGTCTGCGCTCCCCTTCGCCCTCGATGCGCAGACCCGCGGCGCCGGCCAGCAGCAGGACCCATTCGTCGTGTGCCTGGCGATGCGGCTTGTCTGCCGGCGTGGCTTGCCCGGTTGAGACGATGCGTTCGATGCGCACGTGCGCCCGCGCAACGAGCTCGGTGAAAACTTCTTCGTTCGCGCGGGCAGGAATGTTATCGAAAAGATTGCTCATGAGCCGGCTTCCCGGTAGCGCCGTTGCGCCAAGATGCGGCAGCACACGACGAAATGCGATGCGCAAGTGCGATGCAAGGTGCTGAAATTGCGGCGGAGCCGGGGGTAGAGATACCGCGATGGTGAGCGCGCGCGCTGGCTTCGCGTCGGTTCTGTGGTCCTCGTGCCTGGCGATGCTCGCGGTCGGCGCCAACAGCACGGCGATCATGGCCGCGTTGCCCAGCATGCGCAGCGAGCAGCTCCTGAGCCCGGCGGGCGTGGAATGGGCCGTCAATGCCTATCTGCTTGTCTCCGCGGCCTTCATTGTGTTGGGCGGTCAGGCGGCGGACCGGTTCGGCGCTCGCCTTGCGTCGATGGTCGGGCTGGCGTTGTTCGGCATCGCATCCTGCATCATTGCGCTTGCCGGAACGCAGGGCGTCCTGCTCGCCGGCCGCGCCTTGCAGGGCCTGGCCGCGGCCTTTGCGGTGCCCAGCACGCTCGCCGCCGTGGATACCGGCGCGGAGCCTGAGCGCAGGGCGGCAGCGACCGGTGCGTGGACGGGCTTCCTCATGCTTGGCTTCAGCATCGGGCCGCTGCTCGGCGGCGCGATTACGCATTTCGCAGGCTGGCGCGTGATCTTCTGGCTCAACGTCCTGCTGATGCTGATCGCCGCTGCAGGGCTTGCCTTCGCAGGCGCGTTGACGGCGCGCGCTTCCGGCGCGTCAAGCCGGCGCACGGATTGGGCCGGCTTCCTCCTGCTGGCCACGTTCATGGTGGCGCTGGTCTTCGCCCTGCATGGCTTGCCGCATGCCACGGCGGCCCCGTTCGCCGTTGCCGGCCCATTCGCGCTGGCGGCGATCGCGCTCGTGCTTCTGCTCGCGGTGGAGTCGCGCGTCGAGACGCCGCTCCTTGATCTCGGCTTCTTCAAGCGGAGCGGTTTCGTCATGGGGGTGGCGATTGGCTCGCTGTCGATGTTCAGCATCATCGGGCTGCTGCTTTATTACAACCTCTACGCCCAGAGCCGCGAAGGAATGCACCTCACGGCACTCGAGGCCGGCGCCTCGCTCTTGCCGTTGAGCGCGGCGCTTCTTTTGCTAGCGCTCTCGGCTTCCGCGGTGGCGGCGCGCATCGGGCTGCGCAACGCGATGGGAGGTGGCATGCTTCTCCTGGCGATTGCGAGCGGTATCGTCGCTGCGGGCATCGCCGGCGGCGGCATGCTTCTGCTGGCCATCGGGTTCCTCGCCCTGGGTGCCGGGCTCGCGCTGCCTTACGCCCTGGCGCCGCGGCTGGCGCTCTCCGCGCTCTCGCCGGCGCAGGCAGGGCAGGGCTCGGGCATTGTCAACGCCTCCACCTTCCTTGCCGGCAGCGTCGGCGTTGCCGCTGGCGCTGCGGCTTTCGCGCTCGCCGAATTTGCCGGCGTGCTGGCGATGATTGCGCTCGCGGGACTGATCGGGGCAGTGCTCAGCCGCGGCATTTCAGAGAAGGAATAGCCGCAACATTGTTTCTCGCCATCGCAATCCGGTCAGATCTCCACCGTTGCGCGCTTGCGGACGCTTTCGATCAAGGAGGCGCGCAACAGATAGGCGCGATGCGTCGCCGGATCCGCGGCGGTGGCCGCAAGCTCCTTGAAGCTCCTCGCCCGCGCGGCGGGATCCTTCTCCTCCATCCGTTTCTTGTTTGCAATGGTCTGTTGCTGCACGAACTCGATATTCAGCGGCCGGCGATGGCGGTCATAGAGATCGAGGATGTCGGCCGACGCTTCGCGTCGGAGCACGCGGCCGAGCAGGTTGCTCAGCTCCATTGCGTCGTGAATTCCAAAGTTCAGCCCGAGCCCGCCGAGCGGATTGTTGACGTGGGCGGCATCGCCGGCAAGGAACACACGGCCTTTGCGGAAGCTTGCCGCCACCCGCTGATGGACACTGTAGAGGTTGCGGTGGACCACGTGGTAGCGGCTCTCTTTCGGGATGAACATCTGCAGCCGGCGCTCGACCGACGCGTCGTCGAGCAGCTCGGTTTCCGTCTGGTCGAGCGGGGTGGAGGAGAGCACCCGCCACAGCCCGGCGCCGTCGTCGCCCGCGACCTTGAACAGCGCGCACCAGTCGATGGGGTGCGACAGATAATTGCGGGTGCAGCCGGGAAACCGGCTGCCGATATCGAACGGCGTGGTCAGGATCAGGAAACGTTCCGGGTGCGTGTATCCCTCGAACGCGATGCCGAGCGACCTGCGCACGGTCGAGCGCCCGCCATCGGCGCCGATCAGATAAGAGCCCCTCACCGGGCGCGTGCCGGATGCCGTCTCAACGGTGGCTTCGACGCCGTCTTCCGACTGTGCCACCGAGGTCACGCGCGCGCAGAACTCGAGCGTGGCGTGCGGGAACGCGCGCAGCCTCTCGATCGCCATGTTGGCGAGCTTGTGCTGCTCGCATTGCACGGCAAACGGGTAGCGCGTGTCGTTGCGCAGGTTGCTGAAGTCGAACTCGGCGACCAGGCTGCCGGTCGATCGATCCCAGACGCGGAACAGTGGCTCGACCAGCCCGCGCGCAATCACCTCGTCGACCAGATCGAGCTCCTCGAGCATCTCCAGCGTCGCCGCATGGGTGGTTGCCGCCCGCGGCGCATCGTTGACGCAGGCTTCGGCCTCGAGCACATGCACCGGCAGCCCCTGGCGGGCGAGTGCAAGCGCCGTGATGACGCCGACCGGTCCGCCTCCGGCGATGATGATGGGTTGCTCGCAAGGTGAGGGCATCGCGCTTGATCGCCGAGCTTGCGCCGATGACGAACCGGGGCGCTGGTGTCAGAAACTGCTGCCCGGCTGTTTGAGAAATTCCGCCTCTTCCAGGGTCGAGGGCCGGTCCAGCACGGCGTTGCGATGCGGGAAACGGCCAAACCTGTCAATCACCGCCTTGTGCGCCTCCGCCCATTTGGTCAGCTCCGGATCGCCGAGGCTCGCCGTCAGCTCGACGCAGCGCGCCTGCATCCCGTGATCCTCGCAATGCTCGAACGGCAGATAAAAGAACTTGCGCTGGTCCTCGGGCAGGGCGGTGTCGAAACCGCGCGCGACGGCGGCTTGCGCCAACCGCAGCGCCTGGGGATCGGCGGCGAATGCGCGCGCTGTTGCGCGGAACATGTTGCGCGACATCTGGTCGAGCACGATCACCGCCGCCAGCGCGGTCCGCGCGTTGCCGACGAGCTCGTCATCCCGTTGCGATAGGAGCACCTCGTGCAGGGGAAGGAAACGCTCGCGAACAGCCGCGTCGAATGCGGGGTCCTTCTCGAACCATTGTTCGGGGGTCGCCTGCTCGAACCAGAACTTCAGGACGGCTTCCACCCACCCGTCTTCAAGGTCATTTGCGATTGCAGTCACCGTAGGTCCGCCTAATCCTGTGTCCGTCATGCGCGGGCTTGACCCGCGCATCTATCTTCTTGTGAGGAAGGATAGATTGCAACGGACCTCGGGCTTGCCCGAGGTCCGCACATTTAAGTGCCGCAAGTCCGGTATACCGGACTTGCGGGTCAAGCCCGGCAATGACGATCGAGGCCGTTTGAGCGGGAACCGCCTCAGATTTTGTCCGCGCGGACAGATGTGAGCGACTGCGCCTTTGCCTAGCCTGCACAGGGTGCAGCGCCGGCACTCAGCCCATCTTGGGGTCGAGGCTGATCGACCACAGCGAGTTGTCGTCGGCATCGCGCAGCGTGACTGTCATCACCTCGCTGGCGCCGTCAATGGCGACATGGCCGAAGAACTGCAGGCCGAAGCTCGGCGGCAGGTTCTGTCCCTGCTCCTTGCTCGGCGCCTTGATGTAGACGAGCTGCGGCCCGAACGTGCCGTCGAGAGCGTTCGGCCCGAAGGTGCCGGCGTGAATCGGGCCCGATACGAACTCCCAGAACGGGTCGAAGTCCTGGAACGCTGCCTTGCCCGGATCGTAATAATGCGCCGCCGTGTAATGCACGTCGGCCGTGAGCCACACGGTGTTGCGGATGCCGGCGTGTTTGATGAAGGACAGGAGATCGGCAATCTCCAGCTCGCGGCCGCGCGGATGCCCGTTGTCCCCCTGCGCCACCGCCTCCACGCCCCAGTTGCGATCGACGTCGTAGACGACGAGGAGGCCGATGGGCATGTCGGCGGCGATCACCTTCCAGGTCGCGGTCGAGTTGATGAGCGCGCGCTTGAGCCAGGCGAGCTGCACCGGTCCGAGAAAATACGCGGCGGGACCGTAGGCCTCCTCCATGCCTTCGCCGTTCGGGCCGCGGTAGTTGCGCATGTCGAGCATGAAGATGTCCAGAAGCGGCCCGTAGGAAATCTGCCGGTAGACGCGGCCGGCCTCGGCCTGCACGCGGCGGATGGGCATGTATTCGTGGAACGCCCGCGCCGCGCGCGAGGCAAGCTCGAGCGCATTCTGCTCGACATATTTCTTGCGCCGGTGCTCGGCGCGCGTCAGCGGCTCGCCCGGCCACCAGTTGTTGGTGACCTCGTGGTCGTCCCACTGCGAGAAGATGGGGATCTCGTGATTGAACGCGAGCACGTTCCTGTCGAGCAGGTTGTATTTGTAGTTGCCTCTGAACTCGGCCAGCGTCTCCGCCGGCTTGGATTTGTCCTCGCTGACGATGTTCCGCCAGACCTCCCCGTTCGGCATCTTCTGCTCGGCGGCGATCGGACCGTCGGCATAGATGTTGTCGCCGTTGTGAATGAAGAAGTCCGGGCGATGGCGGAGCATGGTGGCGTAGGTGCGCATGCCCCCGCGGCTCTCATCAATGCCCCAGCCCTGGCCGGCGGTATCGCCCGACCAGATGAATGCGAGCGAGCGGCGGTCTGCAGGCGCGGTGCGGAAGCGGCCGACCATGGGCTCGCTCAGGATGGTCGGGGAGCCAAAGTCGGCAAAGCGGATGCGGTAGAAAATCTCCTGCCCCGCCGGCAGCTCATCGAGCAGCATGTTGGCGGTGAAGTCGGTCTCCGGCAGGGCATCGACAAAGCCGGCGTGCCGCACGGTCCTGAAGCTATCGGTGGTTGACCATTCCACCTGCATGCGGGCTGGACGGTCCGCGCGCGCCCACACCACGCCGGATGTGCCCGACACGTCGCCCGACTGGAGGCCATGCGAGACGACGGGGCGGTCGGCGGCGCGACTGAGATGGGGCCGCGCGATACCCAGCGCCGGGACTGCCGTGGCGGCGAGCGCCGTCTTCACGAAGCTGCGGCGCGTCGGCATTCGTCTCAGGGATACGCGCATCCTGTCCTCCCTTGAAGGGTGAGGGCAACTATGATCCCCCAGTGTGACACGGTGCTGACGGCACCCCGCCGGCTCTTCCGTCCAAAGGAGGGGCGCGATAGCCTGCTCCGTTTCCTGAGACGAGGGAAGGGAAACGATGCGACTTCGCCGCCGCGATCTTTTTCGTCTGACCGCCGGCGCAGCAGGGCTCCCGATCGCTTGCGGATTTGCCATGCCACAGGATCCACTGTCGCCGTCGCGGTCGGAGCAGGGCGAACGCCCGCTTGCGGAGCGGCTTGCTCTTTATGCTCACGGCCTGCGCTACGACGATCTCGACCCCGCGACCATCGAGCGGGTCAAAGTCCATGTCATCGACACGATCGGCTGCGGCATCGGCGCGCTCGACGAGAGGCCGGTCCGCATCTGTCGCGAGCTTGCGCTTTCCGCCGCCGGACCTGCGACCGTCATCGGCACCGACCGGGGCACGAGCGCGGATCTCGCCGCCTTCGCCAACGGCGCGGCGATGCGCTACCTCGACTTCAACGACACTTATGTCGGCCGGATTTCCGTCCATCCCAGCGACAACATTGCGGCCTGCCTTGCCGTTGCGGAAGCCGAGCGCGCCGGCGCGCGCGAGCTGATCGCCGCCATCGTCATCGCCTACGAGGTCAACTGCCGGCTTGCGGACGCGCTCGACATCGGCACGCGCGGCTGGGACCCACCGGTATTGTGCCTTCCGGCGGTCGCGCTGGCCGCCGGCAGACTGATGCGGCTCGATCCGCAGCAGCTCACCCACGCGGTCAGTCTTGCGCTCAACGACCATATCCCCATGGGCCAGACGCGGGTCGGGGCATTGTCGGACTGGAAGGGGATTGCGGTTGCCGAAGCAGGGCGCAATGCCGTTTTCGCCGCGATGCTGGCGCGCGCAGGCCTCACCGGTCCGGCGCCGGTCTTCGAGGGGCGCTCCGGATTCTTCCGGCAGGTGTCGGGCCCGGCAGATATCGATGTCGCAGGCTTCGGGCGTCCCGGCATGCAATTTCGCATCCATCAATGCAGCCTCAAGGCCTACCCGGCCGTGATCTATACCCAGACGGCAATCGTTGCCGCGATCGAGGTGGCTCGGGAAGCGGGCTCGCTCGACCGCATCGCGGCAATCGAGATCGCAACCACGCAGCGGGGCTATGAGCGAACCGGCAGCGAGCCCGAGAAATGGTCGCCGACCACCCGCGAGACCGCCGACCACAGCCTTCCCTACATCACGGCGCGCGCCATGTTCGATGGCGATGTCAGCAATGAAAGCTTCGCTCCGCAGCGGTTTCGCGATCCTGGCGTCCTTGCCTTCATGCAGAAGATCAAGGTCTCGGAGGACCCCGCTCTCACCGCGCGCGGAGGCGGCGCGGTACCCACGCGCATCACCGCGACGCTGTCCGACGGGCAGCGTATCGTGCGCGAGGTCGACCACGCGCCGGGTTTTGCGGCGCGGCCGATGACGAGGGCCGACGTGAACCGAAAATTCCACGGCAATGTCGGCAGGCGTTGGCCGCAGGCGCACGCCGACGCCGTGCTGCAGTCACTATGGACGCTCGACACCGCGCAGAGCTGGCCGTCCGTTCTGCGCCAGCTTGCATCCTCGAAGTAGCAGGAAGTGTTGCGCCCGTGCTTGGCCGGAACCTATGGCCAGTATGAAGATCATTGCCGCAATCGTCGCCCTTGCTGCGACCCTGCTGCTTGCCGCGCATGCCACGCGGGCGGAGGACCTCCCGGGCAAGCCGATCAAGCTCCTGGTTGGCGCCTCGCCGGGCGGCACCACGGACACCATGGCGCGGGCGATTGCGCCGCCGCTTTCTGCATCGCTCGGCCGGCCCGTGCTGGTCGAGAACCGGCCCGGGGCAGGCGGCAACCTCGCCGCCGATGCGGTCGCAAAATCACCGCCCGACGGATCAACGCTGCTGGTTGCCTTCACCAGCCACACCATCAACGCGACGCTCTATCCCCGGCTGCCGTACGACCCGGTCGCCGACTTCACGCCCATCAGCATGATTGCGACCGTGCCGAGCCTGCTGGTGGGCCATCCGCGCCTGCCGGCGCAGGACCTCACAGCGTTGATTGCGCTTGCCAGGGCGAGGCCCGGCAAGTTGAGCATCGCCATCGGTGGCATCGGCTCCTCGCTGCACCTCGCCGGCGAGCAGCTCAAGATGATGGCGGGCCTCGATCTTCTCACGTTGATCTTCCGCCCACCGATACTCAATGAGAACATCCCGGCCTTCGACGTACCCAGTCTCCTTGAGGCCCACGCGAAACGCCGCGACAAAGGGGGCCCAAGCATCGGCTGACGTACTGTGAAGGAATCCGACCACCGGCACCGGCTGCCCGCGCGCCGCGAGCGGCCATGCCGCTGCGCCGCCGAGCAGCGTGATGAACGCGCGGCGGCCAATCACTCGATCACCTCGTCGGCGCGTGCGAGCAGCGTCGGCGGCACTTCGAGGCCGAGCGCTCGGGCCGTTACCAGATTGATGAGGAATTCGAACTTAGTGGACTGCATGACCGGCAGATCGGCGGGCTTCGCACCTCTTAGTATTTGACCGGTGTAAATGCCGGCCTGGCGAAATCTGTTCAAATCATCGGTCCCATAGCTCATCAGGCCGCCGGCTTCGACATACTCGCGAACGGAATAGATCGCGGGTATCGCATGACGGGCAGTGAGCGTCGCAAATTGGACGCGCCTGCTGACAAAGAACGCGTCGCCGGCAACGAAGAGTGCGTCGGCCCGGTCTCGCAAGAGGGTGGCGAAGGCCGCTTCGATCTCTTCGCTGGTGCTGGCTTTGAGGGTGTGAGTTTGCAATCCGAGAACGCGGGCCGCTTCAGATGTGTCTCGCAGCGTGGTCTCGGCAACCTGAACATTCGCGGGATTGACAAGCACGGCAATGCGAACCGCCTTGGGTACCAGTTCGTGCAGCAGACCTAGGCGCTTGGCTACGACCTCCTGGCCGAAGAAATTGATGCCGGTCGCGTTGCCGCCCGGCCTTGCAAGGCTGGCGACCAGACGAAGCTTGACGGGGTCTTCGCCGACGCCGAACACAATTGGGACCGTGGTGGTCGCAGCTTTGGCCGCAAGTGAAGCAGGATTACTGACAGGCGTAGCAATAACGGCCACGCGACGGACGAGGTCAGCCATGAGCGACGGCAGACGATCGTATTGGCCGTCAAGCCAATGGTACTCCACCGTGACGTTTTGACCCTCGACGTAGCCGGTTTCGTTGAGGCCACCATGGAATGCAGCGGCACGGCGCGCATTTGACGACCCGCCATCGACGAATCCGACGATCGGCGTCTGCGACTGCTGTCCCCGCACCGCGAGCGGCCAAGTGAGAGCCGCACTGCCGAGCAGCGTGATGAACTCGCGTCTTTTCAGCTGATCGAATTGCATTCCGTGCCTGCCAGCGCCGCATTGCACGATATAGAATTCGCTGGGATTAGTCAGCGGACGGGATGACCAAAATGGACAGCCTCGGGGATGGGACTAGGGAAAGGCGCGTGGTGAATTTCCTCGGTTCAAATTTATCGCTGCCGGCCCCACCGCGCAGACCGACAGCTCCGCCCCAAAGGCATTGTCCGGCTTGAGTCCGCTGCTCACTTGATAGCAGTCATAAAGGGCACCTAACGGCACTTCGGGTCCGTGCCAATTCCAGACCTGAGCAGGTGCAGCAATGTGCGTGGACGAGACTACAGTTACTCGATCACCTCGTCGGCGCGAGCTAGCAGCAGTGGCGAAATCGCAAGCCCGAGCGTCTTGGCAGTATTCAGGTTGATGACCAGCTCGAACCGGGTCGGCTGCTCTACCGGGAGCTCCGCCGGATTGGCGCCTTTGAGGACCCGCGCAAGGTGGCGGGCAAGGCCTTGATAGACGTCAGTGCGAAACGGACCGTAAGAGAGAAGTGCGCCTTCTCTAGCGGACTCTCCCCACTGATAGATTGCGGGCAGCCGACGCGTTGCCGCCTGCTCGATGATGGGCCTGCGCAAGGCATGAAGTGTCGGTGAGGCGAGCACGTTCATGCCCTCCACGCGCCAACTCTGCGCCGCATCGAGTGCTTTGATCAGGTTTTCGCTCCCGGTCACCTCATGCACCTGCAGCTCTATGCCCAGCGTTTGAGCCACATTCCGCAGCGTGGACAGATGAAACGTGCCCGTGGCGGGATCCCAAAGCACCAGGACGCGAGACGCCGAAGGCACGGCCTCCTTGAGCACCTCGAGCCGTTTCGAATTGAGCTCTGACGCGAGAATGCTGATTCCAGTCACGTTCCCGCCCGGATGAGAGAGACTGACAGCATGTCCCTCACCGACAAGATCATCGGTAGCCGCAACGATCGGCACCGTTGCAGTCCCGGCTCGAAGCGCCCGGATTGCGACATCGCCGATGGCGACGATCGCATCGAGGTTGAGACCAACGAGATCGGCTGCCAGACCTGGGATGCGTTCGATATGACCTTCGGCGTAGCGCCACTCAACGAGAATGTCGCGACCCTCCACAATCCCGATGTCACGGAGCGCCTGCGACACTCTATAGCCGGGATCAGTGGCGGCATAGGGTTCGAGTACGCCCACTTTCGGCAGCTTGGTTGCAGACTGCTGCGCACGCGCCGCGAGCGGCCATGTAGCCGCCACGCCGCCAACGAGCGTGATGAACTCGCGCCGTTTCATCACTCGATCACCTCGTCGGCGAGACCGAGCAACCTGTCTGGGACTTGGATGCCGAGCGCCCTGGCGGTCTTCAGGTTGATGACCAGGTTGAATTTCGTCGGCTGCTGCACCGGCAAATCCCCCGGCTTTTCGCCCTTGAGAATGCGTCCAACGTAGGTACCGGCCACCCGCGACGAGGCCAACGCGTCGGTCGCATAGCTGACCAATCCGCCGGCCACGACCTGCTCCCGTCTCGGATAGATCGCCGGTATGCGTAACCGCGCGACATGAGCGATCATCTGATCACGGTGACTGAAGAGGTTCGCATCAGCTACCACGAAGATCGCCGCTGGCCGATTTTGCGCCATGGCGGCAAATGCCGCGTCGATCTCCCGCTCGCTGGTCGCAGACAGCACTTGCAGCCGCAAGCCGAGCGCGCGAGCGGCGGTCTGCAAGTCGGCGGCGTCCATGTCGGCATTAGCATTGTTCGGATTGATCAGAACAGCGATGTCCACGGCATCCGGCACAAAATCGCGGAGCAGCTCCAGTCGCTTTGCCGTGATTACGTTGGAGAAAAACGTTATGCCGGTCACGTTGCCGCCCGGGTGATTCAGGCTTGCCACGAGCCCCAATTTGATCGGGTCGCCGCCGATCCGGAAGACGATCGGAATGCTGCTGGTCGCTGCCTTGGCCGCCTGCGCCACGGCGCTGCCACGGGCAGTGTAGATGACGGTCACGTTGCGGCGGACGAGATCGGCCGTCAGCGCCAGCAGCAGATCACGCTGCTCGCCGCTCCAGCGATAATCGATTTGGACGTTCTGACCTTCTACATAGCCGACTTCGCGCAGGCCCTGGTAAAATGCCGCAAGGTCGCCGGGCTCGGAATCGGGAGTGCCCTCGGCGAGCAAGCCGATAACCGGCATTCGCGTCTGTTGCGCGCCTGCCGCGAGCGGCCACGTCGCCGCGCCGCCGAGCAGCGTGATGATGGCGCGGCGATTCATTCAATGACCTCGTCGGCGCGGCCGAGCAGAGTGATCGGGACCGTGATGCCGAGCGCGTTGGCGGTCTTGAGGTTGATGAACAGCTCGATCTTCGTGGACTGCTGGACCGGGAGGTCGGCCGGCTTCTCGCCCTTGAGAATCCGCCCCGCATAGCCGCCGACTATGCGGTAGGAGTCGGTAAGGCTGTCGCCGTAGCTGATCAGGCCGCCGGCCGCGACGTAGTCGCGAAATGGGTACATCGTGGGCACCGCGTGGCGTGCCGCCAATGCCGCGAACTGCTGGGGGCGGCTGTTGAAAAAGGGGTCTGCCCCGACGACGAGCGCGTCGGCCCGCAGTTTGGGCAACGTCGCGAATGCCGTATCGAGATCACTTTCGCTGCTGGCCTGGATGACGTGGAGCTCAACGCCGCGGATGCGAGCCGCCGCCTGGAGTCCGCGCGACAGGGTGTCGGCCCTGGTGGGACTGGTCGGGTTGACGAGCAACGCAATGGTGCGGGCTGTGGGGACGAGTTCGTGCAGCACTTCCAGCTGCTTTACCCCCAACTCCACGGCGAGCGAGGTGACCCCTGTGATGTTGCCGCCTGAGTGACTCAAGCTGGCGACAAGTCCAGTCGCGACGGGGTCGTCCGAGGTCACGAAGAGGATCGGGATGGTCGAGGTCGCTGCCTTGGCCGCGAGCGCCGGGGGATTTCCGGCGACCGCGACGATCAAGGTCACCTTGCGGGAAACCAGCTCGGCCACTAGCGCCGACAACCTTTCGGATCGGCCCTCCGCCCAGCGATATTCCAACGCCACGTTGCGGCCCTCGACAAAACCCGTTTCGCGCAAGCCTTCGTGGAACGCGCGCAAACGTACCGCGTACAAATCGGCCGATTCGGCACCGAGGAATCCGATCACCGGCGTTGCCGGCTGCTGCGCGCGGGCCGCGACCGGCCACGCCACTGCACCGCCGACCAAAGAGATGAAATTGCGCCGCCTCATCGGCCCCTCAAGTCGAGAGGCCAACCCTACCACATCGGCGGGGTCAAAAACTGCCTTGTGCAGCACAGCAAATCGGGGCGCCGAATGTCCCAGTTGGGTCGACTCCGGAAGTCGCCGTCTATACTCTTATGTCAGCTTTCGCCGGCTGCGGACATAACACCGAAAATGCTTACCGCCGCTTGGTGCCACTTCAGTGCAACAAAATGGCAGAGTCATTCAAACACCTCGTCGGCGCGACCTGACAGCGGAAGCGGGACATTGAGGCCGAGTGCCTTGGCCGTCTTCAGGTTGATGTATAGCTCAACTTTTGTCGCTTGCTGGACCGGCAGGTCGGAGGGCTTGACACCCTTGAGCACCCGGCCGGTATAGACGCCGGCCAAGCGGTAAGAATCCACAAGGCTTGTTCCTTAGCTCATCAGACCCCCTGCCGCAGCGAACTCGCGCCCTTTGTAAACTGCGGGGACGGCACGGCGAGCCGTTAGCTCGCCGAGCTGTTCACTCCGGCTGCTGAATAGTGCATCTGCGCTGATCACCAGCCCACCTGCCTTTAATCCGATCAGTTTGGGGAAGATTCCATCGAAGTCAGTTTCGGCGCTGGCATTCAGGACATGGAGTTCCAGCCCCAGGGTGCCCGCCGCCGAGAGCGCCTCCCTTGTTTCGACCTCAGCGTTGGCAGGGTGGGTCGGATTGACGAGGAGTGCTACGACCCGCGCAGTCGACAGCATCTCGCGCAGCACTTCCAGCTGCTTCGGCACCAATCCGGTGGTTAGTTGGGTCACGCCGGTGATGTTGCCGCCCGGCCGGCCAAGGCTGGCCACGAGCCCAAGCCCGACCGGGTCGCCACCTATTTCAAAGACAATCGGAATGGTCGTTGTCGCCGCCTTTGCCGCGACCGCCGCTGAAGTGGTGGTCGCAGCAATCACTGTCACCCCACGATGAACCAAATCGGCCGCCATTGCCGGCAGGCGTTCGTCTCGTCCCTCCGCCCAACGATATTCGATCGCGACGTTCTGGCCCTCGACATATCCAGATTCTGCCAGGCCCCGACGGAATGCAGCCGCCATGGGCCTGTATCCTTCAGGCGATTCGACGTTGAGGAAGCCGACCACTGGCATCTGCTGCGCGGGCGCCGCGAGCGGCCAAGCAACCGCACCGCCGAGCGTGCCGATGAATTCTCGTCGCCGGATACGGATTGCCATGCGACCCTCCAAGTGGGTCATGCAACGGAGGGAAGGATATCACAT
>Ga0306923_10002476_pt1 | contig 16934 bp, 13 predicted proteins | sample sta12Can44000108_FD_203841 | JGI IMG/M metagenome (GOLD analysis project Ga0306923, IMG submission 203841) | Lab enrichment of tropical soil microbial communities from Luquillo Experimental Forest, Puerto Rico - statanox.12C.anox.44.000.108 (v2)... | ecosystem: Environmental > Terrestrial >... | reverse complement strand
ATTGCTGTCGAAGGTTTGAATTCGGTGAGGCATCCGCGGGCGGTTGTGATGCGGGTTGCCCCCATTGCCGCGACCACGCGATCGCTTGTTTGGTCCTGGTCTCATGACACCTGTCTAATCGTGGTGAACACTGTCGGACCGATGTCCGGCGGGAGCGTACCAAGGCCCCTCGCGGGCAGTTGCGGGCCGGTCTGTGCCGCTTTCCCAGACGATGGTGAGCCCCCGAGCGAACCCACCCTAGACGGGAAGGCGGCGCATTCCAACAACTTTCTGCGCCACCAGCCCAGGCGCGCCAGCCACGACGCAACGCGCGATCCCGGCAAGATCGTGCACGCATCCCTCGATTGTCAGCCCACTCGCCCGCAAAATCTGCTCTACGGCCGGCGCCCGACCAATCCCGACCTCGCACGCAATGACGCCTCCCGGCTTTAACAATTCGCGAAGACCACGGACGAGAGACCGATAGGCGCCGAGCCCGTCGGCGCCGCCATCGAGGGCCAAACAAGGGTCGTAACAGGCGACTTCACGCGGCAGATCGGCGAGTGCAGCGCGTTCGATGTAAGGCGGGTTCGAAACGATCACGTCGAACCTGCCGGATATCGCTGTTGCCCAATCGCCGACGAGGAAATGGGCGCGCTCGGCGAGGTTCAGTGCGATCGCATTGCGGCGTGCGGTAATTGCCGCATCCGGGGCGATGTCGACGCCAAACCCAACCGAGGCCGGGAATTCGGAGAGGAGCGCCAGCAGGATGCAGCCGGTGCCCGTGCCGAGGTCGAGAAAGCGCTGTGGCGCCTCGCGGTCGAAAAGGCGCTGCAACACGGCCTCGACGACCGTCTCGGTCTCCGGCCGCGGATCGAGTGTGTCGGGCGACAAAACGAACTCCAGACCCCAGAATTCGCGGCGTCCGAGGATGCGGCTCAACGGCTCATGGTCAACCATCCGGCGCAAGGCACCCCGGACAAGATCAACGCGCTGCTCATCGAGCAGCTGCTCCGGACGGCTCACAAGCGAGGCTGGGGTCAGGTCGAGGACCAAGGCGACCAACTGGCGAGCCCGACGGCGGGGCTCTATGAATCCGGCTCGCGACAGCATCGAGGCAGCCTCGCCGAGCAGCGACGCGAGGGTGTCCGTCACCGCGCTCAGCTCTCGACCACTGCCAATCGCGCTGCCTGGTCCGCCGCGAGGATCACATCGATGATCTCGTCGAGAGCGTCGCCGCTCATCACCCTGTCGATCTTGTAGAGCGTAAGATTGACGCGGTGGTCGGTGACCCGGCCTTGGGGGAAGTTGTAGGTACGGATGCGTTCCGACCGATCGCCGCTGCCGACCTGGCTCTTTCGCTCGGCGGCGCGCGCGCTGTCGCGCGCCTGCCGTTCCATATCGTAGAGACGCGAACGCAGCACCTTGAGCGCCCGCGCCTTATTCTTGTGTTGTGACTTCTCGTCCTGCTGGATGACGACGAGCCCGGTGGGCAGATGGGTGATCCGCACCGCGCTGTCGGTCGTGTTGACCGATTGGCCGCCGGGGCCGCTCGCTCGGAAGACGTCGATGCGCAGATCCCTCTCGTCGATCCGGATGTCGACCTCCTCCGCCTCGGGCAGGACGGCGACGGTGGCGGCGGAGGTATGGATGCGCCCGCTCGCCTCGGTCTCGGGTACGCGCTGCACGCGGTGGACCCCGGATTCGAACTTGAGCCGGGCAAACACGTCGCCGCCGCTGATCAGCGCGCTCGCCTCCTTGAACCCGCCGAGGCCGGTTTCGGAGAGATCGAGAATTTCGAACCGCCATCTGCGCAGCGCCGCGTAGCGCTGGTACATGCGAAAGAGCGTGGCGGCAAACAACGCCGCCTCCTCCCCGCCGGTGCCGGCACGGACCTCGAGGATGGCGTTGCGCGCGTCGTCAGCGTCTTTGGGCAACAGCGCCAATTTGATCTGCCGCTCGAGCCCCGGGAGGCGCTCGCGCAGGGTCTGCAGCTCGTCCTCGGCGAGCGCCTTGAGCTCGGCGTCATCACCGAATTGGTCCAGATCGGTGAGCGAGGCGAGTTCGTCGCGGGCATGGCGCAACGCACCGATGCCGTCGACGATCGGGCTCAGCTCGCTGTATTCCTTCGACAATCGCGCAAAATCCACACCAGTGAGCCCGCTGCTGCCGAGCACGTCGCGCAGCTCCGCATGGCGGCGGACGAGCTGCTCCAGATGCGCTTCGAGCGACGGATCCACAGCTGCTCAGGCGTCGAGCGCTCGCAGGCGGGCCCGCAGCGCGCTCAACGACGGGTCCATTGGCGCTTCGTTCTGCTCACCGCTGTCGAGATCGCGCAGCGTGACGACGTTGCGGGCGATCTCATCGTCGCCGATCAGCACCGCTACACGCGCCTTCACATGATTGGCTCGCCGCATACGGCGAGCCAGGTTCCCGGAATAGCCGAGATCCACGGGGTAGCCATGGTTTCTCAGCGCCTCCGCAAGAATTGGTGCCGCTCCCTCTGCAGCTTCCCCAACCGGTACGACCGCAATCGGCCGCCGCGGTGCCGGCAGCTCGCCGATCAGCATCGCCAGCCGCTCGATACCCGCGGCCCAGCCGACCCCGGGCAACGCCGGGCCACCCATCAGCTCGACGAGCTCGTCGTATCGCCCGCCCCCCATAACCGCGCCCTGCGCTCCGAGCTCGGTGGTCACGAACTCGAAGGCGGTATGCGTGTAATAATCGAGCCCTCGCACGAGTTGCGGGTTCAACCGGTAACCTATACCGAGCCGGTCGAGTCCGGTGCAGACCTGATCGAAGAATTGGGACGACCCGGTGCCGAGGTAATCGGCAAAGGGCGGCGCATCGCGCGCCACTCTTTGATCAGCCGCCTCCTTGGAATCGAAGATGCGCAGCGGGTTACGTTCGAGGCGCCGTTGGCTGTCCTCCGACAATTCGGAAGCCCGATCCGAAAAATATGCGACAAGCGCCTGTTGATAGGCGGCACGGCTCGCGGGATCGCCCAAAGTGTTGAGCTGGAGCTCGACGCGATCACTGATCCCCAGCGCTTGGAGGATGCGGCCGCCGAGCGCGATCACCTCGATGTCGGCTTGCGGCTGCGCTACCCCGATCAGCTCGACCCCGATCTGATGAAACTGGCGGAACCGGCCCTTTTGCGGGCGCTCATAGCGGAACATCGGGCCGCTATAGAAGAATTTCAGCGGCACGCTCTGGGCGAGGCCATTGGAGATCAACGCACGAACCACGCCGGCCGTGTTCTCCGGCCGCAAGGTCAATTCCTCGCCGCCTCGGTCGTTGAAAGTGTACATCTCCTTGGCAACGATGTCGGTGTGCTCGCCGATGGGGCGCACGAAGACCTCGGTAAACTCGAAGATCGGCGTCGCCATCTCCGCGAAACCATAGAGTTCGGCCACCGCCCGCGCGGTCTCGACCACCTGGCGGTGGCGCCGAGCCACCCCGGGGAGAAGATCCTGAGTGCCGCGAACCGGCTGCAAAGCACGCATGCAAAATTTCCGGACCGCTCTGGCCAGGGAGCCGGCGGTCTGCGATCACCTACAGCAAGTGTGGCTTGTCGGCGTGCCCTGCAAGCACTCGCACCGTGCTCGCTCGTGGCCCGCAGCTCGCCGCGTCCGCTCGGGGGTCAGTGATAGGGGTCGGCCGCATCGCGCAACCCGTCGCCGAAGAAGTTGAACGCCAGAACAGTAATGACGACGTTGACCACTGGCAGCATAAGCCAAGGATAGAGCGCGACGACATTGATATTCTGGGCTTCGTTGAGCAGAACACCCCAACTCGTGATCGGCGGCCGCAATCCGAGGCCGAGGAACGACAGCGCCGTCTCACCCAGGATCATTCCCGGGATGATCAGGGTCGCCGAGGCGATCAGATGGCTCATGAAGCTCGGCAGGAGATGCCGACCGATAATGCGCGCCGGGCGGGCGCCCATCAGCACCGCGGCAGTGCAAAAGTCTTCCTCGCGCAGTGCTAGGAGCTTGGACCGAACTGCCCGGGCAAGGTGGGTCCATTCGATCATCCCGAGAATGAGCGTGATGCCTAGATAGACGAGAATCGGGCTCCAAGTTACCGGCAAAATTGCGGAAAGCGCCATCCACAGAGGCAGGTGCGGAAAGGATTGAACAACCTCGATCCCGCGCTGTATCAGGATGTCGGTCCACCCGCCGTAATAGCCCGCGATCCCGCCTATCAAGATCCCGAGCGTAAAGCTCACGGCGACGCCGAGCAGCCCGACCGTCAACGAGATGCGTGCCCCAAAGATCATCCGCGAAAGGAGATCGCGACCGAGCCGGTCGGTGCCCAGCAAAAACAGCTGCCCGCCATGGGCCGGGCAAGCGAGATGAAGGCCGGCGCGGAACAGCCCCCAGAACAGATACTCCTCGCCATGGCAAAAGAAGCGGATCGTCTGACGTTTCTCTAGATTTGGAGTGTAGATTCGCTCGAGGTTGGCCATGTCCAGCCGATAGTCGAACCCATAGACAAACGGAGCGACCACACGGCCATCGTGAAAGATGCGCACCCGCTGTGGCGGCGCAAAGATAAAATCGGTGTTGCGTGTGTCCAGACCATAGGGCGCGAGGAACTCGCAGACCCGGTGGCGGCAGAGCTTCCACCACATCATCCGCCACTGCGAGGCCATGTAGAAGCGCTCTTGCGCCGACGTCATCCGTTCGACCGCATAGGGGTCGAAGGGCGCGCCGGAGACGTAGTGCGCGAGATGACCGTCGGTGCGACCCGCCGTCGTGGCGCCGTCGATGCGTGGCGCCTCCCCGGATGCGAAAGCCAAATCGCTCATCGGCGGCGGCCAGCCTGCAGGCGTATCCGGGGATCAAGAACAGCGAGCGCCAGATCGGATACGAATACGCCGATTACCGTCAAGAACGACATGAACATCAGGAACGATCCCGCGAGATACATGTCCTGGCTGCGCAGCGCCTCGAGCAGCATCGGCCCAGTCGTCGGCAGAGACATTACCACCGAGACGATCGCGGCGCCGGAGATGATGTGCGGCAGCAGTGATCCGATATCGGAAATAAACGGGTTGAGGGCCATGCGTAGTGGGTATTTGAACAGAGCCCTGAGCGGAGGCAGCCCTTTGGCGCGCGCCGTCACGACATATTGCTTTTGCAACTCATCGAGCAGGTTTGCACGCAATCGCCGGATCATGCTTGCGGTTCCTGCCGTACCGATGACGATGACCGGAATCCAAATATGAGCGAGCACAGAGAAGATCTTGCCCCAGGTCCACGGCTGATCGAAATATTGAGGATCCATAAGGCCGCCGATCGAAATACCAAAATACACATTCGCCAAGTAGAGCAGGACGAGGGCAAATAGAAAACTTGGCGTGGCCAGCCCGAGAAATCCCACCAATGTCAGGCAGTGGTCCACCCAACTATACTGATGCGTCGCGGAGTAGACACCGATCGGGAAGGCGATGAGATACGTAAAGACGATCGTCGTGAAAGAGACGAGAAAGGTCAGGAACAGACGATCTCCGACGACCTTCGCGACCGGCAGATTATAAGAGAAGGAGTAGCCCAAATCGCCTCGTAGAAGCCCGCCGACCCAAAACAAGTATTGCTCCCAGAGCGGACGGTCGAAACCGTATTCGGATTCCAAGAAATGGATTTTGGCCAGATCCGCCGGCTCACCTGACTCTTGCAATTCCGCAATGTATGTGGTGAAATAATTGCCCTGCGGAAGGTTAATAATGATGAATATCACAATGCTGATCGCGATCAACGTCGGGATCATGATCAGGATGCGGTGCACCAAATAGCTCAGCATAAGGCCGATCTAGCCAGATTTCGGCGACGGTATCCAGTCTGTCGTCAGGGATGCATCGGCGGTGAGACACCCGCGGCCGCCGATTTCGCAGAAGTATCGGACGGATCCAGCCAAAACGTATCCGGCTTGAAGATCCCGAAGAAGGCTCCGGGATCCCAATTGTAGAATCCTTCCTCCGGGACGTTGTGCAGCCTATCACTCACCACGATCGGCTGGAGCACTCCTGCTACCGTGCCGATCGAAAAGATTTCGTCGGCCCAAATCTGCAGCATTGCATGCCAGATCCGGGACTGGTCCGGTTGCAGCGCCGTCCCGAGCCAGTCCTCGTAGAGTTCCTTCAGGTGTGTTGCCGATTGGAGATCGGGGGCCTCGCCAGCCTTCCCTTTGGTCTCGTAGTATTGACCCCATTTCGGCCATTGCAGCTGCTGTTGGCTGGTCGGCGCGAATTCCCACGGCGGCATCGCCGCAGTGGCAAGCCCGTTCTCGATCCCCTTGTCGATCGACATCAACGTCTCGCCCGAGAAGACCCGACGCCGGAATAAAGTCAATTGCAGAGGCTTGGCAAAGAGCCTGATCCCGATATGCCGCCAGGAATCGCGGATCAGCTCCAGCACATCCGATTGTTCGGTCGATTCACCCGAATTTTCGACGATGATCTCCAGAGGTCGATTGTCGGGAAGCAGGCGCATACCGTCGCCGTCTCGCTTTGTGAGCCCGATTTCATCGAGCAGGCGATTGGCCTCTTTCAGGTCGAAGTTTGCCGAGGCCGAGCGGGATTCCGGTTCATAGAGCGGGCTCTGCGGGAGGACCGTGTTCTGGCCTTCGATCGCCAGCCCGAAGTAGATTGCTTGATTAATTTCGTGCCGGTTCACCGCGAGCGACAAGGCGCGACGAAAGCGCAGGTCGCGCATCAGCGTCCGCCACGTCTCGTCGTTTACATTGAGGTTTGGGTAGAGGGCGAGTTGGCTCCCGGGGCCGGTACGCCAGAGGCGTACGCTATACTTATTGCGCTCTGAACTATTCTTAAGGAAGGTATAATTGTCGAAACGCAGATAGCGCGCCTGAAGATCGCTCTCGCCGGCGCCGGTTTTTGCCGGGATGATCTTGCTGTCGGCAATCGACATGACGACGCGATCGATGTAAGGAAGCTGATGCCCGGCGTCGTCTATCCGATAATAATAGGGGTTTCGTTCGAATATAAATCTCTCTGATGGTGGTTTTGTTTTTAGAATCCAGGGCTCGAGCGACGGCAAATTTGGGTTATCGTTGCGATACATTGTATCCATTCTGGCATGTAGTGCTGCCCAGTTGCGCTGGTTGTACTTTTTTACCAACCTTTCAAGAGCAGTCTTGTCAGCAAATTTTTCATGAAATTGCTTCAGATAATGTGACGGGCAATAAATGTAGAGCGGATCCGCGCCGGCGAGCGCCGGCAGAAACAAGGGATTGGGACGCGTCCAGGTATAGCGAATGGTGGTGTCGTCCAGCACTTCAAAGCGCGGCACCTCGCCTTGCACCATCAACGTCACGGGGAGGCCCGATGGCGATAACTGGTTGTTCTGCGCAACATCCTCAATCCAATAGCGAAAGTCCTCGGAGGTAAACGGATACCCGTCCGACCATTTGTGCCCCCTTCGCAAATGCAGCGTAAAGACCCGACCATCCTCGACATCCACCGATGCCAGGATGTCCGGCAGAAGCTTTAGTGCCGGAGTGTAGCCGACCGGCCGGGCGTAGCCGTAAACCACCATCATACGGGTGTCCTTGGGTCCGCTCATCAACATCCGCAACTCGCCGCCGGGATTGCCCACCGTTTCCAATCCCGCCACCGCCGGATCGCTCGGCAGCCTTTCGTTGATCCCGGACAGCTTGCCGCCGGTCACGTCCTGCGCAAAAAAGGGTGTCTCGTGCAGTTCGGCACGAACCGCGCCGGGAACGGCCGTCAACAGAGCCACCACGAGGCCCATCCGTCTCACATCGTCCTCCCTATCCGGTTTTACGCCGAGACAGCGTCGCCGGCGCGAGCCCCCATCTCAGACGGTGATGCCCTCGCTTCCACCCAATGGTCGGGGCCGATCTCGATCAGCGGCGGCGGGTTCATCGGTTCACGGCGGAACGGCTCGGGCCAGGCAGCCGGGTCCGAGGCTTTGTCCTCCATCAGCCGGTTGAAGTCGAGGGAGCGCGACGGGTCGGGGGTAGGCACGGCCGCCAGCAGCGCCAGGGTGTAGGGATGGGCCGGGCTGCGAAAGATCGTTTGTTTATCAGCGATTTCCACGATCCGACCGGCACACATCACCGCGATGCGATCGGCAATATAGTCGACAACCGCAAGGTTATGCGAAATAAACAGGTAAGTAAGCGAGAGTTGTTTCTTCAAGTCCATCAGCAGGTTGAGAATCTGCGCTTGGATCGAAACATCGAGCGCCGATGTCGGCTCATCGCAGATCACCAGATCGGGGCGCAGGGCAAGAGCGCGTGCAATGCCGATGCGCTGGCGCTGACCTCCAGAAAAGCTGTGAGGGTAACGTTTGAGGTGACGCGGGTCGAGGCCAACCAGGGTGACGAGCTCATGCACCATCTCGCGGCGTGAGCGAACATCGCCGATCCCGTGGATCACCAGCGGCTCCTCGATGATATCATGGACGGTCATTCGCGGGTTCAGCGATCCGAACGGGTCCTGAAATATAAACTGGACTTGCCGCCTGAACCGCTTTAACTCCTCGCCGTCGAGCGAGAGCACATCGATGACCCTGCCGCGGTCGTTGAAGCGGATCGCTCCGGTATCGGGTAGCACGGCCCGCAGCAACAGCTTGCTCAACGTCGTCTTCCCGCACCCGCTCTCGCCGACCAGCCCCAGACACTCGCCGCGCTCGATCCTCAGGCTGATGCCGTCAACGGCGACGACCGCCGAGCCCGATCTTGCGGTTCCGAGCCATCCGCTCTTGCGGATCGTGAAGGACTTTCGCAGACCGACGCATTCGACCAGTGGTCCATCGGCACCCGCGGGCCATTCCGCCTTTTCGGCCATCAGATGCGGAGCATCTCCAGGCGGGATCTCGCGGATCGGGACGAGGCGCTCGCCGGGCTTCATGTCGAAATGAGGGATCGCGCGCAAAAGGGCCCGCAGATAGGGGTGCTGTGCGCGCCGAAAGATGTCGTCGAGGGTGCCGCTCTCCATGACCTCGCCCTGGTACATCACGACAATTTCCTCGGCGATATTGGCAACCACACCGAGGTCGTGGGTGATGAGCAGCACCGCCATGTCGAGCTCGTGCTGGAGTTCGATGATCAGCTTGAGGATTTGCGCCTGAATGGTGACATCGAGCGCCGTTGTCGGCTCGTCGGCAATCAGCAGCGCCGGGCGGCAGACCAGCGCCATCGCGATCATGGCGCGCTGGCGGAGCCCACCCGACAGCTCGAAAGGATAACTGCGCAAGGCCCGCTTGGGATCGGGAAATCCGACTAGGCGCAGCATCTCCTCGGTCAGCTCGGAGGCTTGCCCAGCGGTCACCGGCCGATGGAGCCGCAGTGCCTCGCCGACCTGATTGCCGATGGTGTGGACCGGGGACAACGAGGTCATAGGCTCCTGGAAGATGATCGAAATGCGGCCGCCACGGATCGCTCGCATCTCCGCGCCATCGTCCTGCAGCTTCACGAGATCGACGATTTCGCCGTCGAGCCGGGGGTCGGCGAACAAGATCTCGCCGCGGGTGATGACACCACTCCGGGGCAGGATGCGCAGGACCGTCTGACTGACCACCGACTTTCCCGAGCCGGATTCGCCGACGAGGGCGACGGTTGATCGCGGTCGCACGCGAAACGAGACCCCAGTAACCGCGCGAATGAAGCCGCCCGGGGCGGCGAACCGCACATGCAAGTCGCGAATAGTGAGAAGATCGGTCAAATCGGACCCCCCGCGGCTTCCCGGACACCAGAATCAATGGAGAAGCCGAGCCCTAGCGCTGTCAGATTGGCTAGGGTGGTTGCACTCAGCGACAATCCGCGGGCCCTCGCGACTCTCGCCGACTTTTCGACCACCTCCGCAAAACCATCGATCCGACTGTCCAGACGCACTCTTGTCCAACCGGCTCGAAGGTCGAGTTGCATCCAGCCGTCGCGCCGGTCGCGGCGAGTGGAATAGTAGGCAAGCGCCATCTGGTCGAGTTGTCCCCAAGCGATCGAGGCGCGACGCAGTCCCGACGCCCGCAGCGCCGACTCGGTCATCTCAAAGCGCGTCCCGTGGCGAAGTATCGTACGTACGCCAAACACCGCAAAGAGCGCCGCAAACCCGCTCAGCACGACAGCCGCAACCGGGCCGACTTGCGTGGTTGCGAGAATTGTCGTCGCCGGGACGAAACCCGCAGCGGCGCAGAGGTAATCGCCGTACATGGCCGAGGCGGGGTAGGCGTATAGTGTCATCGCCCCGGACAAAGGGCGTTCGCGAACACTTTTGTGGCCGCGATCCACCGCGCAGCAGGATGCTCACCGGTAATCGCGACGAGCCGGCAGAGAAACTTGCTTGTCGCGTCGTCCTGCACGAGGTGGTGAGTCAAAATTCCGGTCGGCTCCTGGGCATCGACTTTGGCAAGGCGTCGCGCCTTCAGATGTCCGACGATACCACCGAGTGCAGCCCCTTCACCTATAAAAGCGCGATTCTCGGCCCACGCGACGAGATCGACATGAACGTTGACCTCGCTAATACCGGGTACCGGCGCCACATCACGTCGCGGTTTTACGCAAGAAATCGCCCGGAAACCGCAAGCGGGCAGGAGCGGCACAAAGCGCGAAGCAATGCGGTTCCAAGGCGGAACCAGAACCGGAAGCGCGCGGCCCCCGAAGAGGGCGGTCAGCCGCTCTCGGCCGGCCGCTAATTCACATTTCACAGCATGACAGCAGCGCTCCGCCGGGAACTCGTTCTTCTTTCCGACGACGGCGCGGTTCGCGTGGCACCAGCCATGTTGCAATACGGAAAGATGGGTGTGTTGCGGCGACCGAGGCAAGTTGTCGATCAATGCCGCAAGTGCCGAATCCGCGCTCGCCGGGATCACCGCGAGAGACAGCGGGACCTCCCCCGCGAGCGAAATCAGGCGTTCGAGTTGGGGGCTCGCCGTCACCGCGTCGTCATCGCGCCACCAGAGGGTCGCGACCTGCCCGCGGTGTCGCCATTGGTCGAGTTCACCGACCAAATCGGACCACGCGGCTGTGGTTGCCAAATCTTTACGCAGCAGGTGACGTATCCTCGATCAAACCGTCGAGCCCCGATGAGACAATCCCCGATGGGGCACCAAATTCTGCATTACGGATCAGGTCCGCGATCAGGCGGGCCGAGCGCGAAGCCCCGTCCATATCGACGGTGAACGGCGCAGGCTCGCGCCCGACCGCGCGTTCGATGGCGCGGCCGAGCCGAACCGGAGAGAGCCGGGCTTCCGGCACCAGTTCGAGGACCCCGGAAGCGGCCAAGCGCTCCGCCCGCAACCGTTGCTCGGTTTCTCGCTCGGATGAAAACGGAACGACCACGGCTCGGGCTCGGGCAGCGAGAATGTCGAGAACCGTATTATACCCGGCTTGACTGACGGATACGTGGCAGCGCTGCAGCATCCGGGGGAATTCGCGGCGATAGCGTTCGAGGACGACCCCCTCCGGCAGAACTCCCGCCAATGTCTCAAATGTGTGCTCCGGCAGGTTAGGTCCCGCGAGCAGGCGCCAATTTAGACCGGCCAGACACCCGCCTCGCCTGGCTTCCAGTGCCGTCGACAAGAGGGCGCCGCCGACTGCACCCCCGCCAACCGAGACCAACACCTCATCCGCTTCCGCCGTCTCGTCTCCTCCGTCCATCGGAGCGGGATCACCAATGTAACCCGTATAGATAAGGCGATCGGCGATCGCCGCTGCGGCCGAGAAACTCGCGTCCAATCTTATGAAGGCCGGATCCCCGTGAACCAGCACGAAGTCGAAGTCGGCCCTCACCCGATCGACGATCTCGCGATGGCGGCTCGCATCGTCGGGTACCACGACAATGTCTCGAACCGAACATACTATCCGTGGTCGCGGAGAGCGAGATCGCGCCGCTTCGATGAGCGGCTCGATCTCGAAGCGGAACGCGCGCCGTCCAAATGGAAATGCTTCGATTACGACGGCGTCGGGCCGCGCCGAGGCGAAGGTGGCAAGCAGTGTCTCGCGACGAGCCTTGCGAAGTTCGTCGTCGATCGGCTGGTCTCCCGGACCAACCAGCTCTTTGAAGGTCGCGTCGCGGGCTCTGATCGGCGCCAGCTGAACGATGCGCGCAGAGCCCGCGCACATTGGCCCTGGCGGAGGTTCTCCGCCAGAGACCAGGGTGACCTCGACGCCTTCGCGCCCGAGCGCGCCGGCAAGCCGAAAACTACGCCGCGCGTGCCCGATGCCGAGCAAGTGCTGAACGTAGAACAGAACGGTGCCGTTCACGATCGCGTACGCGCGGAATTGCCGCGGTCGGGACCGCACAGGCCCAGGATCGAGCAAGCGGCCTGCTTCATGCCGCCGTCACGCCGCACGAGCGTGACCGACCGCATCGATCACCGCCGACAGTCTGCGCGCCGCGAAGGAGATGTCGTGCTCCAGCAGGACACGCCGGCGCGCCGCTCTTGCGAAGGCCGACCGCCGGTCGGGATCGAGGATCAGACTACGCACCGCCGCGGCAAAGGCGGCGGCGTCGCCGGGTGGGACCAGCAGTCCGGTCACCTCCGAGACGACGATTTCCCCGACACCGCCCTCGGCCCCCGCGACGACGGGCAACCCGCTGGCCTGGGCCTCCAGCATGGCCATGCCAAAGGCTTCGTTGCAGGCTGGCCAGACGAAGATATCGCTCGAACCGAGCCGCCCGGCAACCGCCGCTCGGTCGAGCGATCCCATCCAGGTCATTCGTCCATCGAGCGGCGCGAGCGCGACCTCCACATCGCGTCGCGCCGGACCGTCGCCGACCACCTCCAGCGACCAAGGCAAGTCCAACAGACAAGACAGCGCGTCACCGAGAAGGCGGTAGGAGGCGAGTTTGTCGCCCCGGCGCATCATCGCCACCGTTATCAATCGGGGCGGCCCGCGGTCTCGTCCGCCTCTTCGACGGTAGGTCGAAGAATCGACAAATGGCTTGAGGGCAACCCAACGCCCAGGCTCCCGCAGCAGCGGCAGGACGCACTCCCGATCTTGAAAGTTCAGTCCGACCACCGCATCGGCTCGTCGGATCGCGCGTTCGGCCGCACGATGGCCGGCTGCCCAAGCGCCGCGCCGCTGCGCTGGCGTCACGGAAGCTTCGGCGACGACATAGGGGATGCCGAGCCCCCGGGCGACCGTCGGCCCCAGCCAATCGGGTGCCTTATGATAAACATGATAAGAAAACCAGAGCTCTGGTGTAAATTCCGGAAACTCCCGGTAGCGGCCGAGGAGGCGGTCGGCGATCCGTTCTCCCAATACGGCGAGCCGGGCCTGTCGGAGGGCATCGCCACCCCCGTCATAGCTGCGAAACCGCGAAGCCAGAACGGGCTCGTGCCCGCCGCGGCGCAAGGCCGCAAGCAATAGCCGGGCGATTTGGCGATCCCCGGACGGCACCGGATGATCGGGCGGTTTCAGCGGCGCATAGAAGGCGATGCGCATGCGCTGGTAACCACCCGGTTGGAGCTATTTCGCCGATGGCTCGGGTACGAGAACTCTGTGACCTACCCGCAAAGTCGGATCTTCTCCGTCGCGACGGATGTCAAAGGGCAGCGGCGCCGCCTGCGGCCCGACCGCCGCGCGGTCAGTCGCAGGCAGTCCAAAGCGTGTCGCCAGCGCATCGATCCCCGATTTCAAAGCGAAATTGCCGCGCACCCGGCGTTCTCCGGCGGCGCCCAACGCAGCACGCCTCGCGGGATCGCGAATTAGCGTGCTGATCGCTCGAGAAAGCTCGGCGGGGTCATCGGGCGGCACGAGCAACCCGGTTACTCCGGGATCGATCAACTCGGGTATCCCCGATATGTCGGTAGCAACGCAGGCGAGCCGTTGGCTCTGCGCCTCGACCAGGACATTGGGCAGACCGTCGCGGTCGCCGTCCTTGGCCGGTTTCGAGGCGAGCACGAACAAATCCGCCTGGCAATAGGCGGCAAACACGTCCGGTTGGGCCGAGGCACCGCGCCATTCGATTTTGTGCGACAGACCCAGGCGCGCGGCTTGGCGGCGCAGTACGGCCCCGAGCACGCCGCCGCCGATATGAACAAAGCGCCACTCCAGGCGGTGCGGCAGGCGCGCCAGCGCTTCGAGCAAATCCTCGTAGCCCTTTTTGGCGACCAGCCGTCCGACCGAGAGGATGACGACCGGATGTTCAGCGTCGCTGCCGTCGCTCCCACCGGGTCGCGGGGGCGGTGCCGGAAATCGCTCGAGATCGAGCCCGTGATAACACAGCGCGACCTTACTGCGGTGCGCCGCCAGGCCGGCGAGGTGGTTCCGGCCGGCTTCCGTGCAGGTCACCACCCAATGGGCCTCGGCGAGTTTCGCGCGCTTCTCCCATGCGGGAAGCGTCCAGATATCTTTGGCGTGCGCCGAAACCGTCCAGTTGAGACCCACGATCAACGCCGCATAGCGGGCCACCGAGGCCGGCGTATGGAGAAAATGTGCGTGCAGATGATGGACGTTGTCGGGCAGCTCCGCCGCCAACACGAGCGCCTGTCCGAAACGACGGATACGGTTTGGAGTTGGGTCGCGGAGCAGATCGGCGAACCAGGCTCGTCGCGCCGCTCGATATCCCGAGCGCCGGCGCGAGCGTGACCATCCTCGCCAGACGCGACGTGGCTCCTGATGCAGATATTCCGGGAGGTACAGCAGCGCGGCACGGATCAGCAGATGAACCGGATGGCTCTTGCGATCGGTCGGACGGCGCAACGAGACGATCAGGATTTCGAGCCCGCGCCGTTCGAGCGCGAGGATCTCTTGAGCGATAAAAGTCTCCGACAGCCGCGGGTAGCCCTTCAGGACAAAAGCGACACACCCCTCGGCTGGCGATGAGGGCGCGATCCCGCTCACGCTTCCAGGCGCTCCCGGGCCGCAAAGCAGCCGGCCCGGCCCTCATCGAGCCATTTTCGCACGAGCCGGTTGACATTGGACATTCCGTCGAGCAAGCCAGGGATTACCACGGTCGATGGCGGGGGTTGTCCGGTCAAACGGCGGAGGGCGGCGGCCATCACTCTGGGGTCGCGACCCTGTTCTTCGGACAGCATGGTCAGCAGGCCGAGCTGCGCCGCGTGTTGGGCCCTGATAAATTGCTCCAGACGCGGCGCCGTGCGCGGCACAATCAGCGCTCGCTTGTCAAAAGAAAGAATTTCGCAGAACGTGTTATAACCACCCATCGCAACTACCGCGGCGGCGCGAGCCATCAGGGATTCGAGCCGCGCGTTGAACGTGATGGCGCGCACATTCGCCAGACGCGACGCCCGGTTTGCGAACTCGGCCCGTTGCTCGGGGAGCATGAAAGGGCCGAAAACCAGCAAAGCGGGGAGCGGCAGCGCGCGATCGTATTCATAAGCCGAAAGAACCAAGTCGATCAGCCCTTCGCCGTCCCCTCCACCGCCGGGGGTGACGAGCACAAATTCACTGTCGAGAATGTCCAGAATCTCCGGCGTAACTTGAGGCGGAGCTGCGCTGCGCCGCAGATACCCGGTATAGATCATACGTTCGCGCACACTCCTCGGCACCGAGAGTCCATCGAGGGGATCGCAGATCTGCGGCAAGCCGTACACCCAAACCTCGTCGTAGTACTCGGCCAGTGCCGGAACCGCCTGTTTGCGTTCCCACTCGCTTTCCAATGCCTCGGGATCGTCCATTACGTCGCGCAGACCGAGGACCAGGGCGGTTCCGCGACGCTGCAGCAGATCGAGGGTGTCGCGCACCTCACCGCGCAAGCCCAGCGGCTCTTTATCGACGATCAATAGATCGGGGTCGAAGATATCGGCAGTGTGACGAATGATCGAGGAGCGCATCGCCAGCGTCTCTTCGATATCGATATGGAGGTTTAGCGAAACATATTCACCGTTGCGCAGCTTGATGACGCCAGGCACCCGCACAAAATCGACGCGAGAACGGAAATCGAAACTGCCAATGATTGGCGATCCGGATAAAATCAGCACCGAAACTGCGGGATCAGCATCGACCAACGAGTGGGCGATTGCTCGACACCGGCGCAAATGCCCGAGCCCGAAGCTGTCGTGGCTGTAGATGAGCACTCGCTTGTGGTGACGGCGAACGGCCACGCGGACCCTCTCGTCGAACCGGCGCGCAGACTATTGCATACCGGACCTCGCGGCGAAACGATCTTTTCATGAAGGCCATGGTCATGAAGGGTATGGCAGCGCTGGTCACCACGGCCGAAGATGCGCTCCGACCAGCGCGCGATTGGTTCGGATTTCTACCCGGGCGGCGGAGGCCAGCAGACACGACGGGCGACACCAAGTCGCCGAAGACGCCAGCCGAGGATCCGACCACTCTCGAGCCGACGATCTACCGTTTCATCCTTCGCCACAGCTTGCGCCAGCAGATAGTTCTGCTGGTCATGACCTTGTTGTCCTTTCCGTTCCTTTATTATTCTCTTGAGTTACCCAAAACCATCACCAATCGCGCTATCAAGGCAAAGTATATTCCGCAAAACTTATTCGGTGTCGAGCTCGACCAGATCGAATATCTTTTACTGCTTTCCTTCGCATTTTTACTGTTAGTATTTATCAATGGTGCATTCAAATTCTATATAAACACTTATAAGGGCCGGCTCGGCGAACGCATGCTGCGGCGGTTCCGCTATCAGCTCTATCAGCGGATGTTGCTGTTTCCGCTATCCTATTTTCAGCGGAACTCGTCCGCCCAGATCATCCCGATGATCACCGCCGAGTGCGAGTCTCTGGGCGGGTTCATCGGCGAAGCGATCGGCACCCCGGTATTTCAAGGGGGCACGCTGCTGACGAGCGTCTTCTTCATGTTCATGCAGGATTGGGTCTTGGGGTTGGCCGCGATAGCGCTGTTTCCGATCCAAGGCTACGTCATTCCGAAATTGCAGCAGAAGGTTAACCTGCTCAACAGACAGCGGGTGCGCACCATCCGCCAGGTAGCCGATCGGGTTCAGGAATCGGCGACCGGGATCGCCGACATACTCGCCA
>Ga0306923_10002471_pt1 | contig 16939 bp, 11 predicted proteins | sample sta12Can44000108_FD_203841 | JGI IMG/M metagenome (GOLD analysis project Ga0306923, IMG submission 203841) | Lab enrichment of tropical soil microbial communities from Luquillo Experimental Forest, Puerto Rico - statanox.12C.anox.44.000.108 (v2)... | ecosystem: Environmental > Terrestrial >... | reverse complement strand
GTAGACCCAGTTGCCACCCACGGACGCATGCTAGATTGGGAGAAGCGACATGCGTCTGGTTCCGTCCAGTTTGCTGTGCCTCTCATTCGCCGCACTCTGCTGTGCTCAGACTCCGGCGCCCGTAGGTCTTGAGCCCGATTGGGATATCCGCGCGATCCTCGATGAGATGAGTGCGCACGCGGACCGTCTGCAGCCGGTGTTGGCGCGGATTGATGCCAAGTCCTGGGTCGCCAAGGGCGCGTCGGAGACCTATGTGGCGCAGTTGCAGTCGAGCAAAGATCAAGCGCAGGCCATGGCCGACGGGGCCAAGGCCCTCACCAAAAACCCGGAGAAGCTTTCAGCCTGCCTGGAGCTCTATTTTCGAATCACCGGCCTCGAAGATATGCTCGGCTCACTCGGGGACGGTATTCGCAAGTATCAGGATCCTGCACTGGCCCAGACCCTGGTCAGCCTCTCGGCGGAAAACGGGGCCAATCGAAACCGCTTCCGGGATTACATCGTCAACCTCGCGGAGCAGCGCGAGCAGGAATGCGAAGTGATGGACCGTGAAGCGCAGCGCTGCCGGGGCGTGCTGGCCACGCTGCCACCACCGTCGGCTCAAAAAAGTTCCAAGGCCACGACGGCCGGGAGAAAAAAATAGTTTCATCCATGCCATTTATCTGCAGCATCTGCGAGGAAGCATCGAGTCACATCTGCGCTCGCTGCACCAAAGACGTTTGTGGCAATCACCTATGCGAGAAATGCCGGCGCTGCAGCGATTGTTGCGAGTGTGAAGTGGCGCTTCAAGCAACGACCCACGAATCTGTGCGCGCCGCTTTGCCGAATTCCGGTCGGAACGCCACCCCCGATACGGGTTCCGAGCCGCAAGCCGAAACCGCTTTCCAGCCTGTGACAACCTGAAGGCTTCGGCCGTATCACCGATCGCGAACTCCCCTCACACGGAGCGCCTCCGTTTCGATGTATGATGACGGATCGAGCGTAGAGTTACGATCCTCACACAAGGAGTCAGGGCATGCTCCCCTCGCGAAGCATGAGTGTTCTCACGGCAGCCGGCACGCTAGCGCTGATTGCCGGTCGAGGCTTGTCCCAACCGCCGGCGGCGGTCGCGCCCATGCCGGAAGTCCTCCGGAATTACCAGACAGTGACTGCGGATCGCCTGAAAAATCCCGAGGACGGCAGCTGGTTGATGATCCGCCGCACCTACGACGGCTGGGGCTACAGCCCCCTCAAACAGATCACGCCCGACAACGTCAAGCGGCTGCGCCCGGTTTGGGTGTTTGCGACCGGTGAGCCTCGGGTTCACGAGGCTGCGCCCATTGTGAACAACGGCGTGATGTTCGTTTCCACGCCCAACAACCAGGTAATTGCGATCGACGCCAAAAGCGGCAATCTCCTATGGCGTTACCGGAGGCCGCGACCGGCGGGGGCTATCGTACCCCACGAAACCAATCGCGGGGTAGCGCTTTACGGCGACAAGGTGTTTGTCGCGGCTGCCGAAGCGGTGCTAGTGGCGTTAGATGCCCGGACCGGCAAGGAGCTCTGGGCCACGTCCGTGGCGGACAACAAATCCGCTTACTACATCACACTGGCGCCGCTAGTGGCCGGCGGCAAGGTGATGGTGGGCGCCTCCGGCGGCGAGTTCGGCATCCGCGGCTTCGTCGCCGCTTTCGATCCCGACACCGGCAAAGAACAGTGGCGAACTTACACCATCCCTTCACCCGGCGAACCGGGCAGTGAAACGTGGCCCAAAGGCGACCAATGGAAGAACGGCGGCGGCTCGGTGTGGGTGACCGGGAATTACGACCCCGAGACCAACCTCGCTTACTGGGGCGCCGGCAACGGTGGCCCGTGGATGGGTGACCAGCGGCCGGGTGATAATCTCTATACCGCATCCACCATCGCGCTCGACGTCGCCACCGGGCAGATCAAAGGCCACTTCCAATACCACCCCAACGACTCCTGGGACTGGGACGAAGTGTCCCCACCCATCCTGGTCGACTACCAGCACAACGGACGTACCGTCAAGGGCCTGATCGACGTCGCGCGCGACGGATACCTGTGGTTCCTCGAACGCAGCAACGCCAAGATCCGGTTCATCGAAGGCAAGCCCTTTGTGAAGCAGAACGTGTTCCTGCGCCTTGACCCGGAAACCGGGCGGCCGGAGATCGATCCCGCCCACAAGCCCGGTACCGGGAGGCGCGCGGAGTTCTGCCCGGGGCTGCACGGCGGCAAGAACTGGCCGCCCATCGCCTTTAGCCCCCAGACGCGCATGATCTACATCCCAGCCAACAACAACCTCTGTGGGACCTCCACGGGAGTGGAGGTGGAGTACACCTCCGGCAAGGGTTACACCGGCGTGCAGTTTGGGCCCAATTCCCTGGTCCCGGGCGCCGACCATGTAGGAGAAGTGCAGGCGTGGAACGTGGACACGGGGAAATTGGTCTGGACTCACAATTACGTCAAGTCCCCGAACTGGGGCGCGATGCTGGCGACGGCCGGCGGGGTAGTGTTCACCGGCGGAACCAGTGACCGGCACATGCACGCCTTCAACGCGTCGACCGGCGAGCTGCTGTGGGAGTATCCCACCAATAGCGGCATCCTGGCCCCGCCGACGTCGTTCACTCTCGACGGCAAGCAATTTATCGCTGTGCTCTCGGGCTGGGGCGGCGACTCGCGCGGTATGCAGGGAAACCTGAACCAACTCTTTCCAGGCGAATATCCGGAGGTGCCCGAGGGCGGCGCCGTCTGGCTGTTTGCCCTGGAATAAAGGTTGAGCGAACTCTCCGGATTTCGGCTCTCTGGACGAGGGCTTGCGAGGCCGAGGGGTTTGCCGATCGAAATTTCGACAAGTAGCCGAACAACGTCACGTAAGGAGGCCGTCTGGCGGCAGCCAGCCCGGAGGTCGAACCGATGTAGCCCGCCGTCTTCGATCGCCTGGAAAGCTAAAGGGATGGCGGGTTGCGGTTCTGGAAAGACGGGAAGGCATTCGGCATCTGTTCCGCGAGCCTTCTAACCGCTGCCAACCGGGAACCAGATCAAAAACCAGCAGTCTATCGATCCGCCGAACGCAAGGACTCTCAGTTGATCGTCCCCCGATCAAGCACGTTGTCGAGGACTACGGCACGAACGGCTTGAACGGCCGACATCGGTTCCGGCGGCTCACTTCGACACCCTAACCGAAACGGGTCTCGTTACCGTTTGCCGGGCGATGATAGCGGGTCCGGCGTTCGCAAAATTCCGCCCCCTGACCGCTTCCTTAGAACCCCTCCCAAACGTATGCCGGGAAATGGCGGATGGTCTCGAAGCCCACCCGTTCGTAGAGCGTCACCGCTTCGAGGTTGGCAGCGGTCACGGTCAGACTGGCGGAGCGGCACCCCGCATCGCGCAAGGCGACGAGCGATTGCCGCAGCAGTTCATGACCGACGCCCTTGCCCCGCACTTGGGGAGTGACGCAGATCTGCGTGATGTGGCCGCAGTCGGCAGCCACGATACTGGTAAGCGAGACTCCGCACATCCGGCCGGAGGCGATGTCGAACGCAGCATAGGTAGCCGGGCGATAGAAGGCGCCGCAGCCGGGATACTGCACGATGTTGTAGAGGAACCGCCGTGCGCCCGCCGTCGTCCGGTATTGATCGTTGATTTGGCCGTCGATGTGGCCGGCGTAAGCGGCCGCGATCAAGTGGGCGGCAGGCTCCTGGAAAGAATCAGACCATTTCCCCAGTCGGATCGGCTGGCGCACCCGCCCTTCCCGCAAGGCGGCCTGCCGTAGATCCAGGCGCATGAAGTTGCGCTCAAAGCGGCGGAGCCATTCCGACTGCGGCGTGTCGCGCACCAAAGCCGGCTCGATCATCATGAGCTGGCTTTCGACGCGCACGATCTGAGGGTTGGCCATGATGGGTTCGAGCACCGAGGCGAGCAGCGCGTTCTCGCGCTCCACCGTGCGGACGTCGCGGCGTACAAACAGATCGCCGATCAGGCCTTTGCTCTCTTCCAAGACGTAATACGCGTAGCCGTTGATGGCGCCGTCTTCGACGAGCGCGCTGCCGTTCAGGGCCCGCAGATCCATGAACCGGCGCACCAACTCAGCGGATTTTTCAAAATCCCATTCCAGCTCCGCGCGCCAGCTGGCGATCTCTTCGGAGAGCAGAGGCTCCAGATCGCGGGACGAGAGCCGCTGCAGATCGACGACCTCTTGGTTCGGCGCAGGAGCCGGATGAAGCCGGGCGGCCATGCGGTGTCCGCTATTGTACCGCGTACATCGCCGCGTAGTTCAATTGCTGCTTGACGAAGTCGCGGGGATAGGACACCGTCACGATCGGGGTCTCGTTCACGGGAGTCGCCTGAGCCCCCATGGCGAGCTCAGAGTTAATCCCGCACCAGTACGTCGGGATGTCCAGCTTGTTGTACCGGGCCAACACCTGGTCGCGCAACGCCGGGCGAAAGTGCACGCCGTAGTTGTCGAACAGCGCTTTGAGCGCACCGTAATCGCCTTCCGCCTTGATGCGCATCAACTCCGCGAGCAACCTCCCGACTCCCTGGCGCATCTTGTCGAAATCCTTGAGCAGCAGATACGTCTTGCCGTTGCGCTCTATCTTCTGAATGGCACCCGTCTTATCCATGATGTAGTTCACGATCATTTGGCGGTCCCGTGCGTGGTCTTCCTCGATCGTGTCACCCGTCGGAATGCGTGCCAGCTGGGTCAGCCCCACGCGCACGGCGCTATAGTACATCGCCTTGGCCACGTCGGGACTCGAGACGAGCCCCAGCTGGCGCAGTCTGGGGTCGGTAATGTTCCAAAGCGCCATCAGGTCGGCGCGGCCTTCTTCCATGGCGGAGTAGTATTCCTTCAGCAGCGATTCGGTGCCCGCCTGGAACTTCGGGTTTAGCTTGCCCGAGCCGTGGCCGATGATCTCATGCAGCGCGGTCATCAAATCGGCGGCTTCGTCGCCGTATTTTTTGCCGATGGCAACCTCCTCGGGCGAGGCTGCGAACTCTTCGAGAACCGTGGATCCGGAGGCCTGACGAATGGCCCGCGAGCTGCCTGTAAACAGAAAGCTCTTGGTGCCATACTTCTCCCGGATTTCGTTTTCGTTCGGCAGGTTGTCGCCGATGGTGTTGGCGTGGAAATCGCCCGTCTCGATCACCGTTTCGACGGCCTTGGCCAAGGGCGGCTTGAGGCCCTGCTTCTTGTATTGCGGGAGCCACGGCGCCCGGTCTTCGAAGTATTGCGCGTTGGCCGCCAGCTTCGCCATCAACTGGTTCAACTTTTCGTCGGTGATCGAGACGAAGCTCTGCGAGGTGCCTTTGGCAGCGCGCGCATCGCGGTACACCTCGATGAAGCCATTGGCGAAATCTACCGGCGGGTTGTTCCCGACCCAAAGGGCACCGAAGTCGAGCCAGTCGGCGGGGTCGCCGGTCTGGTAATAGCGGATGAGCCTGGCGATTACCGCCCCCTGGGCTGGCTCCGCATCGAGGCGGGCCTTTCCCAGGTACTCGTTGGCCTTCTTCAAGAACAGCCCGTAGCGGCCCGGACGAATCTTGCCGTCGGGAGTTCCGGCGCGGTAGACCTCCTCGACCAGCTTGCCCGAGTGGTCCTTCACCAGACGCGAATTGAGGGGATGGGCCTCGCGAAAACCGGCGAGATCGGCCAGCGTCACCCCGAGGTAGAAATTATTGGCGCTCGCCTCGAGAATGTCGAGCCGGCCCTGCGGGCTCTTGGCTGTGATGCTCGGTTCAAATTTGGGATCGAAAAGGGATGGTCGCAAGGCGTCCAGTTCGCGATTCAGTTCGGCTTCGCTCCCGAGCGCCGCCATCCCGTAGGCAGGGTGGGCGTAGACGCCTTTGTGAAAGGATTCCGTGGCCGCCCGCTTCAGCTCGTCGAACGAGAAATCAGGGAGAAACTTGCGCGCTGTCTGGTCCTCGTGGTTGCCGCGATTGGCCCAGAAGAGCTTGGTGAAGCCTACGATCTTGGGATGCGAGGACGCCGTCGACCGGACGATCCCTTCCAGCAGCCGCTTCTGCCTTAACCCCCATGGCGAATTTTGGTCGTAGATAATCGGGTCGATCGCGATCGACGCCTGGGAGAGCCAGTAGGCCAGCCTCTGCTGGCGCGGCGAGAGCTTCTGGAAGCTCTGGGCCTCGAGTTGAATGAAGCCGGTCGACCCCACGCGATCAACCAGGGTGCGGTTCTGGGCGGAGATCGCAGTACATGCCAGAACGGCCAGAAACAAATCGCGCACTGAAACACCTCTCATTCCATGGTAAGACCTATGCCCCCACCATCGGTGGCGCCCACTCCCTACCAGTTCGAGCGATCCGCACGTTAGGCCCGCGCGGCGCCCAGACAGACGGGTCGGTGGGGCCGAACAGCGCCAGAACCGGCGTCGCGACCGCCGCCGCCAGGTGCGTAATCCCGGAATCGTTGCCGATGTACAGCCGCGCGCGCGCCAGCCAGCAGGCGAGCTCATAGAGGTCGTCCAGGCGCACGGCGTCGTCAAGAGGAGGATCTTCCGGACCTGCGCACCAGCGCACCGCCATCTGGCGTTCCAGCCCGCGCGCCAACGCGCGGAATTTCTCGATGGGCCAGTTCTTCCGCGGGCTGCCCGAAAACGGATGGATCACCGCGAAGTTTTCGCGCTCACCAGCGCACACAATGCGCGGGATCCCGTCGGAGTCGCAGTCCGCCAGCGTCCGGACTTGCTCCAGGTAAAAGTCGACGGCGTGACAGCGGGCACCTTGCGGAGGCACTGCCGGAAAAAAGGTGAACGGCAGGTGAAGTTCTCTCACTAGGTCGCGAAACTCAGGCCGGTTCGCGCCATACCACGATACGATGGAATCGAACTGTCGCAACGTCTCCACGAGGGCCGCCGGCGGCTCCGTCACACCCAGCAGATCCAGCCCGGTCGACGAAATCGCGCGGGCGCGATCCGCAAACCGGACCAGCGGCACGTTCATCGGCGCGCTCCAGACCTCGCAGACCTCGGCTCGCAGGCACCCGATGGCGGGCAGAGACACGATAAAATCCCCGATTCCGCCCGGCCGGATGATGAGCCTCCGCATAATCGCTTCCAGTATCCCAAAGCAGCTACTTCCGGTCTTGTTTTTTCCACAACAGATCCACGCCCGCCTCATCACAAGCAGTTGATATCGAACCAAAAAAAGGTTGATGAAAACAGAGCTTGCGTTCCCCAAATTTCTTGACCGGACTCTGCTTGGAGCGCATAGTAGGGAAGGTTCCAAGAGGTTTGAGTAACAGCCAGCCTCCGAAGATGTAGCGAACCAGGAGCGGTGATCCGTTTCCAAAAGCTAGCAATAGAAAAAAGGGAGCGGGGAGCGAGTGGAGATCGGGCGGCTTCGGAAGGTGGACTGATCCGTCGACGAACCGGTAGAACGTTTTGATCCCGCGGGGAAGGAAAAGTCCGTGCGGGGGAGCGGAGACCGGAGAAACAGCGGGTCGAGCGCGGTCGGGATCCGACAACGGGCCCAAGCGGGGAAGCAGCCGGGACGGGGCAAACCGGTACCGGCGGTGGAGCGGAAGGCCGAACGGGTTAGGGAACGGCGGCGTAGGGAGCGAAGAAGCAGGCCGGGAACGTTGACCCTGGAATGGAATCCGCGAAAGCGGCAGCCGTTGCAGGCGAGCGAAAGGCCGTTTCGAGCAACCGGTCCCGGGCAAGAGAGAGACTAAAGAAGGCTGCGGCGTGCCCGGAAGCCCTGATCCGGTCGGCGGAGAAACCGCTGGCGGGGGAGCCGAGGGGCGAGACGCCCGGCGCTCTTTGCCCGCGCAGCTCAGTGCCGTGCATGCCGGCGGTGAGTCAGGCTGGAATCAGGTCACTTGGAACCATTTTCTTTTGCGGTACCACAATCACCGCACCGCCGGGGTCTGCCTGTGTCCCGCCACATACCGCTTCACGAAATCCCCGAACGCCGAGTCTAGCGCCAGCCGCGCTTGGTCGTTTCGCCCGACTTTTCTTTCTCCAACCTGGACCACCGGCAGCAGGTTGCGGGTTGTCGAGGTAATAAAAACCTCATCGGCGGATTCGAGTTCGGCCGGTAAGATCGTTCGCTCCGCGATCCGGATCCCGGGCGCGCGGATTTCGCCCAGCAACACTTCGCGCGTGATCCCGGGCAGGCAGCCGGCGCTCAGCGGAGGGGTCCCCACCTCGCTTCCCCGCGCGACAAAAATGTTGGCCGATGTGCATTCGGCGACTTCTCCCCGCTCGTTCAACAGAATCGCTTCGTCGAAACCCTGGGCTTGAACCGACTCGAGCCATGTCAGGTTCATCGCCCACGAAAGCACCTTGGCGCCGGCAAAAGCATTAGCGGCATGCCGCGCCTGGGGCACATAGGCCAGCTTGACTGCCGATCCCCACCGCTTGGAGTCGGCGGTCAGCGCGATGAGATCGCTCGGCCGGCCGGACGACGGACCCTCCCAAAGGCCTCCGTGATTGCGGACAACCACCAGCCGCAGCGTGGCCTCCAAGGCGCCATTGGCGTCGATCAATTCCGAAAGTTTGCGCCGCACGGCCTCTTGATCCACGGGAAGCTCCACGTGGAGGGCGTTCGCGTCCCGCGTCATGCGGGCCCAATGCCGCTCGAAGGCGAACGGCACGCCGTCCACGATCCGCAGGGTGCTGAAGACGCCCCACCCGGACAGCAGCCCTACCTGCCCGGCGCAAAGCACCGGGTCGGCCGCGTCCCGGATCCGATCATTGTGAAGAACGAAGCGATGGAGCACGCTGCCATTTTACCGCGCGGCTCAGTCGAACGAGCGTCGCGGCATAGGATGGTAGGATGGCGTTCGATGCGATCATCGTTGGCGCTGGCATCATCGGAGCTTCCATCGCTTGGCGGCTGTCTCAATCCGGCCTCCGTGTTCTGCTGCTCGATGCGGCACGGATGGGAGGCGAAGCCAGTTCGGCCGGCGCGGGGATGCTGGCGCCCGGCGGTCAAATTGAACAACCCTCGCCGTGGATCGACCTGGCAATCGAAAGCCTGCGGTCGTACCCCGCCTTCATCGCTGAACTCGAAGAACAGACCGACTGCCAAATCGACTTCGAACGCCTGGGAGCGGTGGAGTTAGCCCCCTCCCCCAGGGAATGGCAGGCCCTCGAAGGCCGCGCCCGCCGCCAGTCCGCGCTCGGCATTCCCTCCTGCGCTCTCGCTCGGCACGACCTTCGGCAAGACGTGCCTCTGGCCCGTGAGGATGTCGTTGGCGCCTTGTTCTACCCTGAGGATGCGAGGTCGACCCGCGCGACCTGATGGCCACTTTACGCGCCGCCTGCCTGGCGAAGAGAGTGGAAAACCGGGAAGGGGCGGGCAGGGCTCGGGTTGGTAGCGCCGCCCTCGGGTACACTAGAGTTTTAGCACACGGAGGCAGCAGCGACTCATGGCATCCTCAGAACCATCGCGTCCACCCGAGAATGCGGCATCAACCGGCCCGGCGCGCACTCAAGATGAAGTCGCCCTGGAGCTGATGAAGTTCATCGCCGTGACCACGGGATATGGCCGCCCCTCCCAGCCGTCCGCAGGGTTTTCCGGCAAGCCCACGACCCGTTCGGCTGAAGAATACACCGAGGCCTTACTCGAACTCTTCAAGCGCTGCCGGCAGGTGGTAAAGAAGGAAGCGTGACAACAGGAGGGGGCAAGGCTGCTGCTCTCGGCAGGCAGCCTTGCGGTATGGGATCTGTATCTATTTTTTTCGCTTTGCGGCTTTCTTGGCGGCCTTCTTAGCGGCTTTTTTTACGGCTTTCTTTGCGGCTTTTTTGGCCGCTTTCTTAGCCGGCGCTCGTTTGGCCCCCTTCTTGGCGGCAACCTTCTTGGCGGCAACCTTCTTGGCGGCCTTCTTCCCAGCCTTTTTGGCCGGGGCCTTTTTCGCTTTGGCCGCCTTAGCCTTTTTGGGCGGCTTCTTGGGGGGGGCTTCGGGCTGCATCGGGGCCGTCGGCTGAGGTTCGGGAGCCGCTATGGGCGGCGCTCCGAGTGGCGGAACCATCGCCGCTACCTCCTCCTCGTCTTCCTCTTCCTCTTCTTCGTATTCGTCGAGTTTGGAGTCCAGATCCGAGTTTTCTTCGTCGTCGTAGTCGTGGAAGTCTTCCATCTCGTCTTCGCTCGGCGGTGCGAGTGTCAGCCTATCAAACATTCAGTGAGCCTCCTGTTGGTTCAGGGCGCGATCACCCATAGCATACTCCTTTTTGACAGCCAGGCAATAGCGAAATGACGGGAGTGGCGAAAATTCGGCGCCGTTTATTGCGGAACCGTGCGAACCAGGTTATCGGCGACCGGGCGGGAATCGGAGGCAAGCAAGGAGGCCGTTCGGGCCGCAGCATTCAGGGCAGCCACTCGGCGGGCGGGGCTGCGCCGGTGACTAGCGGCGGCACGAGCCGACATGGTGCGCCGTAGGGCCGATTCCCCCCGCAGAGCCGTCGGAATCATGAGCCAATCGCCGGCGGCTGCCTCCGACGTGCGCAGCCCATTGGCCGAGACGATGCTACTGGAGGTCACGCCAAACCGCTTCCCAAGAGCCGCCAAAGTCTCTCCCGCTGCCACACGGTGCATGCGCCAGGAAATCCGATGTTCGGCCGGGATCGGCTGTAGCGAGGCCATCAATTGGCCGCCCTTGCCCTTGGGCACCCGCAACGAATATCCCGGCGGTACCACGCTCTTGAGCAGGGCGGGATTCAGCGCGAACAAGTCTGGCACCGCGGTCTCGGTCAGGTCGCAAAGCAGTGCCATACTGGTGGGAGCGGCAATTTCAACCGTGTCGTATTCCAGCGGAGGATCGAGTGCGAGCCTGTCCAGGCCGTATTCGGCGGGGTTTTTTTCCATGATGGTCATGGCCAGAATGATCGGCACATAGTTGGCGGTCTCGGCGGGCAACGCCCCGCGATTCCGCAATTCCCAGAAATCCGCGTAGCCGGTCTGGCGGACCGCCTTCTCGACGGTACCGGGACCACAGTTATAAGCCGCAATCGCCAGGTACCAGTCGCCAAACTCGTTATAGAGGTCGTGCAGGTGGTGGGCGGCCGCACGCGTGGCCTTCTCCGGATCCATACGGTCGTCGGTGTAGGCGGTTTCGATCAGGCCGTATTCCCGGCCGCGCCAGGGTAAGAATTGCCACAGGCCCTTGGCTGCTTTCCGGGACAGCGCGCGAGGCATGAAACCCGATTCGGCTTGGGCCAGATGAATCAGCTCCTGCGGCACACCCTCCTCGGCGAGGATCCGCTGGATCATGGGTCGGAATCGGCCGGAACGCTCGGTGCCGGCAATCAGCGTCCGATGCCCGCGATTCGAGAAATAATGGATATACCCCAAGACCGGGTCGCTTACCGTGAGCGGCAGCTGGGAAACCGTCGCCGCTACCTCGTCCCGCACCTTGTGCTCGAGCCGGGGATCGACAGGGAAGGTCATCGGCAGAATATCTTCCAACGGTGCTTTTTCGAACTCGGCATTTTCGATATCGATCGAGGAGCCCATCCCGGCCAGGTCATAGCGGTGAATGGCATCGACCAACTCATCCAGCCGTTTATCGTAACCCTGCGGATCCTTGGGGTTCTCCTCGGAGGCATCGAGCATCAGGTCAATCGCGGTGTCGAACTCGCGGCGGGCATTCGGGATGTCGCCGGTCCGATAGGCGGCTTGGCCGCGTTCGAAGGCCTGTTCGGCACGCTCGATGAGCCCATCGCAGCGAACCGGCTTTAAGGAAACGTCCGCGCTGAATGAGGGGAGTTCCTCCAGGAAAAGGTCCGGACGAACGAACGGCGGTTCGGCCAGTTGGAGGGCCGCCAGCACGGAAGCGCCAGGCAGGGCCGGCAGCAACAAAGAGGTATGCAATTGGGAGGGATAGCCACACGCCGCAGTCAGCGCCAGCAACGGAATCGCGGAGCCCCACAGGCACCTGGTTCGACCGCTCAGTCTACTGAATTCCGTATTCGATCCACGGGGCCTTCCTATTTTGCGGACCACTCTGCCCAGACTACTACACGGGTTTCCGGCGGCGCAACACCCAAGGGGGGAATTCACCCCAAGTACCGGACCCACTAGAGCGGTACCCGCTTTCGCCTATTCTTCCTCTTCCTCCTCGCCAGTCTTGGCGGCCCTGGCTGCGGCAATGATCTTATCTGCTTGCAGTTGCGGCACAAAGTCGTAATGGTCGAACTCCATGGTGAAGGAGGCCCGGCCCTGGGTCATGGCGGTCAGGTCATTTTGATAGTTCAACATCTCAGCCATAGGCACCTGGGAGCGGATAAACTGTGTGTTCCCTTTGGTTTCCATGCCCGAAATGCGCCCTCTGCGGCCGTTCAGGTCGCCCATCAGATCGCCGGCGTACTCGACCGGGGCTTGGATTTCCACGTTCATGATCGGTTCGAGCAGCGCGGGTTTGGCCTGCTGCATGGCGGCTTTGAAGGCCTTGCGGGCGGCCAATTTGAACGCCAGTTCGGAGGAGTCCACGTCGTGGTAGGAACCATCGTAGACGGTCACCTTAAAGTCCACCATGGGATAGCCCGCCAAAAAGCCGCCTTCGGCCGCCTCGACGATTCCCTTCTCCACAGCTGGAATATAATTTTTGGGGATCGCGCCCCCAAAGATCTCGTTGGCAAACTCAAACTTAGCGCCCCGGGGCAGCGGTTCCATCTTGATCCAGCAATCGCCAAACTGACCGTGGCCGCCAGTCTGTTTCTTATGGCGCCCCTGGACATCGGCTGTCCCACGAATCGTCTCCCGGTAAGGAATTTTCGGCGCCTTGAGGGTCACATCCACGCCATAGCGCTTTTTCAGGCGGCTGACCACGATTTCCACATGCTGCTGGCCAGAGCCGGCCAGCAGGAACTCACGCGTCTGGGGATCGCGATAGAAGCGCAGAGACTGGTCTTCCTCCAGAATGCGATGGACGGCATTACCCATTCGATCTTCGTCGTTGCGGGACTTGGCCTCGATGGCGAACGCGATCGAGGGTTCTGGAAGCTTCACCGGGGGAAACACGATGTTCAAGCCCTTTTCGGCCAGCGTATCGCCGGTCAACGCCTCTTTGAGCTTCGCCACGGCCCCCAAGTCGCCCGCGTGCAGCTCCGTAACCGGTTGCAACGTCTTGCCTTGCGGGCTGGCTAGGTGCGCCAGCCGCTCGGCGGAGCCGCGTGTCACGTTGAGCACGTTGGCGTCGTTTTTGACCACTCCGGTCATCACCTTAAAATAGGTGATCCGTCCGGCGAACGGATCGGCCGTGGTTTTGAAAACATAGAGAGAAGCCGGGCCTTTTTCTTCGATTTTTCGGGTTCCCGGCTTGCCATCCGCGGTGGCCGGGATGCCTTCCCTCTCCGAAGGTGCTGGCAGGTTCTCGGCGATGAAATTCAGGATCAGATCGCTCCCTACATTGTGGAGGCCCGACGTACAGAACACCGGAAACATGCGCAGATCTCGCACCGCCTGCCTGACGCCTTCGACAATCTGTTCGGGTGGCAGAGTGCCTTTCTCAAAAAACTCTTCCATCAGGCGATCGTTGCCCTCGGCGACCATTTCGACCAGCGCGTCGTGGGCCTTGTGCGCCGCCTCCGCCAGATTCGCCGGGATCTCGCCTTCCTTGCCCTTGCCATCGCCGTCCTGGGCATAGGTGTAAGCCTTCATGCGCACCAGGTCGACGACGCCCTGGAAATCGCGCTCGGAGCCGATGGGGATCTGCAGGGGCACGGCGGTGCGGCCGAAAGTTTCATGGACACTCTCAAGCGCACGCTCGAAATCGGAGCGCTCGCGGTCGAGTTTGTTGATGATGACAGCGCGGGGCAGCTGATAATCGTTGGCGAATCCCCAAACCTTTTCCGTCTGGACTTCCACGCCGGCCACGCCGTCGACCACGACCAGCACCGCATCGGCTGCCACCAAAGCGGCGCGCGTGTCGTTGATAAAGATGTTGTAGCCGGGTGTATCGAGGATATTGACCTTGGCTTTCTTCCATTCGGCGATTGCAATGGTGGTGGAAATGCTGATCTTGCGCTGCACTTCCTCCTCGTCAAAATCGGTGACCGTGTTGCCTTCATCGACCCTCAGCAAGCGATTGGTGGCTCCGGCGGTGAACAGCAACCCGGCGGTGAGCGAGGTCTTGCCGGAATCGCCGTGGCCCACCACACCGACGTTCCGAATGTCCTTGCTTTCGTAGACTTTCACGCGAGTGCTCCCTTAATTAAAACGGAATGGTAACACAGGCAGGAAGGTGGGGCGCGGGCTGTTCGACCGAGCCCGACAACCGGCCGAGGAGAACCTACTTATGAATCAGAAGACGACTTTGGCCGCGATCTGCAAGATGCGCTGGCTGTTGGCACGGATGGCGTTCAGCGCGCCGAAGCCCAGCCGACCACCACCGCCGCCAAGTTGCGAGGGAAGGTTCTTCACGGTTCCCGCAGAATCGAAAAGGATCGTGCTGTTAACGCCGCCCCACTCGGTATGGTTGAACGCATTGAACGCTTCCAGGCGAAGCTGGATTCGCGCCTTTTCCCTGACGGAGACGTTCTTATAGAGGCTCATATCCCACTGATTGATACCCGGGCCGGTGATGTTGTCGTAGCCGGAGTCCATCCCCACGCTGCCCTTGGACGCGGGCGCGAAGCAGGAGGTGTTAATGAATTCATTGATGTTCCGATCCGAACGGGCAAGGTTGGGATTGCACGTCGTCACCGGGCGCGGCGCCAGGTCTTCGCTGCCGGTAATCATGCGGTTCAACTGCGCCGGGCCGATGCCGCTCACGCCGTAGGTGACATTGATGGGCGCTCCGGTGCTCATGCTGGTTAGTCCCGCAACCTGCCAGCCAGCGAAGACCAACCGCCCGGCGCCGTTGTCCAACCAAGAACCCTTGCGGGCCAGGCTCGGCAGATCGTAGATGTAATTGAAGGCCAGCGACTGGGTGCGGTCCTGTGGTAGCGGTCCGTAGTTGGCGGCTCGCAGGTTGAGAGGATTGCCGGGCTGCGCTGCGGTCGGCGTCGTCGACACACCGAGCGCCTTGGACCACGTGTAGGCAGCGCCAAGCTGCAATTTTCCCACACGGCGGTTGAGAGACATCTGCAAGGCGTTGTAGTTCGCCGAAGTCCCCCAGGTGTAAGACGTACCCTTCGCGTAACCCGCGTAGGGACGGTACATATTCACCGGCAGGTTGGTGGTGCCGTTGAATCTGGGGGCCACGGTCGGTTCTTGCGAATACGGCTGCCATGCGCTGCCAAAGGGAGCGTAGTTAAACGGCTGCGCAAGCCACAAGTGACGCGACTGCGAGCCCACGTACGAGACGTCGAGGAAGAGCTGGTACGGAAGTTCCCGCTGGAGGCCAGCATTGTAGTTGTACACCGTGGGTACATGCCCGTCTGGGGCAAGCTGGTTGATGGCGGTGGGGAAGAACACACCACTAGAACCCTGAATGTTGGAGAGATTCCCGTAGTAGATTTGAGCCGTTCTAAGCAACGGAGGGTTCGTGGTGTAGTTGCTCGTGATGCCCACTCCGAAAGTCGCGATGCGTTCGTAGAAGATTCCTCCGCCCGCCCGGAACACGGTCTTGCTGTCGATCTGGTACGCCACGCCGAGCCGCGGGCCAAACTGCGGGCCGCGACTGTCGATCAAGCCGAGCGGCGTACCGTTTTGGCCGGAACGGACCAGGCCGTTGTTAATGTCGCCTACGTTCGGGACCATGGCCCCGATATACACCGACGGCAGGATCTCGCCGGTAATCGGGTTCAACGCCTGGCGAAGCCCACCGGATATCACCGGCTGGAAATATACTACCCGCTTGGACGGATCATACTTTGAGTTATCGAAGTTCGACATCATCCCCAGGGTGTCGTGGAATGGCGCCACAAAAGAGATGCGGAGCCCGTAGTTCACCGTGAACTTCTTCGTGAGCTTCCAGCTGTCCTGGCCGTAGAATTCGAAGTTGGTGTACGGATAGCTGGGCAGTGGATCCTGGTTGATCTGCGTGTACGTATCGTAGTTGCCAACGAGCGCGTTCGAAAACGGCCAGTTCGTATCACCCGGGTTATTCGAATCACGCGCGAAATTGATCGTGCCGTTGTATGGCTGGAAGGCGTTCTCGGTCTTGACGGCGCGCTCGTAGTAAATACCGGCCTTAAACGCGTGCGCGCCGAACACCTTGCTGACGTTGTCGATATAGTTCCAGACCGGGTTGCGGTTGGCATACGGCGTGCCAGCGAAGCTGGTCATGGCAGTTGGATTCGGCGTGCCGGCCACCGTCGGGAGCCCGTCGAAGACGAAATTCGGGATGACGCCGCTCGTGTTGGCCTGCGGGTACAGCAGCGGGATATCGATATGTGACACCGAGCGGTAATAGGGGCTGCCGCTCGGCGGGGGATCGCCCGGAATCCCGTTCACCGTGTAGCCGAATTGAAACTCATTGGTCAACGTGGGGGATAGAATCGTCGCGATGTTGGCCGTAATCGACCATCCGTAGGTGGGCGCGTAGAACGGAGTGAGGCCCAGGTTGTTGCCCGTATCCGCCCGGCCGTACGGTCTGGTCTGCGTTTGTTTGCTGTCGAGGCCGCGCACGAAGAGCCGCCATCTGTCGTTAATGTTGTAATCAGCGCGGTAGACCTGATCGAACGAGGGGTCCGCATTGGCCGCCTGCGATTGGTAGTTGAAGCTTGGTTGGCCAAACACGTTCGGCAGCGGCAGCCAGTTGAGAACCGAGGGTCCGTATTGGTTAAAGCGTTCCTTCGGAATCTGGTTTCCGGGAAACATCGTGCCCTTGGGATTCGCCGCCGAGCGCGTCAGCGGATCAATGATGGTCTGCGGATTGCTCGCAGCGTCCAGCGTGTTGGAGAAGTCTCCCTGCCGCTGGGCCAACGTGGGGACTGTGATCTGACGCAGCGGATTCGGAGTGAACGAACGGTTCCACTCGTGCGACATGAAGAAAAATAACTTGTCTTTGCTTCGGTTGAACTTGCCGGGGACGTAGGCC
>Ga0306923_10002463_pt1 | contig 16964 bp, 15 predicted proteins | sample sta12Can44000108_FD_203841 | JGI IMG/M metagenome (GOLD analysis project Ga0306923, IMG submission 203841) | Lab enrichment of tropical soil microbial communities from Luquillo Experimental Forest, Puerto Rico - statanox.12C.anox.44.000.108 (v2)... | ecosystem: Environmental > Terrestrial >... | reverse complement strand
CCCGTCGAGCGTGTACTCCCAGCCATGGTAAGGGCACATCAGCCGCTCGGCAGAGCCGTCCTCGGCGTCGCACACCGGGTAGCCAGCATGAAGGCAGACATTGCGCAGCGCGTGCAGGCGACCCTCGCTGTCGCGGGTCACGATAATCGAGCGGCTGTCGGCATCGAACCGGAAGTAACGGCCGTCCTCGGCTAATCGCGTCGCGTGGTCTGCGGCTATCCATGGTCGGGGAAAGATCCGCTCGCGCTCGGCGGCAAAGACGCCGGCTTCGTTAAACAACGCCGGATCGGGCACAATCTCGCCCGTTCCACCGAGCTGTTCGCCGAGAGCGGTAACGCTGGCTGGAAGGTCCATCGGAAGTTCTCCTTATTGTCTATTCAATTCCGCATACCGTCTGAGGCAGCCGTCCCGACATGCAACCGCGGGATCGCGCTGAACCACTTGGGGCGCGCCCGCTCGATCTGGGCGGCGATCTGCAACAGCAGGTCCTCGCGGCAGAAATTGCCGTAAAACTGCACTCCGATCGGCAGCCCGTCCCGGTCGAGGCCGGCCGGCAGCGAGATGCCCGGCAGACCGGTCTCGTTTGCCGGCATCGTGTAGCGGCAGGCGTCGCAGAGCCGGTCGAGCCAGGGGTCGAGCTCCTCGTCGCGCAGCAGCGAATAGGGTCCATTGGCTTCCGGGACGCGGATCGCCATGGTCGGGACCAGCAACAGATCAAACCTTTCCATGAGCCGGCCGAACTCTCGGGTAACCGTGTTGTTGTCGGCCATCATCTTCCAGATGTCGAATTTGTCGTAATGCTCAGCGGCCAGATAGTGACAGTAGGCCATCGGGCTAAGATATTGCTCGAGCCGCCGGGGATTGAGCCCGCGCTCCTTGGCTGTCGCCGCGAATTGGGCTCGGCCGCTGGTCCAACCGATGGTGTAGGCGGACCATAATGCCGTCCAGTCGCAGATCCATCGGTTGTCGAGCTCCTCGACAACATGGCCCATGCTGTCGAGCAATCTGGCCACTGTGCGGACGCGTTCGGCCACTTCGGGATCGGGCGCCGTCGCGCGCCCCCAGTTCCCGGTCGACAATCCGATCTTCAACCGTCCGGGATCGCGTTCGACGGTCGAAAGATAGGGTTCGGAGGGCTGCCCCATCGGGATGAAGCTACCGCCGTTGGGAGTATGGGTCAGGTAATCGTAAGCTGCTGCGGTGTCGCGAACCGTGCGAGTGACGACCCCGTCGATGCTGATGCGGCTGATGTATTCGCTCTGGGCCAACGGGCGAGGAACACGGCCGCGTGTCGCCTTGAGCCCGACCAGACCGCAGAATGCGGCCGGAATACGGGTCGACCCACCGCCGTCGGAGGACATGCTGATCGGCACCACCCCGGCGGCCACCGCCGCGGCCGAGCCGCCCGAGGAGCCGCCCGGTGTTCGCTCCGGATCCCAGGGGTTGCGCGTCACTTTGACCCGACCGAGGTAATCGGTCGTCGTGTCGAAGGTCATCCCGAATTCAGGTGTCGTCGACCGCCCGATCGGAACCAGCCCGGCCTGGAGATAATTGGCGACCAGCGGGTCCGTAGCTTTGACGACGTGATCCTTGAACAGCCGGGAGCCGGACTCTTGCGTGCGGCCGGCGAGACCGGAGCCGAGGTCCTTGAGGAGCATCGGCACACCGTAGAGCCGTCCGGTCTTGCTCGGGCCGTCCCTGCCGGGATCGGCGACGGCATCCTCGTAGATTCCGAGCACCGCCTCGATCACCGGGTCGAGCCGCCCGATGGCTTCCGCCGCTTGCGCGGACAGTTCCTTAGCAGTGACCGCTTTTGCTCGAACTCGATCCGCTAGCGCCAGCGCATCGTGATTGCGCCATTCGTCCCAGCTCATCGCCAAACCGGTCGAAGTCGCCATCGACGCTTCCCTCCTTCGCTGCCCGTCGATCCAGGTTGCGGACGAGGGATGATCGGGGTACACCCGGGCCGACGTCAACCGCGGGTTTGGAAGGGAAGCAGTGGCCTCGGCGGTCGTTCGCGAAAGCGGGCGCTCACGATCTACCGGCCCAGATGATCTTCCGGGAATGGGACTGCGGGCCGCGAGGACCCGCAGCGCAGCATTCGCCTCTGACGCTACAGGTCGCCGGCGACTGTGTTGAAGACGTTGGTGAGACTGGTGCCGACCGCTGTCATGGCGATGATAGCGGCAACTGCGATAAGCGCGGCAATCAGCCCATATTCGATCGCGGTAACGCCGCTTCTGTCCTCCATCAGGCGGCGGACGGTCCCGCTCCTCGCACCTTGCTCCTCGACCTGACCCAGCAAGAGTGATACGCAGCCCATTATCAAAATCTCCGATATATGAGGTAGTTCCCCGATATGAAGTCATGCATATTACCAAATTGCTAATCTTCCAGATCTATCGCTGAACTTTTTAGGGAAAGATAGCATCGATGGCTATGGACCTACTAACCATACTTCCGCGTGATGTTTAATTTTGAGCGGTAAGGCTCGGTGCTCGATCATGCCCTTCTGGTATCACGCTTAAATTCTTTGCTAACGCCGCGCGCCTAAGCTTATCGATTGGCGCTCGGAATTGGTTCGGGCCACCCAACGGAAGTCGTAGAGCCTATGGTGTCGGCGGGGTTGCGTTTCTGCCGCTCGCTGGGTGATCCGCTGGATTGTCGTCGCCTTATCGCCTATTGCGCGATCCTATTTGCGATCGAGGTCAGCTGCTTTCTGTTCCTGGTTGCAGGAACTCACGGCCTCATCGTACCGCTCGACGCCCCGACGAGTACCGATTTCGTCAGCTTCTATGCGGCCGGGAGCCTAGCCGACGCCGGTATGCCCGAACTTGCCTACGACCAGGCGGCGCACAATGCTGCCGAAGAGAGGGCAACGGCGCCGGGTGTCGAGTATCGGTTCTTTTACTATCCGCCTGTCTTCCTGCTGCTTTGCGCCCTTCTCGCCCGTCTACCTTATCTTGTGGCGTTCCTGGTCTTCGAGGCGGCGACCCTTGCTTTTTATCTGATCGTAATGCGCGGCATTATTGGTGAGCGCAGTTTTGCAGCGCTCGTCCCGGTATTGGCATTTCCCGCCGTGTTCTGGACACTCGGCTTGGGGCAGAATGCATTTCTTACGGCGACATTGTTCGGGTTGGGGACGCTCTACATCGACCGTCGGCCAATCACGGCGGGCCTGTTTTTCGGCGCCCTCTGCTACAAGCCGCATTTCGGCCTCCTGGTTCCGGTGGCGCTTGCCGCAGGGGGCCACTGGCGTGCATTCGCTGCAGCCTTCGCCGCGACAGCGGCACTTTGCCTGTCCTCCCTGATGCTGTTCGGCTGGGCGACGTGGAGCGATTTTCTCACAGCCGCTGCCGCCTCGCACGCCACTTACGAATCCGGGCGCGTCGCGTTCGGCGGGCTCGTCAGCCCATTCGGCGCGGTGCTGCTGCTCGGCGGGGGCTTCGCGACGGCTTGTGCCGTGCAAGCCGGGGCGACGCTATCGGCGGGTCTGCTGGTCGGCTTCGTCTGGCGCTCTGGCCGCGCCCTACCGATCAGGGCGGCTAGCCTTACGGCGGCGACACTGGTCGCGATCCCGGTAATCCTGATCTACGATTTGACGCTGGCTGGGGTCGCAGCGGCCTGGCTCGCCCGCGCCCGCGGGCCAGCCGAACTCCCGGGGTGGGAGAAGATGGCGCTGGCCGGGGCGTTCCTGTTGCTCCTGGATCCGCGCGACCTCGCCGAAGTTTCGCACGTTCCGATCGCGCCGCTCGTCGCCTTGGCGCTGCTCGTGGCCGTCGCCACCCGCGTGTTCGGCACCAAGGCCCGCTCCGCCCGCTTTGCAACCGCCTGAAGCGCAGTTGAGTTCGACTACTTCGCCGGCTCGAGGGCGGGCTCGACTGTGGCCCGTGCTGCAGCCTCCAATTCAGCCGCCTTCTTCTCGACCAGTTCGACGAGATGATCGACGATGTCGGCGTTTTTCAGGCGGTGATCGGTCAGCCCGCTGATATACACTTGATGCGTGCCGTTACCGCCACCGGTGAAGCCGATATCGGTTTCGCGCGCTTCTCCCGGGCCATTGACGACGCAGCCGATGACCGACACCGTCAGCGGCGTTGTGATGTGGGCGAGCCGCTCCTCGAGCTGCTCGACCGTCTTGATGACCGCGAACTGCTGCCGGGCACAAGACGGGCAGGAGATGACGGTGACCCCGCGGCGGCGCAGGTTCAGCGACTTCAGCATTTCGAAGCCGGCTTTGACCTCCTCGACCGGATCGGCCGACAGTGAGACGCGGATCGTGTCCCCTATACCCGACCACAACAGCATGCCGAGCCCGATCGACGACTTGACCGTGCCGCTCCGCAGACCGCCCGCTTCGGTAATCCCGAGATGGAGGGGGTAGTCGCAGGCTTCGGCGAGCTGCTGATAGGCGGCGACGGCAAGAAACACGTCGGACGCCTTGCACGAGATCTTGAACTCGAAGAAGTCGTTGTCCTCAAGGATCTTGGCATGGTTGAGTGCGCTTTCGACCATGGCTTCGGGACATGGTTCTCCGTAGCGCTCGAGGAGATCGCGTTCGAGCGAGCCGGCATTGACGCCGATCCGCATCGAGCAGCCGTGATCCTTTGCCGCCTTGATCACCTCGCGGACGCGCGCCGCCGACCCGATGTTGCCCGGATTGATCCGCAGGCACGCTGCACCATTCTCCGCCGCCTCGATAGCCCGTTTGTAATGGAAATGGATGTCGGCGACGATCGGCACCGTCACTTGCCGCACGATCTCCTTCAAAGCCAACGCGGACTCCTGGTCGGGGCAGGAAACTCGAACGATATCCGCACCGGCAGCCTCGAGCGCCTGGATCTGCGCGACCGTCGCCTCCACGTCGCTCGTCACGGTGTTGGTCATCGATTGCACCGTGATCGGCGCGTCGCCGCCGACCGGCACCTCGCCGACATGGATCGTGCGGCATTGACGACGGTGGATGTCACGATACGGCCTGACGCTCATTCGGCAACACTCGCGCAATTGATACCAAGTCAACGGCTTATAGACAGATTTGACGCCGGGGAACAATCCAGTGTGAATTCACCCGCCAGTTGCAGGTCCAGATATTAGTGCTTGCGGTTCCAGTAGAACGTTTCGGACCGCGCCCATTCCTCCGATCGCAGGCACCGGCTTGCCGTCGACCGTGATATCGAGAGCGCCCGCGTTGCCGGTGCGCATGGACACACCGGGCCGGTCCGGCACCCGGTAGGTCTCGCCTGCCTTGAGGAAGCCCTCGAGGAGCACGGTCTGGTTGGCGTCGCGTATCTTGATCCAGCTTTCGGCAGTGGCTCGGATGACGATGCGCGCCCCCTCGCTCTGGGCTGCCGGGGCCAGACCGACCAAGACCGGAGGAGGAGCCGGGGGCAGCGACGATATCGCCGCCGGCAAGGCATTGACTTGCCCGGGAGGCGGCACCGGCGGAGCCGCGGTCGCATCGCCAGTCGGACTGGGTTCAGCGCCGGCTGGAGCCGACGCCCTCAGCCCGCTGCCGGCCGGTGCGGCGAGCTGAGTTTCGGCCGCGGTCTCCGCGCTTGACGGAGCGACGGCCTCGCGTGCGCGTTGTGCGGAGGGCAGCGACAGAAGCCCGATCGGTATTTCGGCGACGCGTTCGGGACGTGAGTACTCGCCAGTCGACAGGTAGTACCAGGTGCCGTACCCGCAAAGCACCAAAATCAGCGCCACCAGGAGCATCGCCCTGCCGGGGATGCTGCGCTCACCGAGCGGCATCGGAAAAGCGAGATCCGGCTTTGCGTCGAGTCCAGCGGATTCTGCCTTGAAGCGGCGCAGGATCTCGGTGCCATCTAGACCGAGGTGATCGCTATAGGCACGCAAAAAGCCGATTGCGTAGGTCGGGCCGGGAAGCAGGTCCGGACGCCCCGCCTCGAGAGCCACCAGGTAGTCCGGCTTGATCCTGAGCGCTGCCGCGGCATCGTCCAGGTCGAGACCAAGCGCCTCGCGCTGCTGCCGCAGCACATCCCCGGCGAATCGCGGACCTGATGGCGGCGCGGCTTCGCCGTCGGGCAGATCCTCCACAAAAGGGGTCTTGAGACGCCGGAACAACGCCATCTGATGATCCCGCTTCAGCACCATTTTAACCAACGACGCCGGCCGCTGTCCAACCTGAGGCGTTGCCTGGATCAAGACCCCAGATCGAGCGGCTTACAAGGCGATCTTGTGATCCCTCGCGTAGGCTTCGAGCCTGGGTCTGAGCGAATGATCTGGCCGACCCGCGATCTCGTCGAGGTAACCGGCGACGGCGGTCGCATCAAGGCTGCGGATCATCGTCTTGACCGGACCGATCGCGGTCGCCACCATCGACAATGTCCGGAAGCCCAGCGCTATCAACGCCATCGCTTCGATCGGGTTGCCGGCCATCTCGCCGCACATGCTGAGCGGCACCCGGGCATCGCGGGTCCGCGCAATGACTTCACGAAAGAGAGCCAGCATCGGCATGGAAAGGGGATCGTAACGATCGGCCAGGCGAGGATTGCCGCGATCGCAGGCAAAGAGAAACTGCACCAGATCATTCGTTCCAATCGACAGAAAGTCGACCCGCGCGCACAGCGCGGGCAACTGCCACAACAGCGCCGGAACTTCGAGCATGACCCCGGTTTTGATCACCGCAGGCAGAATTCTCCCCTCTTTTGCGGCGCGAGCGAGCTCAATATCGAGGATCGCACGTGCCTGCTCCAGCTCGGCGATCTCGGCGATCATCGGAAACTTGACAAACAAGGGCCGCGCTCCCGCCGCGCGGATCAGCGCGCGCAGCTGCTGCCGCAGCATGGCCGGACGGTCGAGCCCGATGCGGATCGCTCGCCAGCCCATCGCCGGGTTGTCCTCAACGGCATGAGCCAGGTAGGGCAGCACTTTGTCTCCGCCGATATCCAAGGTACGGAAGACAACCGGAGAGCCCTCTGCCTGCTCGAACACGCTTCTGTAGAACTCGGTCTGGTCTTCGACGCCGGGAAAGCTATCCCGCACCATGAAGGGGATCTCGGTCCGAAAGAGCCCGACGCCCTCGGCACCGGTCGTTCGGAGTTGGGGCAGGTCGACCAGCAGCCCGGCGTTCAACAGCAGCTTGATTTGGATTCCGTCGCGGGTGACCGATGCTGCCGACCGCAGGGTGTCGTAGACGGCGCGCCGGCGGGTTCGCGCCTCGACCGCTGCAGCCACCGATTGATAGATGTCTTCGCTCGGCCGGATCAGGACCTGGGCGTGATCGCCATCGACGATAACGATGTCGCCCGTCTCGATCCGGCTTGCTGCATCATCAACTCGTGCGACGACAGGGATATCGAGGGCTCGAGCCACGATGGCAACATGTGCGGTCGGCGACCCCTCTTCCAGCACGAGGCCCACGATCCGCCGGTGCGCATAATCCATCAGCTCGGCCGGCCCCATCGCCCGGGCCACGAGAATAAACTCGGCAGGCAGATCCGCCGAGGCGGCGCTCGGTGGGCGTCCGGAAAGATGTTGCTGGAGACGATTGGCGAGATCTTCGAGATCGAGTAGGCGCTCGCGCAAATAAGGTTCGCTGACCTGCATCATGCGCGTGCGCGTTTCATCGCGGACCTTCTGCACCGCCGCCTCGGCGGTCAGGCCGCTGCGGATCGCATCGGCGATGCGCGCGACCCAGCCGCGATCAGCCGCGAACATGCGATAGGTCTCGAGGACGTCGCGGTGCTCACCGACGCCGAGCCCGCGGCTCGTCGCGATCAGCTCGTCAATTGCGCTGCGCATCGCCGCGACCCCGTGGCGCAGGCGCTTGAGCTCGCCATCGACATCCTCAGCGACCACTTGGCGAATCAGCAATCTGGGCTCGTGCAATACAGCCGGGCCGATCGCCAGGCCGGCATTGAGCCGGATACCAACGAGTCGGACGGGCAATAATGCCCCGCCCTGACTTTGCGCGATCTCCAACGGGTTGACGAGCTCGCCTGTCGCTGCGAGTTCGGCGACGACCATCGCGATGGTCTGAAGCACTTCGATCTCGTCTTCGGTGTAATGGCGCAGCGACTGGTTTTGGACGACCAGCACCCCGAGCACCTGGCCGCCGCGGAGGATCGGAACGCCCATCAGCGAATGATAGATCTCCTCTCCGGTCTCCGGCCGATAGGCGAAATCGGGGTGGGACTGCGCATCGGCGAGGGCGAGCGGTCGCGCGGTCGCCGCTATCACCCCGACGAGTCCCTCCCCGATGCGCAGCCTTGTCCGATGGACCGCTTCCGGTCGCAGCCCTTCGGTCGCGAAAAGCTCGAGGACCTCTCCCGCGCGCATCACATAAGCCGAGCAGACCTCGGCCACCATTTCCGCAGCGACAATCCGGACGATGCGGTCGAGCCGCTCCTGTGGGGTGCCCGAACCCGCCATGATGTCGCGAAGGCGGCGCAGGAGGCGGCGGGTTCCACTGATGCTGCCCCCGGCCTCCGTCATCCTCGCGCGCCCTGCCTCCCCAATAAGGCCGGTGTGGAGCGCAGCGTCCAGTGACACATGCGCTCGCTACGGGCCGCAAGAGCTGCCAGAGCTTGTCCGACGAACTCCTCAAGGATCTCGGCGGTGCTCTGTTCACGCGTCACAAAACCCACGCTCTGACCCGCCATCAGAGAACCCGCTTCGATATCGCCGTCGATGACCGCACGCCGGAGCGCACCGGCCCAAAAGTGCTCGATCTCGAGCTGTGCCGCCTTGTGCGATAGCTCGCCTCGTGTGAACCGATCGATGACCCGGCGCTGCACGGCGGCGAACCGCTCGGTTGCCGGATTGTTCAGCGCGCGAACCGGGATCACTGGAAACCGCGGATCGAGTTGGACCGAAGCGACAGCGTCGCGCGCGGCGGCACTGATGAAAGCGCGCTTGAAGCGCGGATGAGCAATCGACTCATGAGCACAGACAAAACGGGTGCCGAGCTGGACACCCGATGCGCCCATCTCGAGATACGCCAGCATTGCCTCGCCCCGCCCGATGCCACCGGCGACGAACACCGGAACCCCGGCGAGGTGCGGCAGAATCTCCTGGGCTAATACCCCGGTCGAAACCGGTCCGATATGCCCGCCTGCTTCGTTGCCTTCGATCACGATCGCATCGACGCCCATACGGACGAGCCTACGCGCGAAGCCGAGGGCGGGTGCGAAGCAGAAGACGCGCGCTCCGCTCCGCTTGATTCGATTCACCGCGGCATTGCTCGGAAGCCCGCCTGCCAGCACGACGTGGCCAACATGATGAGCTGCGCAGACGTCGATCAGTTCGGGAAGCTCAGGGTGAAGGGTTATCAGGTTGACACCAAACGAACGCGTCGTCATCGCCTGGGTCGCTTGGATTTCGGTGGATAGTAGCTGTGGTGACATGGATCCCGAGGCGATGACCCCGAAACCGCCGGCATTGGAGATAGCGGCGACCAGGTTGCGCTCCGACACCCAGGTCATGGCACCGCCCATTATGGCGAGATCGCAACCGAGAACCTCACGGCCTCGCGCCCATAACCGGTCGAGCTCGGCGTAGACGCGCTCGCGTTCGGCGTCCCACTGTCTCGCCGTGCGCACTCCGCCAGTTGTAAAATCCGCCACGCCGATGCCTTCGGTCATCCCGCGGCGTCGAGTCCATAAGCGGTGTGCAAGGCCCGCAGAGCCAGCTCTGTGTACTCGGCTGCGATCAGGACGCTGACCTTGATCTCGGATGTCGAGATGACCTGGATGTTGATGCCCTTGTCGGCCAGGGTCCGAAACATCTGTTTTGCAACGCCGGCATGGCTGCGCATGCCGACGCCGATCACCGAGATTTTGACCACGTTCGAATCGGGCTTCAGCGCGGCATAACCCAGCTCGGCTCGACTCTGTTCCAGCACCGACACGGCACGGTTTAGATCCACTTGGGCTACGGTGAAGGTGAGATCAGCTGTTTGCCCATCTTCCGAGGCGCTCTGCACGATCATGTCGACATTGATCGCATTATCTGCGAGTGGTCCGAAGATGGCCGCCGCTACCCCGGGCCGATCAGCTACCTTCTGTACGGTGATTTTGGCTTCGTCGCGGCTGTACGCAATGCCGCTCACAACCTGATGTTCCACGATCTCGTCTTCATCAACCAATAGGGTTCCAGTAGCATCGGTAAAGCTCGACCGAACGTGCACGCGCACTCGACGGTTCATCGCCAGCTCGACCGCGCGCGTCTCCAGCACCCTGGCGCCCTGCGATGCCATTTCCAGCATCTCTTCGTAGGTAATTCTATCGAGCTTGCGAGCTTTCGCAACGATACGTGGATCGCTGGTATAGACACCGTCGACATCCGTGAAGATGTCACAGCGCTCCGCTCCGAGCGCTGCTGCCAGCGCCACGGCCGAGGTATCGGAGCCGCCGCGGCCGAGTGTGGTGATCCGCCCGCGCGGCCCGATGCCTTGAAATCCCGCTACGACGGCAACCTGACCCTGGGCCAAGCGACGTCGGAGCCCGGTGACATCGATCTGCTCGATGCGCGCCTTGCCATGCACGCCGTCGGTGCGGAGTGGAATCTGCCAGCCGAGCCAAGAGCGCGCATCGACCCCAAGGTCCTGAAGCGCAAGCGCGAGCAACCCCGCGGTCACCTGCTCGCCGGAGGAGACGACGACATCATACTCGCGCGCATCATGTACGAGGCTTGACTGGCGCGTCCAGTCCACGAGCTGGTTCGTCACCCCCGCCATCGCCGAGACGACGACGGCCACCTCGTTCCCGGCGTCGACTTCCCGTCTGACCCGCCGGGCAACATTCTTGATGCGATCCACATCGGCGAGCGAGGTGCCGCCGAATTTTTGAACTATACGACCCATGCTCCGCTCGACAGACTGTGCGTAAGCGGCAGACCGGGGCAAGGCACGTTTGCCGCGGGAGCGCGCCCATATTGCCTAGGCGACGGCACAGCCTCATAGTTTTTTCGGGTGATTGAGTTCCCTCCAGCCGAATACACCGAACGATCAGGATAGGAAGCGTTGCGCGCGAGCAGCGGCACCATCGATCCCGACGAAATCGACCGCTTTGCTGCGCAAGCCGAAAGCTGGTGGGATCCCGAGGGAAGTTTCCGGACACTGCACCGCGTCAATCCGGCCCGGCTAGGCTTTATCCGCCGACATCTGACAGCCCACTTCGGTCGTGATCCCTCCTCGTTGCGACCATTCGACGGGCTCACGTTGCTCGACATCGGCTGTGGCGGCGGTCTCGTCGCCGAACCAATGGCGCGCTTGGGTTTCACTGTGACCGGCATCGATGGAGGCGCCGAAGCAATCGACGCCGCGCGGATGCATGCCGAGGCGACGGGTCTGGCGATCGACTATTGCGTTACCGTCGCCGAATCGATCGCCGAGGTCGGCAGGCGCTTCGACACTGTGCTGGCGCTTGAGGTGATCGAGCACGTCGCCGATCCCGCCGATTTCTTGGCGGCGGTCAGCGCTCTGGTGCGGTCTGGGGGTGCGTTCATCGGCGCTACTCTCAATAGGACCCCAAGATCTTTTGCCCTCGCAATCGTGGGCGCCGAATACATCTTCCGCTGGTTGCCGCCGGGTACGCATGATTGGCGCAAGTTTTTGCGTCCCTCGGAATTCGTCCTCGGCTTGCGCCGCAACGGTTTTGTTGTGACGCAACTCGCCGGCCTCATCTACGATCCGCATCGTGCGGAATGGTCGCTTTCACGGGATCTTCAAGTCAATTACATGGTCGCCGCCGTACGTCGGTAAATTAGGGCTGCGCGGAGGGGCTGAACCCGAGAGACGTCGGGGCGATGAGACCGGTCGCTCAGCTGTCCGTGGGCGACACCCAGGGGATGCGGCCAAAGCTGATCCCCTCATCTGCGAGATCACGGGACTCGTCTTCGCTCGCTTCGCCATAGATGCTGTGCGCATCGATCTCGCCATAGTGAATGCGGCGGGCCTCCTCGGCAAAGCGTTTGCCGACATAATCGCAATTGGTCTCGATTTGGCGGCGCAGCTCGACCAACGCCGCGCGGAGCTGCGCGGGAGACATCGCCGGAGTGGATTCGCGAGAGCGGCCGAGACGAGGTGCCATCACCGCTTTTTCGACAGAGGTGTCGCCGCATTCGGGACAGGCGATCTCGCCCCCCTCTTGCTGCGCCTCAAATCCGTCCCCGTCACGAAACCACCCCTCGAACTCGTGGCCATGAGCGCAACGCAACGTGAACAGGATCATCGAGACGACCTCCGCTCGTACTTTTATACCCGCAGAGATGGCGTTCGCAATTCTCGGCGGCAATGACCGAAAGCGCCCAAACCCTCGCGCTTCAGCATCGTTCTGGTCGAAGTTAGGGCCTGGTGGGGTCTTGAAGCTTTCATGGATCCTGTCGAGGTAACACTCGATTAGATCTAGAGGACATCGAGCCCGATGCTACTCCGCCGCGAGAGGACGTGCGGCAAGCTCCGGTTCAGTGAACCGCCGGTCATGCTGGAGCGACGGAACCATATTGCGCACTTCGGCTATTCGCGCCACCTCGATCGGGGCGCTGACGAAGCCGACATCTTCGCCGGCATCGGCGAGCACCTCGCCCCACGGATCGATGATCAGCGAATGACCATAGCTGCGCCGTCCCGCCGTGTGCTCACCCCATTGCGACGGCGCAAAGACAAAGCAGCCGTGCTCGATCGCCCGCGCGCGCAGTAGCACATGCCAATGTGCGGTGCCCGTCGGCACCGTAAAGACCGAAGGGACCGTCAGAAAATCGGCGCCGGCGTGCGCCAGCGCGCGATAGAGATGCGGAAAACGCACATCGTAGCAAATGCTCATCCCGAGCCGGCCCCACGGGATTTCGGCGACGACGGTGCCCCCGCCGGGCCGGTAGGCGTTGCTCTCGCGATAGCTCTCACCGCCCGGCAAATCGATGTCGAACATGTGGATCTTGTCGTAGCGCGCGACGATGCTGCCGCCCGGATCGACGAGAAAGGACCGGTTTGCTAGCCGCGTTTCACCCTCGGCCGCGTCCGGTTCGCCGGTCGGGTCGATCACCAGCGATCCGATGAGCAACCACGCCCCCGTCTCTCGGGCAACGCTGCGCATGCCGGCAAGGAAGGGATCGTCCGCTTCGCGCCGTGCCTTTTCGCGTCGACGCCTGGCGCTTTCGATGAAATTCGATGCCTCGGGTGTCATGATGAGATCGGCGCCGATGTCGCGCGCCCGGCGGACCAAGTCGGAGACCGTTCGCAGATTGGGCTCGGGGTCGGGGCCCGCGGTGAATTGGACGCAGGCGGCGATGAAGCTCGCGCTCATTTTGACGTTCCCAACTTGGCGTCGAGCTCGCCGGCACGGTCGAGGGCTAGGAGTTCGTCGGAGCCGCCGATATGCTCACCGCCGATGAAGATTTGCGGAACCGAGGTGTGGCCGCCGGCGCGCCGGACCATCTCGACGCGCCGCGCCGGCTCTTCAATGATATCAATTTCCGTAAAGGCAACGCCTTTGTGCTCCAGCAGGGCGCGGGCACGCACGCAGTATGGGCAAAACGGCGTCGTGTACAGCTCGACCTCAACCATAGCCATCGCGATCGATTCACCAAAATCCCAAAGTTTCGTTCAGGCCCCGGTCCGCAGCGCTCGTGCCAGGGTCAGCACGCCGACGGACGCCGCCCCGGCGCGCTTCAGCACGCGGGCACATTCCTCGACCGTGGCCCCCGTCGTCATTACATCGTCGATGATCACGACGCGCTTGCCGGCCACACTACGGCTGGGCCGCATCGCTAAGGCCCCGCGGACGTTGCGTTCGCGCGCGGCCGGTCCGAGGTGGCCTTGCGCTGGCGTTCGCCGCCGGCGAATCAGCCAATCCGCCGCGACCTCAGGCCCGCCCACGGCGTGCACTGCCTGGGCAAGCAACGCCGCTTGGTTGTAGCGGCGCTGGAAGAGTCGCGTCCAATGCAGCGGTACAGGGACCAGCAGATTGGCGCCCGCGAGGACCTCGCTGCCCGCACGGTGCATCCACCGCCCGAACGCGGCAGCCGAGTGGGTATGGTCGCCATGCTTGAACCCGAGCAGGAGGCGGCGGCTGTTCTTGTCGTAACGCAGCACCGCGCGAGCCTGATCCCAGGTCGGCCGCTCACGCGCACAGTCGCCGCAAACTGCATCCTCTCCCATCGGATGGGGAAAGGGCAGACCGCAAAGCACGCACCACGGCGGCGCGAAGAATGTGATTCCACCCCAGCACCGCCCGCACAAAGCATCGGGCTGATCGACGATCTCGCCGCAGGAAAGGCAGCGCGGCGGTAACACGCCGTCGACGAGCGCCCGACCGATCCGTCGCAATCGATCGGAAGTCCTGGCGGTAAAGGTTGCCGAGGCCTGCATGACGACACATCATCAGGCCGCGGGCACATTCGTCAACTGCCATCCCTCCTCTCCCATAATTGCCGCGAGGAGTCCCCGCTTGAACGACGCCGCGAATACGCCCGCCGACTAGGAGATGCCCGCCGATTGAGCACCGCGACGAAGACATCTGACCTGGTGACCGCGCTGTTCGATCGCCGTGCTTGGCGGTTGCACCGAGACCGGGCGGCAAGGAGCGGCTGCGTCGACTTCCTGCATAGCGAGGTGGCCAATCGCATCCTCGATCGCCTCGACGATGTCGGATGGCGGTTCCGCACGGTGCTCGATCTCGGCACACACAACGGCGCGTTATCCCGCGCGCTCGAGCGCCGACCGGAGATCGAAACGGTTGTCGCCGCCGATCCCTCCTTGGATTTCCTCGACCGCGGCCACCGGATACCGGTTGCTGCCGATCCCGAGTTGGTCCCGTTCCGCCAGCGGAGTTTCGACCTTGTCGTCAGCGCCCTAGCCCTCCACTGGGTCGACGATCTGCCCGGCACTCTCGTCCAGCTCCGCCAGGTTCTGAAACCTGACGGGTTGCTTCTCGCGGCCATGCTCGGCGGGCGCTCGCTGGTCGAGTTGCGCTCCGCGCTTTTTGAAGCCGAGCTGGCCGAGGAGGGGGGTGTGAGCCCGCGCGTGTCGCCGGCAGCCGATCTCGGCGATATCGCAGCGCTGCTGTTGAGGACGAGATTTGCGATGCCGGTTGCTGACGCCGAAACGCTCACCGTTACATACCCTAACGCGGTGGCGATGATGCACGACTTGCGTGGCATGGGAGAGACAAATGCGCTGTCGGCGCGGCGCCGTACGCCACTGCGCCGGAGCACCCTTGCCCGCGCCGTGGCCCTTTACGCCGAACGGTTCGGCCTTCCTGAGGGCCGCGTCTCGGCGACCTTTGAGATCCTGTTCCTGACCGGCCGGGCGCCATGATCACCGCGCCCGGGATAGACGAGATCCGCGCCGCCGCCGAGCGCATGCGCGGGTACGTGCGGCGGACGCCGTTGCTCGCGGCTGCACCGATCAAGGAACGGCCCGAGCTTGCGGGGGGACTGCGGCTCAAGCTTGAAGCGCTGCAAGTCACCGGCTCGTTCAAGGCGCGCGGCGCGATCAATGCGGTCTTCGCCCTGCCGCCGAGGCAGCGGCGCCGCGGAATCGTTACCGCGTCGGGCGGCAATCACGGGCTCGCCGTCGCTTATGCCGGTTGGGCGACCAAGGCGCTGGCGACGATATTTCTACCCCGCTCGGTAGCTGATGACAAAATCGCCAAGCTCGATGCGTGGGGAGCGAGTGTGGTGATTGCGGGGGAGGTCTGGGACGACAGCAACCGGGCAGCCCTGCAACATGCCGAGGCCGAAAGCCTCGCCTATATCCACCCGTTCGCCGACCCCGAGGTCATCGCCGGTCAGGGGACGATTGCGCTCGAGATCCTCGATGAGGCCCCCGACCTCGATACGCTGCTCGTCGCCATCGGCGGGGGCGGCTTGATTTCGGGCATCGCAATCGCGGCGAAGGCGCTAAAGCCCAGCATCCGCATTGTCGGGGTCGAGCCGGTCGGCGCACCAACCTTGCATGACAGCCTTGCTGCCGGCCGTCTCGTCGAGCTCACCAGCCTCGATACTGCGGCGGTCACCCTGGCGCCGCGCCGTAGCGAGCCGGCGAATTTCGCGATCGTTCGCGAAGCCGTAGAGCGGATCGTTCTGGTCGAGGACATCGAGATGCGTGCGGCGGCCCGTTGGCTGTGGCGCGAGGTCGGGGTGGCCGCCGAGCTCAGCGGCGCGGCTGCAGTCGCGGCGCTGCTTTCCGACCGCTACCGGGCGGTGGCGGGCGAGCAGATTTGCGCCATCGTCTGCGGCGCCGGAACCGACGGCATCGGCTAGTCGCCGCGGCACCGGCTGCGCGCTTTTTTCCCGGCGCCACGGGAAAATTCCCGCAAAAAAATCGAATTCGACCGAACTCGTCGCCGATAACGCGTTCTCGGACAGACACTTACAATAGCAGCGACGGCGATTGCCAGAGCGAATAACCGGGTATCTCGTGACACCGAAATTCCCGGATAAGGACCGTAACCGGGAAATAACCGGGAAATATGAATACGGCCCTTTCATCCCGTTGCACCGACAGAATACGCCGTGATCTTGGCGCCAAAATGGCGTCGAGTTCAGCAAGCCCCTCGGCGGCCCGGCCGGCAAAGACGTGCGGGCATCGCCGTAAGCCTGGTGAAGGCATTTTTAATGGTTAACCTCGATCATGCCTCGTGCAGAAAAGCTAGGACCTCATGCGCGTGGCAAAACGGGTTCGACATTCGACCGCCATCTTGTTGGCAGGGGTCGTTACTTGGATGGCGATCCCCATAGGGGGTAGCCGCGCCGCCTTGAATGAAATCGCAAGGCCTGGAACTGAAGGTGATACCAAGCCCCCGGACAAGTCATGCTATGTGCGCGGGGAGGACGGGCTCGTCCGCTATTACCTCGAAGGCCCGCTGCGTGACGGTGAATTACCCTATCTTCAGGGTCAGCCGGTCGCCGGGCCGGACGGCAAAGTGGTTGTGCGCAACGAGGCTCCCGAGTCGGCCATTCCCCCGCGCATATTGCGCGCGCTGCCTTGCCCGCCCGGC
>Ga0306923_10002461_pt1 | contig 16971 bp, 17 predicted proteins | sample sta12Can44000108_FD_203841 | JGI IMG/M metagenome (GOLD analysis project Ga0306923, IMG submission 203841) | Lab enrichment of tropical soil microbial communities from Luquillo Experimental Forest, Puerto Rico - statanox.12C.anox.44.000.108 (v2)... | ecosystem: Environmental > Terrestrial >... | reverse complement strand
GGCATGCCGTGCAATCCCTACGAGGTGATCAGAGCATTGTTGCGGCGCAGCATCCCGGCGGATACCAACAAACGCCGCGGTTGGGTCGACGGGCTCAACGCGATCCACCGGAAGCTCTTGGCCAGGGAATGGGAGCCGACCGAGGACGGCGTCAACTTTGCGGCGGTGGTTTGCGAGGTCGACAAGCACCTGGCAACCGATGCGACCGTGACGACCGATGCCGGCAACTTCGCGAGCTTTGTCCACCGCTACATCGGCTTCCGGCAAGGTCAGGTCTTTCTCGCCTCGGTGGTGGGTGCGATGGGCTCGGGCATGCCGATGGCGGTTGCCGCCGCGTTGCGCCGGCCGAACACGCAGGTCGTCGCCTTTGTCGGCGATGGCGGCGCGCTGATGACCGGCAACGAGATCGCCACCGCCCGCCAATATGGCGCCAACCCGATCATGATCATCTCCGACAACGGCATGTACGGCACGATCGGCATGCACTCCTATGTGCGCTACCCTGAGCGGCCGTTGATCGCCGGCACGCAGCTGACCAACCCGGACTTCGCGGAATGGGGTCGCTCGTTCGGCGCCGAGGGGATCACGATCAAGAGCGAAGCAGACATCGCTGACGGCATCGCCCGCGCCTTTGCCGTCAAGACCAAGCCGGTCGTCGTGCACTGTCTGACTTCGGCGATCCAGATGAGCGCCTGGCGCCGCTACACCCGTGCGGCGACATTGCCTTAGCCCCCCTATTCCCTCCCCACAAGCGGGGAAGGGAAGAGTGGGCTATTGCACCCCCGCGGCGCGGTAGGCTTCGAAAATCAGGCGAACCGCATGCGCGCATTCGCCGGCCGGGATCGGCGGCGGGTCGCCGCCGCCGTAGGCCTCGAGCGCCTCCTTGACGGCGCGCGGATAGCCGGCCACCCAGTCCGGCGGCTGCGGGATCGTTTCGTCGCGACCCGGGGCGAGGATCTGCAAACCGCCCGGTATCTGCCGCAGCAGTATCTTCTCTCCGGCGACCTTCTGCTCACCGTCGGTCTGGTTCGCCGGCCATGTCGGCATCGTGTAGCCGACCTCGTTGTGAAACAAGATGCCGCTCGGTGTGCGCATAGTGGCGAGCGCGTAATCCTCGACTTCGGCGCCGTGCACCCGCCGGCTGAGAACGGCGGAGACTACTTCCGGTTCCTCGCCGGTCACAAAGCGGGCGATGTCGAAACCATGCCCGCCGAGATTCAATAGCGCGCCGCCGCCGGCCTGGGACTTCTCGGCCATCCACGGCGAGTCCCACTCGACATAGCGCCGCATTGTCGGGCGGATCCCGCGATAATGGATGTGCGAGATGCGGCCAAATTCCCCCGCTGAGATCATGCGTTTGACGGTCACCGCCCAGAACGAATAGCGGACCATGAACGGGACGGTTACCCAGGCACCCTTTTCGGCGGCCAGGCGGGCGAGGTCCGCCACCGTGTCGGGGTCGGTGCCCCACGGCTTTTCCATCAAGAACGGGATGCCGGCATCGACCAGAAAGCGAAAGGTCTTCGGCATATCGCAATGCCGGCCGAGGCCGATGACAAATTCCGGCTTTGTCGCCTCGATCATCCGGCGGTAGTCGGTAAACGGTACGCCGCCGAAACGCTCCGCTCGGCTCTTGACAATGCGCTCGTCGCGATCGGAGACCCCGACGATCTCGCATCCGAGATCGCGCATTACGCGCAGATAAGACGCGTCGTAGGCGGAATGCCAATGGCTGACGTCGATCGCGGCGACGCGCTTGGGCATGCTCACGGCAGTCGTCTTTCGCAAATGTGCGCCGCGACGCCCACCAGGAGCGCCGCGGCTAGGCCAGTTACTCCGCGGCGGCTCTTGCGGGCTCGATAAACCGCGACACCCACTTGTTGCGGCGCCTCAGGCCCTCGCGATACATCGCCTCGAACTCGGCTGCCGGGAAGGAATGCGTCGAGGGGCGCGCGAGCAGCGCTTCCATCCATGCCCTCAATCGCGGGTACTTCTCGATTTGGCCGAGCTTTTTGACTCGATCGAGGAAGTAGTAGCGTTGTAGGAACGGCGCGTAGGCGGCGTCGACCAGCGAGTATTTGGCGCCGTTAAAGAAGGGTCCGCTGGCCTGCTTTTCGAGCGCCTTTTCAACCCGCTCAAACGGCACCGGTATCTGCTCGACCGCCTTGTTGTAATCGGCCTCGGTATCGGCATAGGCGGTCGCCGTAACGATGCTGGCAAAGGTCGGCACATAGTCGGTCCAGGCGCGGTTGACCGCCCGCTCGACCGGGTCCGTGGGATGCAGCCGCGGCGTAATCGTCTCGTCGAGATACTCGTTAATCGCGTTCGACTCGAACAGCGAGATCTTGTCGTCGACAGTCAGAGCCGGAACCTTCTTGTGCGGCGAGATTGCGAGAAACCAGTCGGGCCGGTTGTCGGGCTCGATGTGGCGGAATTCGAACTCGGTGTTCTTCTCGCGAAACACGATTGCCGAGCGCTGAACCCAGGGGCAGGTCTTGAAGCTGACGAGCATGTACTTTGCCATCGAATCCTCCAATCAGTTTCTCAGAGTGCGGGCATGATCGCATGCCTGCGCCGATTTACCGAGAACTCCTCATCCACCTTCAGGGATCGGGCCATAGGGACGGGTGATCAGCTCCATCAAATGGCCGTTCGGGTCGTCGAAATAGACGCCACGGCCGCCATAGAGATGGTTGATCTCGCCAGGCCGCTCGCGCCGAAAGTTTGCGTAATGCTTGACCCCGGCGGCGCGGATGCGGGCAAGAGCAGCGTCGAATTCCGCCTCGCTGACCAGAAAGGCGAAGTGCCGCTGGTTAAAGTCTGTAGAATCAGAAAAATCGAGGGTCACCCCGTTGCCGGTCTTGACCGGCACGAAGTGGCCCCATTCGGGTCCTGCCTCCAGGTTCAGGATGTCGGCGAGGAACTTGGCCGAAACCCATTTGTCCTTCGCCGGAATGATCGTGTGGTTCAGCTCGACAGACATTTTCCTCTCCTTTGTTCAAACGCGTTATTGCACCCTGTCAACGAGCCGCGAGAGATGGTGGGCAGGGTCGCCGAACATGTGCTCGATGACCATGCAACGGCGGAAGTAATGGCCGACTGCATATTCCTCGGTCATGCCGATGCCACCGTGCAACTGGACGGCATTTTGCGCGACAAAGCGGCTGGCCTGGCCGACCCCGACCTTGGCCATCGCGATATTGTGTGCCCGCTCCTCGGCATCGGGCTCGTTGACCGTCATCGCCGCCAGCATCGCCATGCTGCGACCTTGCTCGAGCGCCATCAGCATCTCCGCCGAGCGGTGCTGCAATACCTGGTTCTGACCGATCGGCTTGCCAAATTGCTGGCGGGTCTTCAGGTATTCGAGCGTCATCGCATGCATCGCTTCCATGGCACCGACCGCTTCGGCCGAAGTCGCCGCGATGCCGGCCTCGACCACCCGCTCGATCGCGAGCAGCGCCTTGCCGGGCTCGCCTAGTACGTCGTCGCGTGCGACTTCCACCCCGCTCAACCCAATCTCTGCCGCCCGGGTGCCGTCGCGCATCGGATAGGAACGGCGTGCGACACCGCTGGCCTTGGCATCGACCAGAAACAAGCCGATGCCGTCGGGGTCTTCGCGCTCGCCTGACGAGCGAGCGCTGACGATCAGCCGGTCGGCGCCGTCGCCATGTGCCACGACGCTCTTGGCGCCGTCGAGCACCCAGCCGCGCGCGGTCGATTTCGCCGTCGTCAAAACATTGCTCAGGTCGTAGCGCGCCTGGCGCTCGCCATGAGCGAAAGCCAAGGTCATGCTGCCTTCGGCGACCTGCGGCAGGATCGCCGATTGCTGCGCCTCGCTGCCGGCAAGGCGCAGTGCAGTACCACCGAGCACAACCGTCGCCAGATAGGGCTCGAGCGCCAATGCCCGGCCGAACGCCTCCATTACCAGCATGATCTCGATCGGCCCTCCGCCAAACCCGCCATACTCCTCGGCAAAGGGCAGGCCCAGCAGGCCCTGCTCGGCGTAGCGCGACCACAGCGCCCTGCTCCATCCCTCCGGTTGGGCGAGATAGCCGCGGCGCTGCGCAAAGCTGTAATGGTCAGCAAGGAGTCGGTCGATACTCTCGCGCAGCAGGCGCTGCTCGTCGGTCAGCTCGAAATCCATGTAATCAGGCCCTCTCTCGAAGGGCCCCTCACCCCGGCTCTCTCTCCGCAAGTGGGGAAAGGGAGGAACCCGCCCCCGGGCGGTCATGTATTCCGGCCGCCTGTACTTCGGCTCCGATAACCCCGGCCAAAGGAAGCCCGGGGGCCGAGGCAGGGTGAGGGGCATCACAACCCCAGCACGGCTTTGGTCAGGATGTTCTTCTGGATCTCGTTGGTCCCGCCGTAGATCGAGGCGGCGCGCAGGAACAGATAGCTCTTGGTCGCCTCGCTCGCCCAGGCCGGGCCGAGCTCGGGCTCGTTGCTGAGCGCCTCCAACTCCTGCGCCCAATCCGGCATTGAGAGCGGTCCGCCGACATCCATCGCCAGCTCGGTCGTCGCTTGCAGCAGTTCCGTCCCCTTGATCTTGAGCGCCGAGGACAACGGGTCGGGCTTGCCGGCCTCCTTCTTGGCGTAGGCGGAGACGACGCGGAACTGGGTGATCTCGAGCCCCTTGATGTCGGTTTCGAGCTGGGCGACCCGCAGGCGGAAGGCCGGATCGTCGATCAGCGGCTTGCCGTTGGCCCGGACTTCATGCGCGGCGTCCTTGGCGAATTTGACCCTCTCCTTGGACTTGCCAAGCCTGGCGATACCGGTGCGTTCGTGGCCGAGCAGATATTTCGCAACATCCCAGCCCTTGTTCTCCTCACCGACCAGGTTCTCGACCGGGACCTTGACGTCGTCGAAGAACACCTCGTTCAAATGATGGCTGCCATCGATCGAGATGATCGGCCGGACCGTGATGCCCGGCGTTTTCATGTCAATCAGCAGAAACGAGATGCCCTCCTGACGCTTTTTCGCGGCCGGATCGGTGCGCACCAGGCAGAAGCACCAATCAGCGTGGTGCGCCGTCGAAGTCCATATTTTCTGGCCGTTGACGACGTAATGATCGCCGTCGCGTTTCGCTGCGGTCTTTAGCGCGGCGAGGTCGGAACCTGCCCCCGGCTCCGAAAAACCCTGGCACCACCAGTCATCGATATTGGCAGCGCGCGGCAAAAACCGCCGCTTTTGCTCCTCGGTACCGAATTGGATCAATACCGGGCCGATCATCGTGATGTTGAACGAGGAGACTTCGGGTGCCGGCGCCAACTGGTTCTCCTCGAGAAAGATCATGCGCTGCACCGGCGTCCAGCCGGGTCCGCCATACTCCTTGGGCCAATTGAAGGCCGCCCAGCCGCGCTCGTTGAGGATGCGCTGCCAACGCACCGTGTCCTCCTTGCGCGGTGCATAGCCGAGCCGCATCCGCTCGCGGATGTCGTCGGGCAGACGATCGCGGATAAAGGCGCGCAGCTCGTCGCGAAACTTGATCTCGTCGGAGGTAAAGCGAAGATCCATGGCCCACTCCTCTACTCGCGACCATTATACAGCGCGGCGAGCCATTCCGTCAGGAAGGCTTCGCCGCGGGACGTGCATTTCGGCGGGAGGCGTTCAGTGTCGTGCCGCAATGCCGCGGGCGTGATGCCCGGCACGGCGGCGATCTCGACGGCGTGTCCGATCAGCCAGCGATCAAAACCGCGTCCACTGACCTCAGGGTGGAATTGGCAGGCGTGCACTTGAGTCCCGAGACTGAACGCCTGGTTCGGACAGATCTCGGTCGAGGCGAGAAGCTCGGCGCCTTCCGGCAGGTCGAAGGTGTCACCATGCCAATGCAGCACTGACACGCCGGCCAGATGGCGTAACGGCCCGACCCGGCCCAGCTCGCTGAGCTGCAGTTCGCCCCAGCCGATCTCTTTTGTGGGCGCCGGATAGACCTGCGCACCGAGCGCGCGGGCCATCAGCTGCGCGCCGAGACAAAATGCCGAGGGTCGGGCGCGCCGAAGCGAGGCGGCGCTCGAGCAACTCGAGCTCGTGGCGGAGAAAGGGATAAGCCGTGTCTTCATAGGCTCCGATCCGGCCGCCCAGCACGATGACGAGGTCGGCCGCCAGCAGAATCTTCGCTGCCAACATCGTCGATGCCGGCGTCGCAATAGCGAACAGCATAGCCGTGGCGCCGTAGTACACTCTCGAAAACGCCGAGATCTTCGAAGTGGACGTGCCGGATGGCGACCGCCGATTTGTTCACGGGCGAGAACTCACCCCGCCTTCAGCGACTTCCAGTCAACGCCTTTCTCGAACGCAGCGGCGGCACGGAAAATCGTCTCCTCGTCGAACGCTTTTGCCACCAGCATCATGCCGGCCGGCAGGCCGTCGACCAGCCCGCATGGCAGGCTCATTGCCGGATGGTGCGTGCAGTCGAATTGCGCGGTGTTGGCCAGCATCTCGAACGCGCGCTGCAGGATCTGCGCGACCGGCGCATTGGCCTCGGGCAATGGCGTCGCTACCATCGGCAGGGTCGGCATCAGCAACAGATCGTAGCGCGCCAGCACGTCGTCATAGGCACGGCGCAAGCGGCGTACCAGGTTCTGCGCCTTGGCATAGTAATGGCCACGGTAGCGCGTCACCATGTAATGGCCGAGCAGCATCGTGTTCTTGAGGCTATCGGACAGCTCGTCGGCGCGGCTCCGCCAAGCGCTGTGAAAATCCAGCATCGAGGTGACGTAGAGCCCCTGCCAATTGAAGCCGAAGCCGTTGCCCAGCATCATCTGCATCGTGGCGCCCTCGGCTGCCACCGGCAGCCAGATTGCCGCGCCGAGCCGGTGCATCGGTATCGATACGGTGTCGACGGTCGCTCCCAATCCTTTGAAGCGTTCCGCGGCATCGCGTACGATCCCATCGACCTGCGGCATCGTTTGCGCATGGCCAAAGCCTTCCTCGACCACGGCAATCCGAAGCCCTGCAGCGTCCCTGCCCAGGGCCTCGCGATAGGGTTTGGCGACGGCGCCGCCATATTGCCGCGGGTCGAGCCCGTCGGGCCCGGCCAGGACCTCGAGCAACAGCGCGTTGTCTTCGACTGTCGCGGTCATCGGACCGGTGTGATCGAGTGTCAGCTCGATTGGCATGATGCCGGTATAGGGCACCAACCCGTGCGTCGGCTTCAGCCCGTAAATGCCGCAAAAGGAGGCCGGGATACGGATCGATCCGCCCTGGTCGCCGCCCAGTGCCATTGGCACCTCGCCAAGACCGACGACGGTGCCGCTGCCGGAGGACGAGCCGCCCGCCGAGTAGCCCATGCGATATGGGTTGTGCACCGGGCCGCTGGCACTGGTGTGACTGCCGCCCGAGAAACAGAAATATTCGCAGACGGTTTTGCCTACGATGGTGCCGCCGGCATCGAGAATGCGGGTCACCACGGTCGCGTCGACATCGGGCACATAGCCCTCCATCGTCGAGGCGCCGTTCATCATCGACACGCCGGCGAGGCAGATATTGTCCTTGAGCGCGATCTTCTTGCCCCTGAGCTTGCCGGCGGCAGCGCCCTTGACCTCGGTCTTGACATACCAAGCGCCGTGCCGGTTCTCCTCAGGCGAAGGACGGCGGCCGGGGGTCCGCGCATAGGTGACAGGGGGCAGCTCGTCCGGCATCCGGTCGAGCTGGTTGTACGCCTCGAAGGCCGGCAAGAGAGCCTCGTGATGTGCCGCGAGATCGGCGTCAGTAAAGCCGAAGCCGAGCTCGGCGGCGATCTCGCCGAGCTGCTCCCGTGTCGGGACTTTCACCGTATTTAGTGACATTGCCGTTCCTCCCTTGCTGGCACGTTTCGCCGCGCCCCTGCCTTTTTACTCGCGAAGTTGCGAACGAAGGCGCTCCGCGATCCCGGCGATACGGTGGGGGTCGAACCGCCCTTCGTCGCCGCCGTCACGGCTCCAATTCATCAGAAGATTGTCACGCGCGCGCCGCGGCAGGACGTGAACGTGAACATGCAGCACCGACTGCCCGGCGGCTCTGCCGTTCGCCTGCGTCAGGTTGATCCCACCAGGCCGAACCACCTCGTTGACGGCGCGCGCCACCTTGGCGGCGGTCGAGGCGACCCTACCAAAATCAGACGACGGCATATCAAACACGTTTTCAAAATGCGTCTTTGGAATCACCAGGCAATGTCCGTCGTTGGCGGGATTAATGTCCATGAACGCGAGGGTCGCCTCGTCCCGATAAATCTCCTCGCAGGCAGCGGTTCCCGCGGCGATCCGGCAGAAGATGCAGTCGCTGATGCTCATGCCATCGTCCTTTTCGGTATGCAGGTCCGACCAAAATGCTGCCTCCCGCGCGGTCCGGGCACCGAGCGCGGACGCGCGCCCTGAAAAGACGACGCGACCTAGGCGGCGGCGAGCGAGATCCCGAGCGCCTCGAGGTCCGGGGCGACGCGATCGGTCAACACCCCGACCTTGCGCATGTTGCGGACCAGCCCGGCGTGCAGGTCGCGGCGGAAGAACTTGCGGAACGCCGTCTCGTCGCCGCCCGCCGCCCGCTGGCGCCGGAGTTGCCGGATCTCCTCGATCTCCGCGCGATCGAACCCCATGTCCTCATAGGCGCCGAGCGGGAAGATCCCGCGCAGGGTCCGGTTCAATGCCCAGACAGCGAAATCCTCCATCTCGCGCCGCTCACTTTCCGAGGCCTCTTCGACCACCGCCGGCAGTGACAGCATGCTGAAGCCCATGTGGCGCGCTTCGTCCTGCAGGATGCGCCGGCAGATCACCCGCAGCACTTCGTCCTTCGACGACTCGGCGAGCATCCGAAACAGCGACACGGCAAAGGTCTCGGCAACGAGCTGCAGCCCGATCGTCTTCAGGTACCAGGCCGAAGTGCAAGCAAGGTGTCAAATATCTCTCTGACGTTGCCGGCGAGCGGGTAGCTTTCGCCGTCGAGACGCAGCGCCAGGTAGCGGTGCAGCACTTCGTTGTGCCGGCCTTCATCGACCACCTGGGTCGCCTGGAACAATTTGGCGTCCTGGCCGTGCACGTTTTCGACCAGCTGGCTGCACACCAGCATCGCGCCATGCTCGCCGTGCATCAGAGTCGACAGCCGCCACCGGCTGACATAGCGGTTGAGCTCGACCCTCTGGTCGGCGGACAGGCGGTCCCAGAATTTTGTGCCGTGGATTTCGACGAGATCATCGGCGATCAGGCCGCCGTCGCCGTCGAGCCGGCATGCCCAGTCGATGTCGGTCGCCGCGTTCCACTGATCGATCTTTGCCTGCTCATAGAGGCGCCGCATGTCGGCATGCTCGCTGTCGTAGCCATGCCGAAAATAAGCGGCGTTGCTGGTCTCGATCTGGTGTCCGCTCTCCATCGAGAGCCTCCGTGATGCCTGAACACGGGAACAGTAGTGCATTATACCCGAGCGGCGGACAGAACGATAGGAGACCCATATGGCCCAACCACAAACGGTCACGGCCTACATCGACTACAAGAGCCCCTACGCCTATTTGGCGAAGGACCTCGCTTACGAGCTCGAAGGCGACTTCGGGGTTCTGATCGATTGGCTGCCCTACGTGCTCGACATCCCGAGCTTTCTCGGCTCGGCGCGGGTCGACGAAAGCGGCAAGGTGATCGAGGAGCGGCGCAACCCCCACCAATGGCGGCGGGTTCGCTACAGCTACATGGACTGCCGCCGCCAAGCCCAGAAGCGCGGCCTGGTGATCCGCGGCCCGCAGAAGATCTGGGACTCAAGTCTCGCCGCAATCGGCATGCTCTATGCCAAGCGCCAGGGAAGCGCGGTGTTGCGGCGCTATCACGATCTGACTTTCGAGCGTTTTTGGAAGCGCGAGCTCGACATCGAGGACCCTCGTGTGATCGGTGCGGTGCTCGAAGAGGCCGGTGCCGATAGCGCGGGCTTCTCGGCCTATTTGGCGGGGGAGGGGAGGGCGGAGCTGGAGCAGGTTTGCCATGCCGCCGAGGCGAACGGCGTCTTCGGGGTGCCGAGTTTTGTCGTCGATGGCGAGCTGTTCTGGGGTCGCGAGCACCTGCCCCACATCCGCGCGCTGCTCGCCGCCTGAGCGGCAAGAGTTGTGCCTGCCGGAGGGCGACCCTATCATCGCTCAGCGAGTGTGAAGGAGCCCTCCATGGCCGAGATCGCCGAACTGGTCGCCCCTCCGAAAACATTGGAGGCGACCCTCAGCTACTTTGTCGATACGGAAACCATGCCGGTCACCTTGGTCGGGGCGCCAGGCGGGAGCGACCGGCGTGTCGGTGGTGGGACGTCCGAACCTCGCCGCGTCGTGCTGCGCAACGGCCGGCTCGAGGTCGACGATTTCGTGTTGGAGCGCAACGGGTTTCGCTTTGTCCATCACGACACCAAGGTCGTCGATTTCTTTGACGAAGACGAAGTGCGCCGGGTCTATTACCCGGAGATGCAAGCGCTGGTGAAGGCCGAGACCGGCGCCGCCCGCGTCGAGGTGTTCGATCACACCTTGCGCACCGCCGACGAGGAGCTGCGCGAGGCGCGCAAGATCCGCGAGGTCGTGCGCCGCGTGCATAACGATTACACCGAGTGGTCGGGACCGCAACGCGTGCGCACCTTTTTACCGCAAGAGGCCGACGATCTGCTGCGCCGCCGCTTCGCCGTCATCCAGGTATGGCGGCCGATCCGCCATCCGGTCGAGACCTGGCCATTGGCGATCGCCGATGCGCAAAGTATCTCGCCCGAGAGCCTGGTGGTGACCGAGCGGCGCTATCCCGAGCGGATCGGCCAGACCTACGCAATCACCTTTGACCCCGGGCACCGGTGGTACTGGTTCCCGCGGATACGCCCCGACGAGGCGCTGGTCTTCAAGACCTACGAGTCGCAGAAGGCCGGCCGCGCCCGGTGGACTGCCCACACGGCGTTTGAAGATCCGACCGCGCCGCCCGACGCACGGCCGCGCGAGAGCATCGAGATCCGCACGCTCGCCTTTTTCTGAGCAGCCCTACGCGCCTGCGGCCTCCCCGGCCGTCGGAGAGTCGACGCTACCTCGTTCCGAGCTGGGTCAGCTCGGGGCCGCAACCAATGCACTTGGCTAAGGTGAAGGTTACCTTGCCGGTGTCGTCGTCAGCTATGAACTTTACTGGGACACCTCTCCCGTCGAGCCAGACGGTATACTTGGTGCTGCCATCGACCTGATATTCAACGGTCGGGATCGTCGCGCCGTCGATTTTTACCGTTGTCTCCTTTGCGCCGCCGACGCGCACCTGCTCAAGCTTGCCGTCATCGGGACGCATCATCGTGCTTGACGTGAGAAAGTTGTTTGACCACGGATTGGCCGGATGAACCGAGGCGGGTGCGGTGATCGTGCCCTGCGAGGACGACGTGATGACAAAGCCGTTGCCGCGTGCCTCGCCTTTAACCTCGACTGGACCGTCACCTTTATTGGTCACGCCATGAAACGAGACGAGGCGGTTGCCTTGCCAGCGTTCGGTCCGCTGGGCATCCTCGCGGTACATCCGCACGCCCAGCATGCTGACCTCGAAATGCGCCCGGGTCTGGACAGTTGTACCGTCCCGGCTCGGCTCGACCGTGTTGCTGTAGGTGCCGATATCGCCAAATGTCGAATGCGAAACCCGATAGATGAATTGAGCCGGCGTCTCCGCTACGGCGGTGCCGGCGGTCAAGCCGGCGGTGAGCCCACCGACCATCGCGACAAGCGCCAGGGCGCGGATCCGCAACGCCACTGGCGTTGCGCGCGCGCTTCGATTGCCCTTCGGCATGCCTTCCCCCTCGCCAAGTGCCGAGCTCCGTCCCTCACACCATAGGTTACTGCCCAATATCTCCAATTCAAAGGAAATATTCAGACCGCCCCCCGCCGCGGGGTCCCCCCTCCCGACTTCTGTCAAATGGAAACATTACGCCATCGGCGGCCGGGGTAAAGGCAGAACCGAAGAATTTTTTGAAAGCCAATATGCTATAAAATGGTATTGAATATCGACGACGGCGTTGTTCCATATTGTAACCAATCTTAACCAATTTTCGCAATTTTATAGATCAGAGGTACGCTCGTCGCGAATGTCCTTGGCGATCTCTTTTTGCCGGTCGAATTCCTCGCGGCGCCGCCGGATCTCTTCCGCAGACAAGCGTTCGATGTTGGAATAGTCGAGCTTCCATGAGGAATCCTCGCCCCAGCGCAGCGGCGACTGCACGGTGCTACGCGCCGCCGGTGCCGATTCGAGAAGGCGCAGCGCGAGCTCCAAGGTGAAGGCCTGGGATTGCGGGTCGTTCGGGCGTCCCGCCGCATTGCCCAATGGAAAATCGCTGAACAGCAAGCGCGGCACGCCGACAAATTCGACGATGTCCTTGGCGCACCCCATCACGACGGTGGCGATGCCGTTCTCCTCCAAAAGCCGGGCGGCCAGACTCACGGTCTGGTGGCACACCGGTCAATTGGCGACGAGAAGAGCGGCGTCGGCAACGTCGGCGAGGCAGCGTCCCAGGAGCTCTGGACAGTCCTGCTCGAGTGTCGCGCAATGGCTGCGGTTGGTTGGAGCACCGTGAAAGCGGGGTGCCACTTCGCCGATCCGGCCCGCCGCAGCGCAGCGCCGCAATTGCGGTAGCGGAAACCAGGTGTTGCGGTCCTCAGCAGTGGTGTTCTGGCGGTCGATGGCGAGATGGGAAATCCGCAGATCATGGTCGATGCTACTGTCCCCAGAATAGACGTTGTAGAATTTTGCCGCGGCGTTGTAAGGCGCTCCCGGTCCCTGATCGCCGTTGCCGGACTGGTAGGGCGCCGCGGTGGTGATCAAGGCGACACGGCACGCGCCGAGCGGCTTTGTCAAGGGCTGAAACGGCACTTCGGCGTAATGCGCCCAGCGATAAGGTGTGGCATAGCCGAGCGCGAGATAGTAGTCGCGGATCCGCTGCATATAGGGGATCGGCGCATCCGCTTCGGGAGCAAACCCGAAATCCGGTTCCGTTCGGCTCATCCCTTTTCTCTCCTGTGAGCGACGGCTGGCGAAGGCCGACAGACGGCTTGCCTGGCGCGGCTCGCCGCCCGCAGTATCGAGCGCGCTCGCAAACGCCGCAACGCAAATGACGGAGGAAAGGAAGATGCCCACCGCGGTCGAAGACAAGGACGCAATTCACGAGGTGCTGGCCGAGTATTGCTTCCGCCTCGATGATGGTCGGTTTGTGGAGATGGCGGCGCTGTTCACCGAAGACGGCACCTGGGACACCGCCTTCGGCAAGGCGACCGGACGGGCGGCGATCGCCGAATTGGCGAGCAGCCTGCGTCAGCGCGGCGAGCAGCCGCGGCCGCGCGCGGTGCACTTGGTCACCAATATCGCGATTACGCTCGACGGCGATCGCGCCAGCGTGCGCTCCAATTGGATGGTGATGCAAAGCAGCCCGCAGGGACCGCGCATCGGCTCGGGCGGCGCCTATCTCGATGAGATGGTTAGAAGCGGCACGAGCTGGCGGTTGCGCTACCGCAAGATCGACCGCTTCATCGTCCCTTGACCATCACTGGACAATGATGTCCTGGCGAGCCGAATATACAACCTTGCTTTGAGCGCAATGTGCCTGCTAGCCTGCATCTGCAGGCTATATACAGGCCGCCTCTCGCTCTGATTGTAGCGTCCAGACCGAAACGGGACGCCAGTGATCCGGAGGTTGTCTTTTGTCCTGGTTTTCGCCGCGCTCGGCGCGCCCGTGGGGGCCGTGGCGTCGCAACCGGGGGTGACGCCGATTCTCCACTTCGCCGATCAGGCCGACCGGGCGCGTATCACGCTCACAGGCGCCAACCTTTCCCCGGTTAGCGGAACCAGGGTCAATGCCGGCGGTCCCGCGGCGCGCGTCGATTTCGCCTTGGCAGATTGGCCGGAGCTGTTGATCCGGCCGGCCGAAGAGCCGGCCGATTGGTCTGATGTGCAGGCGCTCGCAATCCCGATCGACAATCCGGCGGCCGAGCCGGTCGATTTGCTCGTTCGGGTCGACGACGACCCTCACGCCGACGGCGACAAGCACTCCCTGGCTGGCCGCGCGCGGGTTGGCCCGGGCGAGGTGGTGGCTCTGGTCTTGCCCCTGCAACCGGCCAACGCGCTGCCGATGGGGATGCGCGCCGGGCCGCCTCTGACCGCTCCGCAGCTCGATACCCCGGTCCGAGTGATCGGCGGAAGGCGCGGCACGATCGACCGGCATCGTGTGACGGCCATTCATCTGCTCCTACTCAGGCGCTCGGCAGGACGCACCCTGATTTTCGGCGACCCCGGAATCATCCGGGGTGCCGATCCCGGCGTGGAACTTTATCGGCAGATCGTCGACCGCTTTGGGCAATACACCCGCGCCTCGTGGGACGGAAAAATCGGTTCGGACGACGAGCTGCAACGCGAACGCGGGCAGGAGGAGCAGGCACTGCGGAGGTGGTTGTCGGCACTGCCGCCAGTCGATCGCTATGGAGGATTATTGGAGGGTCCCAGTTTCCGCGCGACGGGTTTTTTTCGCACCGAGCGACGGGTGGGACGGTGGTGGCTGGTCACACCCGAGGGCCATGGGTTCTTTTCGCTTGCCATCGACGTCGTGAGCCCGGATGTCGGTGCGACCTTTGTCGAGGGACGCGAGTTCATGTTTGCCGGGCTTCCCGAGCCGGGCGACCCCTCGGCCGCGCATTACGGCCATGCCGACGAGCGCCTGGGTCTTCCGGCGCAGCGCGGCCGGCACTACGACCATGGGCGGAGCTTCGACTTCTATGCCGCCAATCTGCAGCGGAAATATGGGCCGAACTACCTGCCGGTCTGGCGCCGCACCGCGGTCGAACGGCTGCGCGCCTGGGGCTTCAACACAATCGGCAATTGGAGCGAGCCGCGGCTCCTCGAAGCTCGCGAGATGCCCTATGTCGTGCCGATCCATACCCACGGCAATTTCGCCAAGATCAGCAGCGGTTCGGATTGGTGGGGAAAGATGCCGGATCCGTTCGACCCGGCGTTCGCCGCTGCCGCCGATGAAATTGTCGCAAAAGCGGCATCGATCTATCGCGACGACCCCTATCTGATCGGCTATTTCGTCGACAACGAGCTGGCATGGGGCCTCGGCCAAGCTCCGGATCCGCCGCTCCATTACGGTCTGGCACTCGAGACGCTAAAGTTCGGCACTGCCAGCCCGGCAAAGCAGGCTTTCGTTGCACAGTTAGCCGAGAAATATCGGGAGATTGACAAGCTCACAGCAGCCTGGGGCATCACCGTGCCCTCGTGGGACGAACTTCGCGAGGGAGGCCTGACATTGTCATCGGCGGCTCTCGCAAGACCGACAGTCACCGAGGATCTGCGCGCCTTTACGGCGCTATTTGCGGGGACCTACTTTCGCACCGTCGCCGACGCAATCCACCGCCATGACTCGCATCATCTCTATCTGGGCAGCCGCTTCCAGGCGCGCACGGCGGAGGCGGTTGCGGCCTGCGCCAAATACTGCGATGTCATCAGTTTCAACGTCTATCGGGAGGATCTCTCCGGTGAGGAATGGACCCGTTTTCATCTATTGGGGAAGCCGGCATTGATCGGCGAGTTTCAGTTCGGTTCGACCGACACCGGGCTGTTTTGGCCGGGATTGTATGACGTCGCCGCCGAGGCCGATCGCGGCCCTGCCTATGGCGCCTATCTGCACTCGGCGCTGGCCAACCCGGATATTGTCGGCTGCCACTGGTTTCAGTATGTCGATGAGCCGCTGACCGGCCGCTTGCTCGACGGTGAGAACGGGCATATGGGTTTTGTCTCAGTCGCTGATATCCCCTATCCCGGTCTGGTGTCCGCGGCGCGCGCGGCCAATTTCGCACTGTTGAAGTCGTTGCAGTGACCTGTCGCGGATGAGACAGTGCCTACTCGATTGCCGGCAGGGAGCACAGATCGGCGATCAATGCCGCCATGTCGTCGGGGGCGATGTTTTGGTACGCGGCAAACGGCGCAAGTGGGAAGGGCTTGTGCGCACTGCAATAATGCAAACTCGTCACGATCTGATAAGGCTTGTGGTCGGGCCGATCCAGATGGCCGAGGGCACTATCAGTCCGGATGTTTCCCACGGTGGTGGAACTGTGCAGCCAAGATTGTCGGAACGCCTTCGCGAACCGCACCGGATCTTGGGCAAGCGGCACTTGACCAGCCTCGAGCCGCTCGCGGTCGATCAGCCCGCGCGCGCAGTCTTGGCAGGGGCCGACACAGAGCGCGGCGATCGCCGTGTCGAGCGCTGCTTCTCTGGTCACAGCGCTATTCGCACGCTAGGATAGGCCACGACCACACCGTGGAGTTGAGGCTGCATGACCGATTTCGAGGCCCTGTCAGCCGCCGAGATGTTTACCGATGACGAGATCGCGGCAGTCCAAACGGCTTGCGCCTCTTGCGGCAGCCGGCGGCTGCGGCGCTTTTAGTTTGGTTCGACTTACAGCGGATTATTCCGGCCGGTCTCTTTGAGGCCGCCGCCGAACAACGACACGACCTTGCCAGTACGGCCTATCTGCGCTCGGCACTGGCAATGTCACGGTGCTGAAGTCGTTGCAGTGACTTGGCGTGGGTCAGCCAGTGCCTATTCGATCGCCGGCAGCGAGCGCAGATAGGCGATCAATGCCGCCATGTCATCGGCTGCGATATTTTGGTATGCAGCAAACGGCATCGGGGGGAAGAGCTTGTGTCCGTCACGCGCGATGCCGGTGCGGATAGCCCGCTCGATTTCGGCGTCGCTCCAATCGCCGAGCCCGCTGGTTTCGTCGGGGGTCAGATTGGCCGAAACCGAGATGCCCCAGGAGCCATGGAACTCCTTGCCGCCCGCCCCCAGTCGCGCCGGTTCCCCAGCCGCCGGCGGCTCGGTGTGGCAGTCCATGCAGCGCGCGACCGGCCCGGCGAGGTAGGCGCCATAGGCCACCTTGTCTTCTTTTGACGGCGCGTCGACATGCCCCACGGGGGGCCCCCAGCTGGCCGGCAACAGCGCGTCGTAGTGCGACTGCGCGGTGATCCGATTGTAGACCGGAGG
>Ga0306923_10002460_pt1 | contig 16976 bp, 11 predicted proteins | sample sta12Can44000108_FD_203841 | JGI IMG/M metagenome (GOLD analysis project Ga0306923, IMG submission 203841) | Lab enrichment of tropical soil microbial communities from Luquillo Experimental Forest, Puerto Rico - statanox.12C.anox.44.000.108 (v2)... | ecosystem: Environmental > Terrestrial >... | reverse complement strand
CTATCGAGTCTGATATCAGCAAGCCCACGCCACGCAACGATGAGCCAGCGTTCGATGCCGCAAACGTTCTGCGTCTTGGCCGCGACTTGATCTACCTAGTCAGTGCCACGGGCAACGAGCTGGGAGGCCATTGGTTGCAGTCAATTTTGGGCGACGAATTTCGGGTGCATTTTTTCAAGGACGTTTATTACGGCAGCCATATCGACTCGACTCTTGTGGCCTTGCGCCCCGGCTTGATCCTCTGCAATCCCGGTCGTATCAATGATGACACCCTGCCTAAAATCCTGAAGCAATGGCAAGTCATCTACAGCCCGCCGATGGAGAACACGGATAGATATGATGCCGACTATCTATCCAAAAGCATTGGGAGTGACTGGATCGACATGAACGCATTCAGCATCAGCCCGAATTTGGTCGTGGTCGATCGAAATCAGCCGACGCTAATCAAGTTTTTGGAAAAGCAGGGGCTTGACGTAATCCCCCTGAAATTGCGCCACTCCAAGATGCTGGGCGGTGGGGCGCATTGCGTTACCTTGGATATTCGCCGAACGGGAAGGCTCGATCGCTACTTCGGTTAGGCAACGTGTCATCCCGGATTCCCAGTCCTCAGCATTTGGGCGACTGCTTCGCTCCGGAATGACGCCGGATGGATTACGGCATGCGAGGAGAATTTCTGACATTAGTTTTTGCCCATCATGCAGGCCTCACCATTTCCAATTTTTCCAACTCAGCTCGTATCCGGCAGCGCTAACGGAATGAATGAAGTAACGCGCTCACTCATAATCTTTCGATCAATTGGAGTTCCTCGTTCGCGGCCGCGTTAACGGAGTGCAGTGCGTGAAAGTTGACCCCTGGGAAACCACCGTCCGAAGCCTCACTTACCAAATATAGCTTCAGCAGCTGTCATTAAATCGTCTTCCGGATTGTTGAGGCAATGCTCTCTGAGTTTTGCGCTGTCCGACGACAGCTTGTCAACGTCTATCAGGGGAGGATCATGTTCAGGCAGGTAATGGCCCTGCAGCCATGCGACAATGTTGCTGTGCTCCTACCGTTTCATTTCCTCAACGAAAGTCTTGCAGGTGATCTCGGTGAGGTGAATGACCTTGCGATCTGGCTCTTGAGCCTGAGTGAGTAACAGTAGGATTCCAATCGGCAAGCTGGTAGCTATGAATTTCATTTCCCCAACCCTACCACAGGTTCCGTACCTTGCGAAAAGTTCCGCGGGTTCGCAGCTCGAAGATTCCGCCGTGTCAATTTCAACTCAGGTCATCAAATCAGGAAATTGGGGCCACCGAAATGGGCCAGAGTCGAGCCCTTGGGGGGACATAATGCGACGACGCGATTTCGTCAAAGCGATGGGCGCCTTGCCGGCGGTATGGCCGCTTGCGGCGCGCGCGCAGCAGACCGAACGAATGCGGCGCATCGGTGTGTTGATGCCATTCCATACAGACGATCCGGAGGCACAGACTGGCCTCGCAGCGTTCCTGCAGGGGCTGCAGCAATTGGGTTGGACCGAGAACGACAACCTGCAGGTCGAGTATCGCTGGAGCGGAGGTGATGCTGAGCGCCTGCGCAGGTACGCGGCGGAGCTGGTGGCGCTGGCGCCCGATGTCATATTGGCAACCGGCGCGACGGTCGGCGTTTTGCTGGAGGACACCAAGGCGATCCCGATAGTGTTTGCCATCGTCGCCGATCCGGTCGGCCGCGGATTCGTCGAGAGTCTCGCGCGTCCCGGCACCAACGCCACCGGATTTCTAACCTTCGAATACAGCATGGGCGGGAAGTGGCTCGAACTTCTTCGCGAGATTGCGCCTGACGTTAAACGGATAGGAGTTCTTCGCGATTCAACGCTCCCATCTGGCAGCGGACAGTTCGGCGCAATCCAATCGGTAGCACCGATGTTTGCCGCGGAATTGACGCCCATTGGCATGCGGACCCCCGAAGAGATCGAGCGCGGGGTCGCCGCTTTCGCGCGCTCTTCGAGGGGATTAATCGCCACAGGGAGCGCGCAGGCGTGGATCCACCGCAAATCCATCGTGGCGCTTGCGGAGCGCTACAAGTTGCCGACGGTCTATTTCCAACGAATGTTCGTCAAGCAAGGAGGATTGATCTCGTATGGACCTGATTCAATTGACCAATTCCGGCGTGCTGCCAACTATGTCGACCGCATTTTCAAGGGCGAGAAGCCTGCCGACTTGCCCGTGCAGGGGCCCACCAAGTTCGAGTTGGCGATTAATCTCAAGGCGGCCTCCGTCCTAGGCCTCACCGTGCCCCCCGCGCTCATCGCCCGCGCCGATGAGGTAATTGAGTGAGTGCGTCAGCCGCAAGCGGTGCGACCTAGCCGGTGAAAGTTCGGAGGAGCAGCTCTGCGTGAATTCAAGCCCATTGGGCACGACGAAACTGACCGACGGCGCACGCCAATAGCCGGCGGCTCCGGCGGAATCAGCTAATACCGGTCGAATGGGTTTCTGCCTACTGTGAGCGTCCCTCGTTGTCTGCAGTGGGTGCCCATCATCAGACTGCCGCCTGCGTTGACGGGACGCTGGCTGCTGCCCGTGAGTTCCTGCCTGTCGACGCCAAGGTCTATCTGCCTCATCACCGGCAAGTCGCTTTACGTCGACGGTGGCTATCACCTGACGGGCCGAGGAGATTCCGTTGGTAATCCGTTCGGGATGGAATAACCTTTCTTCTCAAACGTTCGAAGGGAAGCACTGCCATGCACATTCGCCTATCTCTCGGCGCCCTACTAATGTCAGCGTTCGTAGCTGGCAGCATCCCGCTACCCTCCGCCTACATGGCTTTTTCGCTTACTAAGCTGGTTTCGCCCGCTGCGGAGGCACGACCCCGTCCGTTTCGCACTTTGCTCGACCGGGTGATGGGAAAGACGATGCCGGAGGGCATCGTCAAAACCAATGGCCGCCTCGAAGCTACGCAGGTCGACGTCGCAGCGAAATACCCCGGTCGGCTCGTTGACATCACCGTCGAGGAGGGCAGCGAAGTCAAAGCAGGCCAGGTCGTCGGCCGCGTATCGTCGCCCGAATATGAAGCCCAGCTTAGAGCGGCACAACAGGAGGTGGAGCGCAACAAAGAGGCGATGGCCGAAGCGGAAGCACTGATCGATCAACGCAATGCTGTTTTGGCAGCGGCCAAATCCGACTTCGAACGCGGACGGGAACTCGTCGATAAGGCGATTATTTCCAGACAGACCTTCGAACAGCGCCAGCGCAACTACGAAGGGGCCGAGGCAAGCGTTAAGGGAGCTATTGCCCAGCGCGAGCAAGCCGACCGCGCTATCAAGAGCGCACAGGCCGAGGTCGAGCGCATTGAGTCGATTTTGCGCGATCTGGTTCTAATATCTCCCAGAACGGGACGGGTGCAGTATCAGTTGGCACGCAATGGCGAAGTGGTAGCAGCTGGCGGCAAGGTTCTGACAATCCTCGATCTGCAAGACGTGTACATGGTCATTTTCATCCCCGCGGCAACGGCTGGCAAGCTCGAGATCGGCGGGGAAGCTCGCATAATCCTGGATCCCGTCCCGCAGTATGTGGTTCCGGCTTCGGTCAGCTTTGTCGCTGCGGACGCACAGTTCACGCCAAAGACTGTCGAGACCCAAGACGAACGTGAAAAGCTGATGTTCCGCGTCAAGCTGCAGGTGGACACAGCTGTTCTCAAACAATACAGCCGGAAGGTGAAGACGGGCGTGCGCGGGCTTGGAATCGTGCGCACGAACACCGCAGCGCCTTGGCCCGACGATCTGCAGGTCAGGCTTCCACAATGAGCGACGTTCCCGTCGCACGAGTGGAGGCGGTGTCACACCGGTATGGCACGGTCACGGCGTTGGACAATGTGACGATCGACATTCCCTCGAAAGTCATGGTGGGTGTCATCGGGCCTGACGGTGTCGGCAAATCTACCTTGCTTGCTCTTATTTCCGGCGTGCGGGCAATCCAAAGCGGAAAGGTCTTCGTCTTCGACCGAAATTTGGCCCAACGAGACAACCTGAGAACTATTCGCGGTCGGATTGCCTACATGCCCCAAGGGTTGGGCCGCAATCTCTATCCGACGCTCAGCGTGTTCGAGAATATCGACTTCTTCGGTAGGCTGTTCGGCCAGTCAACGGCCGAGCGACGCGCTCGCATCACCGAGCTCCTTACTGCCACAGGCCTCGATCCCTTCGAGGACCGTCCAGCCGGTAAGCTTTCCGGCGGCATGAAGCAGAAGCTGAGCCTGTGCTGCGCGTTGATCAATGACCCTGACCTGCTGATCCTCGACGAGCCGACGACGGGCGTCGATCCACTGTCACGCGGCCAATTTTGGGACCTCATCAACACCATCCGGGCACGACGCCCGCAAATGAGCGTTGTGGTGGCAACCGCCTACATGGACGAGGCACAACGCTTCGACTGGCTCATGGCCATGGACGACGGCACGATCATCGCGCATGGCACCCTGCAGGAACTGCTGGATAAGACCGGCGAAACCACCCTCGATGAAGCTTTCATTGCCCTGCTGCCGGAGGAAAAGCGCGCACTGCATCAGAAGGTGATCGTGCGCCCGCGCGTTGCTTCGGCGGACGAAGTGCCGGCGATCGAGGCCGAAGGGCTGACCCGACGGTTCGGCAACTTTGTTGCTGTCGATCATGTCAACTTCCGCATCGCGCCGGGGGAGATTTTCGGCTTCCTCGGTTCCAACGGCTGCGGCAAGTCTACGACCATGAAGATGCTCACCGGGTTTCTGCCCGCCACAGAAGGCTGGGCAAAGCTGTTTGGGAGGCCAATGGGATCGGATGATATGGAGATGCGCCGCAACGTCGGTTACATGACGCAGGCGTTCTCCCTCTACGGCGAGCTCACTGTCCGGCAGAATCTCGAGCTGCACGCCCAGCTTTACCATTTGCCGGTCGACAAGACTGAAGGGCGCATTAAAGAACTACTGAAACGCTACGATCTTGAAAGCGTTGTCAACGCCAAGCCCGAGAGCCTCCCGCTTGGCATAAAGCAGAGATTGCAGCTCGCCGTGGCGGTGCTCCACGAGCCTGCCATCCTTATCCTCGATGAGCCCACATCGGGTGTCGATCCGATCGCGCGCGATGCATTCTGGCGCACGCTGATCGATCTCTCCCGTGATGATGGAGTGACGATCTTTCTATCGACTCATTTCATGAATGAGGCAGAGCGGTGCGACCGCATTTCGCTGATGCATGCCGGCAAGGTGCTGGCGGTGGGTGTACCGCTCGATCTGGTCAAGGAGCGTGGTAGCAGTTCGCTGGAAGATACGTTCGTCGGCTATCTTGCCGACGCTGCCGGGATCGACCGCTCGAAGAAGGTCGAGGCGCCGGTGCCCCAGGCAGCGCCGATCGAAGCAGAACCTCCGCGCGTACCAAAATGGTTCAATCCGGCTCGCCTCTGGGCCTACGCTCGGCGCGAGACTGTGGAGCTTTTGCGGGATCCCATCCGGCTGGCGTTCGCCGTGTTTGGTCCAATTTTTCTGATGTTGGCTTTCGGCTACGGGATTTCCTTCGATATCGAAAATCTTCAGATGGCGGCGTTCGACCAGGACAACACGCCGCAAAGCCGCGAGCTGCTAGATGGCTTTTCCGGCTCCCGGTATTTCTCGGTACAGCCGCCAATTACTTCCGCGACCGAAGCAGAACGGCGCCTCAGGAGCGGCAATACGCAGATCGTGGTTGAAGTGCCAAGCGGGTTCGGCCGCGATCTGATCAGCGGCGCCCGGCCAGAAGTCGACGCGACGGTGGACGGCGCCATGACCTTCCGCGGCGAAACCGCGAGAAACTATGTCAACAGCGTCGTCAGGAAGCAGGGAGACGAGCTTGAGCGCCGGATGCGGCCTGCAGGCAGTCCGAATGCCTGGAGCGACAACGATATTCAGACTCGCTTTCGCTACAACCAGGCCTTCCTCAGTGTCAATGCGATGGTGCCGAGCGTGTTCATGCTGATGCTCTGTCTTATCCCAGCCATCATGTCGGCGATTGCCGTCGTTCGCGAGAAGGAGACCGGCTCGATCGCAAATTTCCGCTCCACCCCGATCACCAAGTTCGAATTCCTCCTCGGCAAGCAGCTTCCCTACATCGGCGTCGCCATGGTGAATTTCGTCTTCCTATTCCTGATGGCGATTTTCCTATTCAGCGTGCCGCTCAAGGGACCGTTCCTCACCTTGCTGATCGCAACAATCGTGTACGTCGTGGCCACAACAGGTTTCGGCCAGCTGATCTCGTCCTTCACCCGCACGCAGGTTGCTGCCGTTTTCGCCACCGCAATTCTGTCCATCGTGCCGGCCGTGAATTTTTCCGGCCTGTTCGCCCCGGTTTCATCGCTGTCCGGTGGAGCAAAGGTTCTCGGCCTGACATTCCCGTCGGCCTGGTATCAACCTGTCACCGTCGGAGTGTTCGCAAAGGCGCTGGGAATGCCGGAGCTTTGGCGTAGCGTTGCTGCGATCGCGGCTATCGCCGCGGCCTACTTCATCCTATCGCTGGCGTTCCTTCGCAAGCAGGAGGCGTGACATGTCTGCGGTCAGCGCGCATCGGGTAGCTAAGCTCGCTGAGGCGAGAAGGATGACGCTGCGCGATCATATCCTCAATATCTTTCGATTGGTGATCAAAGAGCTGCGAAGCATCCGCTCCGATCCCACCATGCTAATTCTCGTCATTTACGCCTTCAGTATCTCCGTCAACACGGTCGCGACCGGAGCTGTCACTGAAGCGACCAATCTCTCGGTCGGGGTCGCCGATGAGGACGGTTCGGACCTCTCAAGACAGATCGCCGAGAGCCTGGTGAGGCCGACCTTCCAGCCCGCCGTTCAGATACCCGCGTCCGAGATCGATAAGAAAATGGACAAGGGCGAGCTGCTTTTGGTAGTGGAAATTCCCCCAAACTTCCAAGCCAATGTTCTCGCCCAGCGCAAGACGGAGATCCAGATCAACGTCGATGCAACGGCGGTGGCTCAGGCCGGCAACGGCGCCAATTATCTCAAGACCGCCATTGCGAACGAGGTTCAGAACTTCATTAGCCAGCGCGGCGGTCGACGGAGTGACCCCATCAACCTTATTGTCCGAGCCGACTTCAATCCGAACCTGAAGACGGCCTGGTTCTCCGCGATGACGCAGGTCATCAATCAGATCACGCTGCTGACCGTGATCCTGACCGGCGCGGCGCTGATCCGTGAACGCGAGCAGGGAACGGTCGAGCATCTCCTGGTAATGCCAGTAGTGCCGGCGGAGATCATGCTGGCTAAGATGTTTGCCAATGGTCTCGTAATTCTCGTGGCAGCAATGCTGTCTCTGCAATTCGTCGTCCATTGGTGGATCGGCGCGCCGATTGCGGGATCGTTGTTCGTGTTTCTCCTTGGCGCGGCTCTTTACGCCCTGGTGGTTGCTGCTCTTGGAATTCTTCTCGGCACGCTGTCGACGACCATGGGTCAGTTCGGACTGCTGGCAATACCAATTCTCACCGCCACGCAACTGCTTTCCGGCGGCAGCACTCCAATGGAAAGCATGCCGGTCTGGCTGCAATATGTGATGCGGACAATCAGTCCGACGCCGCATTTTGTTTCCTTCGCGCAGGCGGTCCTGTTCCGCGGCGCCGATCTCACTTTAGTCTGGCGGCCGCTTCTGGCGATGCTTATCATCGGATCGATCTATTTTGCCATCGCTATGAGCCGCTTTAGGCGTGTCATTTTCGGGAATTGACCAGCCGGCAGCGGGGCCGCTTGTTACCGCTCATTGAAAGTAACTCCCCAGCGGCCACGCCGGTATCCGAAAACTTTCACAGCACGCGACCTCCGAGCTTTTTAGACCGCTACTACTGGCGAAGGAAATTAATCAACATCAATGCGGGTCATGCCAGTACGCCACTGACGGGCAGCAAACCGCGAACATGAGGGTCGGCCTTATGGACAGCGACACATTCAGCAGCATAGTTTGGGGAGCGGCTCTTGTGGGGATCTTCATATCGATTTACTTTGCCCGCCGCCGTCGTTGGCGTCGGACCAATCGACCGCTGATAATGGAGCTGCTCAAGCGATACTTCCAAGGCGACATGCCTGCTGATCAGCTCGGTAAGCGTACACGAGAAATAACGGATCATCATTTTATGCAGGACGATGAATTGCACTCGCTCGCTATTGCGGCTTTTCAACGTGCGGTTGACGCTAACTTTACAAGTCAGTCAGATTACAGAGAAGGTGAAAGGAAATTATTGGGTTTGTTGGCTGCCTTAAAGTATGAGTTCGGGCTGACGGATCTCTATCAGATTGAAGGGTGGCGGGCAGGCCGCGAGTAGCCGTACACGCATCTGATGGTCGGGTCGAGCGATAAGTCATAGCAACGATCATCTTACGGCGATTCGTCGCCGGGAGCGCGCCGTCCACCACATCAACCCCGGAAGTCGCCGTTTGGGCTCTTATGTCGGCTTTCATCCCACTGCGGACATAGGGTCACAAATGCTTATGGGCCGGGCCTTTGAGGGGTCAAACTCAACCACGGCCCCGCGCAACCGTTGGCTCCAACAGGACGAGATTTTGGCGTGGCCTGCGGGTGTCAAGCCCGACGATCGCACGACCCTGTGCGGTGAATGCGAGACCTTCCGGCTTGCCATCCAAATCACCGAGCCGCCACGAATCGAGGAGCGCAGCCGTACCGCCACCCGCCGGCAGATCATCAAGCCGCGCAATCGTGGAGGACTTGTCACTGAGCAGATAGAGGTAACCATCCGGACCTATTTCGAGGTCACTAAAATCGGCACAGGTTTTGGCCAGTCTTTTGCCGGGAAGCCAGATTGCGAGGGCGACGAACTGGTGGTGTCCTTTTTTAATCGGCCACCGCTCGCCGTCCGCCAGTGCGCCTCCGCGGGCTAAGCCCCGTGACTGCGAATGTGGCGGGCCAAATTCAATGAAGGCCGCCGGCTTCTTCTCCTTGGCAACAAGCAAATGCCCGCGGGGCAGCAGTACCATTCCTTCGCCTCGCGACCCCTTGGGATGGGACCACGACCGCGCAATTTCCCCGCGCCCTTCCACCGCAAGATCGATCGACGCAACCACCTTTAGCGCCTGGGGGTCGATAAGTTCGACTCGCGGAGGTGTTTCCTGGAGCAGCAAAATGCGCCCGGCGCCGTCAGCGCAGATAGCCTCGATCTGGGAGTCATGTTTGGGCAGATTCGAACCTGGGAACTTCGCAATGTTGCTCGAATGCCAGTTGATTCGGCCCCTATCGTCGTGCGGCTGGGAAAACCGGCGATCTTCGCGACCGGTCGCCGACCGCGATCAGGGACAACCGACCGTTTCGGCTGCGACGGAGGCAAATACCAGAGACCTCGCGAAGTGGCACGTCCACCACGCGGCGCACTTGCAACCGCCTCTTGTTTGACTTACCGTTTCCAGTCATAGGAGAGGGTCTCCATGGACACCAAGGAGATCGTACACCATTGCCTGATGATTTTTTTGATCGCGTCGTCTGCGGCTACTTGATGTTCGCACAACGGTCTCGCTAGCGTCCGCTTACCCGCCAATACTCTCCGTGAAAGCGGACATACCCACATTCACACTGTGTGCCAATTCCGGCTGTGAGCAGGTGCAGCAAAAACCACTACTCGATCACCTTGTCGGCGAGCCCACGCAATCCGGGTGGAATGGTCAGCGCGAGCGCGTTGGCCGTCGCCAGATTGAGCACCAGCTCGAATTTGGACGGCTGCTCAATGGGTAAGTTGGCGGCTTTGGCGCCGGTTAGAATTTTCACCACGTATGTCGTGGCGCGTCGAAATAGATCAGGTCGGCTCGCCCCGTATGACATGAAGCCGCCGACCTCAGCGACCTCCGTAAATGGATAGATTGCCGGAAGCCGCTCCTTCGCAGCCAACTCGGTGATCTGTTTGCGCAGTATTAGAGTGAGAGGGTTGTTCAAGCCATAGAGCGCATCAGGACGCTCGCGATGAACTGCGGCAAAAGCGGCGTCCAGATCGCTCTTGCCGTTCATTGACAGCGCAATAAGCTTTACATTGAAGGCGGATGCTGCCCGCTCCAACCAATCCCACTGTATATGGTCAGTCGGAAAATTCGGCGTTCTGAGCACTGCCAGCCGGGTAATTCGGGGAAACGGGTCCTTGAGCAACTGCAGGCGCTTCCCCAGCAACCTTACCGAAATCGCACTGGTCAGGCCGGTGAAATTGGTCCCGGGGGAATCAAGGCTGCGGACAAGTCCCATTCCTATCGGATCCGAATTGCATGCCGCTCCCCTAGCCAGGAATGCCCCAGCATAATGGATTGGGGAGGATCAGTCATTCGCTGCGCTGCGGGATTTCGATCCGCCTTATGTCGGCTTGGGGTCACCTCCGGAAGTCGCCGTCTGGGCTCTTATGTCAGCTCTCGCCGATAGCGGACGCGCCACTGGATCGGCTGGGGTCCGGGTAGTGCCAATTCCAGACCTGAGCAGGTGCGGCAAAAAACTACTCTATCACCTCGTCGGCACGCAGCAGAAAGGATTCGGGGATGGTGAGGCCGATGGCCTTGGCGGTCTTGAGATTGACGATAAGCTCGATCCTTGTCGGCAGCTCGACCGGGAGATCGGCGGGCTTTGCGCCTTTGAGTATCTTGTCGACGTAATCGCCGGCGCGGCGGAACAGGTCCGAGTAGTTCGGGCCGTACGACAGAAGGCCTCCGCTTTCGATATAGCTTCGGCTGCCGTGCATCGTCGGGATGCGCCCAGCCAGTGCTAGCGTGTTGATCTGGATCTGGTTGTCTGCGATCAACGGGTCGCCAACGACGTAAAGTGCTTGCGCGCGCCCCTTGAGCGTCTCAATCGCCGGCGCGATGTCCTCAGTGCGCTTGATATCGAGAGGCATGATTTGAAGGGCGAGCTTCGCAGCCGCTTCCTGGACCTCGCGTACATTACCCATGGCGGTCGGATTGTTGACATTGGCGATGTAGCCCAATCGACTGAGACCGCGAACAAGCTCGCGAAGGATTTCAAGCCGTTTGCCAGCAAGATCTGGCTGCTCGTTCGACAGCCCGGTTATATTGCCGCCCGGTCGCGCGAGTGAAGCCACGAGGCCATCACCGACCGGGTCGGATGCGAGCGGAAACACGATGGGAATGACGGCCGTGGCTTGCTTTGCAGCGACGATGGCCGGCGATCCCAGCGGCACGATCACATCGACGTTCAGGCGAACCAGTTCGGCGGCAAGCTGCGCGTATCGCTCATTGCGCCCATCGGTCCAGCGATACTCAATCGCCATGGTGCGATTCTCGATCCAGCCGAGTTCGCGCAGTCGCTGCAAAAGCGCGGGGAGCCAATAGCTAAATGCGGCAAGGCTGCTACCGAGTATGCCGACTGTCGGCAACTTGCCCGCTTGCCCGCGTGCCGCGAGCGGCCATGCAACCACCGCGCCGCCAAGCGTGACGATGAATTCTCGTCGCCGAATATGCATTGCCATGCGACCCTCCCACGGGGGGCCATGCAGCAGATGGGACGATATCACACCTGGACGTGCTGCGCTGCGGGATTTTAAACCGGGCCTATGTCAGCTCGGGGTCAAAAACGGAAATCCAGCGTTTTGGCCTTATGTCCGCATCCCCCAGCTGCGGACATAAAAGGCGCGGTGCCCTGAAGCCTGCTGGCCATTACCCAGACAGCCGCTGGCACGGCTGCTGCGAGCCCTCATCCGGGTCTGGACCCCAGCCCCCATGGGCGCTGCACCCTGAGCAGGGAACCCCCTTTAGAAAATCTCACCCGATCAGCCTGCCCGTTCGCTCAAGGCGCTCCTGCATCTGCTTGAGCACCTGCTTCGACGCCTCAATGAATTCGTCGACCGACATGTGCCGATACTGCCGGGGGAGCTGCGTCTCAAGGCGCTCGCCTTGGGGAAGCCGAAGCTGGTGCGGACATCAGGTCAAAAATTGATAGATTAGCTTCCCGATCGAGTAGGCAACTCCACATCCTATAACGATCAATATCACCCACACCAAATAGTCCATCTGCATCTTAAACTCGGAGAAAGGCTGCGATTTCTTTAATTGTCCTTTAAAGATTGCTCTCAGGAAGAGAACAATCGGAGCCGCAGCCAGAACGATACCTACAAACTTATACACAGGAGATGTTCTTTTACTAAAAGGCGTCGAAGACCAATAATTGACCCGGGACGTGTTCTGCTATGCCCACGGCAGGTACGCTACCTTTGCCCAGGGGCCTATTGAACAGTGGTTTCTGTAGAGGTTCGATCGGAAATCATTCCTTCCTTCGGAGTTTCCACCATCCTCGGCAGCCGGATTGTGAAGGTCGAGCCGCAGCCGGGCTCGCTCTCGACTGTGATGTCGCCGCCCATCATCTGGCAGAAGCGTTTGCTGATCGCGAGCCCAAGCCCGGTGCCGCCGTATTTGCGCGTCATCGATGCATCGGCCTGCGAGAACTCCTGGAACAGCTTGCCCATCTGCTCCGGCGTCATGCCAATGCCGGTATCTGCGACCGCGATGGTAATCCAGTCGCGGCCGTTTTCCTGCCCCTGCCGTGCATTGACCGTGATGGTGCCGCGCTCCGTAAATTTATTGGCGTTGCTCATGAGGTTCAACAGCGCCTGGCGCAGGCGCATCTGGTCGGCTTCCATAGCCCCAATGCCGGCGTCGCAATGGGACGCAACCTTGTTGGAGTTTTTGGTTGCCAGCGGCTCGATGGTTTTGACCACGTCGGCGATCAGTGGAGCGAGCGCGAATCGTTCGAGCTGCAGCTCCATCCGCCCGGCCTCAATCTTGGACAGGTCGAGGATGTCATTGATCAGCGCGAGACGATGGCGGCCTGCGCCGAGCACGCGATCGAGTGGCTCGGTGTCCTGCTTTGCTTCCTCGGCGTCCTCGCGCAGCATCTCGCTCACGCCAATGATGGCGTTGAGCGGCGTGCGCAGCTCGTGGCTCATATTGGCGAGGAATTGCGACTTGTGCTGGCTTGCGATTTCTATCTGGCGGCTCTTCTCGCCGATCTCGCTGAACAGTCGGGCGTTCTGAATCGCCAATGCCGACTGAGCGGCGAAAGTCTCCAGCAGCTCGACGACATTCGCGGAGAACGCGCCTGGCGCCTTGCGGCGGACAACGAGGGCGCCTATGACCTCGCCGAACCGCATGAGCGGGAGCACTAGCCGGGCCCGGTAACCGGCGCGCAGGATGGCGTCATTGACCGGCGTGAGCGGGAGGCCGCGCAGATCAGCCTGCTGACTAGGCTGGTGCGTCTCGGTCAACAGGCCGACCGCTTCGGAAATCTCCGCATGCATGTTGCGCACGGCAGCGATCAATTCCTCGGTCATGCCGAAAGTGGCGCGCAGCTGAAATTCCTTTTGCCGCTCGTCGAGCACATAAATCGCACCCGCTTCGGTGCCGGAAATTTGCGTCGCCTTGGCGACGATCGTGTCAAGCACAACCGGCAGATCGAGCGTCGAGCCGACCGCCTGGGAGACCGCGCCGAGCGCACGCAGCTCCTCGACCGAGCGCGTCAGCTCCGTGGTGCGCGCCTGCACCTCGTCGAACAGCCGTGCGTTCTCGATTGCGATGGCCGCTTGGTCTGCGAAAGTCTCAAGGAGACCGATTTGCTTATCGGTGAAGGGCCTGACCTCCAGCCGATAGATGCCGATCATGCCGAGCAGATCGTCGTCTTTGAGGATTGGAACCGCGAGCGTGGTCCGGACCGGATTGGTAATGCGCGACCCGTACCTGTATTCCGCATCAGCCTGGACATCGGGGATTTGGATAGTCCGACGTTCGAGCGCAGCGCGGCCCGCAGTGGTTTCCTGCCCTGGCCAAATCGGATTCTTTTCGATGAACTCCTTAAGCTCGGGAGACGCGTTGTAGGCCACCACCATCCGCAGCAGCTCACCGTCGAAGCGCCAGACGAACGCTTTGTCGGCCCCACATAGTCGCACCGCGCTCTCGGCCACGCTCTCGAACACCGGCTGCAGCTCGAATGCCGATCGGCTGATGACCTTGAGCACGTCGGCGGTGGCGGTCTGCTGCTGCAAAGATTCTGTGAGTTCGCGCGTGCGCTCCTGCTCTGCCTCGAAAAGCCGCACGTTCTCGATGGCGATCACCGCCTGATCGGCAAAAGTCGTTACTAACTCAATCTGCTTGTCAGTAAACGGGTTCACCTCATCGTGGGTGAGGTTGAAGGTACCGATCGTTATACCCTCCCGCAGGAGCGGCACACTGAGGATGGTCCTGTATCCAAACGCCTGTACATAACCGCGCGCTCGATATTCCGGGTCGGACAGCACATCAGCGATTTGGATGGCCCTGCCTTCCAATCCGGCTCGCCCGGTCGCGCTGCCACGGTCCATGGGCGCCGGATGTTCCATCGCCCATTGCAGGGCCTCTGGCGTGAAGCCATGCTGAGCGCGCATCCGAAATGCGTCGCCGTCGCGCAGCATGATTGCGCTTTTGTCGGTTGCGCAAAGCCGCGCGGCTGACTCGACGAGCGTATCGAGCACGGTTTGCAGATCGAACGTGGAGCGGCTGATGACCTTGAGTACATCGGCAGTGGCGGTCTGCTGCTGCAGCGATTCGCTCAAGTCGCGAGTGTGCGCCCGCACCTCGTCGAGAAGCCGACTGTTTTCGATGGCGATCACCGCCTCGCGTGCGAAAGTTGTCAGTAGCGCAATCTGCTTCTCCGTGAATGGCCTCACCTCCATGCGACGGATCAAGAGAGTACCGATGGCCTCGTCTTCCTTCAGCAGGGGAATTCCGAGAGTGGTTCGATGGCCGAGACGAAGCGCCCGCTCGCTGCCATCGGGAAACTCGGCGGCGGCGCTCTGGAGGTCGTGCACGTGCACAGGTACCCGATCAACGAAGGCACGCCCAGCCACCCAGTCGCGCTCGATCGCCCCCCCGCTCAAAGTCGAGATTGGGCCGTGATGCGCTCTGACGCTAAGCCGCTCGCCGTCGCTAAGGAAAATAATCGCGTCGTACGCCTGGCAAAGACGGCAGGCATTCTCCGCGATGGCTTCCAACACCGGCCGAATATTTGTCGGGGAAGCAGCGATCGCGCCGAGGATCTCGCTCGTCGCGGTCTGCTGCTCTCGCGCCTCCGCTAGTTCGCGGGTAAGAGCGCCGACTTGTTCTTGTAGATCACTAAGGGTTGAACTGGCTGGACGCGCGGCCCTTGCCGCATTGCTGCGCCTCGGTCCCGTGGGCTTGCGTTGCTGCCGCTTCTTCGCAGGTTTCCGGCCTACTGTGCCGTGCCGTCTCACTTAGCCCTCCCGGTGGAGACGGCGTTAGTCTAGCACATAGCCAGGCTCGTTGTGCAGCACAGCAAAACTGGGCCGCTGATGTCCGAATCGGGGTCCTAAGCCGAAGCCGCCGTTTTCGGCCTTATGTCAGCTCTGGCCAGCTGCGGACATAACGCGGTAACGGCTCAATGGCCGGTCGGTGCCGGGAAGGATGCCGAACGGAAGGCCACGTTGGACGTCCTTCGGCCTCAAGCGACAGCCGATGCGCTTTTCGAGACCAAGCCGATACACAAGCAGCCCGCCGAATGGTTCCATGCGCGCTTGCTCCCACCTTCCACGATGGTGATCCGCGCGGACCTACGCAGCCCGCAGGCCGTTGTTCTTTCTATCCGCGCAGGCGGGTGAGGCTGCGGGGTTACGCATGGGCATCTCCCTTGCGCTCTACGCGGCTGCGCGGCCCAGGCCGTTGGAAACCCACCCGTGCCTTGACAGTCGGGCGTCACCGATGTGACCAGTTCCATAAACCAATGCCATGCTGCCCGTGGCTTGCTATTCGCATAGATTGCGCATCGCGGGGCAGTCTTGCTGCTGGCAGCTAAATTCCCGCCTGACTGCTCCAAACGCGGATGCCGCCAAGGCGTTCATCAGCTACTGAATGAGCACCCGCCGCCGCGGTGATCAGGGCCAAACGCTCTAGGCGGAGGCGGACGGGCACTGCGCTGGCCAGATTGCCCTGGTCACCAAATCTTCACGCGGAGGTCCGGCGCGACGTACATCGTGTCGGCAGGCGCAATCTTGAAGGCGTCATACCACTGACCGACATTGCGCACCGGACCGTTGACACGAAAACGCTCGGGCGCATGCTCGTCGCTCTTCAGCTGCCGGATCGTCTCCTCGTCGCGCGCTTTCGTGCGCCAGCCCTGCACGTAGGCCAGGAAGAACCGCTGATCGCCGGTGAGGCCGTCGATAACCAGCGCTTCCTTGCCGCCCAGCGCCGCGTGATAGGCATCCAGCGCCACCAGCAGTCCCGCGAGATCGGCGAGGTTCTCTCCCGCCGTGAGTTGGCCGTTGATGAAATAGCCGGGCACCGGCTCGAACCTGTCGAACTGGGCTGCAAGGCTGTCGGCGGCAGCCTTGAATTTCGCGGCATCCTCGGGAGTCCACCAATCCTGCAGTACACCGTCGCCGTCATATTGGCGGCCGGCATCGTCGAAGCCGTGAGTCATCTCGTGACCAATGGTCGTCGCGCCGATGCCGCCATAGTTGACCGCGAGATCGGCGGCGGGATCGAAGAACGGTGGTTGCAACTGGGCGGCCGGTAACACGAGCTCGTTGTTCGACTGGCTGTAGTAGGCGTTAACCGTCTGTGGGGTCATATCCCATTCGTCCTTGTCGACCGGCTGATGAAGACGCGCGAGCCGGAAGTTCCATTGGTAGATCAGCGTGCGCTCAACATTGCCGTAGAGGTCCTTTGCCACCATTGTGAGCGCCCCATATTCGCGCCACTTCACCGGATAACCGATCTTCGCCTTCATCTTCGCGAGCTTGTCGTGCGCCTTCGCCTTGGTGGCCGCGCTCATCCAGTCGAGCTGATCGATCCGCCGATGCATGGCGGCAATCATTCCCTTCACCAGGGCGCCCATCTTGGTCTTGTACTCCGGAGGAAAATACTTAGCGACATACATGCGCCCGACCGCCTCGCCGAGCGCGTCATTGACGAAAGCGACCGCGCGCTTCCAACGCGGTTGGTTCTCCGCCTGGCCCGAC
>Ga0306923_10002459_pt1 | contig 16979 bp, 28 predicted proteins | sample sta12Can44000108_FD_203841 | JGI IMG/M metagenome (GOLD analysis project Ga0306923, IMG submission 203841) | Lab enrichment of tropical soil microbial communities from Luquillo Experimental Forest, Puerto Rico - statanox.12C.anox.44.000.108 (v2)... | ecosystem: Environmental > Terrestrial >... | reverse complement strand
CGGCAAAGATTTTTGTAATCTACGAAGCAAAAACCCCGACGTTGGCGCGCCGAGGTTTTTTTCCAAAAAGGAAATTTAGTTCGCTATGAATTCCGTAACAGCCTTCAGCGCAGGGCAAGTCCGTCGAGGACACCTCCGGCGAACGTGATCTGGTTATGTCGGCACTTCGTGTTGTCGCTGCCCGCTCGCGACTTGAAACTAATTTACTCGATTCAATCGGCACCGCATTAGCCATAAGTCAATCGACTGCACTGGCGCAGTTGGCTTCAGGAAGAAGGATTGCTCGGCTCGTCGGCTCATGCGACTTGCCATTGAGCGGCACTGGTTTGCGCGCTTGTACCTTAACCGGCTCGCGGTCGCCGTGATAATTGCGGGCCGCGTCTTTCCAGCTGGGCGAATCCCACTGGTCGACGATTTCATCCCAGGTACTCATCGCTTGACCTCCTGGCCGAACGGCAGGCGCAAGTTGGCCGTTTTTGCCGAAGAAGAAATAAGCAGCGCGTACTACGAAGCTGGGAGAACTAAGAAGCGGGGCAGACGGTTCGTTCGATTGGAGCGCTTCAGATCAGTCCCTCCTGTGTGACAGTGGAAGAATCTGGGCGAGTTCGGTATAATTCAGTGTCGAGGAAACATTTGTGGTACGAACCGAAGAGAGTCACCATGGCATTCCGACCACCCTCTGAATCACGCCGCCAGCTAGCAGGCGTGCCTTTCGACACTGCTGTTAACTTCGCGGTGGAGGCCAAGAGGCGTTATGATCAATTCGATCGCAGGCCGAGAAATCGCGACCCTAGCAACTGCAAGGCGCTTCTTGCGTTTCCAGGGAACGGAGCAGAGATCCGCGCGGTTTTCTGGAGTGCGAAGATGTCGATCGATGCAGATGGCCCCGCCGCCGGACCTGGGCATAAGAAGGGAACGGATCTCGATCCCACCGGACAGAACGCCACCTCGTTTCGTTTCTCGAACGGCAAGAGTCTGTCTGCCGAGGCTGCGCCCTATATTGTTCTGCCCCAGAACGAGGCGGAGCATGGACCATTTGATCCAAAGGTCGCGATCGGCGATGTCGCCATCGTGATCTTTAAAGACATGATCACCGCTGCGATCTGTGGCGATCTCGGCCCTGTTAATAAAATCGGCGAAGCGTCAATCCGGGTTCATGAGGCGTTGCAGCCAGCCTGTCCTGATCCCTGCCGACGCGACCGGAACGGCTTTTGTTCGAAAATTCGAAACTCGAGCGTGGAAGAGGACGTGCTCTATTTCGTGTTTCCGGGCTCCGCCTTCGCTGAGCGTGAATTGACGTTGGATAACATCAATACGAAGGTCAAAGAACGCGCCTTTACGCTCTATAACCTACTGCGCGGGGCAACCGCACCCCTAACGGCATGAGCGCTTGGTACGTAAGTCAATAATTTGTGGCAGACAAGCTATAATCGACGGGGCTACCCAGCGCCTCGCCCGCAAAAAGCTTAGACCGCACGCTACCTTCCTCCATCGTCGGAAGGCTCGGGGGTGGTGTAGATAATTGCGCACGAGCGCTCACACCGCGTGCCTTCGCTGCGGCAAGGCCGCTTTGATGCGCGTGGCAATCATTTCGCGTTCTTTCTCGGCCAGCGCAGCGCGACAGAACGCCAAGGCCGAACTCGCCAATTTGTATCGGGAGCATACGATCGCGGGAGCCAAGGCCCGAGCGCGATCCTGCCCAGCCGCTGCAATGAACGATCCAGCAGAGTGGGAATTTGTATCCGACAGCGTTGCAATTTTCCCTGAGATGGCAATGTTGTGTTATAAATTATGCTGAGCGAGGAAGCGGGTATTGCGATTCACCAATGGGATGCTCAAAGTGCTCAAGCTCGGCTCCAGGCCAAGACGCGAGCAAGCCGCCCTGACTACCGCGCATAATCTTAACTTCGGCATGCGTGGAAAGTATCCGGCGCGCCTTGCCCTCGTCGGTGCGATGTTTCTCATTTTCGCTGGTCTGCCAGCGGTAGCGAAAGAACCCGGCAAAGAAGCCTACATGATCCGGATGCTCACTTGCGAAGGGCCTGACGCCAAGATGGAAATTTACCTCCCGCGATCAGCTGTGTTCGACCGCGACGGGGGCACGCGCACGATAAAGAGTCCCATCACTGGGTATTACGCACTCGACCTGAGCAGGGCGAATAAGGGCAAACCGCTCGAACCGGTGCGAATCCGCCTCAGCGCTGACAAAAAGATATTAATTGTACAACAGTATACCCGCCGCCTCCCGCCGACGCGCATTCCAGTCGCCGGAGGCACGGTCGATTTTGATAATCGTTTCGGCACAGCAGCCAAATGCGGGCCATTCCAGGCAACTGAATGACGGAGTTCGCTGGCTTTGCGGCAAGCGCGTCCAGCGCATCTTGAACCTGTGGCTTTACGAGAATTCAGACTCGTGCGTATCAATGCCGCATCGGCTGCGCAATAGTCTCCGAACTGCTCAATCGAGCGCGTGCAGGGTGCGTCCTTGCCAAGCGAAAGGTGCTTCCGCCGGTGGGCTGGGGCGATGCTGGCTCCTCGCCCTTGCGGTGGCAGGATCGTCACGACATCATTGGCCCGCTAGGCTTCGCCGCGCATCCAGAGGTAAATAAAAGTGGCGATTAATTTTGGGGGTATTGACGGAGGCAAGAAATAACGCAGTATCCAGTTTATTTATTACATCGTTCTGGTTGTTGTCTTTAACATCTTACTATAACGAGCTATCACGTCAGCAGTCACTTGAATATCTAACAGCATACCTGCTCCTAAACGAAGCGTATCAAACTCAAGCGAGCTGCCATAACGAAGACAGCTGCCGTCTACCAATTTCACTTCCTTGGACAAACAAGTTTGAAGAATTAGATCTAACAGTAGTCGAGAAGCTTCCTCCGCCTCCGGAGGCTCGGGTGATAAGATCGGCGCTAACGGCCAAAAACACACATCTGCCGTTCTCGAGATCTTTGTTGGTAGCAGAAAATAGTCATTATTATGTGGCCACGGGTATAACCACAGCATTGATTGCAATTTTCCCGAACAAATTCGAAATCACTTCTTAGACCTTGGTTTGTGGGGCTCGGATATAAACCAACGCTCCTGAAGGACGCGTTAAGTCAACTGATCCGGCCTTTGCCCAAGCAATTACTGAATACGTTGCACCCGACGCGAGTCCGATAACTAATATATTTGGTCTTTCTGCCCCAATGTTCTATCTGCCTGTCATCTTGCGAGCGCTGCTTTTAGTGAATACAGCATTGCTGGTTGGATATTTATCAACAACAGCGGATATGATTCGCGATCCACCCGAAGACGATTTAGGATGGGTGGTATTGTACAATGGCCGGGGTCAATTTGGCTGGTTATGCCGAATTGCCACACTTGTACGCCTACGTTAGCAATAGTCGCATCGGGACGCCACATATTTGATAAAGTCAATCTCCTGGCAATACGGCACTCAGCGCAGTCTACAATCATTTGTTGCTGATTGATTTGCCTACGGCTTCGATGAGCGGCTGTGCCTTCATTTTTACATTGGTGGTAGCGGCAAATTTTGTCGTGCAAATAAGGTTGAGGACGGCTATCAAAAAAGCGCGTTCCAACCGGCAGCGGGCTGACGAGCTGTTCAAGCAGGTCTAACCGGCGGGAAGACCCGAACGACAACCTCGACGATATCAGCGATCCGGACGATGATTGAGCTACGGCCTGCGCCGGGAACTGCCCAGCGCAGGCCGCTTGCTCTAAGGGAGGAGAGGAAGTTGTCCAGAGTTTTTCGCACATTTAGTTTAGGCTGAGCGGCGTCGCCCTCCACGATAACCGGACAACGCAGCTCAATCGTCGGGGCCCAGTTTCCTCAGGTCGTCGCCTTTCAGAGTCGATTGCAGAATGTGGTGCCATACGGTCTTGACATCCGCCGGCGCGAGCTTTCCGTTATCGGGCCGCAGATGGAAAACGAGATCGTACGGGGTGGTGATGTTCCGGCTCGTCGACGTCCACGCATAGATTGTGAAAGCGTTCAGGGCCAGATTGACCTTCCCCTGAGTTGTGCTGACCTTGATGTCCGACGATTTCTTCGTTCCCTCCTGGATGGCCGAGACAGCGTCGGTCACGCGTTTCGCATTGCCCTGAAGGGTGAAGCTCACGACGTCGTTAGGCAGGTTCTTTGTAAAGCCGGCGAGGTTGTATTCGATGGCCTGCTTCATGATCATGGCCCGAAACCCGACATGCTGATCGTTGCCGGTGACAGTCCCCGAAATGGCTTCTTTTTTTCCTTTCTCTTTTTTTCCTTTCTCTTTTTTTCCTTTCTCTTTTTTTCCTTTCTCTTTTTTTCCTTTCATTGTCGTCCTCCGTCCCTTCGAAATCGTCAAAGATAAGAAAGCGTCAGTTCGCGACCGTTAGCGGCGCGTCTTTGATGAAAGCTTGATCAGGTACGGCCCCTCATTGCGAGCTCGAGGCTCTGGGTGCGGTGTTTTGCGCGGGGCTTTCATTCTTAGAAAGCCCCGGCCGTCGAGTCAATTTGCCAGCTCAATCCTGTCCGGCCACGCGGCAACTACCAGCTTTTGTCATGCCAAGTTGTCAACGGGTCCGTGCCCAGCTCTGTGGATCATTCGTGTGCGACCGCGTATATGTTCCAGCGATAGGCTTGATAGATGGCGATTGTGTTTGTCATAAACTTTGACGTCGAGCGTCACGACCTGATCATCCCCTTCCAGCTCCTGTCTCACAGAACACATCGCCTCAGCGACCGCTGTGACGCACGTCACAGAGCGGTCGTCGCGTGACACCCGATTCCAGGTTCTCCTCGACGTCGCTTCTCGTCTAGTCCGACCCCGGCGCTCTTCATGTCGCCCGCAATTAAGTACAACGATTGCGGAAGCGTTGGATCCAAGTCTAAGGTAGACGACAAAAAGCGGCGGCCGACACAGGAGGAGCGCCATGATCAACAGGACATTTTTCTTTGACCAAGTTAGTACCCGTCTTTTCGACGCGAAGTTGAGTTCAAAACCAAAAGAAACACTGGGAAAGATACTCGATTATTGGGAGAAGAACTCTCCCAAGGGTGATGATCGGTGGCTTGCCTACGCGCTCGGAACAGCCCATCACGAAACGGATCGGAAATTTGGACCAATTCGCGAATATGGACTCGGCAGAGGAAAGCCCTATGCGCCTTACTATGGACGTGGCTTGGTTCAGCTAACCTGGAATTACAATTATGCCAAAATGGGTGAGAAGCTTGGAATTAAACTGCTTGAAAGCCCCGACTTGGCGTTGGAGGTTAAGAACGCAATACCCATCATATTTATTGGAATGACCGAAGGAATCTTCACAGGCAAAAAATTTGGAAATTATTTCAGTAAGACGAATGAGCAATGGGTCCAGGCTAGAAGGATTATTAATGGCCTCGACAAGGCTCAATTGATAGCTGACTACGCCAAACGTTATTACGGAGCCCTCAGCTACACCACGGGATAAATCGAGATGCTCAGGAACAAAGCGGACGCGCTTTACGTCGTCTCCGATGCACTTATGGCCGCCAACCGCGCCCGTATCATCAACGCTCACGCTGAGCGGACGCTTGCCCACGATGATGAGCTATAACGATTATGTCGAAGCGGGTGGACTGATGTCTTATGGACCTGACTCGTCTACCGATGTGTGCTTTTGAGAGTGAGGCGGCCATCGGTGACTTGCGTTTGTTGTGGTGTGGCACCTTTTGTAGCGGCTGTGGCGGCTTTTTTCCACAACACCGGCTATTTGTACAGTTTGTTTGATCTTGTGCTTGGAAGAGGTGATGCGCATCTCGAGACGAATGCTGGTGCAATGTCTTCGGCGCGCCAGACCCCGATCCGTGCTCCTTCGAGCCCAGAGGCTTGACCCGATCTGTCTCCAACATCGGCTCCGCATACCCAGCGTCAGCCAGGATGCCCAATCTATGCAACTGGAGGATAGCCTTGCCGCAAGAGCATAACCCGCTCGCCAACCAGGTCCGGCTGTTGAATGCGAGACTCCCGTAACGTTGCCGGCCGGATGCGCCAAGCTCTCAACTAAGCCGGATCGCCGCTGAATTCGAACGGCGCAAGGTTGACGCCATCGTCACCTATGGCAGCGCTGCTACTATCCTAAACCAGACAATAACGACAATTCCTATCGTCGATCTGTTGTGTGAGAAAGATGGTCGGAGTGGCAGGATTTGAACCTGCGACCCGCTCGTCCCGAACGAGGTGTCTCCTCAGTAGATGCGCGATCGCCAGGGTTCATCGAAAGATCGTTCAGCGTACCGCCCGTTGGAGAAAAATTGGAGAATCGCGCGTGCGTGGTAGTTGCCGTGCCTCCCCCTGTTCGACAGGCTACGCTTCAATGGTGCCGATCAGTAATTTTTCTGGTGGGTCGGGGCGAACTGCCTTGATGCCTGTTCACCGCCAATACGAATGTCGCATTCTCTCATGCGGCTTGTGCCGATCCAAATTGTCGAGCGCAAAGGGACCGCGCGTTTGTGTCTGACTCGGTGATTACTGTATATGCCAAAATACTGACAAAGGAGCGGGGCATGACTGCATACGGTTTTGGCATGTACGGAATGTTCGGCCAAGCAGCCGATCCTTTCAACTTCAACAATTTCTGCCAGCGCGTCGCGGAGGCCGGATGACGCCCAGAAGCGCGTTATACTCTTCCTGCGTAGGCACCGGGCTTGCTCCACGACTCGTTTCACCTTGGCCAAAAACATATTCTGCGTGTTCAGGTTGCCATCGCCTGGATGTAGGTCCATGTTGTGATCGAGGATCAGGTTGGTGATGGTGTTGCCCGGTGCTTTTTGCCAACGGTAAGAGCCGAGACCAAAGTTCAACGGGTTGTCGCTGGACACGAGATGCGCAAACAACACGTTTGGCGGAATGCCGTTGTAGTCGGTGCCCTCAATCGCCTTGGCACCGCCCTGTGATGCCTGAAAGCCCCACATGCCATGAATGATGATGTTCGAGTTCCGCCTGTATACGTAGGCGGCCACGATCGGAAGATTATTAGAGCCGAGAGACGTGCCTGTCAGGAGCTTCGGTGCGGACTCCGGTAAGGCAATGCTCTAATTTCACTGTTACCTAAAGAACGGCGCGCATCTCATTGCCACAGTTTTCTAAAAGGCGCGGAACACAATCCGTGACATAAGGCATGGTCAAGCAGCTGCACCTCGCAAAAGGTCTAGCAGGGCCTAGGCTGGCGATAGAGAGAGCGAACGGTCGAGGCCCCACCTCTTACTGGCGAGGCTATGCAATCAGTTAACAATCTGAAGCTGTTTCACGGTGAAACGTCAGGAAGTATTGGGTTAAATCTTGGTTGGTTAACACGCTTGAGCTTCAGTTTGATATTGTTAGACTGAAACTGTGCACACTGACAGGCAACTGTTCGTTTTTCGATAGTTGGCACGTCTGCAAGTTGCAGCGTGGTTATTGGCTTTCTAGGCTGTTTTCTCGGTCGACTGTGTAATTACCCCATTTACGAACAGTTTTGGCGCAGCGATGGCGCACTAGCGGCGAGCACCGCACAAGCGTCAGGTGCAGGCGGTCAACCCCCACCCCGGGGGGCCAAAATTCCCGATGCGTTCGATTTCGATACCCCCCTCGCAAATTCGTGAGCCACTTTTCGGCTTCGCAAAGCATGCTTTTCCGGGACCCGTTGGTGCGGATATTATTAGCCGGTCAGGCTTGGGAGGGTACCATGGCGACTGGCAGTAGAGACCCGCCTTCGGATGCAGCGCTTGCGCGTGACATGATGTCTCTGAACAAGCTGCTCGCCCGCCCACTGACCAGGACACTGCTCGATGAATGGAAGGGGTCGATCAAGAACCTGCACTTATTCGAGGGCATCGTCTTTGGTTCCATTCGCTGGTTGAAGACGATGGACCGGTTGCTGACCCCCACACACGCGGACGCGTTTGAGATCAGGTTGTCGCACATGCAAACCGTTCCCGACCACGAACCTGATGGGGTACATTTGATAACGATACCGGCTCCAGACCTCCCGCCCTCGAAGTGGGACGGCCCCGACAATGACGAGTATCACCGAGTTAGCTTCATAACGAGCAGGCTGGTCGCCCAGCGCCCCTATTCCCTCGAGGTCTCGTTCACCGCGCAGGCAAGGTGGGAGTTCAGTGCAGAGGATTTCCACTGGATCGAGCCGCCTGGCCGTCAGTTTTCCGTCGACAAGATTTCTTTCCTTGATCCGTTCGAGGTAAGACATCGGATCGTGACGCCATAGGCCGAGGGCACCAGCGCACGCAATTCCTAGAACGGGTCCCCGGAGGTGATGGGCGCCACCCGTATCATCTCCACCATCATCTCCGTTAGGTGCTCGCACTCCGCATCCAAGCGCTGGTTCTGCGCCCTTGCTTGTTCGAGTTTACCGGTGAGCTCATCGATGCGGGCGGTACGTTCGTGCACGAGCAGTTCGAGCCGGCCCACCGCCCCTTGCCGGTTTTCCAATTCGCGGCGCAGGAGGCAGATGGTCGTTTTTAGGTTATCGTTTTCTCGTTGCAGAATGCTGACGGGCTTGGCCTTCCACGGCATGGCGTCCAATCTAGCGGAATTTTTATGATTTCCTGAAGTGGTCCCCCTCACGAAATTTTTGTGAAATTCTGCAAGTGCTCTCACACGCGCTCGCGGCATCGCAATTGCTCGCACCACCGTCGCGCGAATTGGCGCGTACGTCGCGCCGCGTTCGCGTTGCTCGCAGTCTACTGTCTACAACAAGCTCGCGAAGTCAAAACATGGCGGCGAGGGCCAGAAGTAATTTCCCGCATTTCCGCACTACATGGTGCATTCACGGCGGGGGAGCGTTCCCACTCTTGGTGCATGGACCACCTGTTTCGGTCCCAATCGCTATGTCGGCGTTATTAGCATTGGTGTAGGCAAAGTTTCGCGAATCAGGCTAGGGCAATCCACCAGCAAGCCTACGTTATTTTGAGTAACTGTATTATTTATAATTAAACAATTTGCTCCTGCTGCATGGCTGGCGTCGTTGCACCAAATAGCCTCACCTCGGTTCTGGAACGCGGTGTTATTGTTGATCAAAGCGTTGGTGACATGAATGCCTGCCTGGTCGTTGCTGTAGACCGAATTTCCGGTGATAGTGCAGAAATTGCAGACTATTCCCTGCTGGTTGTGTGCTACAATATTCCCCTCAATTATTGAGCCGTTGCCCGCGTTTATTCCGTCGGATGTGTTGTCGGAGACAACGTTCCTGGCGATCAAAGCATACGCTCCAACACGTAAGCCTTCGGTGCGATTATAGTGGATGCTGCTGTCGGTAATTGATGCATGGTCGCCAAGTACCACACCAGCGAATGTCGCCTCATACACTTGGATTTGCATAAGGTGCACAAAAGAGGAGAACTGTAGATTCACGGGCGTGCTGCCATTCCTAATTGTCCCATTGCGAATGACGATATTGCTGCGACCCGACACACCGTTAATGCCGTCTGCGTGGTCTGTCGTAATGGTGAATCCGTTCAGGTCAATTGTCACGTCATCGGCGGCAATCTCGATGGCCCCGTGTTCACGTTGGGGATAGAGATTGCTTGTCAGTCGATAGCTTCCCGGATCGCTGATCGTGACGGGAAATCCGGGAGCGTCACGCGACGTGATGTACCCCTCCAAAGCATCCCGCTGATTAATCAGGACCACACCATCGGGGTCATGATGAGGTGTGCTGTGTTGGGCCATCGCTGTTGAGTCACAAATCATCACAGCAGATGCAACCGCTGCGCCAGCAATGTTCCGCATGATGTTCGCCCCCAGGGAATTCAGTGCGTTCTGAAATCGTACTACATCACCGGTTTGATCGGACCGTTTTTAAAATCAGCGGAAACGCACTTCGCGAAATATGGTTAATTCGCGTGATTGCTTCTGCGGTTTTTGGTATGATCCGATTGCTGGACTTGCTGGACCGATCGACGCTAGCCACCGCTTATCATCGATCCGGCTTTCATCTGCCGCACACCGTCGGGAGGGCCTGCGCTCTCGTAATTGAGCGCGCGTGGATTCGAACTATGAGGTGCTGCGATGACGATCTACGATCCCGAGGACCAAGCCGATAGGCGGCGCGTCCTGCGCAATGACGAGCGTGTCCGCAATCAATCTCGCGACGGCGACACCGGTACTTACCTCAGTCATACCCATTCTGAAGTTGGTGGACGTTTTGCTCTCACCGAGCATCAAACAGTCACCGGCGTAGTCTCGCCGGCGCCACCACCACTGCCGTCGAATTCGCCTTGGGCCGGTGCCGATCCCGTTCCTGATGAACCGCCGCTCGGCTATCGCATCGACGATCTAAATCAACATTCCGATCCTGAGTCTTCGACTGGTGTCACATCTTCGCCAGTCGCAACTGACGACCCGGCGCACGCTCCGTCAGGTGGCAGTGGTCCAGCAACCTCCTCTGGTGGCTTGATGTCAGAGCTGGCCGGGTCGTCTTCTTTTTCTGAAACTGCAACCAAACAAGGAGACTAAAAATGGCTAGAAGCAACGCGGGCGGCGGACACGGTAGCCGCGTCGTCGTGGACAAGCCGATAAAGATCGGCGCCGGCGCAAAGGGTATCAATCCGGGCTGGGTCGGACAAAAGGGACAGGCGCAGGGTTCGCATACGACCAGATCGGGCGATTCAAACTATCGCGGCGAGCCGCGTTCTGCTGGTTCTGGATACAATCCGGTGCCCTACGGCAATCAGGTCGCGCTTAACGTGAAAGGCGGCGGCCCCGGAACAGGTCGCACATTGTACGGCCAAAGCGGAGTGCAAGGTTGCCATGGCACTCCGGCTCAAGGCCTGCCGAAAATCACTTCAACAAAAAATCAGTGGCCCGATAGGAGGTAGCTATGCCTGAGGTCAAATATAACCAAAACCACCACAGCGGCGCTACTGAGGCACAGCGGCTCGCCCATCGCCTGCGCGATTCTGGCGACGCGCAACATGCAGACACGACTGTTCACCAGGGTTCGAGCCCGCTGCGCCACATATCCCATGTGCATCACTCCTATAACAAACGCTACGGCGAAGGTGACGCTGGCGCACCCGGCATCGACGGGCAGATGCGCGGTGTCGTCGATCAGGGGGACGGGCGATGACGCCCAATTTACGAACAGTTGAATCAACCCTTTTCTAGCCAATGACGCTGGGCTGCAAACGCCCCGATCAATCCCCATATTAGTGATGTCTCCGAAATCGCAGGCCTGATCGGCACCACGTTCACGGTGCGCCCTGGCTGCGCGGGGGGAAGAGAAAGGGGGAAATCAGATGGCAATGACTGAGTGGGATGATGTGGAGTTCGCTCGCCACTGCGCCTCGCTACGCCGATTGAGGAGTTGAGCGCGGCTGGTTGACTGACGCTGAATGGGACGATTTAGAAAGCGAGGTGCAGATTGCGGCGCTCGACCGACTGATTGAGGAGCGCAAGGAGAAGCACGACCTGTAGGGATTTCTTGAGAAGTCGATACCCGGGGGGCCAAAACTCGGCACGCGTGCCGATCTCAATCTCCCCTCGCAAAAATGCATCTAATTTTTAGCTCGTCCACTTACGGGTTACGTTTCAGCGTGGGTCCTCTTTTCCTAATAGTTTTTTGCAGGGGCCCCAAGTACCGTCCTTCCATCCTACTTCTTATAGTCGGGGATCGCCTCCTCCATTACCTGTTTGTAGGTATCAGGAAGATGCAGCGGCGAGCATGTGAATGTCGTATGCTTCCAAACTAGACTACTCTTAACCTAGAGCAGATACCTTAGCTGAAGTCGCAGACCATCTTTACGCCTTTAGGGCACCCAGTCATGGGGATCAACTCAAGGAGCATCAGATGCTTATCCGCGCGCAGCAGACTGCCCTGCCTATCATACTTCGAGGAGTGAACTTATCATGGCTATAATGATATTCAGCATCGACGTGCCGCCCGAAGGCGGGACATCTGGCCAAACTTCGGCTGACGCCCAGGTGGGTGAGGAGGCGCGTCAGAAGTTCTTAGACTCTATCTCGCCATACTTCGAATCGTTACCAAAGAGACCTCCGAGAAGGACAGGTAACGTCACCCGCGTTGAGCTACTCGGCGATAATTCGCAGTTCAACCACTACCTGCTGCTTATCACGTTCGACCTACCTTTTTCCTTGATACAGGAACTTTCGGCAAAATTGCCCCCGGGATCTCAGGTGTCGGTCGTGGGAGAATTCGATCTCATGCAAGCATGGGAATAAAGTTAGCAAAGCGCCCTTGTGCTTTAGGGACTTCGCCGCTGATCCTAAGATCGTCGCCCTGGCACCTGTGTGACACAGGTAACAGGGACGCTCACTGATTTGTCGTAAGATTGAATTCAACCGAAATGAGGATTGGGCTCAACCATGCCAAATCAAGCAAGAATCATGAAGGGAGGTATCGTACTCAGCACCGCATTGGTTGCATTACTATTCCGATCCTCCCCGGTCATAGCCGATGATTTTTTTATATCCGCCATGCATAGTCAGAAATGCATGCAGGTTGACGGCGGCTCACAGGATAATGACGTCACTATTAGTCAGTGGGATTGTGTCAATCAGCCTAATGTTCTGTGGCGTTTTCGGGGTGGCCCCCCCGGAGGATTTTTCAATCTGGAAGCAAGCCACAGTGGTAAATGCGCCAGCGTCCTTTTCAAGAGGAATGGCGTTGTAATCGTTCAGAATGATGGCACCCCTATTCTGCAATGGGATTGTCAATACTCTACACCAAATTCAAACCGGACCCAGTACTTATGGCGACAGCAATCTGTTGGAGGGGGATATTACTTTATAATCAATAAGGCTTCGAAGAAATGCATGCAGGTTAACGGCGGCTCACAGGATAATGGCGCTACTATTAGCCAATGGGATTGTGTCGATCAGCCTAATGTTAAGTGGAAAATTCCGCAATTCTTCGCACATCCACTATAGCGAGCATGCTCCCCCGATGCGCCGAGGTATAACATGGAGGCTCGCAGAATTCTTTTGATGCGGCACGCCAAGAAGCCTGACAATTCCGGTGAAGCTCCCCCGGCCCCCCGCCGCCCCGGCGCGTTTAACGGTGGCGCGCCGTCCGCCGCTACGGGGCGCGCGGCGCAAGGTTCTCACGTCCGGCAGCGGAAACTACTAATGTCAAGTCGAGGGCAGGCAGGGCGAGGAGGCTAGGGGCGGGGGATCTTGCTTAAGGATTTGCTCATGGCTGCACTTGCTCTTGCCAATGCACCCTTGGTTCGCTTGCGTGCCTTGGCCCGTGAAGCTGTTTGCAGTTTTCCTCGCTTTTGTACTTTTGATCCCTTCTTCCGTTTAGCCATGATTGCCCCCGTACTGGTTGCTGCCTCCGCCAGCGCATTGATGCAGCCCGGTCGAGTCTCGGCAACATATCAAACGAGTTATCAACAGATTGCAGCTTGAGCGCACCCCTCGCCGTTTAACGCCGCCAGATTTTTGGAATATCCGGTGTTGCGGCTCGGCCGCGAGGCATACGAAGCGATCCACAAAGCAGAATCGTTCGAGGCATGGCAACGCATCGGCGCGCCGCCTTGAGCGCAAGCACCCGGTGTGGCTAACGCGGCCTTGTTAGCCATGCGCTGATACTCGACCCCCAATGGTTTGTGCGGGCTGTCGACCCATCGCTGGACATGCGGCCTACTAAAGCCGGTGGACTGCCACCAGGTATCATCCAAATAATTGGCGACGGGGATGCCGCTAACCTTCTTGGCAAGTCTCATGAGTGCCAGCACTTTGTCGGGTGAGCGCAAACGCGGGCGGCGTTAGCGGGGTATCATCCCCATCTGAGAACGTTGGGAGCGCGCTGGGATTGAGCGTGAATTGATATCGATCTGCGACCTTAGGCACTTCTGTGCGGAGGTACTTTGCGAGACTTTGGCTAGTGATCTTGTTTGGTTCACGCTTGGAAAATGCTGCTGATTTGGTTCCCCATAAGCCTTCAACGAGGACGCCAGAGAAAATACAGCGGTCGTCTTCGGGTGTGTCGCCAGGCAACATGTAGGACGCACTACCGTCCTGAGCTGAAATGAACTTGTCGATCTCTGGGTTTGGGTCAGCGTGACGGGCCGGGCGGCCCGTCTAGACCATTGCTCCATCGCTGACTGCAGTCATCGGCTCGCCGTCGATGACGATGAAGGCATCTGCGATGGCGGTGTTATGCCCTATCCTGCCATTGGCGAAAGCGGCCGGGTTGTGCTGCTTCAGGCTCTCGATCAAGGCGATCACGCGCGCCCGAGATTCTTCAAAAACCATGTCCTCGTTGGCTTTAAGTGGCTTAGTCGGATTGAGGCATCCGATGCTTGACAGATACAGGGTTGGAGGATGACCCGGATGTACCAGGACGGCGGAGCGGGCGTCTGTTCCGAGCAGCAGGAAGCCTGGCATCGGATTCGTTGCGTCGTCAGTGAAGCCCGAGGAGCAGTAGAGCGGGCCAAATTGTGTCGACAAGGCATAGCGACCCTCCCGGATCCGTACACGCTCCCTTTTCCCATGCGCGGTATTATCACCCGGACCGGTGCACTCGCAGATGTGGCCAGATAAAGTAGTATCCTCCTTGCCGTTTATTAAAACTTGGTAGGTCCCATAGGTTCGCACCCTCTGTCCTGGGCGGTGCTGAAGGCCAAGTCGCTTCACGTACAATTCCCAGCCATTGCCTTCGAGTAACGACGACGGAGCAACTGGAGCGCGCGCTGGCTTTGGCGCCGGTTTCTTTTTCCTTCTTGCCGGCAGCGCCTTCTGTATCCGCTTCTTGTTCAGCATCGGGGCGCCGCGCTCCGCCTTTTTGGATTTTTTCGCCATTCAACCTCCCAATCGGATTTACAAAAATGCCAACACGGGTCACATTGCACACTATAGCACGGTTCAAATTTCCCTGCTGTCGCTCCTGTGCATTATTGGCACGCCTGCAGATTGTGCGAGTTGTTCTTGAGCGATATGTTTCGTTTGTGTTTTCTCACTTGTCGCGACACTTGGGGTCTGCCGGTCAACAAATGGAGTAATTCTAATGGCGAGGAGACGTGTAGCGTAAAACAAGGCAGAAGACTTTGAAACCAGGCTTCACGGCGGGACGATTTGAAGCGCTCGCCAAGCAATAGAAGCTGAATAGTTGCGCGGACAAGCTGCTGGCCTTCGCGGTCGTGCACCACGAAGTAGGTGTCACCCTCCTCGACTGACCAGGGCGGCGGGAAGCGACGGGCGGTTCTATTTGATTGAGATCAAAGTTACCGACTAGAGCGATATTTTATTGTTGAACCCATCAGCGGGCTCGCTAGTGCCGTGCATTGTTCAAATGTTGTGAAGCCGCAATTTGTGGCACCGCTAAGTCCGTCGCTATTAATCGCGCACCTCGGCTGACGCAAGCCTTCCCGAGCGGCGGCTGGAACCTAGTTTGGTCAAGGCCGGGGACAGGTCCACGTCACGGTCGAGCACATTCAGGGCGTGCGCACGCCGACGAGGTGATCAAATAAACGACGTTCTTTGCCGCAGTGCAGAATGTCCGCTTTTGGCACAAAGCGGACATCGCACTCATGCCGACGAATGTCCGCTTTCGGGGGTAAAGCGGACATCGTGTAGAGATGCGGACATTAGTGCTTTCGGCTTTTTGGAAAAATTCGCGGATGGGCGGGTCGCGATTGCTGCCATCGCCAGATCGGAGCCGCCGTGGTTTGATTTAGAGGACGCATGTCCGCTTTGCGAGCGCTGTAATCTATGAAGCTTGCATTTGAATCCTACCCCGGTCCGGATTCCAGTCCTGTCCTTCTTCTGTTGCATGGCTTTTTGTCGAGTCGCGCGCAGTGGATACCCAATATCAAGAGTCTATGCGAGTTTTGCCGCCCCGTGACGGCCGAACTGTGGGGCCACGGCAGCTCACCAGTACCGGGTGAGGCAAAATATTACAAAGCCGCGGGATATAGCGAAGCGTTCGAGACACTGCGAAAAGAAATTGGTGCGGGCTCGTGGTTCGTATGCGGTCAATCATTTAGTGCGGGCTTGATAGCCAATTACTCCCTGCAACATCCAGAGGTAGTTCGTGGTCAAATTCTAACAAATTCACTCTCGGCATTTTCACCACCAACACGTTATGGTTCCGACGAAGACCGCGAAGCTCAAGCGAAGGCAATCGAAGCAGAAGGGTTGCGCGCAATAGAAAAATTCAGATTTCATCCGCGATATGCCAAGCGTTTCCCTGCAGAAATCAAGCAGGCGATGCTAGCGGATGCAGCACGGCTCTCCCCCAAAGGGATTGCGAATGCAATTCGGTACACAAGGCCTGAGTTGTCAGTTCTGGGTCAATTTGAAAGGACCCTAGTTCCCACATTAATAGTCAATGGGCTGCGCGAAAATGCGTTCCAACCATTGCTTGAAAGAATTAAACCCCTGTTGCGCTCGCTTAGAGTGGTGGACCTAGATGGAGGTCATTCAATCAATATCGAAGCCGCTTCAAGTTTCAACGAGGTCGTTAAGTGTTTCATGACAGCCGGCTCTGAGTTAGTATATCGCCTCGGGCCGCGAAATGATGCAGGCCAACTGTGCCACTACCGCTGTCGGGTCGCGCCGACGAGGTGATCGAATAGCGACTCATTTTGCTGCAGCGCACGAGTCCCGCTTTTGGCACAAAGCGGACATCCCAATAGTGTTTCGCGATGTCTGCTTTTGGGTAAAGCGGACATCGTCGCGCTTTCAACATTCTTTAATTCCGAGGCCGTAAACCGGTTTCGTCACCACCTTATTCTCGAGTTCCTGGGTTGTCGGGGAGCTGCCGTGATGTTCGCTTTGCGAGTTGCAGGTATCGCCAGCGTAATGGCTGTCGTCGCGTCCATGTCTGTCATGCCCAGACCACGGGAACCATTCCGCCCCCAGCGCCAAACTCCCAGCCTCCGTTGCCGCCGCCGACCGCAAACCAGTACTCATCCAACGAAATAATCTACGCCGGACACCATTTTTTCGGCAGCGAGTCACACTGCCTCGCCATGGTCGTTAGCT
>Ga0306923_10002458_pt1 | contig 16980 bp, 9 predicted proteins | sample sta12Can44000108_FD_203841 | JGI IMG/M metagenome (GOLD analysis project Ga0306923, IMG submission 203841) | Lab enrichment of tropical soil microbial communities from Luquillo Experimental Forest, Puerto Rico - statanox.12C.anox.44.000.108 (v2)... | ecosystem: Environmental > Terrestrial > Soil... | reverse complement strand
GTTCACGCGAGCGCCGGCGGAGTTGCACCCACCGCGGTGATGCCAAAAATTTGCACCGTCGACCGCTTCCCTACGTTCCTTCCGTTTTTCGAAACACACAATCACCTCCAAAACCCTAGGCGACCGCGGTTTCGCCTCGACGTACGGTCTGCCGGACCTCGAAACCCTCGAATTGCGGGTGGTCGATGTAGAGCGGCTTGTTCTGGCCGGCATCCTTGTGAGCGGCGCGAAATGCCTCCGACTTGGTCCACGCTTCGAAGGCACTCTGGTTCTGCCAGACCGTATGCGACGCATAGAGCGTGAAGTCCTCGTGTTCGGGTCCCTTCAGCAGGTGGAATTCGACGAAGCCCGGCACCTTGTTCAGTTGCGAGTCGCGGCTGAGCCACACCTTCTCGAACGCCTGTTCTGATCCCTTCTTCACCCGGAAGCGGTTCATGGCAATGAACATCTTTGCTTCTCCTCGTTGACGGTTGAAGTATCGCCGTCATCCATGCCGCTTCTGCGACGCAAGCCTGCGCGTCCTGATCCGGCGACCAATACGGCGCGTACCCGAGCTTCGCATATGGCGGAGGCGATGCAAGGCGATAGCCTATCGTCGTTCGTTGAGGCGAGCATCCGCTGATACCCCCGATAGAAGGATTCAAAATTTTCCTGTCTTTTAGCTTGACAGGCTGCGATGGCACACTGAAACAGCCTTTAACCCTTGCAACCGGATAAAGGACCGCATGAGAGGAAAGCGTGCAGCGCCCGTGGCTTCCGCGAAACATCGCCGCAGCTCGAGCGTTCCCTACTCCTTGGCCGGGCTCATATGAAGATGCCAGGACAATTCATCGCGGCCAGCCCAGCAGCAGCGTTCGCGGCTTGGGCGCTGCTTTTTGCACAAACCGTGTCGGCTCAACCCGTCTCTGAGTCGCTCGGCGAGCTATTAGTCGGGAAGGCAGCATTTGGTGATTGGCGCGCTGATGCTCCCTTGGTTCGGCGCAAGATCACGGAGCTACCGCCACCATACGCCACTCGATCGGCGCCAAATCCTCCCCGGGTGGTCGCGAGACCGGTCTCCGCCGTGCCGAGGGTGCCGCCGGGTTTCCAGGTCGAACTGTTCGCCTCCAATCTCCGCGATCCGCGCGCGGTTCGGGTCGCGCCGAACGGCGACATCTTCGTCGCCGAATCAGAACCGGGGCGGATTCGGGTCGTGCGCGCCGCCGACGGAGCGGCCAAGCCTAGCAGCAACGACGTGTTCGCCTCAGGCCTCGACCAGCCGTTCGGCATCGCCTTCTATCCGTCCGGATCGGATCCGCAGTGGATATATGTCGCCAATACGGGATCTGTGGTCCGCTATCCCTATCGCAGCGGCGACCTCAAGGCGCGCGGGAAAGCCGAGGTGGTCGTGCGCGATCTTCCCCACGCGGGTGGCCGCTTGGTGCAGCGGGGCCACATTACGCGCGACATCGTCTTCTCCAAGGACGGCCGCCACATGTTCGTCTCTGTCGGGTCTGCCTCGAATGCCGGAGAGGGAATGGGCAAACGCGATGCCGCCGCGATCGCGCGTTGGGAAGCGGAGCATGGCCTAGGGAGCGCATGGGGCAACGAGACCGATCGCGCGGCCGTGCTCGTGTTTGACCCGGACGGCAGGAATCGGCGGGTGTTCGCAAGTGGGCTGCGAAACTGCGTTGGGCTTGCCGTGCACCCGATGACGGGCGATGTCTGGTGCTCGACCAACGAGCGCGACGATCTCGGCGACGATCTCGTCCCCGACTTCGTTACGCGCGTGCGTGGCGGCGCTTTCTACGGCTGGCCTTGGTACTATCTGGGCGCCAACGAAGATCCTCGACACCGGGGCGAACGGCCAGACCTAAGGGACAAGATCACCGTCCCCGACGTGCTGATCCAGGCGCATTCGGCCTCGATGGGGATGATCATCTACGATGGCGATCAATTCCCCTCGGAATACGGCGGGGATGTGTTTGCGGCCGAGCACGGCTCTTGGAACCGCTCGAAGCGCACCGGCTATAAAGTGATCCGCGTGCGGCTGAAGGACGGAGTGCCGACCGGCGAATATGAGGACTTCATGACCGGGTTTGTCGTCGACGGTTCCTCTGTGTGGGCGCGCCCTGTCGGCGTAGCGGTGGCGCATGACGGCGCTCTCCTCGTCAGCGAGGACGCAAACGGCACGATGTGGCGTGTATCCTATCGCGGCGGCCCATAGAACCCGTTCATACTGCGCTCGATCGGAGGCAACTTCGGGTACGGGTGCTCGCCCGAGGCCGCGCACGGCCGAGGGTTTTTTGCCTGACCGTACGGAGCAATTTGGCTATACGCCGCGGCGAAGCGCGGCGATGCCGCTTAGCCCTCGCGGTAGTCTACGTGCCGGGCGCTCAATTGTTGGGCCTCTGTCTCCTCGGCGTACTTGAGATAGTTGTGGGCCTGCACGAGAAGAAACCGAGCGCGTTGCCGATCGCCGATCACGCGTGCCTTCTCTAAGCATTCTTCCGCCTTGCTCCGCAACAATTCGACGCCGCCCATGAGCCCAATCCCCCTTTAAGGAACCGCACGATTGCAGCCAGCAATCGTGGCAAAATGTCGGAATCGTCTTCCATCCGTCGGGTGTACGACGCAAGATCTTTAATGATCCGCGCCACTAGCGCCTGAGACGCGCGCTTCCATGATTTCCAGCGTGCCAGTCAGTGTGCCGGTTTATGGGACATCACTCCACGCGGAGCCTGAGAGGGGCTAGGTGCAGGGCGGAGCGTCCGGCGCGTGATCGTTCAGACTTTTTCGTAGGAGATGGCCTGCCACTGGCCGTTTCCTGTATGAGATCGTCAACAATTCTGGAAGGATCGCGCCGTGACGAAATTTCACGGTTGATATCTGGGAATTTTTCCCACCATTCGGCCGAGTATTTAGCACACATGATTGCCTCCCCGGCTGCATCACGGCGGCTCGTTATAATCACAACCGAGGCGAGATTATGTGCACCGTTTGCCGGCGGGCTGCGGCTGAGGGGCCTTCGGCATTGTTTTAAGGGGGAGAGCCTCGGCCCGCCGACCTCATGATATGCGCCGTTGACCTCAGAGCTGGCTGATTTTTCAAGTGTTCCAAAGACACGGGCAAGCGCTGGCGCCAATTTGGATGTTCGTTGGTCGTCCCCGGGAGATTGACCTGATTCCTCATCCCTAGGACATCCTCCATCGATATGACCAACAGTCGTGATGGAGTATCCGCGAGATACTTCGCCACCGACGCAAAGTCTTGGGTTTCGAGACCGCGCTGCCGCAGCGCATGGCGAAGAGCATCAAGCGCGCCGTGACGCTCCTGCGTCGTCTCGCCGGGATCGATGCCCAGCGCTTGCTTGACATCCAAGTCGTGTTGATCCCTCCATCCTGCGAAGGTTGCGACATCGTGCGTTCCGAACGAAACGAGGGCATTTTCCCGGTAGCTTTCGGGCGGGAAAAAAGCGCCGTTCGCCGAGCGCTCGAACAACATGACTTGATACGTCCAGATGCCCCAATCCGCGAGCGTCTCGCGAAAATTTTCGGGAATGGTCCCAAGGTCTTCCCCCACAACGATGCACCCGTGTTCCAGGCTGGATAAGGCGGTGACTGCCAGCATCGCCTCGAAGGGAAAGCGAATGTAGGCGCCCTGGCTCGGTGGAACGCCGTAAGGAATCAGATAAAGACGCTTCAAGCCCAAGACGTGATCCAGCCGAATCGCCCCCGCGTAGCGCATGGACGCCCGCAGCATGTGGCGAAATGGTTCGAACTTCCGATCCTCTAGGCCGGCAGGATTGAACCCAGCCAAACCCCAGTTCTGTCCCGCCGTGTTGAGAATATCCGGCGGCGCACCAACTGCCATCCCCGACAAAACTGCATCCTGATCGCACCAAGCATCGAAGCCGTCGCTGCAAACTCCAACCGCGATATCGAGATAGAGCCCGAGCGGTAGCCCGCGCTCGCGGGCTTTCACGCGACAGCGCTGGAGCTGTTCATGGCCTACCCACTGCACAAATTCGAAGAAGCCGGTCGATACTGCTTCTGTCCGCCGTAGCGTATCGAGCGTCTGTTGTTCCGCCCTTCGCCACTTAAGGGGCCATTCCCACCACGGATGTCCGAATTTCCGGCGCAGCCACTCGAAGCACGCAAAGCGAACTAGCGTGGAGCCGCACGCCTGTCGAAACCGACCGAAGGCGTGACGCCTTTCCAGACTGCCTTGCTGGCGAAACGCCTCGTATGCAAGCTCGAGCGCGCGCATCTTCGCATTTGCAACGCCGTCATAGTCGACGATGTCTTGCATTCGAAGGCGTTCGACCTCTTCTTCCAGCCCTGCAGCTTGGACGCCGGGAAATTCCGGAATTGCGTCAACGTCGATGTACAGCAGACTGAGAAAGAGGCGGCTGTTTGGGGCATAGGGACTGGCATTCGAGGCTCGGTCATCAAATAAAGCATGCAGCGGATTGAGCCCGATGCCCGCAGCGCCCAGATCTCCAGCGAGGTCGACGAGCACGGCAAGATCGGTAAAGTCGCCATGCCCCCAATTACCCAGCGACCTCACCCCGTAGAGCTGCACACCGAGCGCCCACATCCGCCGCGGCGCCGTTTGCTCCCCCTGATACGCCCGGTCCCGACAAACAATTAGGCAGGCGTCCTCGGCCAGAGAACCCTGCCCGTCCGCGACGGTGACATGCAGTCGGAAGATGCCATTTTGGAGCGCGCCCGGCACGACAAGCAAAGGCGACGTACCCTCGCCCTCGGCAATTTTCTGCTCTGAAACGATTTCCCAGCGAAGTGGCAGCCCGCTGGCGGCAGCCAAGCGGACGGGTTGATCGCCATGGCCGCGGATGACAACAGTCCGCGGCAGCATGCGCTCAGTCGCTCCGCCGCCGACGGCCAGGGCCTCGAGAATTCGAGTAAGCACCTTCGGCTCGACAGTCCGGAGATGTCCGAATGCATCCCGGTACTCGGTTTCCAAGCCCCAAAGAGCTGCTTGTTCAAAGACACGGTCCATGGTCGAGGCGCTCGATCGACCGGCAACACGGGCGATCCGGGTTTGTTCCGCTAAAACCCATGGATTGCCCGATACGATTTCATGTTTTTCGGCATAACGCGACCTCAAACGTGGCCTGGAACCAAAGGGGGCGGCTCCAGGTTCCATCAACGCCCCTCCGCCGCCCGGGCGGGTCGACAGGGCGGCAAGCGCAATAGAACCGTGACAGCCAGCGCCAGCATCAGGTCCGTCGACGACCTTTCTAAACACCGCATCTACATCGAAGACGTTTACCCCGTCGTCGATGGAGGTCGTTTTCCGGTTAAGCGAATCGTCGGCGAAGCCGTCGATATCTGGGCCGATATCTTCCGCGACGGGCATGTCGTGCTCGCGGCCGAGCTTCTGTGGCGGCGCGAAGGCGCCGACAAATGGCTCCGCGTTCCGATGGTGCTGCACGACAACGACCGCTGGGCGGCAAGCTTCACGCCTCCCAAGGCCGGACGCTACGTCTATGCCATCGAGGCTTGGACGGACGTATTCGCGAGTTGGCGCCGCGATTTTCTGGCCAAACGCGCAGCCGGGATGGATGTCGGACTTGAAATCGAGGAAGGCTGCAACCTCTTGGCGGATATCAAGGTCAGGAACAGCGAGCAGGCTCGGCTAATCCGGGATGTCTGCCGGCAACCTGACATCGTCGAAAACCCAGCCCCGCTCCTATCGGAGGATCTTGCGGCGGCGGCCAGCAAGGGCCAGCAGTCCGACCTTACCCGCAGCGCCGCTTATCCGTTGGTGGCCGACCGGCCAATCGCGCGCGCAGGTGCCTGGTACGAGATGATGCCCCGCAGCCAATCGCCGGTGATTGGCAAGCACGGCACCTTTGGTGATTGCATCAACCGATTGCCCGAGATCGCCGCGCTTGGCTTCGATGTGCTGTATTTGACTCCCATCTATCCGATCGGCCGCGTCAACCGCAAGGGTCGCAATAATTCGCTGCGTTGCGAACCCGGCGATCCGGGTAGCCCCTACGCCATCGGCTCCGCCGAGGGTGGCCACGACGCCGTGCATCCCGAGCTTGGAACGCTCGACGATTTCCGGCGCCTGGTGCGAGCCTGCGCGGAGCACGGATTAGAAGTCGCGCTCGACTTTGCCATCCAGTGCTCGCCCGATCATCCCTGGCTCGCGCAGCATCCGGAATGGTTCAGACGCAGGCCCGATGGCTCGATCCAATATTCGGAAAATCCACCAAAAAAGTACGAGGACATCGTCAATCCCGATCTCTACGGGCCCGACAATGAGGGACTTTGGAAAGCTCTGCGCGACGTCGTGCTGTTCTGGGTCGCGCAAGGGGTGCGTATCTTTCGCGTCGACAATCCGCATACCAAGGCGTTTCCGTTCTGGGAGTGGTTGATCCGAGAAGTTCAAACCGTCGACCCAGATGTCATCTTTTTGTCCGAGGCCTTCACCCGCCCCAAGGTCATGAAGGCGCTCGCCAAGCTCGGCTTCAGCCAATCGTACACCTACTTCACTTGGCGCACGGGCAAGGAGGAACTGCAGGCCTATCTGAGCGAGATCACCGGTTATCCCGAACGCGAATATTTCCGACCTAATTTCTTCGTCAATACGCCCGACATCCTGCCCTTCCATCTGCAGAGCGGCGAACCCTGGGTCTTCAAGGCGCGGGTGGCGCTGGCCGCTGCGCTTTCGAGCAATTACGGCATTTACAACGGTTTCGAGCTGCTGGAGCACGAACCGATACCCGGAAAGGAGGAATACCTTAACTCCGAGAAGTATGAATTGAAGGTTCGCGACTGGGATCGGCCCGGCAATATCAAAGACTATGTTGCCCGCCTCAATCGCATACGGCGGGACAATGCGGCGCTCCTGCAAACCAACAATTTGCGTTTCGCGCAGATCGACGACACCGAGGTCGTCGGTTTCGTAAAGGAGTCGGTGCTACGCGATAATGCGGTGGCCGTCGCGGTGGCGTTGACAAAGGCCGGACCGCGCGAGTTCTGGTTTCATTTCGGCGATATCGAGATCGGCCCATCGACCTCGCGCCGACGCGTCAAATCCATCGAAAATCTGGTCACGGGAGAGGGGCACGTCCTCGAGTGGGGCGGGGTCCGCTTGCGCGTCGATCCGCAACGGGACCCCGCCCTGCTGTTCCGGTGTTTCGCGTGAAGGCTGCGCCATGGATGTGGTCACTGACATCAGAACGGTGCCGAAGCTCGAAAGCGACGAGCTTTGGTTTAAGGACGCGATTATCTATCAGCTGCATGTCAAGGCTTTCGCCGACAGCAACAACGACGGCATTGGCGATTTCGCAGGGCTGACCGAAAAACTCGACTACCTGGAGGATCTCGGCGTCACGGCTCTTTGGCTGTTGCCGTTCTATCCCTCGCCCGGCCGTGACGACGGCTACGACATTTCGGACTACCGCGCGATCAATGCCGATTTCGGCACGATGTCGGATTTCCGCCGCTTCATGCAGGAGGCCAGACGACGAAAACTGCGAGTGCTCACCGAGCTCGTCATAAATCATACTTCCGATCAACATCCCTGGTTCGTGCGCGCACGCCAAAGCAAGCCGACATCCGATGCCCGCAACTGGTATGTGTGGAGTGATAACGACCAAACCTATGCAGGAACGCGCCTCATCTTCAGCGACACCGAGAAATCAAATTGGGCGTGGGACTCGCTTGCTGGGGCGTATTACTGGCACCGCTTCTTTTCGCATCAGCCGGATCTCAATTACGACAATCCGCGCGTGCTGTCGACCATGATCCAGATCATGCGGCGCTGGGTGGATCTCGGCGTCGATGGCTTCCGTCTGGACGCCATTCCGTATTTATGCGAGCGCGAAGGCACCAACAACGAGAATCTCCCGGAGACTCATGCGATCATCAGGAAAATCAGGTCCGCTCTCGACTCGTACATGCCGGGCAAAGTCCTGCTCGCCGAAGCCAATCAGTGGCCGGAAGACGTCAGCGCATATTTCGGCGACGGCGATGAGTGCCATATGGCCTATCACTTTCCGCTGATGCCGCGGATTTACATGGCGATCGCTCAGGAAGACCGCTTTCCCATCACCGACATTCTCCGACAGACTCCGGACATTCCCGCCAACTGCCAGTGGGCGCTGTTCCTGCGCAACCACGACGAGCTCACGCTCGAAATGGTAACAGACGTCGAGCGCGATTACCTCTGGTCAGCCTATGCGACCGACCCTCGCGCCCGCATCAATCTGGGCATAAGGCGACGTTTGGCGTCCTTGATGGACAATGACCGGCGGAAGATCGAACTCATGAACTCGCTGCTGATGTCGTTTCCAGGTACGCCGATCATCTATTACGGCGACGAGATCGGGATGGGCGACAATATCTATCTCGGCGACCGTAATGGTGTCCGCACGCCGATGCAGTGGACGCCGGATCGCAATGGTGGGTTCTCCCGTTGCGACCCGGCGCGGCTCTACCTGCCGATGATCATGGACCCGGTCTACGGTTACGAGGCGGTCAACGTCGAAGCGCAATCGCGCAGTCTGGCGTCGCTGCTGAGTTGGACCAAACGCCTGATTTCCGTTCGCAAGTCGAGCAAGGTGTTTGGGCGCGGATCGCTGACATTTATCCGCCCGGCAAACCGCTCGGTCCTTGTCTACGTGCGGCAATACGAAAACGAAGTCGTGCTCTGTGTCGCCAATCTGTCGCGCTCGGCGCAGGCCGCCGAGATCGACCTCGCCTCCTGGCGTGGTCGTGTGCCCTTCGAATTGCTCGGCCGAACGAACTTTCCGCCGATCGGCGAGGGTCCCTACCTCGTGACGCTCGGGCCTTACGGATTCTTTTGGTTCCTGCTGCGCGAACCGGATGCATCGATGGTCGTCGACAGCCCGAGGATCTGGGCGGAATTCGAGACGCTTGTGGTCACCGACGGCTGGAGGTCGCTGCTGCACGGCCGTTCCAAATCGGTGCTGGAACGCGATGTTCTTCCGGCGTTTCTTGCGAGCCGGCGTTGGTATGCAGATCGAGGGAGGGTGGCGACGACCCATATCGCCGGCGCCATACCAATCGTGGCGGCCGATCCGGATCTGGGAGTTGCGCTGCTCGAGGCCAAAGGCAAGCGCGAAACCGCGAACTATCTCCTGCCATTAACCATCAAATGGACTCGTTTTGACCGCGAGCGACAAAATCCAAGTGCGCTCGCCGCCGTGCGCAGGGGGCCGCGCGAAGGCACCCTGCTCGACGCCACGGCTGATCCGAGCTTTATCGCTCTTCTCCTCGAAGACCTGCGCGCCGCGCGAACCACCGAGGACGACCGGCGTCGAATCGAGTTCGTACCGACAGCGAGCTTTCCGAAAAACGTTCCTATCGCGATCGAAGACGTGCGCGCGGTGGATACGGAGCAGTCCAATACGACGGTTGTTGTCGGAACAGATTACGTCGTCAAGCTCTTTCGCCGCCTCGAGCCGGGACTCAACCCGGAAATCGAGGTCGGCCATTTTCTCACGGAGACAGTCGCGTTCCCGCACGCCCCGCCCCTGCTTGGAGCGGTCGAGCTGGAGGAAAACGGAGCTCGCAGTGCCGTCGCCGTCGTGCACGGCTTCGTGCAAAACCAGGGCGACGCCTGGACGGTGACGAACGCCTATCTGGACCGTTTCGTCGAAGAACAACGCCTCCTGACCGCCGAGGCCGCTGGGCACAGCGATGAGCAAACCGCCTATCTGCGGCGGATGGACCAGGTCGGACGGCGGGTCGCGGAGTTGCAGCTCGCGCTTGCCAGCCGTGATGATATCGCCGCATTCGCTCCGGAACCGATCGCGGCCGACGACGTCCGAAGTTGGACGGAGGGAATCCTACAGCGTGCTGGCCGTGCACTCGGTGACTTAGCACGTCGCCGATCGGAGTGGGCGGACAATGATCGCCAGCTGGTCGACGCGCTCTTGTCCTATCGAGACTCGCTTCCCACGCGACTGCGCGAATTGCTTCCTGAAACCGTCGACGCAATGAAGATCCGCCATCACGGTGATTTTCATCTCGGGCAGATGCTGATCGTCAAGGACGACGTCGCTATCATCGATTTCGAGGGTGAACCGCGCCGCAGCATCGAGGATCGCCGGCGCAAGGCCCCCGCCGCCCGCGACGTGGCAGGCCTCATCCGCTCGATCGACTATTCCGCGACGGCTGCGCTCCAGCGCGCGCTCAAGTCTGCACCCGATGAACACGGCAGGCTCGTCCGCGCGCTCGAAGATTGGCGCGAACACTGTATCGCCGCCTTCATGGCGGCGTATCGGTCATCGTTGAGCGACGGGAGACTTTGGCCGCAATCGCCCGAGGCTGCCCACCGTCTTCTCGATTTTTTCCTGTTGGAGAAGGCGTTCTATGAAATCGAATACGAGCTCGCGCATCGGCCCGATTGGCTGCGGGTACCGTTGGCCGGTACCTGGCGCATTCTCTCGCGTTCGGAAGGCACCTCACAATGAGCTCGCTCACGCCAGAAGCCTATGCCGTCATAGAGGGGCGGCATTCCGATCCTTTCCACTACCTCGGCCCGCATGTCGAAAACGGCTCGTCCGTCGTTCGCGTCTTCCTTCCGGATGCCGAGGGGGTCGCCGTCGTCGACGAGCAGGGTCACGAAAGCGAGCTTGAGCGCATCCATGATTCCGGCCTGTTCGAGGGTCGTGTAGCCAATGGGCCGCGACACTACCGCCTGCGCGCGCGCTACGGCGAACGGCAGCTCGAGATCGAGGATCCCTACCGCTTCCCGCCGATCTTGTCCGATTTTGATCTCTACCTGCTCGGCGAAGGGACGCATGTGAACCTCTACGAAAAGTTGGGCGCCCATCCGATGGTGCTCGATGGTGTTGCGGGCGTCGCCTTTGCCGTCTTCGCGCCTGCGGCCAAGCGGGTGAGCGTGGTTGGCGATTTCAATCTATGGGATGGACGTCGCCACGCCATGCGCGTGCGCGGCAATGGTTTTTGGGAAATTTTCGTGCCCGAAGCCCGCGCCGGCGACAAATACAAATATGAGATTGTCGGGCCGGATGGTCATCTGCTGCCGTTGAAGTCCGATCCCCTGGCCTTCGCCGCCGAGCTGCGACCGCAGACGGCGTCGATCGTGGTCGATCGCGACACGATCCAACAGCCGCGACCCGCGCCCGACGGCATCAATGCATTGCGGGTGCCAATATCGATCTATGAAGTCCACCTCGGCTCGTGGCGACGGCATCCGCAACGTGGCGGGCGTTGGCTGAGCTACCGCGAGCTAGCGGAGGAATTGCCGGCTTATGCGAGCGAGATGGGGTTCACCCATGTCGAATTCCTGCCGGTCAGCGAACATCCATTCGACGGATCCTGGGGCTATCAGCCAACCGGACTTTTTGCACCCACTAGTCGCTTCGGCAGTCCAGCCGACTTTGCCGCCTTGATCGATGCATGTCACCGAAAGGGTCTCGCCGTCATTCTGGACTGGGTGGCGGGACATTTCCCCGACGATCCGCATGGCCTCAGCCGTTTCGACGGGACCGCGCTGTATGAGCATGAAAATCCGCAGCAAGGCCGCCACCTGGACTGGAACACGCTCGTCTACAATTACGGACGCACCGAGGTCGCGAATTTTCTGCTGGGCAGCGCATTGTTTTGGCTCGATCGCTACCGCATCGACGGGCTACGCGTGGATGCGGTCGCCTCCATGCTCTATCTCGACTACAGCCGCCCGGAAGGCGGCTGGATCCCCAATCGGTACGGCGGGCGTGAAAACCTCGACGCCATCAATCTTCTTCGCCGCTTCAATTCGGAGCTGTTCTCGCGATTTCCCAATGCGACGACGGCGGCCGAGGAGTCCACCGCTTGGCCGATGGTGTCGCGGCCGGCGGATTGGGGCGGCCTCGGCTTCGGATACAAGTGGAACATGGGGTGGATGCACGATACGCTCGAATACATCAGCAAAGATCCGATCTATCGCCGGCATCATCACGGCCAAATCCTTTTTGGCTTGCATTACGCATTCTTCGAGAACTTCATCCTACCCCTCTCCCATGACGAGGTCGTGCACGGCAAGCGCTCGATTCTCGCGCGCATGCCGGGCGATGAGTGGCAGCGCTTCGCCAATCTGCGCGCCTATTACGGCTTCATGTTCGGCCATCCCGGCAAGAAGCTTCTGTTCATGGGTAGCGAGTTCGGCCAGCAAAGCGAATGGCGCCATGACCATTCGCTTGATTGGCATCTCCTCAAGAATCCCCGGCATGCGGGCGTTCAGGCCCTCGTCCGCGATCTCAATCGGCTTTACCGGACGATACCGGCCCTGCACGAACTGGATTGCGAAGATGCCGGCTTCGAATGGCTGGTCATGCATGATGCCGACCGCAGCGTGTTCGCGTGGCTACGAAAAGGACGCCAGACGCACGAGCGTTGCCTGGTGGTGGTGAATTTCACCCCCGAGGTCTATCGCGATTATCGCATCAAAGTTCCATTTTCGGGGACGTGGCGCGAGATCCTCAACAGCGATTCCGCGCTGTACGGCGGCAGCAATGTCGGGAACGGGGGCGTGGTCAGGACGTTGGACGGGGGCGCAGTTCCCGAGGTCAGCCTTGTTGTTCCGCCCCTTGCGGCAATTTTTCTCGTTCCGGAGCGCTAGTGTGCGGATTTCGGCTGGGGCGCCGCATCCGTTGGGAGCCACCTGGGACGGGCGCGGAACTAATTTCGCGCTGTTTTCGGCGAATGCCGAAAAGATCGAGCTTTGCCTATTCGACAGCCATGGTCGCCGTGAGATCGAGCGCATTGCGTTGCCAGAACGCACCGAGGATGTCTGGCACGGCTACCTCAACGATGTCGTGCCGGGACAGCTCTACGGTTACCGGGTCCATGGCCCTTATCAGCCCGAGCGGGGATTTCGCTTCAATGCGCACAAGCTGCTCGTCGATCCCTATGCCAAGCAGTTGGCCGGGCGCCTCGTCTGGAGCGACGCACATTTTGGTTATCGTGCCGGCAGCGCGCGCGCCGACCTCTCGTTCGACCGGCGCGACAACGCTCGTGGAATTCCAAAGAGCGTGGTGGTCGACGAAGCGTTCACATGGGGCGAACAACATCGACCGTCGATCCCCTGGCAAGACACGGTCATCTACGAAGCCCACGTCAAGGGGCTGACTCAACTTCGCGAGGATGTGCCGCCCGCTTGGCGCGGTACGTATCGCGGCCTTACGGCACCGGCGGTGGTCGATCATCTCAAGCGTCTGGGTGTCACCGCGCTTGAGCTGCTGCCGATCCACGCCTTTATCGATGATCGCCATCTCATCGAGCGCGGCCTTAGCAACTATTGGGGCTACAATACGCTGGGCTTTTTCGCGCCCGAGGCGCGTTACGCCGCGGATGGACCGCTCGATGCATTTCGATCGACCGTGTCGCGATTGCATGATGCCGGCATCGAAATCATCCTCGATGTCGTCTACAACCATACCGCCGAAGGTAATCACCTCGGCCCGACTCTAAGCTTCCGCGGCATCGACAACACCTCGTACTACTGGCTTCTCCCCGATCAGCCGCGCTACTACGACGACTTCACGGGTTGCGGGAATGCACTCAAGCTCGCGCATCCGCGCGTGCTGCAGATGGTCATGGATTCTCTGCGATACTGGGTGCAAGTTTGTCACGTCGACGGGTTCAGGTTCGATCTCGCCAGCACGCTCGGCCGCGGCCCCAATGGGTTTGATGCTGGCATGGGCTTCTTTGCGGCCATCCGGCAGGACCCTATCTTGGCGGGTACCAAACTGATTGCCGAGCCGTGGGATCTTGGTCCCGACGGCTATCGGGTCGGTGCGTTTCCGTCGGGATGGTCGGAGTGGAACGACCGCTTTCGCGGCACGCTGCGTCGCTACTGGTCCGGCGAAGGCAATCTCATCGGCGAGGTTGGCGGCCGCATGACCGGCTCAGCCGATCTATTTAACCACGACGGTCGCGGCCCGCGCTCGAGCATCAACTACGTTACGGTTCATGATGGGTTCACGCTTGCCGATCTCGTCAGCTACGAGCGCAAGCACAACGAAGCAAACGGCGAGGACAATCGAGACGGGTCCAACGAAAATCACAGCACAAACTTTGGCGTTGAAGGACCCACCGATGATCCCGCCATTCTCCAGCTGCGGCGGCAACTGCGACGTAATCTGCTTGCAAGCGTGATGCTGGCGCAAGGCGTGCCGATGCTGCTCGCAGGCGACGAAGTCGGCAACAGCCAGGGCGGCAACAACAACGCTTATTGCCAGGACAATCCAATCGGATGGGTGGATTGGTCCGCGCTCGGCCGCAACGAGGAGGACATGACGGCCTTGGTTAGCAAGCTCGGGGAGTTGCGCCGGCGATTTCCCCAATTGCGCGCACGGCGCTGGGTCGAAGGTCGCCGTGCTGATGGCTCCTTCGGCGTGTTATGGCTGACGCCGCAAGCCACCGAGATGGTGGAACGGGACTGGAATTTTCCGGAGGGACGTTTCCTGTCCTATGTCCTCGGTCCGGTGGAGGAAGCAGACGCGCCGCTTTTTGTCGTGCTCAATGCCGCCCTGGCGACAATCGAGTTCACGCTTCCCATCCTCCCGCAATACAGCCGCTGGACTACGCTCTTGGAAACAGCGCCGGAACCGCGGCTCGGCGCGGAGTTGGCCGCCGGCTCGAAGTTGCAGGCGCGGCCACGGTCGATTCTGGTATTTTCGGGGTCGCCATGACCGCCAGCATGCGCTTTGGCGCAGAGCTGCATCGCGGCGGAGTCACCTTCCGCCTCTGGGCGCCGGCCGCCAAGCGCGTCGAAGTGATGCTGGATCGCCCCTATCCGATGCAGGCGCAGGCCGACGGCTGGTACGCGCTCACGATACCCGGGGCCCGCGACGGCACGCTCTACAAGTATCGTATCGATGGCGAAGTAGAAGTCCCGGACCCGGCCTCGCATTTCCAACCGCAGGACGTGCTCGGCCCAAGCGAGGTCATCGATCATGATCGATTCGAATGGCGAACGAACGGGTGGCGCGGGCGGCCCTGGGAGGATGCGGCATTTTTGGAGGTTCATGTCGGGGCGTTCACGCCCGGCGGCACGTTTCGCGCCGCGATCGAGAAGCTCGACCACGTAGTTGAGACCGGAGTGACCGCGATCGAACTGATGCCCGTCGCCGACTTCGCCGGCCGCCGAAATTGGGGCTACGACGGCGTCCTGCTCTATGCGCCGGACAGCGCCTACGGGCGGCCGGACGATCTGCGGATGCTGATCGACGAAGCGCATGCTCGCGGGCTGATGGTGTTTCTCGACGTCGTCTACAATCATTTCGGCCCAGAAGGAAACTTTCTCCACCTTTATGCGCCAACGTTCTTCGCATCTGCGCATACGCCGTGGGGCCACGCTATCGATTATAGCGTTCCACAGGTGCGCGCCTTCGCGATCGACAATGCCCTCCACTGGCTCGAGCGCTATCATTTCGACGGCCTGCGGCTCGACGCCGTTCATGCCATCGTCGAAGCCGGGCAGCCCTCGATCCTCTATGACCTGAGCCGAGCGGTCGGGCGGTTCGCTGCCGCCACTGGGCGCATAATCCATCTCGTGCTGGAGAACGACCACAACGGTGCGAGCCTACTCGATCCGTGGGCCGATCCTCCGCAAGGTAAATATCGTGCGCAATGGAATGACGATTACCATCACGCTTGGCACCGCCTGCTGACCGGAGAAAACAGCGGTTATTATCAGGATTATGCACCGAATCCTCGCCGCCACATCGCGCGCGTCCTATCCTCAGGCTTCGCCTATCAGGGTGAGGCCTCCCCTCATCGGCATGGTCGAAGTCGCGGGGAAGCCTCGGCTGCCCTGTCGCCGCTGGCTTTCGTCAATTTTCTGCAGAACCATGACCAGATTGGTAATCGTCCCCTCGGGGATCGTCTTGCATCCCTCGTCCACGAGGCTGCTCTCACGGCGGCGCTCGCCATCACGCTGCTTGCTCCGATGCCTCCGCTCTTGTTCATGGGAGAAGAATGGGGATCAACTCAGCCCTTTCCCTTCTTTTGCGATTTCCCCGGGGCACTGGCGGATGCCGTGCGCAAAGGCCGTCGGGAGGAATTCAAGTCCGCTTATGCCGAGTTGGGCGATGAAGTTCCCGACCCGCTCGAAGAAGCAATTTTCCGCTCCGCGGTGCTGGATTGGGATGCGCGCACGACGTTGGACGGCCGCAAGCGGCTCGCGCTGGTCCGCGGCCTCTTGACGACGCGACAGCGGGAGATCGTCCCGCGGCTTGCCGGTGCAAAGTTCGGCGTCGCACAATGCGAGCAACATATCCTGACCGCGAATTGGGTACTTGCCCATGGCAAGATGCTCAGAATGCTTGCCAACCTCGCCGATGACGGCGGCGAGCTACCGCGCAACTTTCGACCGCTCCGACCCATTTGGGGCGGCCATCCGCCGGCAAAGTTGCCGCCGTGGTCGGTGTTCTGGAGCATCGGAGAGGAATGATGCCGTCCTCCGTCCCGCTCGCGACTTACCGTCTCCAACTCACTCCGAATTTCGGTTTCGACCAGGCGGCGGAGCTGGTGCCGTATCTCAAGGCGCTTGGCATCAGCCATCTTTATGCTTCCCCGTTTCTCAAGGCGCGTTCGGGCAGCCCGCACGGGTATGACGTGGTCGACCACAATTCGTTCAACCCTGAGCTTGGCGGGGAGGATGCGTTCCGGCGCCTGTCTGCGGCGCTCGGTGCGGCGGATATCGGGCTCATTCTCGATTTCGTGCCCAACCACATGGGGGTTCACTATGCCGACAATCCGCGCTGGCTTGACGTCCTGGAATGGGGGCCGAAATCTCCGTGCGCTGCTTCGTTCGATATCGATTGGCAAACGCTGCCCGCGCACCCCGGCGGCGGTGTCCTCATCCCCGTTCTCGGAACGTCCTATGGCGAGGCGCTGGAACGCGGTGAAATCGAGCTTCGATATGATGCAACGGAGGGTAGCTTCTCGGCCTGGTATTACGAGCATCGACTGCCCATCGCTCCAA
>Ga0306923_10002454_pt1 | contig 16992 bp, 12 predicted proteins | sample sta12Can44000108_FD_203841 | JGI IMG/M metagenome (GOLD analysis project Ga0306923, IMG submission 203841) | Lab enrichment of tropical soil microbial communities from Luquillo Experimental Forest, Puerto Rico - statanox.12C.anox.44.000.108 (v2)... | ecosystem: Environmental > Terrestrial >... | reverse complement strand
CGGCCGGCGGGTTCCCCAACGAATACGAAGCAATTCGCGCGCTGCCGGGTGTCGGCGATTACACGGCCGCAGCGATTGCCAGCATCGCCTTCGGCCTGCCGCACGCGGTGATGGACGGTAATGTGCTACGCGTGATGGCGCGGGTGCAAAATGACCTCGCCGACATCGGGTTGGCGCGCACGCGCCAGCGTTTCCGCGAGGCGGTCGGGAAATGGCTCGACCCGCGAAGCCCAGGAGTTTTCAACCAGGCGATGATGGAGCTGGGCGCCACGGTCTGCCTGCCCAGGAACCCGCTGTGCTTGCTGTGCCCGCTGTCGACGGCGTGCCGCGCCTTCGCCGAAGGAACCGTCGAACAGCTGCCGGTGAAGCTCCGCCGAACCGAGCCGGTCGAGATTGAGAGCCTGCTGCTGGTGGTGCGGCAGGGCGAGAGAGTGCTGCTCCGTCAGCGCGAGGCGGACGCACGGCGCATGGCGGGCTTCTGGGAACTGCCCGCACCCGAGCAGTTACCCCGCGCGCGCGTAGGCCGCCGGCTCGGACGGTTTCGCCACACCATCACACACCACCACTATACGTTCGCGGTGGCGGAGGCTTCGGCTCCCGCCGCCCGCCCGCCCTTCCGCTGGTTTGCCCCCGCCGACTTGGGAAACATTCCTCTCAGCACGACGGCCCGCAAGGCGTTGCGAATAGCAGGCGTCCTCAAAAGTTAATTTTGAAATCAATTCGTGAAAGGTTCGTACACGCAGGAATATCCGCGGCAATTCATGATTGTCAACGAGTCGGATTGCGTGGGGTTGTATTCATACGGTGACGCTGCCGCCGGAATGGCACCAAGCGTACAACATCTACACCTGAGTCAATCAGATTTTCAGCGGATGCGTGCAGATCGTCTCGACGGTGCCGATTGTCAGCCTGTCGTTGAACGCGGAAGCGTCCACTCCCGCGCACCTGGTGGTTTCTTCGCTGCCGCCGGGATCTGAACAGCTCGACGTTGCTAGAGACCGGGCATCAAGAAAACCACGAAAGGATTGTGCGCCCCCGGCAGCGGACTCAAGGCCAGGCATCGAGCGCAGTCGACGACGAGTTCACGTCGGAAGTCGATCGAGAGTGGATCCGTGATAGAGCACCTTTCCAGAATGCCGGTGCCGAACTGCAGGGGGTGAGCTGACCTAGCCTGCGCTGGCGCTCGAGCAGCAACAAGATGCGACAACGCGCGATGTGAGCGGCGCGCCCGGGACTCTCCCGACGCGTCCAGCTCCGGACTCTAACTAGCCAAGGGCTCCCATGCGAGGGCGGCGGCGAACGAATGGCGAGGGTGAGCGCCAATGCCAGGCTCACCAATTTCGGCAAATGCAGAGTGTCTCCTCTCAGTTACCGCGCGTTCTGGCTCCGGACGGCGATCGGCTTCCCGCGGCCAAGCGAAGGGTTCGATCCCGAGCCCCGGGCGAAGTTCCGCGAGGGCGGGTCGGATGTAGGCTTAAAGTTATATGTGATCTCCTTAACATTTCCCGCTAAACCAAAGAGAACATTGCACTTTTTTGGTCTTGGCTCGATAGTTGTGCGAGGGCCAAGGCTGCGCTAGCGGAGCCGAGGTCCGACCCAAGGACGCCGATCCATGCGAAATCCGCCCCGCACGGGCCCGCGAGGCTGTTTCATTCCGGGCTTGGTAGCATACGTTGTTCTCTTTTGGTTGCTCATTTCGATTCACGCCCAGAGCGTTTCTTTGACCCTGGACTCCGCTTCAGCGGGTCCCGGAGGAACCCTCGCCTTAAATCTGGTTCTCAATGCCGGATCGACTCAACCCGCGGCGGGCCAATGGACCCTCACCTACGATCCGGCTAGCATTACGGGTTTTAGCATATCGAACGGCGCCGGGGCCCTGGCTGCATCCAAATCGCTGGCGTGCTCAAGCGGCAGCGGCACCTCGACCTGCCTGATTTCCGGGCTCAATCAGAACCTCATCGCGCCCGGCACGGTAGCCGTGGTCAACGTGACGCTTTCCGGCGCTGCTTCGGGCACAGTCACTATCGGAGTCACCGGTGTCGTGGCGGCTGCGCCCGACGGCAGCAGTGTTGCAGCGAGCGGTACCGGCGGAAACATATCGCTGGTTCTCCCGAACCCTCTCAGCATGGCGTGTAACCCGACCAGTCTAAATTCGGCAAGGACCTCCACCTGCACTGTCACCTTGGCACAGCCCGCCTCGACCGGCGGAGCGATGGTATCGCTCTCAAGCAACAACGCAATGCTGAGTGTGCCGGCTTCGGTGCTGGTTCCGGCCGGGTCTTCGTCTGCAAACTTTACGGCCACGGCCGGCACCATTACCGCCGATCAGTCGGCCATGGTGACGGCAACGCTGAATAGCGGGTCGATGGCGACGACCACCCTGTCGCTTGGGGCGCCTCCCTCGGTCAACGGGGTCCAGAGCATCAGCCTGTTCGGCGGATCTTCAGCCGTCGCACCGGGATCGTGGATCGAAGTTCACGGCTCGAACCTGGCGGCGGTGTCGCGCTCGTGGACCCTGGCCGACTTTAAGGGAGTCGTGGCGCCCACTTCGCTCGAAGGAAGCTCGGTCGCGATCGGCAGCCAGCCTGCAGCCATCGCTTCGATCAGCCCCACGATGCTGCTGGTCCAGGTGCCATCCCAGGTTCCGCCGGGCCCCCAGTCACTCGTGGTCCAGACCGCGGCCGGGGTGGCCAGCCCGTTTACGGTCACCGTGAATGCGCTCGAGCCAGGGGTCTATGCGCCAGCCTTTCTTCGGGTGGGAGGCAATCAATACACCTCGGAGTTCAACGACTTCATGGAGTGGGTCCTGCCAACCGGAGCGTCCGCGGGCACTAGCTCGCGGCCAGCGCGCCCGGGTGACTTCATCGTGGTGTGGGGCGTCGGATTTGGTCCGGTAACCCCCAATGTGCCCACAGGCACGGTCGTGCAGGGGCTGACCACGCTGACGACCCCGGTACAGTTTTCGATCGGAGGGGTGCCGGCGACGGTGTTGTACCAGGGACTAGCGCCGGGGGAGATCGGGCTTTACCAATTCGACCTGGTGGTACCCAATAATGTGGCTGCCGGCAACGCGGTGCCCCTGAAATTCACGCAAGGCGGCGTGAGCGGCACGCAGAATCTATACGTCGCCATCCAGCCCTAGCCGGGAAGTCCCCCCACCAGCCCCGGCTTCGAAGGGGCGCGAGAGGGACATGAAAAAAAACCGATGCCGAATCCGGGGAAGCGTCCGCTCCAGCGCCGCTGGTGGTTTCTTCGCTGCCGCCGGGAGACCTGGACAGCTCGACGTCGCTTTCGACCGGGCGTTAAGAAAAACAGCGAAAAGGATTGTTTGCCGGCGCGATACTATAACTCGGTGGAGCAATTTGCGCTCGAATTCGATTCGGGGCCGCAGCGCCGCATCTTTACAGTAAGCGAACTGAACGCCGCCGTCCGCGCGGTGCTCGAGAGTGAGTTTCAGGACATCTGGGTTTCCGGCGAGATCTCCGGTACAACCCTTGCCGCCAGCGGCCACTACTACTTCTCCCTCAAGGAACGCGACGCCCAGGTCCGCTCGGTCGCCTTTCGCTCCGCGCACCGTTATTGGAAGATCAAGCCCCAGGATGGTCTGGCGGTGCTGGCGCGGGGGAGGCTCGATGTGTATGAAGCCCGCGGCGCGTACCAGTTGCTGGTGGAGGCACTCGAGCCAAAAGGCGTGGGTGCGCTGCAGCTGGCGTTCGAGCAGCTCAAAAAAAAGCTCGCCGCCGAAGGACTGTTTGCCCCGGAACGAAAGAGGCCCCTGCCGCGCGTGCCTTGGCGGATCGGCATCGTCACCTCGCCGCGCGGGGCTGCGATTGCAGATTTGATCCAGATCCTGAGCCGCCGCCTTCCCGGAGTGCACGTTCGGCTCTTTCCGGCGATGGTGCAGGGGGAAGGCGCGGTCGAGGAGGTGTGCCGCGGCATCGAGTATTTCGGCCGGTCCGGATGGGCAGACCTCATTATTGTCGGACGCGGCGGCGGGTCGCTCGAAGATCTGTGGACCTTCAACGAGGAAGCCGTCGCGCGCGCGATGGCCGGGTGCGCGGTGCCGGTGGTGTCGGCGGTCGGCCACGAAACCGACGTCACCATTGCCGACTTCGTGGCTGACCTGCGGGCACCGACGCCTTCGGCGGCGGCCGAACTGGTGGTTCCGACCAGGGACGAGTTGCTCGACCGGATCGCCAGCGCCCGCGTCCACTTCGCGCAGGCGCTGCGCTATCGGCTCACGATGCTGGAGCGCCGGTTACGCCTCGAAGGCATCGAACGCGCCTTCAGCGCCCTCCATCGCCGCATCGGCCGCGGGCTGCAACGCATCGATGAGCAAGAGTACCGGCTCCGGGAGCGGCTGCGTGCCGCCATCCAAACGGCCGAGCGCGAGCGGCGTCTGCTGGAAATCCGTCTGCGGCGTTTCGATGTGCGTCCCCGCCTCGGATCCGACCGGCGGCGTCTTGAAACCGCTCACACCGCCCTGCTACGGACCACCTGGGAGCGGATGGCCCGCTCGCGCGGCATATTTGAACGGCTGGCGGCCAAACTTTCGGTGTTGAGCCCACTCCGCATTCTAGAGCGCGGCTACGCCATCGTCTCCAATGAGAAAGGTATTCTGAAAGACCCGAAGGCCGCACCGGCCGGGTCGGACATCCAGATCCGTCTGGCGCTGGGCGAACTGCATGCGACCGTCAACCCGGCGGGAAGGCCTGATTTGTGATTTTAATCACTATTTGGTGCCCCATATCCCGGGTGGTAAGAGGGAGTACAGGTGTCCGGGCACGGAAAATCTTCCGTCGCATGTAGGAAACTGGTGGGGGAGGAGTCTCGCACGGTTTGAAGACTGCGCTCATTCTTGATGCCGATCTCAGCTTTGCCTACTGGCTCGAGCAGGGCCTGGATGAGGCTGGCTATCTGGCATTCCCGGCCAAGAATGCGGCGGACGCGGCCGCCTTGCCGGATGAGTTCAAAAACGGCCTGGATCTGCTGATCGTCAACCCATCCGTACCCGGCACCGCCAAGTTGATTGAAACCTTGCGCCAATGGAATGAGCACATAAAGGTCGTAGCCCTGATGGGTGACGAGCTTCCCCCCAAAACCGCTAGAGCCCGGGCCGACCTGTATTGCCGAAGGCCAGACCCACAGCAGACCTACAAGAGGCACCGATGGATCCGGCGCATCGAAGAATTGTTACCGGTAACGCTATTCCAGAAAGGTCTTTCCGTCACCGGCGAAGGGCTCTTGCCGTTTGAGCGGTTGGGATCCTGGCTTTTGGAGCACGCCCGCGGCCGAATTAGCCAGCCGAGGCAGATTGCGCCGGAGCAACATGATCGTGATGTTTCGGACAATCCGGTCGCCGAGAGAAAAGTGGAACCTGCCCGCGGCCGAATCATTCAGACTAGGCAGATTACGCCGGAGCAGTATGATCGTGAAGTTTCGAACAATCCGGTCGCCGAGAGAAAAGTGGAACCTGCCCGCGGCCGAATCATTCAGCCGGTTCCGTCGGCGCCGGAGCGCAGTCATGCGGTAGTTTCGGAGACCCGCGCGACACCGCGGAAAGAGGACTGGAAACAGTGGGAACGCCGCATCCTCGGCGGAAGATTCAGACTGCGACGGCATTTGGGCGGGAGCGATGACACCGGAGTGTTTCTGACCCGGTACGGTGACGGCTCGGAATGGGCCGCCATACGGCTGGTGCGGGCCGAAGCCGATCACTCGGAAATCCTGCTTTCGCGGTGGAAGCGTGCCTCGGGGTTGTCTCATCCGGGGCTGATCCGTCTGTTCGAGGCGGGAACCTGCCAGGCTCACGAAACCAAGCTGCTCTACGTGGTGATGGAGTACGGCGAGGAGAACCTGGCCGAGACCCTTCGTGAGCGTTCTCTGACCCCGGCCGAAGCGCGCGAGATGCTGGAGCCGGTGGCCGATACACTTCACTACCTTCACGAGTTCGGCCTGGTACACGGCCGTCTCAAGCCCTCCCAGATCCTCATTACCGGGAATCAGGTGAAAGTCGCCAGCGACTGGATCCACGCGGCGGGCGAACCAGGCTGGGGCTTGCAGGCTCCGAGCGTGTACGAGCCGCCGGAGAGCGTGTCTGGCATGTGTTCTCCGGCCGGAGACGTGTGGGCGTTGGGCGTTACCCTGGTGGAAGCCCTGACCCAAACGCAACCCCTTCAGAGGCGACCGAAAGCCAAGAGAGTGTTCCTGCCGGCGACGCTGCCAGTCGCCTTTCGCGAGATCGCGCACGGCTGTCTGCGGGGCAATCCTCGACGGCGCGACACGGCCGGTCAGATTGCACACCGGCTTCGGCAGACCTCTCCCGCTGGCGAGCCGATCACGCTCCTCATGCCGAAAACAGGGGCAGCGAGATGGACCTACGCCATACCGGCCATCGCGCTCCTGCTGGGACTGTCAGCGACCCTGCTCGGACCGGGGCTTCCGCGCCTGCCCGTGCCCGTTTCTTGGTTCGAGCATCTGCCGCGGCCCCAGACCTGGGTGGAACGGGCCGAAAAGTTGGTTCGGGTCAACCTGACCGGCCAGCCTCCTCATCCCGCTGCTCCGGCTCCACCCGTGGTTACCCGGCATGTGGTCGAAAAGATTCTGCCCGAGATCTCCCTTATGGCACGGAAGACGATCCGGGGCACGGTGCGGGTCACCGTGCGGACTCAGGTCGATCGGTCCGGACACGTAGCGAGCGCGGAATTGGAAACTCACGGACCAAGCCCGTACTTTGCGGATCAGGCCTTGGAGGCCGCGCGGCACTGGACGTTCGACCCCTTACCAGCTTTGCCAGGTTCGTCACCCAAGCCTTCCGAAGAATGGCTCTTGCGATTCGAATACACCACGACCGCCACAAGCGCGGCAGCCGAGCGCGTCGGCCCCTGACGACTCGCTTAGGCGTTCTTGGCCGCGGGTTCGCCTCGGCCGACCCCGCCGTCGGGTGAGAAGTGGATGCCGCATTCGCGCGGCCCGCCCTGTTCCCACCACCAGCGGCCGGCGCGCTCGCTTTCGCCCGGCTGGATGGCGCGCGTGCAGGGTGCGCATCCGATGCTCGGAAAGCCACGTGCGTAGAGGGGATGAACGGGAACTTGGTGATGTCGCGTGTATTCCTCCACCTGCGCCTGGGTCCAATCCGCCAGAGGGTTGATCTTGAGGCGGCCGTCCATTTCCTCGATTTTTCGGACGGCCGCGCGAGCCTCCGTCTGCTCCCGCCGCAAGCCTGTCGCCCAAGCCCGAAACTCAGCCAGCTTGCGCTCGAGGGGTCTCACCTTCCGCACCCCGCAGCAGAGCTGGCGCGCCTCGATGCTGCCATAAAACAGATTCGGGCCGCGCTCCGCCGTCATGCGCTCCACTTCGCTACGGTCCGGAAAGGTCAACTCGACCGCGATCCCATACCGCTCGCGGACCGTCTCCATCATCTGGTAAGTTTCCTCGTGCAGGCGGCCGGTGTCCAACGTGAAAACGCGAAACGGCCCCCCCACTCGCGAGGCGAGATCGACCAGGATCATGTCCTCCTTCTGAAAACTGTTGCTGATCGCAAACGAGGTTCCGAAGGTGTTCACGGCCCAGGTGACAATCTCAGCCGCCGAGGACGCTTCCCCTTTTTCAAGATCGGTCAAGCTTTCCCAAGTGTAGCGCAGCCGCCCCGAACAAGGCACACCACCAACGGGCGTGCTCCCAGCACTCGGCTCCTCTCCAGTCGGCCGATCAGCGCAAGCGGTGCGCGAACTCCGGCCGTTCCACTCGAAGCCGCGCGAGATCGAGCTCTTCAGCCAGCGACAGATCGAGCACGCGTACCCGCTGCCCCTCGCGCAGTTCCTGGAGCCGGATCTCGCGGCCGTTTGAGAAACGCACGGCGTCGCGATAGCTGTTTGCGACCGCGGAAATCTGCGTAAAGGTCACGACCGCGGTCGCCTCCACACCCAGCTCCTTCTGAATCCGGGTCGGGATATCCTGCAACTCGAGGCGCGCCCCGGGTGGAATGCAAACCGCTGGCACCGGTACCGCCCGCGGTGGATCAAAAAACTCCATGACCGAGCGCAGGAAGCTCTTGCGCCGGTGCAATGGCGGGTCGGACGCCCGTTTCAGGTCCGCCGGAGAAGCGAGACCTAGCGATCCGGTGGGGAACCGGTGCGACACCAGTTCCTCGCCTTCCCGTGCCAGACGGTTCGGCACGGCCATGAGTGAATAATCACACATTGTTGACCTCCCCTCCTATGTCGAGTTTCAACCCCAGCTGAGGAGATTGGCAAGAATCAGATCGCACTCGCCTCGCCTCCAGTGGGCGATTGGTCACAGTTTTCGCGGGCGCCGCTGTTAAGATGTGAGGAGTGGACTCCGAGCAGGTCGTTCAAGCTCCCGTTGCGGCAACACCCGCACCCGGCTCAGACCCGGCCTGGCAGCGCGTACTGCTGGCCCGTCATCCCAAGCGGCCGCACTCGCTCGATTATATCCAGCGTCTGTTCTCTGACTTCCAGGAGATTCATGGCGACCGGGCGTTTGGCGACGATCCCGCGATTGTGGCCGGCCTGACCCAGTTCGCGGGTCGCCCGGTGGCGGTTGTGGCCGAACAAAAAGGCCGCGACACCAAGCAGAAGCTGATCCGCAATTTTGGCATGCCGAAGCCCGAGGGGTACCGCAAGGCCCTGCGAGTGATGCAGCTAGCCGCCAAGTTCGGACGGCCGGTGATGACTTTGCTCGATACCCCTGGTGCGTATCCCGGTATCGATGCCGAGGAACGCGGCCAAGCCGAAGCGATCGCGCGTAATTTGCGCGAAATGGCCCGGTTACCGGTTCCGGTGATCGCGGTTTGCATTGGCGAAGGCGGCAGCGGCGGCGCGCTCGCCTTAGGGGTGGCGAACATCGTGTTGATGCTGGAGAATGCCGTGTACAGCGTGATTTCGCCGGAAAGCTGCGCCGCCATCATTTATCGCGATTCCGGTAAGGCCGAGCAGGCCGCAGCCGCCTTGCGCCTCACGGCGCAGGACCTCGTGCAGTACGGCCTGATTGACGGCATCGTGGCCGAGCCTGCCGGCGGGGCTCAACAAGACCCGGACCTCGCGGCCGACAATCTCCGCAGCGCCCTCGATCGGCACCTGGTCAACTTGGCTCGGTTCACAGCCCGTGAGTTGGTCGACGACCGATACGCCAAATTCCGTCGGATGGGGAATTTCTTTTTATGAAAAGAACCGTGTGGCTGGCGATCGCGTTTGCCATCGTCGTGGTGGCTTTTGTGGTGGTTTCGACCTTCCAACAGGACCTTGTCCGCTGCCAGGTCTGCATCACCTTCAATGGCAGGCCGGATTGCCGGATCGCCTCCGCCACCTCTCGGGAGGGGGCGGTTCGGGCGGCGACCACCAACGCCTGCGCGCAGCTAGCTTCCGGCGTGACAGAGACGACCCAGTGCGAGGCCACGCGGCCCGACTCGGTCAAGTGGCTACGCTAATTTCCACAGGTTTAAGCCGTCTCCAATGGCGAAGGTTCCGGAGACAAGGCCCAGAGAACGTGCTGGTGTACACTAGATATTGAACTTCGGGCAGACCTGCGTCGTCTAATACAGTTTTGAGAGACAACAGGAGAATCTTGCGTCGTGAAGCCCAAGTGGAAAATCCTGATCACCATCGCGGCTCTGGTTTTAGCAGGGATCGGCATCTACGCGAGCACCGTATATGCCAACCGGGGTGTCGTCACCGTTCAAACGGCGCGTGTTGCGCGCCAGGACCTGACCAGTCTGGTGACCGCCTCCGGCGAGATTAAACCCAAGAATTACATCAACATCGGGGCGAACGCGATCGGCCAGCTGACGGAGGTGGCGGTGAAGGAAGGCGACCACGTCAAAAAAGGGCAGTTGCTCGCGCGCATCGAGAATGTGCAGCCGGCGGCCGATGTCCAGGCCCAGCAGGCCTCGCTGAGCGCCGTCGAAGCCGACTCGGCCGCCGCCGAAGCGGCTCTCAAGGCCGCCGATGACAACATCAACACCGCGCAGGCGGATATCGATCGCAACAAAGCCGACTTGGCGCGCATGAAATCGGATCTCGATCGGTCCGAATCGCTGTACAAGGACAAGTTGATGGCGGCCCAGGATTACGAGTTGAAAAAATCCACCTATGAGGCGGAGTTGGCCGTGGTACGCCAGTCCGAAGTCCGCCTGGTGCAGGCCCGGGCGCAGCGCGAGCAGACGGCCGCGCAATTGTCCTCCGCCCAGAAAAAAATCGCGCAGGTGCGCGCCGGCCTGACGCGATTGGCCGACGTCCTGCAGAAATACGACGCCTACGCCCCGCTCAACGGGATCGTCACCAACCTGTCGGTGCGGGTTGGCGAGACGGTGGTACCGGGGATCCAGAATTCGCCTTCGAGTACGATCATGACGATTGCGGACATGTCGCTGATCACAGCCGAAGTGAAAGTGGACGAAACCGACATCGTCAATGTACGACTGAACCAGGTTGCCGACATCACCGTGGACGCCATTCCCAACCGGGCGTTCAAGGGCCATGTCATCGAGATTGGCAACACGGCGATCGTGAGGTCGACCGGCGTAGCCGCTTCTCAAAGCGCCGTCTCCAGCCAGGAAGCCAAAGATTTCAAGGTGGTTATTGCCGTAGATAACCCGGACGATGAGATCCGGCCGGGACTTTCCGCCACGGCCAAGATAACCACAGCCACCCGTCCGAGCGTCCTAACGATACCGATCCAGGCGCTGACTGTCCGTCAAAAGGGGGATCTGGCGAAGAAACCTGAAAAGGGCGCGGCGCAGGCGGCGGCCCCGGACGCAGTCACGGAGAGGGCGCTCAAGGAAGAGATTCAGGGCGTGTTTGTGATCAACAAGGGAAAGGCGGAGTTTCGAAAAGTGGAGACCGGCATCACGGGCACGACCGATATCGAAGTAGTCAGCGGGCTCCAGCAGGGCGACGAGATCGTTACCGGGACTTACCAGGTGATCCGCACGCTCCGCAACCAGGCTTCCGTCAAAGTGGACAATCGAAATCCGCAGCAGCCCAAGAGCTGAGAAACGAGAATCAAGCGCATGGCGGCAGTCGCAGAAAAAGAACTTATCGAGCGGGGCGAGCAGCTCAAACGGCAAGGGATTGTCATTCGCACTTACGACCTCTGGAAGACCTACATCATGGGCGAGCAGGAGATCAACGCCGTCTCCGGAGTGGATGTGGAAATCAAGCGGGGCGAATACGTCGCCATCATGGGTCCGTCGGGGTCCGGTAAGTCGACGCTGATGAACCTTATCGGGTGTCTGGACACGCCCACCAGAGGCCAGTACTACATCAACGGCAACTTGGTGAGCGAGATGAGCGATGACGAGCTGGCGCGCATCCGCAACAAGGAGATCGGCTTCGTCTTTCAGACGTTCAACCTGCTGCCGCGCGCCACGTCGCTGCACAACGTGGAGCTGCCTCTGATTTATTCCGGGATGCCCGCCCAAGAGCGTCTGGAGCGCGCGAAGACCGCCATGAAGCAGGTGGATCTGGAGCCGCGCATGCACCACAAGCCCAACGAGCTTTCGGGGGGCCAGCGCCAGCGGGTGGCGATTGCGCGGGCGCTGGTCAATAACCCGTCTATCCTGCTCGCGGACGAACCCACCGGGAACCTGGACACGGCTACCGGTAACGAGATCATGGGTCTGTTCGAGCGGCTCCACCAACAAGGGAACACCATCGTGCTGGTGACGCACGAGCACGACATCGCATTGCACGCCCACCGCGTCATCCATATCCGCGACGGAAAAGTGGAGAAGGACGAGAAGATCAAGTAGAGCGCTGTCCGCTTCCCGATCCGGCGATTCACGCTGGCGGACCTTCCATTCTCCGGCCGGGCGTGGTTTACTACGGGAACTAGGCTATCTCCTATGCCAGCCGAAGTCAGCGCGGGCGCGGGCCGTTCCGTTCCTACTGCCTGGAAGGTGGTCTTTGAGGACGGAACCGCCCGGCAAATTGGCAACGAGCTTCCAGCGTTCACCCTGCACGTGCCCAGCCAATCCGCGTTGGAACGGATTCTCTCGACCGATGCATACACGGCCGCCATGGCCTATTTGCGCGGAGAATTCGAAGTCGAAGGCGACTTGTGCGCAGCCATCCGATTCAAAGGCTGGACGCCGCGGAGCTGGTGGCGGCATGCGTGCTTTCAAGCGATCGCACGAGTTGGCGCCCTGCGGGAAACGCTCTTCCAAAAGCCGTCCCAAAGCGCGCGTCACATCCGGTTCCACTACGACCGCTCGAACGAGTTCTATCGCCTGTTTCTCGATCCGCGCATGGTGTATTCGTGCGCCTATTTCCGCACGCCGGACGCCTCGCTCGAACAGGCGCAACTAGCCAAGCTTGACCACATCTGCCGCAAGCTCGATCTGCAGCCGGGCGAGCGATTCCTCGACATCGGCTGCGGCTGGGGCGCACTGGTGGCGCATGCAGCCGCCGCTTACGGAGCCGAGGCCACTGGTTGTACCCTCAGCCGGGCCCAATATGAACATGCGTCGGCCCTCGCCCAAGGTCCCGTTTCCATCCTCGAGCAAGACTATCGCGAGGTGGCCGGACGGTTCGACAAAATCGCATCAGTGGGCATGTTCGAGCACGTCGGCCGCCGCCGCGCGCCCGGATATTTCCGCAAGATCGCCGAGTTGCTTCGGCCGGCAGGCCTGTTCCTCAACCACGCCATCGCGCGCGCGCAAGGCGTTACCGATGACGCCGCCAGTTTGTTCGTGCGGCACCGTATCTTTCCGGGTGGCCAACTCCTCCATCTCGACGAGACCATCCGTAGTGCCGAACAGGCCGGTCTGGAAGTTCTGGACGTCGAAAACCTCCGCCCGCACTATGCGCGCACGTGCCGGCTGTGGGACGAGCGCCTCGCGGCGCAGCGCGAGGCGGCGCTCGGATTGGTGGACGAGCCGACCTACCGCGCCTGGCGCATCTGGCTGGCCGGCTCGTCGCTCAGCTTCGAAGAAGGCCTCCTCAGCATCTACCAGGTCTTGATGGCGAAACGTGGCGCGCCACGCGCCCACTGGACGCGCGAGCACCTTTACGCTTCATCAGCGTAGCAGCGACGGCGCGCGGCGAGCGGTCTTGGGCGACCGGGTTGATCCCCGGAACCGGTGAAGTTGTTGCCGGACGTTCGTAACCGGAATGTCCGGATGGCCTCTCCAGGCGAGTCGATTTTGGCATGCATTACCGGCAGCGTTCGGATATATCGATTCGGCAGCGGGTCCCCTCGTGGCTCGCGCGCTAAATCTCTCTCACGCCGACGTGCATGGCGTGATCAGCTTTTATCACGATTTTCGGCACACACGCCCCCAGGCCGCCATGTGCTGCGCATCTGCCGCGCCGAGGCGTGCCAGGTGATGGGGTGCGAAAGGCTGGTCGCGCACGTTGAGAAGCGCCTGGACGTGAGACTGGGTGAGACTACGGCAGAAGGCAGCTTCACCGTGGAGCCAGTGTATTGCCTGGGAAACCGCGGGCGCTCGCCTGCGGCGATGCTCGACGGCAAGCCGTATGGCCGGGTCTCTCCGCAGGTCGGGAGCAGATTATCCAATACGTCGCCAAAGGCGGCGCGGGCGTGCACGAGCTGGTGGTGGAGGTGGTGAAGCGGATCAAGTAGGGCGCTTGAGAATCGCTGATGGCGCTCGGGCCGGGAATCCTCGGCGGCCGCTAGTGCTAGCCCGATAGCGGTAGACCCGGCCTCGAACAGAGCCTTCATGCAGGGGCTGTTGCGGGTCGCTCAGATCATCGAGGAGCCGAAATCGGTTTCGGTAGTTTTGGCGCTGGAGGTCGGCCGATTCTGTTCGGAAAAGATGGGATTGCTCGCGGACGAGACTCTGAAGCCGGTGGCCCCGTTTGTGCTCCCTCGGGACGCCGTCGACATACTGCAATCCGGGAGAACGGCGTGGTGAGATATTCCTTAACGGGTTCAAGCGCTCCGAGGCCCATCACCTAGCCAATCCTACACGTCCAGATTCTTCACGTCGAGCGCGTTTTCTTCGATGAATTTGCGGCGGCTTTCCACGTCTTCGCCCATCAGCGTCGAGAAGATCTCTTCGCTCTCCACCGCATCTTCCAGGCGCACCTGGAGCAGCGTACGCTTCTCGGGGTTCATGGTGGTCTCGGCGAGTTGCTCGGCGTTCATCTCGCCCAGGCCCTTGTACCGCGTCACGGAGGCGTCCTTTTTGCCTTCGTTCTTTACGTAGGTAAGCAGCTCGGTCCAACTGGGTTGTGATTCTCGGCGGTCGTTCTTGACCACTCCAAACGGCGGCTCGTTGTAGCGGGCAATCGCCCGCGCCAACGCCCGATAGCGGCGGTACTCCGGCTGGGCCGCCAACTGCAGGCCGATGCTGCGTTCAGCGTTGCTCGAATCGTGATAGACCACGGCGTAGGAGGAATGCTCTTCGTCGCGCCGCAGTTCAGGCTCGAGGCCAAGCTTCTCGAGCGCGGCGAGGACCGGTTTCAAGTTTGCTTCTTCCTGGAACTCGGCCTTGTGGTCCACATGAAAATCCACGTTGGCGAGCGTTTCGACCACGCGGGGATCGCGCAGCCGGCGCTCTACCTTGTGGAACATCTGCTCGTATTCATCCAGATTCAGCAGGAACGTGCGCAGTTCCTGTCCCTCGAGGGTCGACTTGGAGCCTGTGCCGTTCCCGTTGGCGCGGAGCTCGAGCGTCAGGTTCTCCGTCGCGCGGCGCATAATCTCCTTGGTGAATTCCTTCTCGTCCTTGATGTACTTTTCGTTCTTGCCCTTCTTGATGCGGTAAAGCGGCGGCTGCGCGATGAACACCTTGCCGCGCATGATCAGCTCATTCATGTGCCGGAAGAAGAAGGTCAGCAGCAGCGTCCGGATGTGCGAGCCGTCCACGTCGGCATCGGTCATGATGATGATCTTGCCGTAGCGGACCTTGGCGACGTCGAAATCGTCCTTGCCGATGCCGGTGCCGAGCGCGGTGATCATGGCGCGGATTTCCTCGTGCCCGAGCATCTTGTCGTAGCGCGCCTTCTCGACGTTGAGGATCTTGCCCTTGAGCGGCAGAATGGCCTGAAAGCGGCGGTCGCGGCCCTGCTTGGCGGTACCGCCGGCCGATTCGCCCTCCACCAGGAACAGCTCGCAGCGTTCCGGGTCTTTCTCCTGGCAGTCGGCCAGCTTGCCCGGCAGACCACCGGAGTCAAGCGCGCCTTTGCGCCGCGTCAGGTCGCGCGCTTTGCGGGCCGCTTCCCGCGCCCGGGCGGCTTCAATCGCCTTGCCGACGATCTTTCTGCCAACGGTCGAATTCTTGTCGAAGTACTCGCCGAGCTTCTCATTGACGAACTGAGTCATGAAGCCAGCGATATCGCTGTTCAGCTTGCCTTTGGTCTGTCCCTCGAACTGCGGCTGGGGCACCTTGACGCTCACCACGGCCGTGAGCCCTTCGCGCACGTCGTCGCCGGTGAGGTTCTCTTTAACGTCCTTGAACAGGCCCGCCTGCTGGCCGAAGGCATTGATGGTCCGGGTCAGCGCCGTGCGGAAGCCCGTCAGGTGTGTGCCGCCATCGACGGTGTTGATGTTATTGGCGAAACTGAAGACATTTTCCGAGTAGCCGTCGTTATACTGCAGCGCCACTTCCATGTTGAGAGTGCCGCCATTGGGCATCTCGCGATCGGCTTCAAAATGGATCGGCCGGTCATGGAGCACTGACTTGCCGCGGTTCAGATGCTTGATGAACTCAGCGATGCCGCCGTTGTACATGAACTCGGTTTTCTTTTCCGGATCCACACGCTCGTCGGTAAGCGTGATTTTGAGGCCCTTGTTCAGGAAGGCCAGCTCGCGCAGCCGCTGCGCTAGCGTGTCGTAGTTAAACGAGGTGGCTTCCATGATGGTGGCGTCAGGCTTGAAGGTGACTCGCGTCCCGGTTTTGCGCCCCGCCTTTCCGGCCTTCGCCAGCGGGCCTTTTGGAATGCCGCAGGCGTATTCCTGCTGCCAGGTGAAGCTCGGGCCGGTGTCGCCTTCCGGACGCCAGATTTCGAGCTCCAGACGTTCCGACAGAGCGTTGACGCAGCTCACTCCCACACCGTGCAGTCCGCCCGATACCTTGTAGCTTTTCGAATCGAACTTGCCGCCGGCGTGCAGCTTGGTCATCACCACTTCGGCCGCCGAGACTCCTTCTTCATGCATGCCGACCGGGATTCCACGGCCATTGTCGATTACCGTGACCGAATTGTCGTCGTGGATGGTGACCGAAACTTCCGTGCAATAGCCGGCCAGCGCCTCGTCCACGGCGTTGTCCACCACTTCGTAGACCAGGTGGTGCAAGCCGATCTCGCCCGTTGAGCCGATGTACATCGCCGGTCGCAGGCGCACCGCCTCCAATCCTTCCAGAACCTTGATGCTGCTGGAATCGTAAACGTCTGGCAAAGCCGTATTCACTTCATCCGCCATAACCTGATTCAGATCCTCATCGGCATGACTACGTAGCGGTATTGGTCCGCCACCGTATCGCCGGCAGGCCGCATTTCGCCCGCGCTTTTTTGGTCTTTTAGTTCAAAGGCCACGTGGTCCTGCGGAATGGCCCGCAGGAAATCAAGCAGGTATTGTGCATTAAACCCGATCTCTAAGTCTGGACCGCGATACTCGCTGGGAACGCTCTCCTCGCTTTCGCCCGTTTCTACCGAGGACGAAAAGATCCGCACTTCACCGCTCGTGAACTGCACCCGAATCGCTCGGGAACGCTCATCTGCAAACTGCGCTACCCGCTCAATGGCCGAGCGGATTTCATCCTTCTGCAGTTTCGCGGTGACGGCGTGATCTTTGGGGAGGACCCGCTCGTAGTCTGGAAAATTTCCGGTCAGCTTCCGTGTGATCAGCAGCCGCTCGCCCACGCGGAAGAACAAGTGATTGTCATCCCCGGCCAGAATCGCCTTGGCTTCCGGGTCAGCATCATCGGCCAGCTTAATCAGCTCCGCCATGGCCTTCTTCGGAATCAGGGCACGGAACTGCTTGTCAACCTGCCCGCTTTCCGCCGGCGTT
>Ga0306923_10002448_pt1 | contig 16997 bp, 15 predicted proteins | sample sta12Can44000108_FD_203841 | JGI IMG/M metagenome (GOLD analysis project Ga0306923, IMG submission 203841) | Lab enrichment of tropical soil microbial communities from Luquillo Experimental Forest, Puerto Rico - statanox.12C.anox.44.000.108 (v2)... | ecosystem: Environmental > Terrestrial >... | reverse complement strand
GCGGCTAGCTGCCCCGCACGGGCGCGAACTCGGCGACTAGCTGCCCGGTGCGGCCCAGCCGAGGCGGCGGGAGATCTCGCTGGCGGCGTGGCTTACCGCGCTAGCCAGAGCCGGGATCCGCTCGGCCGGGATGCGGAAGCTCGGGCCCGACGCGCTGATCGAGGCGATCACCGTGCCCTCGGCGTTGCGGACCGGGGCCGCGACGGCGGTCAGGCCGTCCTCGAGTTCGTCGACCGCGGTCGCGTAACCGCACTCCCGGACCCGGGCGAGCAGCAGGCCGAACTCGGGCAGGGCGATCACGGTCCGCTCGGTGAAGCGCTCGAGCGGCAGGTCCAGGTGCTCGAGGATCTCCGCGGCCGGCCGGAAGGCCAGCAGGACCTTGCCGTCCGAGGTGGCGTGCAGCGGGATCCGCTGCCCGGCCCAGTTGTGCGGCGACAGCGCCGCCGGGCCCGCCACCTGGTCCAGGTAGAGCGCGTCCCGGCCGGACAGGATGGCCAGGTTGACGGTCTCACCCACCTCCTGGGCCAGCGCCCGGCAGACCGGCCGGCTCTCCTGGCTGAGGTCCAGCCCGCGCCCGGCGGCCCCGGCCAGCCGCAGTATGCCCAGCCCGAGCCGGAACCTCCCGCGCGCCGCGTCCTGCGCCACCAGCTCGCGCCGGTCCAGCGCCGCGAGCAGCCGGGATGCGGTGGACTTGTGTACCCCCAGCTCGCGCGCGACCTCGGTCACGCCGGCCTCCCCGTCCCGGGCCAGGATCTCCAAGATGGCCACCGCTCGGTCCACCGATTGCACCGGCCCAGCGTCTGAAGCGTGCTCCCGGCCAGCCATCCCCGCGCCCGGCCCCCTGCCCGTCCCCGCGCCCGGGTGGCTGGCCGTCCCCGCGCCCGGCCCCCTGCCCGTCCCCGCGCCCGGGTGGCTGGCCGTCCCCGCGCCTTGCTCCCCGGCCGTCCCCGCGCCTTGCTCCCCGGCCGTCCCCGCGCCTTGCTCCCCGGCCGTCCCCGCGCCCGGGTGGCTGGCTGTCCCCGCGCCTTGCTCCCTGGCCGTCCCCGCGCCCGGTCGCTTGGCCGCCCCCGCGCCCAGCCGACCTGCCGCACGTCCCGCCCCGGTAGCCTCGTCCACCACTCCAGTCACCAATCCTCCGCCACGCTGTTGCCCATAGCGCAACAATATTCGGGCCGACCATCATCGTGTGTCGTTAGCCCGGCCAGAACGCGCTTTCGACACACGATCCCGGTGCATCGGGCCTCGCTTGACCGCTGGAGGCACGATAAGGCATCATTGTTGCATATAAAGAAGCGAGTTGCATTATCCGCAACAAAGATAGGTGTCGGGTGGGTTCTGAGCCGGGCCGGGAGTTCGTGCTGACGCTGTCCTGCCCGGACAAGCCGGGGATCGTGTACGCGGTGGCGAGCTTCCTGGTCCAGCATTCCGGGAACATCCTGGCCAGCCAGCAGTACGGGGAGAGCCCGGACGGGCGGTTCTTCATGCGGGTGCACTTCACCGTGCCGCCGCCGGGCCTGCCGCTCGCCGATCTCGAGCGCGACTTCTCCTGGGTGGCCGAGGCGTTCCACATGTCCTGGCAGCTGCGCGACCGGGCGGTCCGGGTGCGCACCCTGATCATGGTCTCGCGGCTCGGTCACTGCCTGAACGACCTGCTGTTCCGGTGGAAGACCGGCGCCCTGCCGGTCGACGTCGCGGGCGTGGTCTCCAACCACGGCGACTTCGCCGAACTGGCCGAGTCCTACCGCATCCCGTTCCATCACATCCCGGTCACCCCGCCGACCAGGGCGGCCGCCGAGGCCCGGCTGCTCGACCTCATCGGCGACACGGAAGCCGACCTGATCGTGCTGGCCCGGTACATGCAGATCCTGTCCGGCGAGGTATGCAAGCGAGTCGAGGGCCGGATGATCAATATCCATCACTCGTTCCTGCCGAGCTTCAAGGGCGCCAAGCCCTACCACCAGGCCCACGCGCGCGGCGTCAAGCTGGTCGGCGCCACTGCGCACTACGTCACGCCCGACCTGGACGAGGGACCGATCATCGAGCAGGACGTGATCCGGGTCGATCACACCCTCCCGCCCGAGCGCCTGGCCGAGGCCGGCCGTGACGTCGAGGCCCAGGTCCTGGCGCGCGCGGTGACCTGGCACGCGGAGCACCGAGTGCTGCTCAACGGCGACCGGACCGTAGTCTTCCACTGAGCAGCGCTTACCGTGGAGCACAGCATGGCGATCAGCGTCTTCGACCTGTTCAAGGTCGGCATCGGCCCGTCTAGCTCGCATACGGTCGGGCCGATGAAGGCGGCCCGGATGTTCGCCGAGGGCCTGCGCGACGACGGTCTCATGCCCCGCGTCCAGACCGTGCAGGTCTGCCTGTACGGCTCACTGGGCCTGACCGGCAAGGGGCACGGCAGCGACAAGGCCGTCCTGCTCGGCCTCGAGGGTGAGCAGCCGGCCACCGTCGACGTTGACGCGATACCGGCGCGCCTGGAGGCCATCGCCCAGCGCCGGACCCTGCGGCTGCTCGGCGAGCACGAGATCGGCTTCACCATCCCCGAGCACCTGGAGTTCAACCGCAAGAAGAAGCTCAGCTACCACCCCAACGGCATGCGGTTCACCGCCCACGATCAGGGCGGGACGCTGCTCTGCGAGCGTGCCTACTACTCAGTGGGCGGTGGCTTCGTGGCCGACGAGACGAACACCGGGCCGATCTCGCCCACGCCGGACCCGGCCGCGCTGCCCTACCCGTTCACCACCGCGGCCGAACTGCTGGCCCAGACCGAGCGCAGCGGCCTGCCCGTGTCCGGGATCATGCTCGGCAACGAGCAGGCCCTCGGCCGCACGACCGCGCAGGTAGAGGCGGGCCTGGGTGAGCTGTGGCAGGTCATGCAGGCCTGCGCGCAGCGCGGCTGCGGCACTGACGGCCTGCTGCCCGGCGGACTGAAGGTCCCGCGCCGTGCGCCGCGCCTGTTCCGGCAGCTCACCTGCGAGCCGAGCAGCGATGACCCGCTGCGGGCCATGGACTGGGTGACGCTATACGCGCTGGCCGTCAACGAGGAGAACGCGGCCGGCGGGCGTGTCGTCACCGCGCCGACCAACGGCGCGGCCGGGATCATCCCGGCCGTCCTGCATTACTACGATCAGTTCGTCCCGGGCGCGTCGCCGCGCGGCGTGGCGCGCTTCCTCCTGACCGCGGCGGCCATCGGCGTGCTGTTCAAGGAGAACGCCTCCATCTCCGGCGCGGAGGTCGGCTGCCAGGGCGAGGTGGGGTCGGCCTGCTCGATGGCGGCGGGTGCGCTGGCCGAGGTGCTCGGCGGCACGCCCGAGCAGGTGGAAAACGCGGCGGAGATCGGTATCGAACACAACCTGGGGCTGACCTGCGACCCGATCGGCGGGCTGGTCCAGGTGCCGTGCATCGAGCGGAACGCGGTGGCGTCCATCACCGCCATCAACGCCGCCCGCATCGCGCTACGCGGCGACGGGCGGCACTTCGTCTCGCTCGACAAGGCGATCAACACCATGCGCATCACCGGGCGCGACATGCTGGACAAGTACAAGGAGACATCGCGCGGCGGCCTGGCCGTCAACGTCATAGAGTGCTGACCCATGGGAGCGTTCGAGCTGTTCCGCGGCGACGCGCTCGAGGCGTACCGGACCTGGCCCGCCCCCGCAACGATCATCAGCGACGGCGCCTACGGCGTGCGCGGCTTCCACGGCGACACGGTCGGGTCGGACGGGCTCCCGGACTGGTACCGCGCGCACATCGCGGGCTGGGCCGCGGCCGCCACGCCCGCGACCACGCTGTGGTTCTGGAACACCGAGATCGGCTGGGCCAGCGTGCATCCCGTGCTCGCCGAGCACGGCTGGGACTATGTCCAGCTGATCGTCTGGGACAAGGGCCTGGCCCACATCGCCGGCAACGTGAACGGCCGGACCGTCAGGCAGTTCCCGGTGGTGACCGAGGTGTGCGCGCTGTATCAGAGGCGGCTGACGCTGCCCGGACCCGGCGGACCAACACCGGTCAAGGTCTGGGTGCGGGGCGAATGGACCAGATCCGGACTCCCGCTGTCCAAGGCCAACGAGGCCTGCGGGGTGAAGAACGCGGCCACCCGCAAGTACCTGACCAGGGACTGGCTCTGGTACTGGCCGCCGGGCGAGATGACCGAACGGCTGGCCGCCTACGCCAACGCACACGGCCGACCGTCCGGCTGGCCGTATTACTCGCTCGACGGGGAGCGGCCGGTAACCGCGAAGGAATGGGACGCGCTGCGCTACCGCTGGCGGCACGCGCACGGCCTGACCAACGTCTGGTCTCGTCGGCCGCTGCACGACACCGAACGGCTGAAGGGCACACTGCGGCGGGCCGCCCCCCGGGTCTACAACCCCACGGCCTCCAGCTCGGCCCACCTGAACCAGAAGCCGCTGGAGTTCATGGAGCGCCTGATCGCGGCGGTGACCGAGCCTGGCGACGTGATCTGGGAGCCGTTCGGTGGCCTGTGCTCAGCTTCGCTCGCCGCGGTGACGCTGGGCCGCCGCGCCTACGCCGCGGAGACTGATCCGGCCTTCGCCGACTTGGCCGCGGCGCGGGTTGCGCAGGAGACGCGGGGGCCGTGATGTCCGAGCCAACCCGAGCTTGCCGATCACGTGGCTGATCAGCGAAAGTGACCGCGTGGACAGTCAGCAGTGGGATGAGCGCTATTCGGGCACCGAGTTCGAGTGGACCACGCGGCCGAATCAGTTCGTCGCGGCCGAACTAGCCGACCTGCCACCCGGCCGCGCCCTTGATCTCGCCGCGGGCGAAGGCCGGAACACCGTCTGGCTGGCCGAACGCGGCTGGCGGGTTACCGCGGTGGACTTCTCCCGGGTCGGACTCGAAAAGGGGCGCAAGCTCGGCGCGGCCCGCGGCGTGGGCGATGCGCACGTGGACTGGATCGTCGCTGACCTGCGTGACTACGAGCCCGAGCGCGACGCCTACGACCTCGCGCTCATCGCCTACCTCCAGGTGGGCCCGTCGCTGCGAGCCAGCGTTCTGGCCAGGGCGGTCGCGGCTCTGACTCCGGGCGGCACGGCGTTCGTGGTCGGCCACGACGTGACCAACCTCACCGAGGGCGTGGGCGGCCCGCAGGATCCGGACGTGCTGTACACCCCCGAGGCCATCCGCGCGGAGCTGCCGGGGCTGCGCCTCATCCGGGCCGAACGAGTGCACCGGATGGTCGAGCGGGATGGCGGGACGGCGACCGCCGTGGACACCCTGGTCCATGCCGTCCGCGAGGCATGACCGCCGATCCTGGGTTCGCGGTCACGCTGAGCCCGGGCCGCGCAGGCGGTCAGGCGATCTTGCGCGCGCCCGGGCCAGGCACCGGGGTGACCTCGCGGGCTGATTCGAGCACGTGCCCGGCCTGGCAGGCCATCTGCAACCGCACCGGCTCGCCGCAGTCGCGGTGCCGCAGCAGGACCTGCGGTCCGGCCGCACCGAGCGCGTGGCGGTCGCCCCACTCCATCAGCGCCACCAACACGGGGTAGAGGTCAATGCCCTTCTCGGTGAGCCGGTACTCGTACCGGCTGCGCTGGCCGCTCTCCTGATACGGGACCTTGCGCAGCAGGCCCTCGTCGACCAGTCGGGCCAGTCGGTCGCTGAGTACCTGGCGGGGCATTCCGGTGCGGCGCTGCATGTCCGCGAAGCGGCGGACGCCGTTGAAGGCCTCGCGTAGCACGAGGAAAGTCGGGCGTTCCCCGATGAGTTCCACGGCCGCACCGATCGCGCAGTTGGCCGAGTCATAGTCCAGGATCCAGGCACGTCCCATGCTTCGCATGCTAAATCTATTTGACAGACTCAGCAATCCCGGACCATGCTGGGTCCGTGAACCGAACCCAGGCACCGGGGTTGGTCTGGGCCGGCGGCCGGGCGGCCGTGGCCATCCGGCAGGCATGTCCGGAAGACCTGCCCGCGCTCAGCGAGTTCTTCGCCGGGCTCTCCGCGCACACCCGCTACCTGCGCTTCTTCGGGCCGGTCAGGCCGGGTGCGGCCCTGCTCCGCACGCTGGCCGGTTTCGCCGACAACATCGACGCCCTGGTCGCCGTCCGCCGCGGTGTCGTCGTCGGGCACGCAATGGCCGTGGACCGGGTCGAACCGCCAGGGCCCCGGGGAACCAGGGTGACCGACGTCGGCATGGTGGTACATGATGCATGGCAAGGCCGGGGCGTGGGCTCGGCGCTGATGCGCGCGCTGGTCTCCGGAGCCCAGGCCCGGGGCGTGAGCACGCTCGAGATGGACGTGCTGGGCAGCAACCGCCAGGTCCTGGCCATGATCACCGGCCACTGGCCTGCGGCGCGGGTTGACCGTAACTCCGACGGCCTGGCCATCCGCGTCCGGCTGCCGCAGCAGGCCGGCTCGAAGCCGGTGACGAACACGCCGCGGCTGGCCATCGGATAGTAGCGCCGGTGCCACGTGAGTTCTGGGCGTCAACCGCCGAAACCGGGGTAGTCGCGCACAAACGCAGACGACTCCTAAGGCGGCACCTACGTGTGGCACGTGCTCGAACACCGTGAGATTAGGCGCCTGGCCCGCGGCCGCGACGCCGCCCGGCACGGACCGCGGCCCCGGCCCGACCAGCCGGCCGCTCGACCTCACCGGCGCTCCCGCCTTCCTCGAGTCCCCGGTGCTGCCCGATCCCGGCCTGCGGTGGGGTACCTGGTAGCGGGAGGCTGGCGTCACCTGCCTGCCCCGGCTGGCATGCACCGGGCACAGGCAGGTGACGTGTGTTGCCTTTAGCCGCCCGCCCCGCACACCGGCCAGGCGCCGATGCCCTGGGCCGCGAGGACCCGCTGGGCCACGGCGATCTGCTCTGCCGGGCTAGCCAGGTTGGCGGAGGCCGCGTACTGTCCGCCGCCGTAGGCGAGCCAGGTTTGCTGGGTGAACTGCAGGCCGCCGTAGAAGCCATTGCCGGTGTTGGCGCTCCAGTTACCGCCGGACTCGCATGCGGCGATGGCGGACCAGTTCGCCCCTCCCGAGGAGGCCGGGGCGGCTGGGGTGGCCTGCACCGGAGCGGCCGGCTCGGCCTGCGGCGCGCTGGCCGATGCCGCCGGGGCGGATCCTGCCGCCGTGGCCGCCATAGCGGCGTGGGCCATCCACGACGGCACCCGGCCACTGGCTGGCAGGTGCAGCCGCTGGCCGACGGCGATCATGTTCGGGTTAGCCACTTGGTGGCGGTTGGCCCACCACACTGCGGGCCAGTCGGCCGTGGTGCCGTAGGCGTGGGCGGCGATCGCTGACAAGCTATCGCCCGGCCGGACGGTGTAGCTGGCGGGAGCGTGGTGCGCTGCCGGGTGCAGCGAAATCGTGACCACGATCAAGGTCTTCGCCAGCCCGGCGGCAGCGATACTAGACATGTCGGGGTTCCTCCTAAGGTTAGTCCGACAAAAGGTCCCGGCCTCGTGCTGCGAACACCTGGCCGGGACCGCTATGGCTAGCGAGTGAGACCCGTGAAGGTCACCTCCTGCCTACGCTGGGTAAAGATCCGTTTGGATCTCATCGAGCTTCTCCTTCTCGTTGTAGGTCAGCTAGCCATTCAGTGAGAATAAACAGGCCCAGCTTCAGCGCTCAACGCGGGTCCACCAATACCGACCAAATCGTGCTTAATGTGACGCCAGGTGACGGTGAGGTAGGCCAGGCTGGTAAGGCTGACCTTGGCCGCCCGGCGGCTGGCTGACGTGCCGTCAGTAGTACCCTGAAGCCCCAGTTCAGGACCTTGGCGGCAATCGGCCCCCGTATCGGAGATGTCGCCTCCGCGGCTGCCCGACGTGGACCGGGTGCAAACCAGGGTGCAACCAGGGGAGTCACGGGTGCCACCTGTCCGCCCGATCCGCGATCGTGAGACAGTACCAACTAGTCCGCTGGTGCGGGGATGCGTCGTTGACCCGGAACCCTAAGGCCGGAGCCGACCAGGCCGGCCATCCGTCGTCGACGAATCCAGGAGGTGGAGATCTATGTCCAGCGAAACTGACATCCGTCCCTTTCAGGTGGACACGCCCGCCGAAGCAATCGCCGACCTCCGGCAGCGCATTGCCGCGACCCGCTGGCCCTCCCGGGAGCTGGTCGCGGATCGGTCGCAGGGCGTGCAGCTGGCCACGCTCCGGGAACTCGCCCGTTACTGGGTGACCGACTACGACTGGCGCGCGTGCGAGGCGAGGCTGAACGCGCTGACGCAGCGCAAGACCGTGATCGACGGGGAGGACATCCACTTCATCCACGCGAAGTCGCCGCATGCGGACGCGTTGCCGTTGATCATTACCCACGGCTGGCCCGGCTCGATCATGGAGATGCTCGGGGTCATCGGCCCGCTGACCAACCCCACCGCGCACGGGGGTTCCGCCGAGGACGCGTTCGACCTCGTGATACCGTCCGTGCCCGGCTACGGCTTCTCCAGCGAGCCGACCGAGCTCGGCTGGAACGTCGGCCGGATCGCCGGAGCCTGGGCTGAGCTGATGCGCCGCCTCGGCTACACCCGCTACGTCGCCCAGGGCGGCGACGTGGGCGCCGCCGTCACCGACAACATGGGCCGCCAGGCGCCCGAAGGGCTGCTCGGCATCCACATGAACCTGCTCCTGGCGGGGCTGGGCGGCGGCTATCCCTCGCCGGATCCCTCCCCGGAGGAACGCGCGGCGCTCGACGCGATCCACACCTTCAGGACGAGCGGCAACGGCTACCTCATCGAGCAGAACACGCGGCCGCAGACGATCGGCTACGGCCTGCTGACTTCACCTGTCGCCCTGGCCGCCTGGATGCTCGACCACGACACTGACGCCTACTACAAGATCTCCGGCGCCTTCACCGGCGGGCAGCCCTCAGGCGGCCTCACCCGGGACCACATCCTCGACAACATCACGTTGTACTGGCTGACCGGCACCGGAGCCTCCGCGGCCCGGTCGTACTGGGAGAACACACAAGCCGCAGCTCATGCGGCCGGGCAGCCCCGTCCGGAGGTCAAGCTCCCGGTCGGCTTCACCACGTTCCCCGGTGAGATCTTCCGGGCCCCGCGCAGCTGGGTCGAGAAGTCCTACCCCAACGTCTCTTACTTCAACGAGGTCGGCAAGGGCGGCCACTTCGCCGCCTGGGAGGAGCCCGAGCTGTTCGCGACCGAGATCCGGGCGGCGTTCAGGCCGCTGCGCTAACCACAGCCTGGCCCGAGCGATCCAGCGTTTGTAAGGGCTACCAGAGGAGCCCGGTGTAAGCGATGCCGGAGGTATCGGGAATGTGCAGGCCAACCGGGGTAAAGCGGGTGCCGTTGGCCACGCCCGCGGTGCCGCAGTAGGCGATGAGGTGTGAGCCGGACGGATCGGTCCACAGGACCTGGCACGGGGAGCCGTGGCCGGGCATTGGTGCCGCGGGGATCAGCACGGCGATGAGCTGCCCGGTCCGCGCGCTGAACTCAGCGAGCTCGGCGATCTGGAAGCCGGTCCACGCGGCGGCCACGATCTTTGACCCGTCGGGCGTGATGACCGGATTGAACACCCCGCTGATGCCGCCTGCCAGCTTGCGTTCATTGCTGATGATCAGCCGGGACGCGGTTAGCGCTGCCGTGGCCGCCGACCTGGTGTCCAGCACCCGCACGCCGCCTGCGTCGTTGTCGCGGGGTTGCGAGCTGAACTGGAACGCCAGATAGCGGTCCCCGGCCCAGGACAAGCCGGTGGCAGAGCCGTCGGCAGGCGGGATCGTCCAGGATCTCGTCGCGCCGGTGACCAGGGACAAGACCATGATCCCGGTGGCGGTGGTGACGGCGGCGAGCTGTCGGTCGGGCGAGACCGCGAACTCCGGATCGCCGTTGCTGCCGGTGTTCCGCGCCGCTACCGGGATGTCCGCCGGTGCGCTCCTCCACTGCGGTTTCCCGTCATTTCCAAGCCGCCGCTCGTCGTACTGATCGGTGCCGCACAGCAGGAACGTCCGGTCATCGGGCGCCGCACCGCACGGGTACCAGGTGGTGTGGCCCACCCACGGGAACGACCCGGCCCAGTCCGGCGCCGCGATGGCCGCGTAACCATTTAACCGGCACTGCCGCATGGCCTTCGGCGAACTGATGGCAGAAGCAGCGCGATGACCAGGAGCGTAGGCGCGCGGTCGGCGAGCTGACCGAGCTCGGCCAGGAGCCGGGCGAGCTTTGATCGGTGGAGCTAAGGGGACTCGAACCCCTGGCCTTCTGGATGCAAACCAGACGCTCTTCCAGCTGAGCTATAGCCCCGAGATATCTTCCGCCCAAGGGTACCCGCTACACCGGTAAGACCGCCTCCCTGACCGGGCCCGGCCGCCGGGCTACTTCAGCAGCCTGGACAGCCGACGGTCGGCCAGGGGCTTACCGCCGGTCTGGCAGGTGGGGCAGTACTGGAGTGCCGAGTCGGCGAAGGACACCTCCTTGATGGTGTCCCCGCAGACCGGGCATTCCTGGCCCGCGCGGCCGTGCACGCGCAGGCCGCTCTTCTTCTCGCCCTTCAGGTCCGCGGCGGCCAGGCCAGCCGAACGCTCGACTGCCTCGCCCAGCGTCGTCTTGATCGCGTCGTAGAGGACAGCCACGTCATCCGGCGTCAGGCTGGCCGCGATCTTGAACGGCGACATCTTGGCCACGTGCAGCACCTCGTCGGAGTAGGCGTTGCCGATGCCGGCGATGATGCTCTGGTCTCGCAGCACGCCCTTGATCTGCATCCGGCGTCCCGCCAGCAGGCCGGTCAGCGTGTCCAGCGTGAAGTCCGCGGCCAGCGGGTCCGGGCCGAGGGTGGCCACGCCTGGCACCTCGGCGGGATCACGGACCAGGTAGACGGCCAGGCGCTTCTTGGTACCCTGCTCGGTCAGGTCGAATCCGGAGCCGTCATCGAGCCGCAGCCGGAACGCCAGCGGGCTCTTGCCGGGCTTCGGCGGCGCGGTGGGCAGGTCCTCCCGCCAGCGCAGCCAGCCCGCCCGGGCCAGGTGCATGATCAGGTGCAGGCCCTGATCAGTCGACAGGTCAAGGAACTTACCGTGCCGGCCGACCTCCGCGATCACTTGTCCGGTCAGAGTGGTGAGCGGGGGGTCGAACGTCTTCAGCACCGAGAACGAGGCAGCATCGGCGCGCGCGACAGCGTGGCCGACCGCGTGCGTGCGCAGGAAGGCGGCGAGCGACTCTACTTCCGGCAGTTCCGGCATAGTTCTCAGTCTGCCATGGGCCGACGTGAGGTTTGCCCCGGTCAGCGGGCGGGTTAGCCGGCTGAGGCGATCAGGTCCGGCAGTTCGCCGAGGTCGGTGAGCAGGTGGGTGGCTCCGGCCCGGCGGAGCCTGCGGCCGTCGTGCACGTCGCTCGGCACGCCGATCACCTGGCGGGCTCCGGCTCGGCGGGCGGCCACAACCCCGCTCTCACCGGCCGTAACCGCGGCCACGTCCCGGACGTCGCCGATGCCCAGGCGCAGGACCGCGGTGAGCATCAGATCGGGCCAGGGGAAGCCCCGGGCCACGTCGTCGGCGCACAGGACCAGGTCTCCGCGGTGCCACCAGGCCAGCCGTTCCATGATCAGGCTGAGGGCGGGCCGGGATAGGCACGACATCAGGCACACCTTGACCCCCGCCGCGGCCAGCTTGGCCAGCGCGTCGTTCGCGCCGGGCCGTGGGAGGGCGCCGAATCGGTCGATGGCAGCCGGAAACGATCGCTCGAACGCCAGGATCGCGGCCTGGGCCCGGATCTTATCCTCGGGGAACAGGCTGTGGATGACGTCGGCCGGAGCCCATCCCCGGGTCCGGTCGAACTGAACCATCGCCTTGACGTAAGCCCCGGTGCCAGTAACCACACCCTGCGTCGCGATCGCGTCGACGAACGCCCGCTCGAGCACGCTCCCGTCGACTGCCGCCGCTCCGACCACGTCCCAGCAGAGCAGCGATACCGGCGAGGTATCGCTCACCGCTGGATTACTCCTCGTCGGCGCCGGTGGCCTCATTCCACAGGTCGAGTTCGGCCCGGTCGGCCTGAACCTTGCGCCATACCGCGAACGCTCCGAGCCCGAGCAGTATGACCATCAATATCTTCAGCTTCACAGCGAGGAACCCTCCGCCTCGATGACATACATCCGAAGCCAGCAGCCTACCAAGCCCGCACCCACCCCATGCCCCGGCAGGCTCCAGGAACCCAGCCTGCGAACGCTACGGTCCCGCCGCAGGCCGGGCGAAGCCCGGCACGGGGGGTTCCGGGGGGTCGTCCCCCCGGGCCAGCACTCCGGGCCAAGGCGAAGGCGCTCGCAGAGCACCGAGCAGAGTTCGCCGCCGCGTGGGGTTACGTGGACTTGAACCACGGGCCTCGTCCTTATCAGGGACGCGCTCTAACCGACTGAGCTATAACCCCATTGACCTGCGGAAACAGGAGCAGCCATCATCCTACCGCACCCGCCGGGCGGGTTACGCCGTGACGCTGCATCAGCGGGCTCACTCCGTCTCGCGGAGGGTGACCTCCACGCCGCCGATCAGCCGTGAGGTCAGGTTGTAGACGACCGCGCCGATGGTGCACATCGCCGTGATCAGCACGATGTTGAGCGCGCCGAGCAGGGCGGTGTAGCTGAGCACCCGGGATGCGGTGAACCACTTGGCCGCGTTCACTCCGCTGGAGTCCTGGCTGGAGGTCACGCTCTGCACGACGTGCTGGAGCGAGGCGAACACGCCGAGCGCCGACAGTGTGCCGTAGATCACGCTGACCGCGACGAACAAGACGACGAAGGCGACCAGAGACACCACGAAGCTGAGCTTCATCACGGACCAGGGCTCGACCCGGGCGACGGTCAGATGGGCCTGACGCGCGGAGCGCCGGGACGATCCCCTGAGCCGCGGCCCAGCGGCCGCCGCCACTCCCGAAGCCGCCGCGGCGCCCTGGCCGGCCTGAGCCTTAGCCGGGCCCACGCTGACGGTCGGCGTCCGTGGCGGAGCAGAAGAGTTGGCGCTCGAGCGCAGGAAGTTCCGGGCCGCGGACGAGGACGGGGACGGCTCGGGCGGATCCCACACGAACGCGGCCGCGGAAACGGTCCCGGCCTCCGGGGTGGATAGCTGGGTCGACGACGGATCAGCTTGCGACGAATCTCCGGCGGAGACCCCGCTGCCGGCCGGCCAGCCGGTACCGGACTCGACCGGCGCGGGCTCGTCCTCCGGCGGGACGGGATCCGCGGCGGGCGAGTGCGTGCCATGGTCAGCTGAGGCCAAGTCGTCGTCGGCACTCGGGGAGATCGGTGCCGGCCCGGACTGGCTGAAGGCGGACGAGTCCCGTGGCGAGCCGATGCTGTCGGCGGGCAGCGCCGGAACATCGGCCCCCGCGGCGTCCTTTTCGTCCGCAGTGGAACTCCCGTTGGCCGAGGCCTGCTGGGCGGCCTTGGTGGGCTTAGTGGCGGTCTGGACGGACGAAGTCCCCAGGATCTGCGTTGACTCGTCGGTGTCGGCCATCAGGTCATCGTCGTCATGCCGTTCGGTCACGACCGTAGGTGAGGCTCCGCCCGAGCCGTCCGACGTATTCGTGCGCCTGTCCAAGCCGTCCTCCTATGATCTGACCCTCACGAGGGTATCTCTGGACATGAAGCCCAGATGACGCACCCGCGCCAAGAAGACGGCTTCCTGCCGGAACTCGACAACGTCACACTTGTGGGACGCTTGGGCTCCGGCAATCGTTGCCGTCAACTTAGGTCCGCTTCCCCATCTGCAGGTTCCGGGCCATCCTCCTCGTCCGAATCTGACGGTTCCTGATCGCCTTCGGCGAGCGACTCCGCGTTACGGGCCAGCGCTACCACGCTATCGCCCGCCGCAAGGTTCATCAGGCGCACCCCCATAGTCTGCCGACCCGACTGCTTGACCTCGTCGGCCCTGGTCCGGATCACCCCGCCCGCCGAGGTGATGGCGAAGATCTCGTCATCGGCCGTCACCATCAGCGCGCCGACCAGCTCGCCGCGGGCTTCGACGATCTTGGCCGTGACCACGCCGCGGCCGCCGCGGCCCTGCACCGGGTACGCGTCTATAGGCGTGCGCTTGGCGTACCCCCCGCCGGTCGCGACCAGCACATCGCCGCCGTCCCGGACCACGTACATGCCGAGCAGCTCGTCGCCGTTGTTGAACCGCATCCCGATGACGCCGGAGGTGTCCCGGCCCATCGGCCGCAGCGACTCGTCGTCCGCGTGGAACCTGATGGCCTGTGCGCTCTTGCTGACCAGCAGCAGGTCCTCCTCGGGTGAGACCAGCCGCGCCGCGATGACCTCGTCGTCCTCGCGCAGGTTGATCGCGATGATGCCGCCCGAGCGCACGTTTTCGAAGGCGGTCAGCTTCGACTTCTTCACCAGCCCGCCGCGGGTGGCTAGCACCAGGTACGGCGCCACCTGGTAGTCGCGCAGCGCGAGCACCTCGGCGATCCGCTCGTCAGGCTGGAAGGCGAGCAGGTTGGCCACGTGCTGACCGCGGGCGTCTCGGCCGGCGTCGGGCAGCTCGTAGGCCTTAGCCCGATAGACCCGCCCCTTGTTGGTGAAGAACAGGATCCAGTGGTGGGTCGTGGTCACGAAGAAGTGGTCGACGATGTCGTCGGTGCGCAGCTGCGCGCCGCGGACGCCCTTACCGCCCCGCCGCTGCGCCCGGTACAGGTCGGTCTTGGTCCGCTTGGCGTAGCCGCCGTAGGTAATGGTGACCGCGACGTCCTCTTCGGCGATCAGGTCCTCGTCGGCCACCTCGCCGTCGTAGGCGATGATCTCGGTCCGCCGCGCGTCCCCGTACTTGGCGACGATCTCGGCCAGCTCCGAGCCCACGATCTCGCGCTGCCGCTCCGCCGAGGCCAGGATGCTCTCGTAGTCGGCGATCTTGGCTTCGAGCTCGTCCCGCTCGTCGGTGAGCTCCTGCCGTTCCAGGGCGGCCAGCTTGCGCAGCTGCATGTCCAGGATCGCGCGGGCCTGGATCTCGTCGATCTCCAGCAGCCCCATCAGGCCCTGCTGGGCCTCGGCGGCCGACGCGCTGGCCCGGATCAGCGCGATGACCTCGTCGATCCGGTCGATGGCCTTGAGCAGCGCGGCCACGATGTGCAGCCGCTCGGCGGCCTTGCGCAGCCGGAACCTGGTCCGCCGGACGATGACCTCGATCTGGTGCGCCACCCAGTACCTGATCATCTGGTCCAGCCGCAGCGTGCGCGGCACGCCGTCGACCAGGGCCAGCATGTTGGCGCCGAAGGTGTCCTGGAGCTGGGTGTGCTTGTAGAGATTGTTCAGAACGACCTTGGCCACCGCGTCCCGCTTCAGCACGATCACCAGCCGCTGGCCCGTGCGGCCGCTGCTCTGGTCCTGCACGTCGGCGATGCCGCTGACCCGGCCGTCCCGGACCAGCTCGGCGATCTTCTCGGCCAGGTTGTCCCGGTTGACCTGGAACGGCAGTTCCTTGGCAACCAGGCAGGTGCGGCCCCGGGAGTCCTCCTCCACCTCGACGACGCCGCGCATGGTGATCGAGCCGCGCCCGGTGCGGTAGGCGTCGCGGATGCCGCGCCGGCCCACGATCAGGCCGTGGGTCGGGAAGTCCGGCCCCGGGATCCGTTCCATCAGCGCGTCGAGCAGTTCCTCGTCGGAGGCCTCGAAGTGATCCAGGTACCACTGCACGCCGGCCGCGACCTCGCGCAGGTTGTGCGGTGGGATCTTGGTGGCCATGCCGACCGCGATCCCCTCGGACCCGTTGATGAGCAGGTTGGGGAACCGGCTGGGCAGCACGACGGGCTCGGACGAGCGGCCGTCGTAGTTCTCGCGGAAGTCGACGGTGTCCTCGTTGATGTCCCGCAGCATCTCCATGGCCAGCGGGCTGAGGCGGCACTCGGTGTACCGCATGGCCGCAGGCGGGTCGTTGCCGGGCGAGCCGAAGTTGCCCTGACTGTCGATCAGCGGCATCCGCATCGACCACGGCTGCGCCATCCGGACCAGGGCGTCGTAGATCGCGCTGTCGCCGTGCGGATGGTAGTTGCCCATGACCTCGGCGACGGGCCTGGCGCACTTGACGTAGCCCCGCTCCGGCCGGAACCCCTGGTCGTACATCGCGTACAGGATGCGGGCATGGACCGGCTTGAGCCCGTCGCGCACGTCGGGCAGCGCCCGGCCGATGATGACCGACATCGCGTAGTCGATGTAGCTGCGCTGCATCTCGTACTGGATGTCGACCGGCTCGATGCGGTCGTGCCCGCCCTCGGTAACTTCCGTCACTTCACAATCCTTAACTAAAACCGCGGACCCTAGCTGGCGTCCCGCGGCTCAGATGTCCAGGAACCTGACGTCCTTCGCGTTGCGGGTGATGAACGAGCGGCGCGCCTCGACGTCCTCGCCCATCAGCACGCTGAACAGCTCGTCGGCCTGGGCGGCGTCATCGAGCGTCACCTGGCGCAAGACCCGCTGCGCCGGGTTCATCGTGGTGTCCCACAGTTCCTCGGCGTTCATTTCGCCCAGGCCCTTGAAGCGCTGCACGCCGTCCCGCGGCCGCGGGTCTTTGCGGCCTTCGGCGATTCCGGCCTCGATCAGCCGGTCGCGCTCGGGGTCACTGTAGGCGTAGCCCGGCTTGACGTTGCGGCCCTCCCACTTGATCTTGTACAGCGGCGGCGACGCGAGGTACACGTGGCCGGCCTCGACCAGCGGCTTCATGAACCGGAACAGCAGCGTGAGCAGGAGCGTCGTGATGTGCTGCCCGTCGACGTCGGCGTCCGCCATCAGGATGATCTTGTGGTAGCGGAGCTTGCTGATGTCGAACTCGTCGTGGATGCCGGTGCCCAGCGCGGTGATCAGCGACTGGACCTCGGTGTTCTTCAGCACCCGGTCGATCCGCGACTTCTCTACGTTGATGATCTTGCCGCGGATGGGCAGGATGGCCTGGAACTGCGGGTCCCGGCCGCCCTTGGCCGAACCGCCGGCCGAGTCGCCCTCGACCACGTAGATCTCCGACTGCGCCGGGTCGGTGGACTGGCAGTCGGCTAGCTTGCCGGGCAGCGACGTGCCGCCGAGCAGCGACTTGCGGGT
>Ga0306923_10002447_pt1 | contig 17001 bp, 18 predicted proteins | sample sta12Can44000108_FD_203841 | JGI IMG/M metagenome (GOLD analysis project Ga0306923, IMG submission 203841) | Lab enrichment of tropical soil microbial communities from Luquillo Experimental Forest, Puerto Rico - statanox.12C.anox.44.000.108 (v2)... | ecosystem: Environmental > Terrestrial >... | reverse complement strand
TTGCCGCGTTTGACGATATCGCCGCCTCGAGCACAAGATTGCCTACCGCAAGATCGAGAAGGCCGAGCCCAAACGGTGAGAATATACGAGGCTTGTGACGATCAGGCACAACTCTCTTGTCCAGAACATCGACCAGATTACCCGCGACGAAGCTCCTACCGCCGGTCGCTATCTCAGACAGATGAAGCGACGTATTCGCCTTCAGGCAGTGGTCCACGTCATCTACTATGTTTTGCGATGCGAGAATGACATTCACGCAAATATCCCGCAGCGACAAATGCAGGATGGTCGGTGAGTGCTCGAGCAGCTTTTCATCGGTGAGATACGGAGCGAGCGCCGTAGTAGCGAAAAGTATCAGCGAAGCGCCGCGTAAGGCGTCCTCCAGACGGTATTGAATATCCGCCTGCAGATGGTGCTGGTCCTGAAGCCAAGCGCTGAAACGCTCGGCCTCCTTGCGATCCACGTCGTACAAGCTAATTTTGCGAAATTTCCAATTTCGAAATAACAGCCACTCGACGGTCGTGCGGGCGATTACCCCGGTTCCGATTACGCCGAGGGTTCCTTCGCGCAGATGGGGAGAGATATGCTCCGCTGCCAATGCGGCGGAGGCGGCGGTACGTGTCGCACTGATGAGTGAAGCCTCAATACAGGCGAGAGGATAACCGGTCTTAGAATCGTTGAGAATCAGAACTGCCGATGCCCGGGCTAAGTTGCTGGCCCTATTCTCCGGGAAGCTCGATATCCACTTGATCCCGCTTTTTTGTACCGTACCGCCGAGATGTGCGGGCAACGCGATGATGCGAGCGTTCGGCTTGTCTGCATATCGGAGAAAGTAGCTGTCTGGATTTACGGTATCTCCGGAAGCGTGAAGCCGGTATGCCGCTTCGACAACCTCGAAAACTTGCTTCCGATGGTCGCCGATCAAACTTTTTACTGTCGAGCCCGGAACAACGTAGAATGTCGGAGCGGCTGCCACGATTTGTTCTCCCGATGATAAGGTTGCAGTGGCGTTTCACTTTCAGCCGCAATGCCGTTCTCCACCCAGGCCGAGTCGTAGACAGTGTCCAAATATTTTTCGCCGAGATCCGGGGATATAGCGACTATGGTGTCCCCGCGTGCGAACTCCGGAGCCAGTTGTTGGACGGCTGCCAGGACCGTTCCGGTGCTGCCCCCGACGAGCAAATGATAATCCCGAACGAAAGCGAGACAGGTTTCGACCGTCTTTGCTTCCGTTATTGCGACAACTCTGTCCGGATTGGCGAAATCCGCCAGCTTCGGTCTCACGCTCGCCCCGATGCCAGGGATGTTTCGTTTCCCGGGCGCGCCACCGAAAGTAACCGAGCCTACCGGCTCGACGGCTACGACTTTGATCCCCGGGAATTGATGACGAAGCCGTTCGGAGATTCCGCCGAGGGTTCCAGTGGTACCGGTCCCCACAAAAACCCAGTCGACTTTGTCGAACTCGCGCGCGATCTCATTCGCCGTCTGCTCGGCATGGATATTCTTGTTGGCTATGTTGACATATTGATTGAGCCAGACCGCGTTCGGCTCTGATTGCAGTATCTGATCGATTTTCTTCAATCTGGTTCCGAGATATCCGCCGGCGGGGTCGCGGTCTTCGACCACTACGACCCTTGCGCCATAGAGCTGCATACCTTTCACGGTGGCGCAAGTGGCGTTCGGATCCGTCACGCAGATGAATTCGTAACCTTTGACGGCACATACCAAGCTGAGCGCGAGCCCGAGATTTCCAGAAGACGATTCGACTATTTTGGTTTTTTTCGGCCTGCCAAGACCTCGTCGCTCCAGGTCCGCGACGAGCGCTATTGCAGTCTTTATCTTGATCGAGCCTGTGACATTGAATCCTTCCAACTTCAGGACCACGTCGTGACTTCCGGCAAAAGCGCGAAGGCGGTAAAACACATCACGAAAAATTAACTCTAAGGGCGACTCGATGATCATTACGCAACATCCTCGAAGCAGGAAGGCGCGCCCCGTCTCGTCGACACTCGGGCGCATCCCGCTACGATTGTTACCTTAATGATCAGGCCGCGCAAGATCGGTCCATCGACACCGTTAATTCCGTGGGCATGTCTTGAAGTGAATGCAGGCGGGTCCAAGCGTGAGCGGCTGACGACGAAGAAGGTCTTCGAGAAGCCGCAGCAGCGGGCTAAGCATCTGCGACCTTGATGCTCCTGTCCCACCACGTGATCCAGCCTTCAGCTTCCAGAAATGCCAACAGCTAGAGCGCAAATCGTCGCGGGCGGAGAAAATCTGACTTATTGGATAGTTCGGCACTCAAAAACCCTGTAGAACGGCCCAATAGTTTCAACGCGGCCCGCTATGTCCGCTTTAGGCCAAAAGCGTATATTGGCTTATTTAATGCCCGTCCATTGGAACATGGAATTCGACATAGTCGTCGAGTCTTGCATTGGCCGGAATTACTGCGCCTCCAATTTGTAAATCGCGCCACTGCAACGGGCCATGCACACCGTTGAGAATTAGCACGACGCGCTTCTTTGATCGCTCGACTCGCACTTCCATGAAGCTTTGGAAGAAAGGTGCCCGGTTGAAGTCGAAGATGCCGGAAAAGGTCTCAACGCTGAACGGCCACGCATTAAACCACTTTATCCAGTACCAGAACGGCTGTTTCCATAGCGGCATCTCAGCATCCATCTTTGCGCGAAGGTTGTCCGTCCTCGGGTAGAACGACCAGTCCGCTGCAGCAGGCTGTTCGGGAAAGTCGAGGGCCGTGCCGATGCTGAGGTAGGCTCCGCCGCCGCCATTGACGAAGTGGTGCATCACGCGCGCGGGCCCGTCGCCGGTGATATTTTCCCGGTAATATTCAAAGTCGTGCGTATCGCCGGCCATGGCGATGCTGACGTTGTGAGTCACCAGTAGGCGGTAGAGCGCAGCGAACTTTTCCGAGGACTCGGAGACATCCTGGCCTTCGGCAGTCGGCGGAATATCGTGGCCGCCTGCGAAACGGGGATGGCCGACGATTGCCATGGTGAATTTGCCCCGGCTACGTTCAAGCGCGCGTTCGATCCACGCGCGCTGTCGGTCATCCACGGTGCGGAGGATGCCCGTATCAATTGCTATCAATGCAAAGTCGTCGGTCTGCAATTCAAAGAAAGGCGCCCGCTGGCTTCCTGTGTTGACGGCATACAAGCGGCGCATGCGCTCGGCATACGCGGTAATCCTGTCGATGCGGCGCGCATCCGTGCTCGTCAATTTCAGATCGGCGTCGACCCGCGCTTCGATGGCAGCGCGTGCGGCCTTGGGTTCGAGGAAATTGGCGTTGAATCCTTCGAGCGCGTCAAACCAGTCGTGATTGCCGGGGATCGCATAAACAGGTTTGGCAAACCCTTGGAGCGGAAGATAGAACTTGGCTTCATAATCTTCGATCGCTCCGGCCGGATAAATTACGTCTGAGGACACCACGAGGAACTTCACATCGTCGTTCTGTCCCAGCCTAAGGTAACGCGAGGCGAGCGAGTATTGCGAGGCGTCGCCCTCGCCAGGATCGCCGATGACGAGAAAGCTGAAATCGCCATTTCCCGAAACGCCTGCTGGTTCGACCCGAAATAACTCATCCCCGCCTCCATAAGTTCGTGTTACCGCGTCGATCATGTCGCCACGCCACGTGTCGACCCGCAGCTCCGTCATCTTTTGATAGATGCCCGTCGCCCAGCTTTCTGTGTTGAAAAACCAGCTGAAGCCCCAGATCGGATTGAACGCAACGAAGAATGCCGTGATTGGCGGACCAAGCCGCAACAACAGCATGAGCCCTGCCGACAGCGAGATCCGGCTCTGCCTCAGGCGCAAGCTGAAACTGAACCGTTTATCGAGCCACCGGTTCATCAGCCACTCTGCCGGCTTATTCATGGGCGCAGTCTTTTCCTTCGACCGCAGTGTCCAAGCCAGCCGTTCAACCGGTCGCGTTGCGCGCCGCCATGCGAGCCGCGCCGGCAACATGAGCGCCATGGCGAACACGAGCGTCATCAACAGATCTCCCGCCGTCGCCACAAATGGCGAAACGACGCCGAGCAGATCATCGGATATCGGCATTCGTCCGGTATGGATGGCGAGGAATACGATGACGATCGTTGACATCCAAAACAGATCAGCCGCGAGGGCGAACGGCATCCCCGTATCTGCCTTGGATCGCAGCTGACCGAATATTTCGTTCCCTGGCATGCGAAGCCCAGGGTCAGGGTGATGGTCCAAGGCCAAAGCGGCCGTGTCGGTCTGCGCAGCTGTGGCCGGCGCCAAAATCATCCGCCAACCGGCAGCCACGATAAAAAGACCGATGGCGATGCCAACGGCCGAAGCGATCCCAACAAACCGGCTCAGATACCAAATTGTTGCCGCACATCCGAAATCGAGAAATCCATTGAGAATTAGCGGAAAACGGTCGGACCCGGACTTGCGCCAAGCTTTGAAAAGTTTCGCAAGTCCATCCGCCAGCAGGATGACGATCAGCAGGATCAGCAACCCGTCGAGCACAAGAGCCGAACTCAGCAACAGGATGGTCCCAGCAAGCGAAGCAAAAAGGCCCTCCAGGTACGAGCTTGCCTCACCGCTACGCGCCGACCTAAAGGCGGCATAGGTCTCAGCAATGCCTACGGCAATCAACAAAACACCGAGAATCGCAAGCGACCACCGGCCCGCAACTTGTGGCATCAACAGTGCGATGATGCCCAACGCTATCAGTAGGGCGCCGGTAACTCGCGTTCTAATGAAGCGATACAACGACGGCATAGGCGCTGGTCGTCGACTTTCTGGAAGTCGTCAGGTCTGCCCGGACAGCTCCAGAGCTAATGTGAAGCAGCGAATATCCTCTCCATTTGACCTGCGTCAAATGCTTAAGAAATAAGCCGCAGAAAGGCGAACTATAAAATTGGCCAGAGGCGATATTGTTTCGGACTGATTGGCCAGAGTTACACAACATGGAACGGCATCAAACGATTCCGAAGGTGGGAAATAGCTAGAGATCGCGCTGGGAAGCAGACATTGGGCGAATCGGAAAGACAAGTGCGGAAAGAGTTTTTGAAAATCCCGTCCCTCAGCCGCGATCCAAAAACCTTTTTTAACTTTCCGTCAGTTTGAAAAAAATTTTGGATTTTTTCTTTCTTCCGCACATGCATGGGCATCAGTCAACAATGCTATTGTTTTGCGCTGCGGTGTCTAATACCCCCATGACAGGTGATCAATGTCACCGCGAATTTTCACTATCAAAGTTGCGATCTCCTTCATCCGTTTCGTAGTAACGTCATCGGCCTCGCAAAGCTCAGCGTCGAGCTCAACCAGCTGCGACTGTAAAGCCAACCATTGCTTACGAACTATCTTGATGCTGAGCCTTTTCTTCATGCTTAGCCCTCCTCGTCCGCATCCGCAGCGCCTACTGTGACTGTGCGTTAGGAAACCAGTGTTAAAACTTTCCGTCCCGAAGACGGTGCGCATCGCGACAAGGACACCTTCGTCGGTGAACGGAACCAGACTGATATTCGGTATGATCTTACTCCTTCAAGGATTTCCAGTCGGCTTTCGATTTGAAGGAACACCGTTCGATGACGACGCGATTGGTCCAGGGTCCAATTCAGCGCAGTTTTTGCTTCTGACCCAAAGCGGACAGTGCGGGATTTAAACGCCTCATTCAGGTCTCATTCACGAATCAGGTAGAATTCAGGAAAAATGTCGTGGGTCACTTAGCGGGGAAAAAGCATGAACATGAAATCTTTCCTCCTCACATTCGGAATATTCTGTGGGGGATATATCTCCAATACGCTCCTCGATGATGCCCTAGCAGCCGCGAAATCGTATTTTCATTTATCGGTCGCGGACTACAAAACTGACGCCAACGGCTACATCATTTGCAGCATAGAGAAGCCAAAGATTAGCTCGGTTGGACCTCCCGCCAATTTCCAATAATTGCCTCGATGTTAATGAGACGGCCCCGACCTCTGGGGACCGTGGGGACGGGGACGGAGATCGGGGCCGCGCTCTCTTTGGGGATCGAGAGCGGCCCCGATTTTACAGGATCTCGAAAAAGACAATCCTCGACTTAGGGTAACCAGATTATACGTTCGGTATAGGGCGCGCTAATACCGCAACGGCCAATTTCCTTGCTAAAACGTCCCATCAAGTATGCGAGTTGCGGCAGGTGCCTTTGGATTTTTGACTTTGATCCACGTTCTCGACGGACCTGAACGATAGGGTGGATCAGAATACACGCGCCATACTTAGCGCGAAGAAAGGAAACGGCATCATGCAAAGGCAACTCCTGGCGCCCCTGATTTTGACTGCTCTTTTCGCAACGAACGCTCTAGCCAAGGAGCGCCCCGTCACAGATGAGGAGAGGACGAAGCTCGTGGCGGCCATTGCCGAACAAGGCTGCTCGGGCGGCGAGATGGAGTTCGACATAGACGACAATGAGTTCGACGTCGATGACGTCAGATGCAACGACGGGCGCAATTATGACCTCACGTTCGACACTTCATTCAAGTTGATAAAGAAGGAGTTGGAGGATTAGCGCGTGATCGTGGCCGTTGATGTGACCGTGCGTTTAACCTTTCTACGCGCGCTCCAATCCTTGAATACGACGTAGGCTAGCCCGGCATTGGCGAGCGTGCTGCTATCGTCAAGGATCGAAGCACCGGCAATAGCAATAACCTGATCGACCTCAGGCGTGTCCTCGGCAATTTTTGATGCCAACAGTAGAGTGGAGACGGTCCGTTCCAACAAAGCACCGTCAGGGAGTTGAACTCCAACCAACACATAGCCCTGATCTTCATTGGGGATGAACGCCGTCGGCAGTCGACTGATGCCCCATAAGCCAAGTCCGCTAACTACAAGCGCGACTAGCACCATCAGCGGGCTAACCCGGACCATACGTCCGACCAATGCGACGTAAAGATTTTCCAGCCCGGCATAAATGCGATTGAAGCCGCGATAGAGGAAATTCCGATGTTCCGGAGGTACCGGCCTCTGCAACCACAATGCGCATCAGCGGCGGTCAAGGTCACCCCGGCTAATTCCAGCTTGTTAATTCGGCCCGCTACAATAAATTGAGGGCGGAGGCTGTCATGGTCGATTGGCTCATTTGGCCCGCCGAGTTAGTCCTGAATGCAGGCGGCATTGTTGCAAGTTGGTTTGTTAGTAAAGACTCGCTTAGTTTCGTAGCCCTTCAAATGGGATTTGCATTGCTTGTGTTGGCCGCCGTCGTGTCGTTATTTGCATTTTTGCCAACGTTAATTGGATACTGGCGGTCGCGTTCACATATTAATCGCCCTTCCTAGGCCCAAAGCTGTTTTTGACTTCGATCAAAGCGTATCAAAACTATGAACATTCAACGATCAATGTCGGCATGCGCCGCGGCGCTCGCTGCAGCAATGCCAGCGGTTATGCTGGTCCATGTTTGTCGGAAATCACCCGAACGGGACCTGATCGAGGCATTCATCACGCAAGAGCTCAAGCCGGGGCTACCTGAGAGCACGGCGGCCAGAACACATCGTCAGCCGACGCCGAGTTCAATCGGCGCTGCTCAGGTCGAGCTTGGCCAGACATCGCAGGAAGAATTCAATGCAGTTAAGGTTGACGTGGCACTGGCGCTCCAAGCTGACGCCGTAGGAGATCAAAGCGCATGTGAGCAAGCTCTAGCTGACACAAAGCGTCTTCTAGATTCAGCCGGTTCTCAAACCGACGGCGCGCGGCGTTGACGAAGCGTTTCGTTCACTCTGCTGGCGCCGATTTTGGTTTATCGGTCGGGGTGGAAGTTTTTTTAGGCCGGGCTGCGGGCCTGAGTTTTTCCCGAATTGACTGAAACATCACATAGAGTGGCGGTATCGCAAAAATTCCGATGAACGAGGCGAGGATCATGCCGCCAAAAACAGGGGTGCCAACGTCGCGGCGGGCGAGTTGCGATGCGCCGGATGCGACCACCAGGGGGTAAAGGCCCAGGATGAAAGCAAACGAGGTCATCATCACCGGCCGGAAGCGCAATCGTGAACCTTCGGCAGCTGCTTCCAAAAGCGGAACCCCTTTCTCACGCTGTTCCTTGGCAAACTCGACTATGAGAATTCCGTTCTTGGCAGCGAGTCCGATCAACACGATCATGCCAATCTGCGCGTAGAGATTCAGTGTCAGGCCACCAAGAAGAATTCCCAGAAACGAACCCAAAATTCCGATCGACACCGACAACAATACTGGCACCGGTATGGTCCAGCTTTCGTATAGGGCCACAAGGAACAAGTAGGCGAACAAGAGCGCAAAGCCAAGGATGATCGGGGCTTTTCCCTCGGCGCGTTTTTCCTGGAACGCAGTATCGGTCCATTCACCGGCAAAGCCTTGTGGCAGTGTCTTGGCGGCGACGTTTTCCATCGCAGTCAAACCCTGGCCCGAGGAGATGCCGGGTGCCGGGCTCCCCTGAACGGTAGCGGCGCGCAGATTGTTGTACCGTATCAAAGCCGGCGGACCGACAACGACGCGGAGTTCGACCAGGCTTCGCAGCGGGATCATCTTTCCTTCGTTGCTGCGCACATTGATACGATAGATGTCATCGATTTTTGTTCGATCGACAGCTTCTGCCTGCACTTGGACCTGCCAGGTGCGGCCAAATAGATTCATATTGTTGACGAAGTAACCACCGAGCGAGGCCTGCAGGGCCTGAAAGACGGCGTTCAGAGGCACACCGATGATCTGGGCTTTGTCCCGATCGATATCGAGATAGATCGAGGGATTGGTCGCAGAGAATGTGCTGAACACCCTGGTAAGCTGCGGATCCTGGTTTGCCGCGACGATTAGACCACGCAATGCCTGTGCCATCGCCTTTGGATCACCGCCGCGCAGGTCCTCCAACACGTAGGTAAAGCCCCCGCCGGTGCCCAGACCGATAATTGGTGGCGGGGCGAGCGGCTGTACTTTAGCATTTTCGATCTGACCAAATTTTTGACCAAGGCGCTCAATGACCGCCGCAACGCTGTGATCGCGCCCTTTCCGCTCCTCGAACGGCTTTAGCGTCACGACCATAAAAGCCGCGTTGGACTGCGAATAATTATCAATGTAATTCAAACCGACCACAGACGTAATATCTTCAACCTCTTTCTCATCCCGCAAAATTGACTCGGCTCGCTGCACAACGTCGGTTGTTCGCGCCGCAGAAGAGCCGCCGGGCAGCTGCGTGACGACAAACAGCGCACCTTGGTCGTCTTCCGGCAAGAATCCGGTCGGCGTCAATTTTCCCAGTCCAACAATTCCAAGCATCGCAACGGCGACCATCGCAATGCCAATCACGGAGAACCGAACGATGTGCGCTACGGTCGCGCCATAGGCATCGCGCACGTGATCGATGCTGCGCATCACATAGCCCATGACACCGCGGCGCGGGCCGTGCTGCGGCCGTAGCAGGATGGCGCACAACGCAGGCGATAGCGTCAGCGCGTTGATCGCGGAGAGGAACATAGCGACGGCGACCGTCACCGCGAATTGTCGGAACAGTACGCCAGATATGCCGGGAATAAACGCCACCGGAACGAAAACCGACAACAGTACCAGCGAAATGGCGATGATCGGCGCGGTGATTTCGCTCATCGCCTGCTTGGTCGCCTCGCCGGGCGTAAGCTCGGGGTGTTCTTCCATCACGCGTTCGACGTTTTCGACAACAACGATGGCATCGTCGACCACGATGCCGATCGCCAGGACCACGGCCAGCAGGGATACCGTATTGCCAGAATAACCGACGGCGAGGAGGGCGACGAACGCTCCAATCAGGCTGACCGGCACGGCAAAGGTCGGTATCAAAGTCGCACGCACACTGCCTAGAAACAGAAAAACGACGATAACCACCAGAATGAACGCTTCGAACAGCGTCTTTTGCACCTCGTGAATCGTGTCGGTGACAAACAGCGTCGGGTCGTATGTGACTTTCCAGGCTAGGTCTTCGGGAAACCTCTTCTCCGCTTCCTCGATGCGATCCTTAACCGCTTTGAGTGTTTTGAGCGCGTTCGCTCCCGGAGATTGGTAAATCGCGATTGCCGCGGCAGGACCGCCGTTGAAACGCGTGGAGCGATCGAGATTCGCCGCGCCCAATTCCACTCGGGCAACATCGCTAAGCCGGAGCACCGAACCATCGGGATTGGTCCGGATCACGATGTTCTCGAAATCCGCGACCGTGTTGAGGCGGCCTTTTGTCTCAAGATTGAGCTGTAGCTGCTGATCATTGGAAATCGGGCGAGCGCCAATACGGCCGACAGCAGCCTGGATGTTTTGTGTCTGGATTGCGTTGATAATGTCGCCAGTGGTGAGCCCGAGTCCGGTCAGCCGGTCGGTGCGCACCCAGGCGCGCATCGCATAGTCCTGTGGACCCCACAATGACGCGTCACCGACACCGGGCGTACTTTTGATTTGATCAAGCAGATTGATGGTAACGTAATTGGAGAGGAACAGCGGGTCATGCGTTTGCTTCGGCGAATAGAGCGCAATAACGCCGAGCAGGGCAGATGACTTCTTCTTGACGATGATGCCTTGGCGCTGCACTTCCGGCGGTAGGTTGGCCAGCGCCACCTGGACGCGATTATTGACGTTGACGGTGTTGATATCCGGATCGGTACCCAATTCGAACGAAGCGGTGAGTGCGTAGCTACCGTCATCGCCGCTCGTGCTTTTCATGTAAATCATCTTGTCGACGCCGACGACTTGCGCCTCGATGACTTGAGCGACGGTCGATTCCACGACGGCGGAATTGGCGCCGGGATAAGTCGTGGTCACTGACACCTGTGGCGGCACAATATCCGGGTATTGGGCAAGCGGCAGGGCGTAGAGCGCCAACAGGCCAGCGATCGTCGTCACGATGGCGATGACGATCGCGAGCCGCGGACGATCAACGAAGACGGCCGACAGCATGAGTCAACCGCTCTTTAGGCTTGCCGGCATTGGAGCGGCCCGGACCGGCTGCCCAGGGCGAATGCTCTGCAGCCCTTCGACGATGACTTGTTCGCCGCCCTTAAGGCCGTCATTGACGATAACATCCGGTCCAATTTCGCCGCCTGGTTTGATGCGCCTGACGGCTGCTTTACCGTCTTCGACCACGAATACATAAGTGCCTTCCTGGTCCGCGATGAGCGCGGCCTGTGGGACCATCACTTTTTCCTGCGGCTGTTCGGTCTCAAGCACGACAGTGACCAGTTCACCGTCGATCAATTTGCCGTCCGGATTCGGCATCGTGGCGCGCACCAAGACCGTATCGGTCGCGCGATCTACCGACACATCGACGAAGTTGATTGTCCCAACTTGGTTATATGTCGTGCCATCGGCAAAACGGATTTTTACTTTGAGATCCTTGGGATTGACGCGCAAAGTCAAAAATTCACGCTGGCTCACGGGGAACGTTACATATGTCGGATCCTGGCTGACGATGAGCGTGAGGTTGCCGCTTTCAGGACCGACGACGTTTCCTGACGTAACATTCGTTTTGCTGATTTTCCCTGCGATGGGAGATACGATATCTGTGTAGCCCAAATTGCGGTGTGCATTATCCAGTCTTGCTTGATCAGACATGATATCCCCTGCGGCCCGCTGGTCCTCAGCAAGGGCCTGATCGCGCGCAACCGCCGTGCCCGCACTTTTGGCGAGCAGGTCTTCAGCGCGTTGCAGTTGAATTGTGGTCAGAGCCTTTTTGGCCTTGCTCTGCTCCAAGGCACCTTGGGCCTGCTCCACTGCTGCTTGGTATTCGCCTTTCTCGATGTGATATAGGTGATCGCCTATCTTGACCGGGTCGCCCTCCTTGAAGAGAACAGCCTCAAGATAGCCTTTCACTCTGGCTTGGACCTCAACTCGATCAATGGCGTTGACGCGCCCGACATAATCGCGCGTTTGCGCAACTTGTCGCCGCTCGGCATAGACGGTGCCGACTGGTGGCGCTTTTTCTTGAGCATCAGCGGCAAAAACGCATAGCCACATCAGGAACGGAACTGTGCAAATACCGGCGCCCAAGGGAAAAAACCTATCGGCGCTGCCGCCACACAATGGCGAAACATGTTTCCCCGATCGCATTACTCGATCCTCTCCACTTGATATCGTGTCGCGATATCGTTTCGCCGATCTGGCGCACCACGGTGAAGAGTTCGGTCACATTCGCGCGAGGTGGCACTACTTCTCAGCGCCGAGCGTGTTCTTAGCAGCGTCCATGACCGGCATTTCGTGATTCTTTCGACAGTAGCGCTCCAAATCACGCACATTCTTTTGCATGGACCCAACCTCAATCACCGTATTGCCACGCTTGCCATTATAGTAACCGCTCAACCAATTTGCGACCGACCTTGTGCTACCGCCAACGTGGCCAAGCAAGAATTGTCGGCACGTAATTTTCGCAACATCTACTGTCGTCTGCGCTTGAACTGCGGAAGCAGCCTCAAGAATTAGTAACAGCAAAACGGACGCAATGAATCCAACTCTCATAGGGTTCACCGTGCAATTATTTGCTTAGTTGCACGTCAGGAGGAAGCTCGTCCGCGTCGATCAATGCTTTACGCTTGGCTACCACGGAACATGCTCCAACACTGCGTTTCAGTTACTGACCTAAGCCGACGCTGACAAAGCTTCAATCGCGAGGGACGCATTGAGATCGATAGGTACATTGAGATCGATAGGTACTCGGCATATTTTAACCAAACATGCGCTTGATTTTTTTGATCTAAATCAAGTGATCTTTTTCGAGAGGCCTAGCCACGACAGCTACAAAAGAAATCGCGGCGGGATTGATCCTTCTCATGCCGCTTTCCCGTGCGCTAGCCAGGCGTGGCTCTTTGCAGCACAGGTCCTGAATCCACGAATTCAAGACAAGCTGATCCAATCGAGGTTGAAGACGCCACGCGCCGCTGCCAGAAGCCACGAACGGACCGCCCCCATTGAGGTTCGCCCAATCACGGCAACCGTAGCGTGTTGCAGTCCTGCGCCTGTTTGAATTGGACCATGGTCCACAAGGTCCAAGCCGTTACCAGAGTAGTGATCCATTCCGCGTTCCTCTGGTTGGACCACCGTCCAATGGACGCAAGGCATAAGTGCATGACCTTATATTTCACGGGGAGGTGTTTAGGAGGTCGCGATGTCAAAACTTGTGACAGTCGGAGCGAGTGCGCTCTTCGCTTGCATCTTATTTGCAACTCCATTCTCACTTCGCTTCTCGCCCGAGGGAAACGTATCGTTGTCCACTGACACCGCTTCAGCGGTGATTGGTCGTCCGCTCACTCCAATGAGCGTTGCGGGCGTTCATCGTAGGGCGGAACGCCGCGCGTATCGGCGTGGCTATTACGGCTACGGCGCGTACAACAATCCGTATCGCTATGGATATGGGTATGGCGCATACAGGCCGTATGGATATACGTACGGAGCGTACCAGCAGCCGTATAGCTACTCAGGATACGGATACGCGTACCAACCGTGGTTTGGGTCCGGATCATCCTCGTATCCGTACCAGACGCCGTGGTGGGCACGCTGAAACAGCCGGCCGATCAGTCGGATCCGACGGGCCAAGTTGAGCAATACAGATATCTAGACGCGACGGTCCGCGCCCGAGCATGGAATGAAACCAGCCCCGCCGTAAGGAGGGGATGGATGAATTTGGCTGAGGCTTACGGCCGTCTTGCGGAGCAAGCAGAGGAAGCCTCGGGCGCGGATCTTGCTCACCCGCTGCACGGCCTTTGGACTAAAGCTGACGCCGGAAACAGCGGTAGTCCCCTTTCGCCAAGCTGCGTTGGATTGGCGGAATATGTTGTCGGCAGTTGTTTTTTTGAGAGAGACGCATTGCAGCACTGCCAAGCCGTCGCGGTGGATCAAAGCAATATTCTCGCATGCCTGAGAACCGCCGAGCGTGTGGTTTCCCCGCAATGCCATGCGGCTCTCGATACGGCTTTCGTGCGCTAGGATATGTGCGGGCGATCCGCCCGCCTCGTTGTTTGCGACAAGCGCTATCTATTTTGCGCACGTCCCAACATTTGACAGCGAGGGAAAACCGCTCTCGCTGTCACGATCCTTGACGGTGGGTTGTTGTGAATGCGTGGCTTTGCGGTCCTGCCAGGTCCGCTTTGCCGCCGAAAACGGACGTCAAAAGGGCGGCGTGCGATAGAAGTTGAGGTTACCGATCACATCGTCGCGGTATCCCCAGTCGAATGCCTCATCACCCTCAAAAAGCGGAGCGCGGGACAACTCTTCGTCGCTCAGGTTGATCTCGTAAGCGTCTAGCCCAACGTTGTATTTCATCCGATTCCATGGAACAGGGATGTGCTTCGCGCCGACGCCCATGAAGCCGCCGAAAGTAAGCACCGCGTAGGCCACCTTTCCGCTGGCCTTATCGATCATCAACCGCTCGACGGTCCCGACCTTTGTCCCGTCGGAACGGCGCACCTGAGTTCCTTCCACGCGGTCGCTGGCGACGAGGCGATGCGGCTTATCCGGCATCGCAAACGTGGCTTGTGTCTGTGGGCGCGTCTGCATGTTTGCCTCCACAACTTACGGTGCACTTTTTGCAGGTCGCTGGACAATGCGGCGCGAAAAAGCGCGCCTTTGTTTCAGCACGCTGAACGCCTATCGGGACGAAATGTTCCATCAACCTGAAGGTCCGCTTCGGGTCAAAAGCGGACACGTGCAGCGCACACGCTCATGTCCGCTTTGGGCCAATAGCGGACATCAAGCCTTTTCTTCGAAGGTGAAGATGCGTTTCCAATCGTTCTTCATGCTGATCACGGGCCAGCCGTTTTTTTTCGCCTCGTCGTAAAGCGCTTGGCTAAATGTACCCACTCTGCTGACTGGAAGTCCTTGTGCGGGGCCGTACGCGTACTCTCGTTGACCATCATCGTGTAAGACTAGCATCATGAGCCGTACGCCATCGCCGGCACCAGTGTACTCAAGCATCTCTCGGTCGCCGACCGAGTTTCCAAAAGCTGCAATTGGTCGTCGCCCGATCATCAAGTGAATGCCTTCGGGTTTTCCGGCCTTGTCATCATTAAGGAGCAGCTTCGGCTCTTTGGTCAGGAACGGAGTGCCGTCTTTGCGATAGCCGAACTTGGTGCCACCAGCAGTGCCGACCACTTGCTCGACGGGTACGCCGTATACCCGATTGCTATAAACGCGAACGAAATCCTGTCCGCCGCCTGTCACGATGTAGGTCTTGAAGCCATTGGCACGCAGATACTGCATGACTTCGACCATCGGTTGATAGATGAGTTCGGTGTATGGCCGTTTCCAACGTACGTCCTTGGCGCTTGTCAGCCATTTCTTGGCTTCGCCGTCAAAGTCCTCAACCGACGTGCCGGTTAGTGTCGTGAGAAGAATTCTTTCAAGGTCGTGCAATGACAGTTTCGCAATTGCCTCTCGATTGCCCGAAAGGACTGTCTTGAACGGCTCGACGTTTTTGAGTTTCGGATCTTTCTCCACCACTGCGGCCACGCGGTCCAGACAATATACCACCTGCGAATAGATCGGGTGCTCGACCCACAGCGTGCCATCTTGATCGAAGGCGGCGATACGATCGTCCGGCGGCACGAATTTGGCGCTTGCTTGATCAGTGGTGGTCCGCACGAAGTCGAGGATTGCTTGCTTTGCTGGTCCCTCGTTCCACGAGGCCAGAGGCGCGTCCGATGTGGTTTGCGCTTCAGCGACGCTCGTCGAGAGCAGTGCGTCCGACAGGGCGGGAAGCAAGGCGATACTTGCAATCATTGTCCGGCGGTTGATGTCGGATGATGAATGGTCGGAGTTCATCTTCGATCTCCTACGGTCTTTGAAACGCAATCGCGAGGCGCCTACTTCCAGTGCCTCTCGCAATTTTGAAACTGTACAGAAGGCGACGAAAATTGCCCAAAGGGGCAATACCGACGCATCTACAATCCTAGGTTTTGGAGCAGCCCCGTACCGTCCTCTTTTTGCGCGGGTTCGCTCGTCACCTTGTCGCCACGTGGCTATGATTGCTAAGTCCAGTACGCAGGCTACTCGAACACATGAATCCGATTCACCAATTCGAGATCCACGAATTTTTTCCGATTGCGAAGATCGGCAAATATGAAATCGCGTTCACCAACTCCGCCGCGTACATGCTGTTGGCGGTGGCGCTGCTAACTATTTTCTTTCTTGTCGCTACGGCAAGATGGAGCTTAGTTCCCTCGCGGCTGCAATCGGCAGCGGAATTATCCTACGAATTTGTTGGTAAGATGGTTCAGAGCACCGCCGGCACGGAAGGGATGAAATTCTTTCCGTTTGTGTTCACGCTATTCATGTTCGTGTTGACCCTGAACATGATCAGCCTGATCCCACATACCTTCAGTGTCACAAGCCAAATTATTATCACTGCTGCCCTTGCTCTCACTGTATTTTTTACAGTTCTGACTTACGGCTTTATCAAAAACGGTTTTCACTTCTTCAATGTGTTCGTACCCAAGGGTGTGCCGCTTTATATCCTACCTCTTATCGTATTCATCGAACTCATGTCGTTCCTCTCGCGCCCGCTCTCGCATAGCGTGCGCCTGTTCGCAAACATGCTGGCGGGACATATCACGCTGCAGGTTTTCGCGGGTTTCGTCGTCCTGTTAGGCACCGCATTCGGCGCTATCGGCTGGGTTGGCGGCGCACTGCCGCTCTTAATGGTTATTATGCTTTATGCGCTGGAGACGCTGGTTGCATTTCTGCAGGCCTACGTATTCGCCATACTGACGTGCATCTATCTCAACGACGCCATTCATCCGGGTCACTGACGTCGATAGTCCGCTGGGTCAAAAGCAGACATTCCATTTGTTGTTTGCGATGTCCGCTTGAGGACGCACTTCCCGACTGATATCTGCTTTCCGGCTAACAGTTAGCTCATTTTTCAACAAACGCCTCGCTATGGTGTCGGACGCTCCCACTCAAGTAATTCAATCTCGTTGAGCGGGCGCTGTGTCCCGCTGAGGAATACAACCAAGCGGAGTCCATCAGTCAAATACGGGTCTCCCGTCAGATTCGTGCGCGGATTGGCCC
>Ga0306923_10002443_pt1 | contig 17008 bp, 14 predicted proteins | sample sta12Can44000108_FD_203841 | JGI IMG/M metagenome (GOLD analysis project Ga0306923, IMG submission 203841) | Lab enrichment of tropical soil microbial communities from Luquillo Experimental Forest, Puerto Rico - statanox.12C.anox.44.000.108 (v2)... | ecosystem: Environmental > Terrestrial >... | reverse complement strand
GAGCATCGGGGCGATCACCGCCATGAGCAGGAGCGCGTGGCCGAGGCGCGAGCGCATGCGCGCCATCCAGTGGGCGAGCGGGTAGCCGATCAGAAGGGCTAGGGCGGTGACGACGATGCCGATGCGCAACGTTGCGATCAACGCATCGAAATAGAGATCGCTGTCGACGAGCCGTGCGTAGTTGCGCCACGTGAAGGCGACGTTCGGGTTGGACACCGGATTGCCGCTGAGCAGGCTCAGCGCGGCCATCCCGCCGAACGGCAGCGCGAAGAACAGCACGAACAGCAGGGCCGCTGGGACAATTGCCCAAGCGATGCTGTTTATTTCCTCGCCTCGCTTCCTGATCACACCTACTCCGCCGCCGTTCCCAGCTCCCGCCGCCGTTCGCTCGCCGCCGCATCGACCTTGCCGTCGCGGTCGACGACCGCGCCGTAATCGCGCTCGGCGCCTTCCGACGTGATGAAGCCCTCGGCGAGGTCGCGAGAAACCGCCGCGAGCGGACGCGTGCGCGGGTCCCCGAAGCCGGACCCGCCCGAGAGCGATACCTCGACGACCTCCCGACCCGATTTCAGCGTCACCAACTCGCCGGTGCCGCAATCCCGGGCCACCGCGCCGCTTGCATCGCGCACGAGGCCGCGCGCCGAGCGGCCGGCGCCGCCGCCGAACAGGCCCGAGGCTTCGATGGCGACACCTTCGGGATAGACCGACGCAAGCGTCGGCTGGCCGTCGGCGTCGCGCTTGCGCAAAGTCACGCGCTGGCCAAGCCCGCCGCGGCTGCGGCCGGGGCCGGCGGAATCGGCGACGTAGGTCTTTTCTACCACCAGCACCGGCACGCGCTGCTCGAACAGCTCGATGGACGTGTTGGCCGCCGAGGTCGGCCACAGCAGCGCCGAGACGCCGTCCTGGCCGGCCGAGCCGCCCTGGCCGCCGCCCATGAACAAATGATCGGAATAAACCGTGCCGTCGGGTTCGCGGCCGTAGATGTTGACCGCGACAGGAAGCCCGGTCGCCGCCTGCACGCGCTCGGGCGCGGCCTTGGCGAGCGCGCCGAAGACATTGGGGGCGATGTACCAGCCGGTGCGGGTGCGCAGGTTCACGGCCATCGGTTTGTCGCAGTTGAGCGCGCTGCCGGCCGGCGCCTTGACGGTGAACGGCCGGTAGCAGCCGGCGTTGCCGCGCACCGACGGCGTGAGCAAACATTTGAGCGGATAAGTCGCGTGCGCCGCCGTGTAGTTGAGCGTGCAGTTGAGCCCGCCTTGCGCCAGCTGCGGCGGCGCGCCGGCGAAATCGAGTTCGATCGCCTCGCCCGCCACCGTGAGCTTGAGCGGATAGCGCAGCGGCGTGCCGAGCGGGTTGTTCCAGACTTCGTTGCTGTAGGTGCCGTTGGGCAGCGCCCGGATCGCCTCGCGCATCGCGGTCTCCGCGCGCCCCTGCAGCACCGCTGCAAGCGCTTCGAGATCGTGCATGCCGTACTCATGCATGAACGCCATGAGCCGCTCGGCGCCGACCGCGTTGGCGGCGACGAAAGAATGGACGTCGCCGAGTACCTGCGCCGGATTGCGCACGTTCTCGCGTATGAGTTCGAACAAATCTTCGTTCGGCGCGCCGGCGCGGTAGAGCATCATCGGCGGAATCTGCAGGCCTTCCTCATAGATCTCGCGCGCCTTGAGCGAGTCGCGCGTGCCGCCGATGTCACTCACGTGCCCGACCGTGCCGACCAGCCCCACCAGACGATCGTCGACGAACACCGGGCTGAGCACCGCGATGTCGAACAGATGTCCGGCGCACAGCCAAGGATCGTTGGTGACGAGCACGTCGCCGGGCCGAAGGGTCTCGGGCGGATATTTGGCGAGCAGCGCCTTGACTGTGCGCGGCACGCACAGATTGAAGACCGGCATGGCGCGCGGCGAATGCGTCAGTGTTTCGCCCTTGGCGTCGAGCAGTTCGCAGGCGAAATCCTGCGCCTCGGAAATGATCAGCGAGAAGGCCGTGCGGCATACCGTGAGCCACATCTCGTCGACGACGGTGACAAGCCGGCTCCACATGATCTCGAGCGCGATCGGATCGGCCTCGATCCTGCGCACGGCTTGGGCGAGCGGCGTATCCGTCGTAACCCGCGCCGACGCCGGCGCGGCCACCGCAACGGCAATCCGCAGGTTCAGATGCGCATCGACGGTGAGCCGATCGCCGGGCGGAACGACGGTCGTTGCCTCGCGCTCCTCGACGATCGCGGGACCTTCGATGCGGTCGCCGGGTTCGAGCGCGTAGCGGTCGTAGACCGCCGCTTCGACCAAGCCGTCGCCGAACCACGCCTGGCGCACGCCCTTGTGTTTGGTGCGGCCCGGCGCGGCCGCTTCCGTTTGCTCGAGGTCGAGCGGCGGCACGGGGCCGACGACGCGCACCCGGAAGCTGATCACCTCGACGGCAGCGTCGGCGTAAACCGCCGTGTAGCGCTGCGCATATACGTCGGCAAAAGCGGCCCGGACCGCGTCGAGCGACGTCGCGTCGATCGCACCCGCGGGCAGGGGGACGTTGATCTCATGCATCTGGCCGACGAGGCGCATGTCGGCGCTGCGTTCGATCGTCATCTCACTCGGCGCAACGCCGGCTTCGGCGAGCAGCGCACGGCCGTCCTGATCAAGCTCGGCGAGAATGCGGTTGACGGTTCTCGAATCGAGCCCGGGCACCAACCGCACCGGATGGGAGCGCGCGTGCTCAAAGCTCAGCGGCGCGGCCAGGAAGCCGAGGCAGGAAGCGGCGCCCGAAGCGAGCGGCACGATCACCGCGCCGATGCCGAGGATGCGCGCGACACCCGCCGCATGCGCAGGCCCGGCGCCACCGAAGCCAACCAGCGCGTAGCGGCGCGGGTCCTTGCCCTTCTCGACCACGTAAATTCGCGCGGCTGCCGCCATGCTTTCGGTGACGACTTTGTGGATGCCCCATGCGGCCTCGACCGCCGAGAGACCGAGCCGCTCGCCGATACGCGCGACTGCCCGCATGGCGGCGCAGCGATCGAGCGCCATGCGGCCGCCGAGGAAGAACGCCGGGTCGTAATAGCCGAGCACGAGGTTGGCGTCGGTGACCGTCGGCTCGCTACCGCCGCGGCCGTAGCAGGCGGGTCCCGGATCGGCGCCGGCCGAGCGCGGTCCGACCCGCAGCAGGCCGACCTCGTCGATCTCGGCAATGGAACCGCCGCCGGCCCCCGTCTCGATCATGTCGATGACTGGCGCTTTGATTGGCAGGCCCGAGCCGCGCTTGAAGCGATGCACCCGCGCCGCCTCCATCATGGCGGCGACCTCGATACGGCCGCCTTCGACCAGGCACGACTTCGCGGTGGTCCCGCCCATGTCGAAGGCGAGCACGTCGTGCTGACCGGCGCGTGCACCAAACAGCGCGGTGGCGAGGCCGCCGCCCGCGGGCCCGGACTCGATCAGGCGAATGGGAAAGGCGCGCGCCGACGCCGGCGAGATCAGCCCGCCGGCCGAATGCATGAGGTTGAGCCGGCCGCGGAAGCCGCGCGCGGCAAGCTCCTGCTCGAACCGCGCGAGATAGCTCGCCATCAGCGGCTGCACATAGGCGTTGGCGCAGGTGGTCACCGCGCGCGGATATTCGCGCAGCTCCGCCACCACCTCGCACGAGAGCGACACAGCAAGCTGCGGAAACTCGCGCCGCAGTGCTTCCGCAGCCGCGCGCTCGTGCGCTGGGTTGCGGTAGGCATGGAGGAAACAAACGGCGATCGCCTCGACGCCGTCGTCGGCGAGCCGGCGCGCCGCCACGCGCACGGCGTCGAGGTCGAGTGGCGTCACGACGCGGCCGCGCGCGTCCATGCGCTCCGGGATTTCGAGGCGGCGGCTACGCGGGACCAGCGGCTCGGGAAATTTGAGAAACAGGTCGTAGATGTCGTAGCGCTGCTCGGTCCCCATCTCGAGCACGTCGCGAAAACCTTGCGTGGTCAGCAGGCCAACCTTGGCGCCACGCCGCTCGATGATGGCGTTGGTGACGAGCGTGGTGCCGTGGATGATCTCGCCGATATCGCCGACCGCGAAGCCTGCCTGCGCCGCCAATTCACCGAGGCCGGCGAGGGCCGCGACCGAAGGGTCATGCGGCGTGGTCAGGCATTTGTGCAGCGAAATGCGACGCCGCTCGCCGTCGTAGAGGACGAAGTCGGTGAACGTGCCGCAGATGTCGAGGCCGGCCCGATAGCCCATCGATGATCCTTTATTCCGCACCATCGGATATTCGCCAGTTTCACGGATCGCTGCCAAGTCGGCGGTCGCCTTTATCACTTCATTAACCATACCGGCGCCCGCGCGCTAACCCCCTTTCGGGATGAAGAAATTAGCAACCCTCCGGGCCCCAGACTCATGGCGAAGCTTGCAACAAACCGCGCTGGATCGTTGAGGCAACCCGGCGCTAACGGGGTGGCGGGCGGGACATGGCCGCATATACCGAAATCGCCGGCGAGGTACGTGCCCGCGCTTTATACGGACACCGCACGGCCGCGCTGATCGCGCGCGTCATAGTCCTGGTCCTGGCCCTGCTGCTGGCGCTGGTGCTGACTTCGCAAAGCCGCGCCGACGACGGCTCCCTCGACGAGCCATTGCTGCCGTTCAGCATCGGCGGCGGGCTGACCGTGGCGGCGCTCGGCGCCCTCGTGCTGGTCGTGCGTCGGATCCAGAATTTGCGCGCCGATAAGCGGCGGCTCGAGGAGCGGCTCGAAGGGCTCTCCGACCGCAACTGGGAACTCAAGGAGGCCGAGGAGCGCGCGCGCAGCTTCCTCGAAGCGCAGGGCGACGTGATCGTGCGGCGCGACGGCGACGGCCGCATCACCTATGTGAATGACGCCTTCTGCACGCTGGCCGGGCGATCGCGCGAAGCGCTCGCCGGTACCGCTTTCGCGCTCGACGTCATCGAGGACGGTGGGACGGCGGTGCTCTCGGACGGCACAAGAGTCTCCGACCAGAAGATCGCGACGGCCGAAGGCGCGCGCTGGATCGCTTGGCGCGAGGTGACGGTGCGCGGCAGTTCCGCCGAACCCAACGAAACCCAGAGCGTCGGCCGTGACGTGACCGACCGCGCGGAAACCGAGCGCGCGCTCGCCGACGCACGCGACCAAGCGGAAGGCGCCAACCGGGCGAAGTCGCGTTTCCTCGCCATGGTCTCGCACGAGATCCGCACGCCGCTAAACGGCATCCTCGGCATGGCCGGGCTGATGCTCGACACCTCGCTCACGCCCGAGCAGGCAACCTACGCCAAGGCGATCAAGACCTCGGGCGACACCCTGCTGTCGCTGATCGAGGAAATCCTCGATTTCTCCAAGATCGAAGCCGGCAAGCTCGACCTCGAGGCGCGCGCGTTCGCGCCCGCGCCGCTGGTCGAAGAAACAGTCGAGCTGCTCGCGCCGCGCGCGCACGACAAGGGCATCGAGATCGCATCATACGTGGAAGACCGCGTGCCCGCGCAGGTGATCGGGGACGCGGCGCGGCTGCGCCAGGTGCTGCTCAACCTCGCCGGCAACGCCATCAAATTCACCGAGACCGGCGGCGTCGCCGTCACGGTCGAGCCGGGCATATGGCCGGATGAAATCGAGTTGACGGTGCGCGACACTGGCGTCGGCATCGCGCCCGAGGCGCAGGCGCGCATCTTTCGCGAGTTCGAGCAGGCCGACGACAGCGCGACGCGCCGCTACGGCGGCACCGGCCTGGGCCTCGCCATCACCACGCGCATCGTCGAGCGCATGGGCGGGAGCATCGCTCTCGACAGCGTTCCGCTCGGCGGCTCGACCTTCACGGTGCGGCTACCGCTGCCGGCCGCAGCCGACGCGGGGGCCTCATTCGTGCCGCCGCAGCTTCACGGCGCGGCGATTCTGGTCGTCGCGCCCGGGGCGGTCGAAAGCTCGCTCGTCGCCCGGCGGCTCGGCGCCTGGGGTGCGAGCACCGCCGTGATGCCGAATCTTGCCGCCGCGATGGCCCTCCTGCCCGAACGGCACTGGGACGCGGTGCTCATCGATCACGCGCTGGGTCGCGAGGCGCTGCAAGCGTTGGGGCGCGCGATCGGCACCGCGTGCGCACGGCGCATCGTGCTGATCACGCCGGGCGAGCGCCACGAGCTTCCCGCCCTGCAGGCGGCAGGCTTCACCGGCTACCTGGTCAAGCCGCTGCGCGCAGCCTCGCTCGCGGCGCGGTTCACCGGCGCCACCGGTGCTTTCGAACGCGAACCCGCGGCCGACGAAATGATGGAGGCGCCGCTGGTTCCCGCCGGCGGCGCATCTGGCGGCCTCGCGATCCTGGTTGCCGAGGACAACGATATCAACGCGCTGCTCGCCCACGCGCTGCTGGTCAAGCTTGGACATCGCCCGACCATGGCGAAGAACGGCGCGCTCGCGGTCGAGTCCTGGCTCGCTGCGCAAGTTTCGGGCGTGCCCTATGACCTCGTGCTGATGGATGTGAACATGCCGGACGTCGACGGCATCGAGGCGACGCGTCGCATCCGCGCCGCCGAAAACGACCGCGACGCCCGACGCACGTCGATCATCGCGCTCACCGCCAACGCTTTCGACGAGGACCGCGACGCCTGCGTCGCCGCCGGCATGGACGGATTTTTGCCGAAGCCCCTCGACCGCGAACGGCTGGAGACGATGCTGGCGACGGTGACGCCGGCCGAGTCGCTGGCGGCGTGATTAACTCGGTTGTCATCACCCGCGAAAGCGGGTGATCCAGTAAACACTAAACTATCAGATAAAACTGCGGCTTTGGTGTCTACTGGATGCCCGCTTTCGCGGGCATGACGAAACTGAATTTATTTAATCACAACCGTCGCAGCGCGACCTGCTCGACCGCATGGTTGGCGTGCTTCACGAGGATTAGGTCGGCACGCTGGCGGGTTGGCAGGATGTTTTCCCGCAGGTTCACCAAATTAATGCGTGTCCAGATCGAGGTCGCGGTCTCGACCGCCTCCTCGTCGCTCAGATTCGAATAGCGATGGAAGTACGACATGTGGTCACGAAACGCGGTGCCGCGCAAGGTGAGAAACCGGTCGACGTACCAGCGCAGCAGCACGTCCTCGTCGGCGTCGATGTAAATCGAGAAGTCGAAGAAGTCGGACACGAACGGGATCGCCTTGCCGTCCTTGGGCAGGCGCGCGGCCTGCAACACGTTGAGGCCCTCGACGATCAGGATGTCGGGGTGATCGACCTCCTTCCAATGGTTCGGCATCACGTCGTAGACGAGGTGCGAATAGACCGGCGCGCGCGCCGGGCGGCGGCCGGCTTTGATGTCGGACAGAAAATGCAGCAGCGCCGGCAGGTCGTAGCTCTCGGGAAAGCCCTTGCGCTCCATCAGGCCTTCGCGTTCGAGCACCGCGTTGGGATAAAGGAAGCCGTCGGTCGTCACCAGATCGACCTTGGGGGTGTTGGGCCAGCGCGCGAGCAACGCCTCGAGCACGCGCGCGGTGGTCGACTTGCCGACCGCGACCGAGCCGCCGACGCCGATCACGTAGGGCATCTTGGCGTCCTCCGTGCCGAGGAAGCCCCGCTGCGCGCGGAACAAGCTTTGGGTCGCCGCCACGTAGAGCGAGAGCAGGCGCGAGAGCGGCAGGTAGATGTCCTCGAGCTCGGCGAGGTCCAGCCGGTCGTTGAGCGAGCGCAGGCGCGATACTTCGCCCGGCGTCAACGTCATCGGCGTATCTTGACGCAAAGCGGCCCATTCCACGCGCGAGAACGTGCGGTAAGGGGAGAGGCCGTCGGCGACACGCTGTTCCATGATTACCAATCAACTTTCCTGGCGCATGATCTTCTCCGAAAACCGATACCCACTTCTCGGGATCATGCGCGCGGCCGCGACGCCTTCTCTTCGAGCCCCGACATGCCGACGCGTTCGGCGAGCGCCGCTTCGACCTCGGCAAGCGTGACGCCGCGCGCCTCGAGCAGCACCAACAGGTGATAGAGAAGGTCGGCGGCCTCGGCGATCACGCGTCCGCGATCTTCCGCCACGGCCGCGAGCGCGGTCTCGACCGCCTCCTCGCCGAGTTTCTTCGCGCATTGCGCGACCCCCCGATCGAGGAGCTTGCGCGTGTAGGAGGTCTCCGGGCTGGCCGCTGCGCGCTCCTTCACGCGGGCGGCGAGGTCGTTGAGGGTAAACGTGGGCATGGCCTGTTTTATCACTTGTCCAGTCGCATGGGCAGCCCGGCGCGGGCCATGTAGTCCTTGGCCTCACGCACGGTGTGCTCGCCGAAGTGAAAGATCGAGGCGGCGAGCACCGCGGTGGCGTGGCCGTCGCGGATACCCTCGACGAGGTGATCGAGAGTGCCCACCCCGCCCGAGGCGATCACCGGCACGCTCACGGCGTCGGCGATCGCGCGGGTGAGCGGAATGTCGAAGCCGCGCTTGGTGCCGTCGCGGTCCATGGAGGTCAGCAGGATTTCGCCGGCGCCGAGCGCCACCACCTCCTTGGCAAAGGCGCCGGCGTCGATGCCGGTCGGGTTGCGCCCGCCGTGGGTGAAGATTTCCCAGCGATCGGCTTCGCCCGGCGGCGACACCTTCTTGGCGTCGATCGCCACCACGATGCATTGATCGCCAAATTTCTCCGCCGCCTCCTTGACGAAGCCGCGGTCGTTCACGGCGGCAGTATTGATCGAGACCTTGTCGGCGCCCGAGGCGAGCAGCTTGCGGATATCCTCGACCTTGCGCACACCGCCGCCCACCGTGAGCGGCATGAAACAGGCTTCCGCCGTGCGCCGGACCACGTCGAGGATGATGCCGCGGTTCTCGTGGCTCGCGGTGATGTCGAGAAAGCACAACTCGTCGGCGCCGGCCGCATCGTAGGCGATCGCCGCCTCGACCGGATCGCCCGCGTCGCGCAAATCGACGAAGCGCACACCTTTGACGACTCGGCCGTCCTTCACGTCGAGGCAGGGGATGACGCGCACCTTGAACATGGTAAGTTCACGCTGCCGCGCGCGCGGCGCGGATAAGCGCCAGCGCCGCCGTGGGATCGAGCCGGCCGTCGTAGAGCGCGCGGCCCGCGATGGCACCGGCGAGCTTGCGCGCCCGCGTCTCCAGCAACGCCTTCACATCGTCGATCGACGCGAGACCGCCCGACGCAATCACCGGAATGGCGACGCGGTCGGCGAGCGCGATGGTGGCGTCGAGATTGAGGCCCTTGAGCAGGCCGTCGCGGGAAATATCGGTGTAGACGATCGCGGCGACGCCGGCGTCGGCAAAGCGGCGCGCCACGTCGTCGGCCGCAAGCTCGGACGTTTCCGCCCAGCCGGCGACCGCGACCCTGCCGTCGCGCGCGTCGAGCCCGACCGCGACCCGGCCGGGATAGCGCTGCGCCGCGCTCTTCACGAACGCCGGGTCGCGCACCGCCGCGGTGCCGATGATGACGCGCCGCACGCCTTTGGAGAGCCACGCCTCGACGGTCGCCATATCGCGGATGCCGCCGCCGAGCTGCACCGGGATATTCACGACGGCCAGGATGCGCTCGACCGCGCCGGCGTTCATCGGCTTGCCGGCGAATGCGCCGTCGAGATCGACCACGTGCAGATACTCGAATCCCTGCGCCGCAAATGCGGCGGCTTGCGCGGCCGGATCGCGGTTAAACACCGTCGCACGCGCCATGTCGCCCTGTTCGAGCCGCACCGCGAGTCCGTCTTTGAGATCGATGGCCGGGAATAGGATCACGGCGACCACTTGAGAAAATTTGCGATCAACGCAAGGCCGAGCCGCTGGCTCTTCTCCGGATGGAATTGCGTGCCCGCGTAAGTTTCGCGCGCCACCATGGCGGTGACCGGTCCGCCGTAGTCCGCCTGCGCGACCAAACAATCGCGTCCCGCGGCGTTGAGATGATACGAGTGCACGAAATAGGCATGCAGCCCCTGCGGCCCGGTTGCGACGCCGTCGAGCAGCGGGTGCGAGCGCGTAAGATCGAGCGTGTTCCAGCCCATGTGCGGGACCTTGAGGCCGGGATCTTGCGGCTCGATGCGGTCGACCTCGCCGGGGATCCAGCCGAGCCCCTCGGTGATCACATATTCGCGGCCGCGCTCGGCCATGAGCTGCATGCCGACGCAAATGCCGAGGAACGGCCGGCCCTTACGGCGCACGCTCTCTTCCAGCGCCGCGACCATGCCGGGAACGGCGTCGAGCCCGCGCTTACAATCGGCGAAGGCGCCGACGCCCGGCAGCACCACGCGGTCGGCGCGGCGCACCGCGTCGGGATCGGCAGTGACCAGGATCGGCTGGTCGCGGCCGGACTCTCGCGCGGCCCGCTCGAACGCCTTGGCGGCGGAGTGGAGGTTGCCGGACCCGTAGTCGACGATGGCGACGGTCACGCCCGCGCTCCGGGCTCGGGAAAGAGGCCGATGATGGGCCCGGACGGAACCGGCGCGGCGGGCCCGGCTGCAGGAGGCGGTGCGGCGCGCGGCACGCCACCCGCGGCCCACGCATCGAAGAAGCGACGCTCGGCGGCTTCGAAATCGTCGCCGACCACGACGCCAAGGGTCTTCCATCCGCGACGCGCCAGTCCGTAGCGCCGCAAGGTCGAGGCCTCGAAGCCCACCAGCAGCGAAACCAGGAGGCTGATCGCCATCAGCCAATCGCCGTCGCCGAGCGCGCGCACCGCCGTCCCCAAGGCGAACACCACGAGCAAATAAACGATCAGCGCAAGCCACAGGCGATATCGCAGCATCCACAGCGGCGCGAACAGAAACGCCGGCCACGAGAAGCCGTCGCGCACGAACATGAACCGATCGGTGTGCGCGAGCGCGTCGTCATTGCGCCGGGGCGGCTCATGCACCGTATAGACAGCCATTCGCTTTCTCCGAAACTCAGGTAGCTCGCAGTTTCAACCGCCAAGCCGTCCCTTGGTCGAGGGCACTTCGCCGGCCGCACGCGCGTCGATTGCGACCGCGGCGCGCAACGCCCGCGCCAGGCCCTTGAAGCACGACTCCGCGATATGGTGATCGTTCGAACCGTACAAAGTCTCGACGTGCAAAGTGACGCCGGCGTTGATCGCAAAAGCCTGGAACCATTCGCACACCAGCTCGGTATCGAACGCGCCCACCTTGTCGCGGCCGAACTCCGCCTTGAACACCAGAAACGGACGGCCGGAAATATCGATCGCCACGCGGGTGAGCGCCTCGTCCATCGGCACATGCACGTCGGCGTAGCGGGTGATGCCCTTCATGTCGCCGAGCGCCTGTTTCACCGCCTGGCCGAGCGCGATGCCCACGTCCTCGGTGGTGTGGTGATGATCGATGTGCAGGTCGCCCTTGGCTTTGACGGTGATGTCGATACCTGAATGACGCGCCAAGAGATCGAGCATGTGATCGAAGAAACCGATGCCGGTCTCGATCGCGCTCGTGCCGGTGCCGTCGAGGTTCACGGCGACCGTTACGTCAGTCTCTTTCGTGGTGCGCGTGACCTTGGCGCGGCGCATCGGCGTCTCTCACCTTGAATTGCGGACGTTCTATCAGGGGTGAAGGCGGTTCGCCACCTTCAGAACGCACTAGCGTGAATGAAACTCGGTGATCGGACCGATCAGCGGTTTGCATCAACCCCCGCGAGCGCCTACATGACGGGCTTCAGTTTGCGCTAAACCCCATGCAGCCGATTGAACCCGACCGCTGGCACGCCACGACCATCCTGACCGTCCGCAAGGACGGCGTCGTCGCCATCGGCGGCGACGGCCAAGTGAGCATTGGACAGACCATCGTCAAGGGTAACGCCAAGAAGGTGCGTCGCCTCGGGAAGGGCGACGTGATCGCCGGATTCGCCGGCGCCACCGCGGACGCGTTTACCCTGTTCGAGCGGCTCGAATCGAAGCTCGAGCAATATCCCGGCCAGCTCACGCGCGCGGCGGTGGAGCTCGCCAAGGATTGGCGCACCGACCGCTACCTGCGCCGCCTCGAAGCCATGATGATCGTCGCCGACCGAGACGTATCGCTGGTGCTCACCGGCACCGGCGACGTGCTCGAGCCGGAGAAAGGCATCATGGGCATCGGCTCGGGCGGCAACTACGCGCTCGCGGCCGCGCGTGCGCTCATCGACAGCGATCTCGACGCCGAGACGATCGTGCGCAAGGCGATGGATATCGCGGCCGACATCTGCGTTTACACCAACCGCCACGTCACGGTGGAAAAGCTGTGACCGAAGTGTGCGAATGACCGACTTTTCGCCACGCGAAATCGTCTCCGAACTCGACCGCTTCATCGTCGGCCAGGGCGACGCCAAGCGCGCAGTCGCGATCGCGCTGCGCAACCGTTGGCGCCGGCTGAAGCTCGACGACAAGCTGCGCGAAGAGGTGCTGCCGAAGAACATCCTGATGATCGGCCCGACCGGCGTCGGCAAGACGGAGATTTCGCGGCGCCTCGCGCGCCTCGCCGGCGCGCCGTTCATCAAGGTCGAGGCGACCAAATTCACCGAAGTCGGCTACGTGGGCCGCGACGTCGAGCAGATTGTGCGCGACCTCGTCGAGGTCGGCATCGCGCTGGTGCGCGAGCAAAAGCGCAAGGAAGTATCCGCGCGCGCTCATCTCGCCGCCGAGGAGCGGGTGATCAACGCGCTGGTCGGCCCCGGCGCGAGCCCGGCGACCAAAGACTCGTTCCGCAAGAAGCTGCGCGCCAACGAACTCGATGACAAGGAAATCGAGATCGAGGTGCAGGCGGGCGGTCCCTCGCTGCCGCTGTTCGAAATCCCGGGCATGCCGGGCGCCCAGATGGGCGCGGTCTCGATCGGCGACATTTTCGGCAAGGCGCTGGGCGGCGGCCGCACCAAGACGCGCCGCGTGCTGGTGCGCGATTCCTACGAAATCCTGATCAACGAGGAATCCGACAAGCTTCTCGACCAGGATCAACTCGTCGCGGAAGCGCTGCGCGCGGTCGAGAACAACGGCATCGTGTTCCTCGACGAGCTCGACAAAATCTGCGCGCGAGACGGGCGCATCGGTGCCGACGTTTCGCGCGAGGGCGTACAGCGCGATTTGCTGCCCCTGATCGAGGGCACGACGGTTTCGACGAAACACGGCACGGTGAAGACCGACCACATCCTGTTCATCGCCTCGGGTGCGTTTCACGTGTCGAAGCCGTCCGACCTGCTGCCGGAGCTGCAGGGCCGCCTGCCCATCCGGGTCGAGCTCAAGCCGCTCTCGCGCGACGACTTCCGCAAGATTTTGACCGAGCCCGAGGCTTCGCTGATCAAGCAGACGGTGGCGCTGCTCGCGACCGAAGGCGTCGACCTCGCGTTCACTCCCGATGCGATCGACGCGATTGCCGACATCGCGGTCGAGGTCAACGCCAACGTCGAGAACATCGGCGCGCGCCGCCTGCAGACGGTGATCGAGCGGGTGCTCGACGATATCTCATTCGCGGCCCCCGACCGTTCCGGCGAAGCGGTGCAGATCGACGCGGCTTACGTGCGCGGGCACATCGGCGACCTCGCCAAGAACGCGGATTTGAGCCGGTTTATTCTTTAGTTTGAGTCATGCCCGGCCTTGTGCCGGGCATCCACGTCTTGCTTACTTCGAACAAAGAGGAGACGTGGATGGCCGGGACAAGCCCGGGGGCGGCCATGACGAACTGGAGGGCGACGGCCTCACAACGCGATGACCGAGCCGTCCCTTGTCCTGCCTGACGCCATCCGCACGCAGTGGCCGTATCGGCCGCGCTTCGCCCGCGTCAACGGTTGGCGCATGCATTACGTCGATGAAGGCGCGGGCGATCCGGTCGTGCTGCTGCACGGCAATCCGACCTGGGGCTTCCTCTATCGCGATTTCGTCGGCCCACTCACCCGGACGGGGCATCGCGTCATCATCCCGGACATGATCGGCTTCGGGCTGTCGGAGAAGCCAGCGCGCGAGGATGCCCACAGTCTCGACGGCCACATCGCCACTCTCACCGCGCTGCTGCGCGGCCTCGATCTCACCCGCATCACCCTCGTGTGCCACGACTGGGGCGGGCCGACCGGTCTCGGCTTTGCCTTGTCGAACCTCGCGCGGGTGCGCGCGCTCGTGCTGATGAGCACGTGGGCGTGGCCGTTGCCGCCGGCCGAGTTCCACACCCATCTGTTCCCCTGGCGCATGATGCACGCGCCGATGGTCGCGCCCTATCTGATGGGCCGGCACAATGTACTGGTCACGCGCGGCATCTATCTCTCGGTCGTCGACCGCGCGCACTTTCGCGAACGGGCACAGGCCGCCTACGAAGCGGTGATGCCCGACCCTGCGAGCCGGCTCCTGACCTGGACCTGGCCGCGCTGGATCCCGCTCGATCAGGACGCGCGCGCGCTCGAGCGTTTCGTCTGGCTCGACAGCAGCTCGCCGCATGTAAACTGCCCGCGCTTCTCGCGTGGGGACGCGAGGACGACGTGTTCGATCATGCGACCTTCACCACCCGCTTCAAACAATTGCTGCCGCATGCGGAAGGCCCGCACCTCGTCACCGGTCGGCCATTTCCTGCAGGAGGATTCCGGGTCGGAGATCGCGGCGCTCATCGTCGATTTTCTCAAACGCTTGGCGCAAACGGGGCGCGGTCGTGACGGACGTGAAAGTCATCGCGCCGCCGCCGCTCGACGGCCTGCGCCGCGCCCTCGTGCTCGCCGAAGACCGTATCGGCCACTATTCTGAATTCCGCCGCTTCTTCGCCGGGACGTTCGATCTCGATCGCGAGGGGCTCAAGCAGCCCGGCTACGTCACGGCGCCCTCCGGCACAAACTATGCCCTCGTGTTCATCGCCCGCAGCGGCGAGCCGTTTCCGGCCGGCGTGGAAATCCACGCGCTCATGCCCGCGCTCGAACCGCTCGATGAAGACGCGGTCGACGGCGACTTGTGGGCGATCCTCAAATGGATGATCGCCGGCGTCGGCGGCGACTGGACCGTGCGCGACCTCGAGGCCACCGGCCGCCTCTACCGCCTGCCGGCGGCGATGTGAGAATTACTCCCGCCTGCGCCGGATGCGGACATAGAGCGCGCCTTCGCCGCCGTGCGCCGCGTGCGCCCAATCAAAGCCGATCACGATTTCGCGCAGTTCGGCCGAGCGCAGCCACAGCGGCACCTGCCGGCGCAGCACGCCACGATCCGCCGCGAAGTCGTCGCTGCGCGCGCCCTTACCGGTGATCACCAGCACGAGCCGCGCGCCGCCCGCGCGCGCGTTGCGCAGGAAGCGCACCAGGGCAGCGTGGGCTTCGGCTTGCGTGAGACCGTGCAAGTCGATCGAGGCGTCGATCGCCTCGCGCCCGCGCGCGAGCTTCTGCTTGAGGCGGCGGTCGATCGGCGCAAGCCCGGGCGGACGTGGCGCCGGGTGCGGGACCGGTATTCGCACTGCTGGAGCGGCCGGCGCAGACTTCGCCGGCTTTGGATGGGTCCCCTCGGCCGCGGGCTCTGTCTCCCGTTGCGGGCGGACGCGCCGCAGCGGCGCAATCGAACGGGTCACGTGCGACCACAGTGCATGCTCGTCCGCGGTGAGCGGCCGACTGCGCCGCGGCTTCCAGTCGTCCGACGTCATTGCCGCCCCCGCGCGTGCCAGCGCGCCCGGTGCCGGAGCTTGCCCTTGCCGGCGGTTTTCTCCTCCGGCTTCGCAACGACCAGCGGAGGCTTCGGCCGCGGCAACGGCATCTGCGCGCCCGCCTCGACCGGATCGAGCGCGCGCGGAACAAGCATCGCAACCCGCGCGGCATGGCGCACGCGGCCAGCGATGCGACCGGCCTCCGCGCCGGCGCCGAAATAAATATCGGCGCGCGCCGGGCCGACGATGGCAGAGCCGGTGTCCTGGGCGACGGTGAGACGCCGCCATGGCGTCTTTGCTGTGGCGCCTTCGATCGGCAGGCCTGCCTCGATGAAGAACGGCGTGCCGTACGCATGCAGTGGCCGATCCACCGCGATCGAGCGGCCTGGAGTCAGCCGTACGCCCTCGCCGCCGGCCGGCTCGCTTTCGTCGGCAAGCCCGGCGATGCGAAAGAACACGAAGCCCTGGTTCTTGCGGCGAAGCTCCTTTGTTTGGTCCGGGTTGTCGGCCATCCACTTGCGGATGCGGTCGAGCGACATTTCCTCGCGCGGCACCAGGTTGCGTTCGATCAACACGCGGCCAATGGGCGTGTAGGGGAGGCCGTTATGGGCGGCGTAATTCACGCGCATGATCAGGCCGTCTTCCAGGCGCACGCGCGCCGAACCCTGGATCTGGATGGTGAGCGCCGCGAACGGATCCTTGAGCCAACAGATTTCCAGGTGCCGCCCGTCGAGCGCGCCGTCTTCGATCTCGCCGCGATCGTAATAGGGTACGAGCTTGCCGTCTTGCGTGCGACGCGAGGCCGGACCCCGGTTGGGAAAGGCCTCGCCTTTGCGCTCGCCCGGCGCCACCAAATCATCGGGCCGGCGATAGAGCGGAACGGTGAACTCGCGGGTGGGAAAGCGCGAACCCTCGACGATCGGCTCGTAATAGCCGGTGACAAAGCCCTGGCCGTCGCCCAAGCGGGTGATGCGGAGCGGACGGAAATTCGTTTCGAAAAATTCGCGCGCCTTCGCCTCTTCGACGTGTGACAGCACGAGCGCGCGACGGCACACGTGCGCCAGCGCCGCCGCCACCGGCCGCTCGTCGGGCGCGCGGGCGCGCACGATAGGACCACAGCTGACGCGGAACGCCGCGAAGGCCTGGGCGTGATCGTCCGCGGCCCAGCCATCGAGATCGGCAAAATCGAGCGGCTCGAGCGCGGTGTCAGGAAACCGCAGGGGACCGGGCACGGATTGGGCGTGGGCGGCGCCGACACCAACGATCAGCGCAGCCGTCAGTGCCAGCCCGCTTATTGCGCGCTGCCATACCGCCATCGCTCACCCGGTCATTGGCCGGCTTCGGTGGCGACCAGCTTCCAGTTGGGATCGCGCGATGAAATGTCGCGCGCGAAGGTCCACACGTCGGTCACTTCCGTCACCTTCTCGGGCGAGCCCTCGATGACCGCACCGGTGCGGTCGTGGGTGACGGAAATGAGCTGGGAAACGAACCGCACCGTGATCTGCGCGCTCTT
>Ga0306923_10002439_pt1 | contig 17031 bp, 14 predicted proteins | sample sta12Can44000108_FD_203841 | JGI IMG/M metagenome (GOLD analysis project Ga0306923, IMG submission 203841) | Lab enrichment of tropical soil microbial communities from Luquillo Experimental Forest, Puerto Rico - statanox.12C.anox.44.000.108 (v2)... | ecosystem: Environmental > Terrestrial >... | reverse complement strand
GCCCCGCGTGGAGGTGTTGAAGTCCCACAGAACGCTGAGGCCGTTCTGGTTGGTCACAAAGGCGATGCGCTGGCCGTCGTGAGATAGATCGAAGGTATCGACGTCCCAGGGAATTTTGTCTGTCAGGTACTGGTGTTGCTTGGTGGCCAAGTCTATATATGCCAGGCGGTGAAATTCCGAATCTTTGTCTGTGGTGATATAGATTCCCTGGCCATCTTTCGAGAACCGTCCCTCGCCGTAGGAGACCTTCTCTTTTGCATCTCTCGGCGTGAAGGACGTTTTCTCGCCGGTTTTTGTGTCCACGAGCCAAAGGTAGGATTCGTTGATAGAGATTTCTTCGAGGAGAAGAATTTTGGAATCGTCGGGAGACCAATCAAGGGGCTCCCATCCACCGCCGGACAGTTGAGTGAGGAGATGATCAGATTTTGGATCGGCTGGATTCATCACCCACAGGTCAGCGTCTTTTCCGTCACGGCGAGTGGAGGTGTAGGCGATTTCGTCGCCCTGGGTGGACCATGGGCCAAGAGTGTTGCGCGATTTGCCGTCGGTAAGGAGAGTGATCGAGGCCGTCGTCATACCGTAGCGGTAGAGCTGATACCATTCGCCGCCGCCGACATCTTTCGAAAAAACGATGTAATCACCGCCGTTCGGGTGGAAACGGCCGAGACGCACCGCGTCCTGGAAAAATGTGAGCTGGCGACGTTCTCCGCCGGGCATGCCGACCAGATGTAGCTGGGGCGTTTCGGCGAAGCGGGTATTGATCAGAACAGAGCGTTCCGTGGGATGCCAGTCGACTACGGCTGCGCTACGATAAGCACCGTAGCGACCCGCGGTATCGGCCGTGGCTGCCGGGATCGCCGGCACGCCTTCGACGACGAGACTCTCCGGCGGCGCGACAACAGCTTGCTGGCTGAAAACCACGGACGCGCTAACGAGCAGAGAGGCAGCAAGAAACAGAAGCTGTTTTTTCATAGATCTCCCTCAATGCAACGGAGGTCCATTTCATACACCGGGGAGTATTGGACACGCAAGTGACAGGTAACCTTGGGAGGCACTTGCGCGCATGGTAGAATCCGGCTGTTTCGTCAATCCTCTATGTTCCGGAAAATCCTGATTGCCAATCGCGGAGAAATCGCCGTGCGCGTCCTGCGCGGGTGCCGCGAATTGGGAATCCAAACGGTCGGTGTGTTCAGCGAAGTGGACCGTTCGGCGCTGCACGTGCGACTGGCGGATGAAGCCTATCCGATTGGCCCGGCGGCGTCGCGCGAGAGCTACTTGCGCATCGACAAGCTGATGGACGTCGCGAAAAAGTCCCGATGCGATGCGCTGCATCCGGGCTATGGCTTTCTGGCGGAAAATCCGGCACTGCCGCGCGCCTGCGCGGATGCAGGCATCACTTTCATTGGGCCCTCGGCCGAAGCGATGGAGGGCATGGGCTCGAAGACCGCCGGAAAGCAACTGGCGCGGCGAGCCGACGTCCCGACAGTGCCGGGAACCAACGAACCGATCGAGAATCCCGTGGAGGCTCAGTCGCTGGCGCAAAGCATGGGTTACCCGGTTTTGCTGAAGGCCGTTGCCGGTGGCGGCGGCAAGGGAATGCGGGTGGTTCCAAGTGACGCGGCATTCGGAGGAGCGTGGCGCGACGCAGCATCCGAAGCGCTAAATGCGTTTGGAGACCCGCGGGTATTCCTCGAGAAGTACCTGGTGGGTCCGCGGCACATTGAGATCCAAATGTTCGGGGACGCTCATGGCCGGGTCGTTTCACTCGGCGAGCGCGAATGCTCCGTTCAGCGCCGGCATCAGAAGGTGATTGAGGAGGCGCCGTCGCCGATAGTCACGACGGAAATGCGGCGGAAGATGGGCGAAGCCGCCGTAAGGCTGGCCCGAGCGGGCGGTTATGTGAGCGCGGGCACAGTGGAATTCCTGGTCGACAAGGATCTGAATTACTACTTCCTGGAAGTGAACACACGGCTTCAGGTGGAGCACCCGGTGACCGAACAGGTGACGGGACTTGACCTGGTGAAGCTGCAAATCGCGATCGCGGCCGGCCATCGATTGCCGTTCGCCTGGGAGAGCATCACGCCGCGTGGGCACGCGATGGAAGTACGACTCTATGCCGAAGACCCAGAAAATAATTTCTTTCCTTCCCCGGGAAAAATCATAGCGAGGCACGCGCCAACGGGTCCGGGAATTCGGCTAGATGAAGGCGTCTACGAAGGTTATACCGTTCCGATGGAATATGACCCGTTGCTGAGCAAGTTGATCGCGTGGGGAAACAGCCGAGAAGAGACGATTGCGCGGCTGCGGCGGGCGTTGGATGAATACACGATCACCGGTATCCGGACCAACGTGAGCCTGTTCCGGAGGATCCTGGCCGAGCCGGAGTTTCTGCACGCAGAAATCCACACGAAATGGCTGGATGAATTGCTGGCGCGTCCGCGCCCACCGGCGGTGCCGCCACGCGACGGGGCGGAAGAGGCTGCGGTAATTGCTGCGGCGCTGTGGCATACGTTGCAAGGGGAAAGTTCGACGGGCGGCAACTCCGGAGAGCAGGTCGCTCCATCGCGGTGGAAGATGGAGGGGCGGCGAACGCAAATGGATCACCTGCCATGAAGTTCGAAATCCAGTTGAAGGGGATTACCGGGCAAAGAACGCACCTCGTGGAACTGGAGCGGAACGGCACAGGTTACCGGGTGATTCTCGACGGTAGAGCCGTGGCGGCTGATGCGACACAGGTGTCGCCCAACACGATTTCAGTGCTGCTCGGTGGACAAGCCTATGAAGTGCATGTGACGCCGGCGCTCGCTGGGACGGTGAAACTGCAGTGCGGGCCGAGTGAGTTTACCGCGGAGATTCAGGATCCGCGGGCTTGGCGCGGCCGCAAGCAGGGAACACTCGAAGCCGAAGGGCGCCAACAGATTGTTGCGCCGATGCCGGGAAAGGTGATTCGTCTGCTGGTGGGCGCCGGGGATGAGGTCGAGGCGGGTCAAGGGCTGGTGGTCGTGGAAGCGATGAAAATGCAGAACGAGATTCGCTCGCCGAAAAAGGGGAAGGTGGACAGGGTGCTGGCGAAGGAAGGCCAGAACGTGAATGCCGGCGAGGTTCTCGCCTGGGTGGATTGACCGAGCGACACGGCTACTGCGTGTTTACGGGAGCAGAAGGTGCTACCGGTTTGAGTGCGGGAACCGGTGGCAAGGTGGACTTGGCGGCTTCTGGAAGTTTTCCGGCGGCTTCGACGACCTGTTGCGCGAGGAAGTTAGTGACGTGCGCTTCATCGCGGGCAACAGCGAGATAGGCGTTGCGGAGAAGCTGTTCCTTGCGATTGCGGAGCGTGTCGCGGATGGTCTGGCGGACTTGAGGGTCGTTCACGCCACGCAGTCCCGCGGCTTCGCGAGCCACCAATTTGAGGATCCGGATGCTGTCTTTCAGGAGGAGGGGTTGGCTTACCTGACCGGGTTTCAAAGAGAGAACGGTGTGTTTCAAGGTGGGATCGGACTGATTTAGCGCGGACTCCGGGATGTAGCCGAGATCGCCACCGGTGGCGGCGGTATTGGGATCTTCGGAGTAGTCCATCGCAAGCTGAGCGAAATCAGCGCCGCTGTTGAGCTTGTCCATCAACATTTTGGCTTTGCGCTCGGCTTCGGCTTCATTGGTGGCGTCGTCGTTCTTGCGATTGCGGATCTGGGGATCGCGACGCGGGGTGATAACGATCTGGGAGATGCGAAACTGCGGCTCGGCGACGTTGAACTGGTTGTGGTTCGCGTTATAGAAGTCTGTGACTTCTTGATCGGAAATACTGATTTTGGCTGCGACTTCGCGGTTGAGGAGCTTCTGGATGGAGAGTTGGCGGCGAAGGTCGCGCTTGAGGTCATCGACGCCCATGCCGCGCGATTTCAACTGGCGCTGGAATTCCTCCTCGGTGAAAGGGCTCTTCAACTCGGTGAATTTATCCTCGACTTCGCCATCACTGGCTTCAAGGTTCAGCTTTTTGGCGCGCTCCAGAAGAATTTCATTGTTGACGAGCTGCTCGATTACGTTGAGCTTGAGCGAAAGAGCTTCTTCCTGCGAAGGCTCCTGGCCTTCGGGATTGACCTGGGAACGGTAGTATTTTTCGACTTCGTCGCGCTTGATTTCGATGCCGTTGACGATGGCCCAGACATCCGGCGAGTGCCGTTCCTGCTGCTTGCAGCCGGCCAGGAGAGACACCACCAGCGCCAGATGCACGAAGGGCGCGATGTTGCGAAGCCCGACGAATCTCTGCAATCTGGATGAGGGATTCAGAGGCAAATTCAAAGTTTTGACTCAGGCAGCTTTCTTCACGCGACCTAAACGAATGCATCCGGTGCAGACGCGAATCTGCTTGCGAACTCCGTCAACGACGGCGCGAACCCGCCTGAGGTTGGGGTTCCAGCGGCGGCGGCGGGTGTTATTGGCGTGGCTGACCACATTGCCGTAATGCGGCGCTTTGCCGCAAATTGCACACTTCACTGGCGTGACTCCTTCTACGCTCCAAGGGATTGAAAAGCGAACTGTTAATTTTAGCAGATGGCCACTAAAAACGCCAAGCGGCAGAGGCACGTTGCGATTCGACCGATCGCGGGTCCAACAGCCTCGATGGCAAGCCGAAGTAACTCGCCCGCATGACTACAGTCTTGCGAAAAACCCGTTCGGAGAGATACCCCACGAACGTTTGCTGGTTTTGGACTCCTAAAGCATCGAGCCTGCTGTAGCGAAACGGCAGGATCAGGTTGGCGTGCGCGCTTCCCAATTGCAGGCAGGAGTCCTATCCTGCCGTGGGTAGGGAGAGGGATGGTCGCCGGCCGGCGGCCGAAGAAAGGGCTGGACACGGTAACGGCCGCCAGCGCGGAATTTTGAGGGGTTTGAAGGAATTGAAGGGTTCCGCGAGAGCCGCGTAAAGCTGCGGTTTCGAGAGCTTTGCTATACTGGTCGCTTCAACACGAGGTGATCTAAGGTTGCCGCTCCGCCTATCGATTGTCGAGTACCTGAACACCGCGCCGCTCGTCAGGGGATTCACCCACGGGCCTCTTCGCGGGAAATACGAACTTTCGTTCACCGTGCCTTCTCTGTGCGCCGACGCGCTGCGAACGGGGGCGGCGGACGTAGCGATTATTCCCGTAATCGAGTACCAACGTATCGGCGGCTTGGTTGTGCTGCCAAATCTGTCGATCGCTTCGAAAAAATCGGTGCGCAGCCTGCTGCTGGTTTCGAAGAAGCCCATCGAGGAAGTGACCCGGATCGCTTTGGACCGGAGTTCGCGCAGTACGCAAGTGCTGGTTGGCATTTTGTGCGCGAAGAAGTGGGGAATTGCGCCCGAATGTTTCGAGGCCGACCCGGATTTGCCGGTGATGCTCGAAGCGGCCGATGCGGCGCTGTTGATCGGCGATCCGGCCCTGCGTTTGGCGCTGAACGCCGAAGCTTACGCGAAGCGCGATGCGGCCGGAAGAATCAGCTTTCCCGGCGAAATCGCCGGTTTTCCGAAGGACAGCACGGTCTTTATCTACGATGTAGTCGAGCAATGGCAGGCACTGACTCGGCTTCCCGCGGTGCTTGCGGTGTGGGCCGCGCGGCGCGAAGCCGCGACTTCGGAAGTCGTCCAGGACTTCCAGCAATCGCTCGGGTTCGGGTTGGAGCACCTGGATGAAATCAGTCTAGAGGCGGCCCGAGGGCTTGGCTTGCCGGTCGCGAAATTGCGCCGTTACCTCGAGGAGAACATTGACTATACCTTGGACAACGAGAATCTTCGGGGGCTCGGGAAGTACTTTTCCTACGCAGCGGAGCTGGGAATCATTCCCGAGGTGAAGAGCGTCGTCGCGGCGGGTGAAGGTGGCACTCCCGAGCTGTACTCGGATTCCTTCGCGGCGCGGAGACACTAGCAACAAGGTTACCAAGAAGAGGAAATCGAGCGTGGGAATCACAAAGCAAGAAGCCCTCGAGATGCTGGAATCGGATGACCTGGTGGGTATCGGCATGGCCGCGCACCAGATGCGCCTCGAGAAGAACGACCCACGCATCGTGACGTACCAGATCGACCGGAATATCAATTACACAAACTTCTGCACGGAGTACTGTTCGTTTTGCGCGTTTTACCGGCCGCTCGGGGCGAAAGACGGGTACATCCTGCCGTTCGAAACGATCTACGAGAAGATTGACGAGATGCTGACGTTGGGGGGCACGGGCGTACTTCTGCAAGGCGGACTTCACCCGGATTTGCAAATCGGGTATTACGAGAATCTTCTCGGCTCGCTGAAAGCGAGGTATCCCGAGGTGCACCTGCACTGTTTTTCGGCACCCGAGATTCTGTGCATCGCGGAAGTGAGCGAGCTGAGCGTTCGCGAAACGATCCAGCGCTTGAAGGACGCGGGGCTACAATCGATTCCTGGCGGTGGCGCGGAGATTCTGGATGACGAGATTCGCAGCAAGATCGCGCGGTTGAAGTGCACAAGCGAAGATTGGGTGGAGGTGCATCGCACGGCGCATTCGCTGGGCTTACGGACGACGGCCACCATGATGTTCGGCTGCGGCGAGGAGCTGCGGCACCGCGTCAATCACCTGGAACGCATCCGGCAGATGCAGGAGGAGAGCGGTGGATTCACGGCGTTCATTCCCTGGATTTTTGCTGCGGAAAACACGGCGCTCGGCAAGAAAGTACAGGAAACCACGGCAGTGGATTATCTTAAGACGCTGGCGGTGAGCCGGCTGTACCTCGACAATATCGACCACATTCAATCGAGCTGGCTCACGCCGGGGATCAAGGTGTGCCAGATCGGGTTGCAGTTTGGCGCGGACGATGTGGGGAGCATCCTGATTGAAGAGAATGTGGTTTACGCGGCGGGAGTCAGGCGACGAACAAACGAGCAGGAATTGCGGCGAATTATTCTTGATGCCGGATTTCTGCCGGCGCAGCGCGATACCTTGTACCGTTCCTATGTTTTGAAATCGCCCTATCAAGAGCGGGCAACCGCGGCCTGACCCGGATCACTTTCGAATACGCAGCAGTAATTCCACCTTCGTTCCATCCGGCAAATCAAGCGGCGTTTCTGGCTGCAAAAGTCCGTCTTTGTAACGAGCGACGAGGCGCAAGGTGGCATCTTTTGTCGGAGGCCTTTGAGGATTTGTGGACGACGCGGTATTTGCGCGGGAAGTTTCGTCCAGGGCCTGATTGACAAGAGCGTCGGCTTCACGGTTTTGTTCGCGAAAAACGTGGTCGATGCGGAAGGACTCAAGCGACTGGGTCATTTTTCGGGCGCGTTCGAAAAGGGGCCGCAAATCGTCGCTCTTGACCTTGTAGTGGCCGCGCATTTGCTTGACCAGGAGTTCCGAGTCGCTCAGGACGCGCAAAGCGCGAACGCCGTGGGTTTGCGTGTAATCGAGGGCGGCGATCAGGCCAAAATACTCGGCGACGTTGTTGGTATTTTGCCCGATGTATTTTTTGAGTTTTGCGACAATTTCGCCTTGGGGATCGCGAATGACAACGCCATAGGCGGCCGGACCGGGATTTCCCCGCGAACCCCCATCAATGTTGGCCTGATAAGCGGCCGGGTGCTTGTGCTCCGGCTCGGCCTCGGCGAAGAGGCCCGCGCCACGGGCCCCCGGCGACTGCGGACGCCGGGCCATCACGAGGTCGCCGCGCCGTTTTCAGGCTGTCGCGGAGTGGCGCGCGGAATAGGTTCGAGGGTGTAGAGAATGCGCCCGCAAGTTTCGCAACGGAAGACTTCTTCGTCGGTTTCCGTTTTCAAGAGCTGCAGGGTGTGGGGCAGAATGCGCATGCCGCAAGCGCGACATTGGCCATCGCGCGCTTCGGCCAAGGCTGATCCCAAGTGCTTCCGGGAAATACGCGTGTACAGATCCAACAGATCATCGGGGACACTTTTCGCAATTTGCTCGCGCTCCCGGGCTTGCGCTTCGGCTTTCTTTTTCTTTTCGCTGTATTCGACCTGGAGCTGCTTTTTCTCGGCGGCGATGGCGTTTTCCGATTCTTTGAGGTCGGCATCGGCGCGTCTCGCACGGTGCTCGACATCTTCCGCGGTCATCATCTGCTCGAGAACGAGGTCCTCAGCTTTTGCAGCTTCCGCCTCGGCGTGGGCGATCTCTTGCTGCAAGGCCTTAAAAGCCTCGTTGGTTTTGACGGAACTGCTCTGGGAGCGGTATTTCCTGGCGCGTTCCCTCCATTGCTCGACGTCGAGTTCGAGTTTTTTTCGTTGGGTTAGAGCCTGAGTGTGGGCCCCTTTCGCGGCCGTGACGGCAGCGCGAGCCCCGGTCAGTTTGGCGTCAGCGTCGCGGACGCGCTTGGGCATGGCGTCAAGTTCGCTACGAAGCGATGCGATCGACTGGTCAAGCCGCTGGAGTTCCAGAAGCTGCGGGATAGCATGATGCATGCGGGCTGATTCTAGCACACGGGGAGAGGGCGCTTCGGGAGCAAGGGCTGGCTTAGCCGGAATTGCAGCGGGACAACTCCGCCGAAGCGGATGCTGGCCCTCGACCAGAAACACCCGTGAGCTTTAGATGTTCAAGAGGCTTTCAGTTCGCGGTGAATCAGAGCGGCATCAAGGAAATAGCCGATACCGATGGCGAGGGGCAAAATACCGAAGGCGGCGGCAACGAGCGTTTCGCGTTCTCCGACAACTTTTGCGATCACCGCAAACATGGCCATGAAGCCAAGGCCACCGCAAACGAGCAAAATACCGGCGCGGCGCGAGCGGGCAAATTGCGACAGCTCGGGTTCGACGGGGATTTGCGCGCCATGGGCCAGAGCCGCCAGGCGCTCTTCGGTGCGCAGCTTGCGAACCCGGTAATAGGTGTACAGGGCTGCCACCGGCAACCCACAAGTCAGAACTACGGCAACGAGTCCAATGACGTCTCCGCCCATAAAAGGCTCCTTATCCGGCCGAACCACTCCAGGCCGTGTCTCGCGGTCTCAGGAGAAGTTACGAACCGAAGGGCGGAAAAGTTCCGGGGAATAGACGTTCGGACATGCCGGCTAGTTGGCCGGGAGCTCCTGGATTTTCATTGTGGAGTCGATGACCAGGACCGGGAAACGGACGGGCGAGCCCTGTGGAGCAGGCGGGTGCTGGGCCACAACCTGGAAATCCATGCCAGAGCAGTTCACCTTGTAGGTGTAGCCATCGCGCTCGGCGCGTTGTAAAGACAGGCCGCCGGAGGAGAGCAGTTCATCGAGGGGGAGGCAGCGGCTGAGAGCCATGTTGGTGCGTTCGGCCCGAGCAATCTGCAATAAGTCGCTGCGGACACCAGTCAGGCTGATGACCTGTGTAGGGGCCGTGCCGTCGTCGGTGGAAGGCATCTTCTTGAGATAAAAGACGTAGACACCCGCCACAAGAACAACGCCTACGAGAAGACCCGAAAGGGAGCGCATGAAGAAAGTCTGGCGCGGCGGGGCCTGGGGCACAAGCTTTTCGACAGGGGAAGGTGCGTTTGATAGCAACCCCCGGGCTGGCGGTGGCCCAGTTGGCGGGTGTCCACAAGACCAGTCGCGCAGGGAAGTTTTCAGTACCTCCTGCAGGAACGATTGCCGTTGCGCGGACGACCGCGGGAAATTCAGGAGTTCAGCGCCAAGAGCGGGCCGCCGGACGATAGCACCCCGGCGGTTTTACAGTACCGTCCACGCCGCTCTGGCAACGCCAGGCAACCTGAGATCGTCGGACGGCTGTAGTACTTTCGCGTTACAACTCAGCTACTCTGGCACGCCATCGAACGCTTTGCAATCCCTTTGCCCTCACTTCAGGCGTAGCCAGCGCTTTGTCGGAAGGGAGGCGGTGGCGTACACTGGAGACTTGACAATAGCGTCTAATCCGGAGTGAGGCACCCTTGAACCAGCTAAACAGCGCAACCCTGCGCTATCGTTCTCATCGATCCCTTTCCGTTTTCTTGGTCGCCGGACTGGCCTTCGCGGGAGTATCGCGGTTGGCGGCGGCGCCGCACGATTCGCAAACGAAGACATCTGCGCTTTTCGAAGCGATGAAGCTCGAGTTGGACCGCTCGATGAAGACGCTGGGAGCGCAGGATCCTCCGGCGTATTTCATCAGCTACACGATTACGGATACGCAGCGCACCACGGTTTCTGGTTCGAACGGGGCGCTGCTGAACAGCGATGAGACAAGAAACCGCTGGCTCGAAGTTGCGGTGCGCACGGGCAGCTACGACCTTGACAACACCCACAAGGTAGATGGGCGGCAACCGCCGGACGGTGGCCCGGGCAGCAACGCGCCACTCGACGACGACCCGGAAGTGCTTCGCCGAGCGATCTGGCTCGAAACCGACAAGCAATACCGCGCGGCGGCTGAAGCCCTGATCAAGATCAAAGCGGGCAAGGAAGTAAAGGTGCAAACCGAGGAGGGGCGGGCACCGGATTTTTCGCGAGAAAAGGCGCAGGTGTCTTCGAGCCCGTGGGTATCCTACACGCTGGATCGCAAGCCGTGGGAGCAGAAAGTCCGCGAATATACAAGCTACTTCCGGCAATCGGCGGCGGTGATCAACTCGATTGTGACCTTCACGGCGCAGGCGCAAAACGCGGTGCAGTTGAATTCCGAAGGGTCGCAGTTGCAATTTGGGCAGATACGTTACCGGCTTGAGCTTTTCATTCAGGGCAAGGCGGGCGACGGGATGGACATCGACCGCTATTACAACTTCGATTGGGTAAACGCGGGAGAAGCGCCCGACGACAAGGCGGTGTATGCGGCGGCGGCCCAACTGCGGAAAGAGATGGAAGGGCTGGTCGTGTCGCCGCTCAATGACCCGACGGTGGGGCCCGCGCTGCTTACCGGCCGGGCGGCCGCGGTTTTCTTTCACGAAGTTTTCGGACACCGCGCGGAGGGCCATCGGCAGAAGGACGTGAACGAGGGGCAGACCTTCGCGAAGAAGGTGGACGAGCCGATCCTTCCAGAATTCCTGAGTGTCGTGGACGATCCGACGATGAAGAAACTCGGGAAACAGGATTTGCTCGGATATTTCCAGTTTGACGACGAGAGCGTGGCGGGGCAGCGAGTGGTGCTGGTCGATCATGGCGTGCTGAAGAGCTTCGAAATGTCTCGATCGCCGCTGGTGGGATTTCCGCATTCGAACGGGCACGGCCGGCGGCAGCTTGGAGCGGAGCCGGTCTCGCGGCAGGGCAACCTGATTGTAGAAAGCAACAAAACGCTGACAAACACGGAGCTGCGGGCAAAACTGGTGGAACTGGTCAAGCAGCAGGGAAAGCCCTACGGCTTGCTGATCGACGACATCGCGGGCGGATTCACCTTTACCGGCCGCGGACAGCCCCAGGCGTTCCAGGTGGAACCGCTCGTGGTTTACAAGGTATTCGCCGACGGGCGTCCGGATGAATTGGTTCGGGGAGTAGACATCGTGGGGACGCCTTTGGCGGCGTTGACAAAGATTGTGGCCACCGGAGATACCCCGGAGGTCTTCAACGGGTACTGTGGCGCGGAGTCGGGCTACGTGCCGGTTTCGGCCGCTGCGCCCGCAATCCTTACCTCGGAATTGGAAGTTCAGAAGAAGCAAACGTCGACGGACCGGCCGCCGATTCTGCCTCCACCCGCTCATGACACGACGAAAGCGGGAGGCATTCAGTAATGAGGCGGCTCATTCTTGCGGGACTATTCCTCGCGGTTTTCGCGTCTCGAGCCACCGCATCCCAAGCGCCAACGGATAACGATCACACGATGCAGGCGATGCGCGACGAGATGGCGCGGTCGAAGGGCCGACTGCAGCTTCAGATTCCGCCGTCGGGCAAGCCTGTGCGCCCTTACTACATCGAATACCGGCTGCTCGATATGGACGTGCGTGAAGTCGTGGCCGAGTTTGGCGCGCTGCTCACGACCGGGCATAACCGGCAGCGGCTGATGAACGTGGCCGCACGAGTGGGCGATTACAAGCTGGATAGCTCGAATTTCATCAGCGAGGAAGGATTCCGCGGATTCATCGGCCCCAGCGGAACGGTGGGGATCGACCGTGACTACGATTCCCTGCGCCAGGACCTGTGGATCGCGACGGACCAGGCGTTCAAGGAAGCGGTTGAGACGTATTCGCGTAAGGAAGCTTATTTGAGCAGCCTGGCGCGGCCTTCGGACATCGACGATTTTGCGAAAGTGCAGGCGATCCAGCATGTAGAGCCGCTCGCCAACTCGGATTGGTCCAACCGGAATTGGGAAGAAGAAGCTCGCGAGACGTCGGCGGCGCTTCGGGCCTTTCCGCAGATTTACGAATCGCGCGTGACGTACTACCTGGTGTACATGACGGAGTACCTACTTACGAGCGAAGGCACGGAGGTTCGGGCAAACCATTCCTTCGCGGCAATCGAAGCGGGCATGAACACCCTGGCCGACGACGGGATGCAGGTGAACCACTACTATTCGACGTATGCGCCGCGACCGGCAGACCTGCCAAACGTGGAGGCCGTGCGGAAACAATTGAATGTAGCCGGAAGCGAGTTGATGGGCATGCGTGCAGCGCCGACAGCTTCGGATTACACCGGGCCGGTGCTCTTCGAATCGCGCGCGGCCGCCGCCCTGGTTGCGCAGGTTCTGGGGCCCTCCTTGAGCGGCGCGAGACCGCCGGTAGCATTCCAGGCCGTGGTGGAGCAGCTGATGAGCAGCCTGGGCGCGCGGAGCGACTGGAGCGGCAAGGTGGGAGCCCGGGTACTGCCGGAGACGGTGAGTCTGAGCGATGATCCTTCGGCGAAGGATTACAAGGGCTCGCTGCTGATTGGCGGATACGCGATCGACGAAGAGGGTGTTCCGGCCGAGAAGGTGGCGATTGTCTCGAACGGGAAATTAAAGAATCTTTTGATGTCCCGCCGCCCGGGGCCTGATTTTGAGGCCTCGAATGGTCACGGGCGCGCCGCGTTCGGGGTTGATGCCAGACCGACCATGAGCAATCTGTTTTTCACGTCTACCGAGACGCTATCGAAAGACGAGCTGAAGAAGAAGTTTCTGGACGCGTGCCGAGCGGAGAAACTGGACTACTGCCTGGTGGTTCGGCAAATGGACAATCCATCCATTAGCATCCTGCACCAGGACGATTTTACGGAACTGCTGGCGAGCTTCGGCGGCAATGCAGCAACGGATCGTCTGCCGTTGGTGGTGTATCGCGTCCATGTATCCGACGGCCGCGAAGAACTGGTGCGGGGCGCGCGGATCACCGGATTCAGCCCGCGTACCTTGCGCAATATCGAAGGCATCGGCAACGACGACTACGTGTATAACTACATGCAGAACCAATCGGCCGGCGTAGCCGGGACAGCGCTCGGTGCGTTTGGAACGGCGCAGAATGGTGTGCCGGCGTCGGTGGTGGCGCCTTCCCTGCTATTCGAAGAGGTCGAGGTGCGTGGCGCTCGGGGTGAGCCCAAGCGGCTGCCGATATTGCCGGAGCCGCCGATGACGCCGAAAGGCTCCAAGTAGGGGCCCTTAGGAACGAATCAGACCCGCAGCGAGCGCCGCCGTGAAGGCCAGCGCTAGCAAACGGAAGAGCACCATTGGCTGAGCCAAAGCTCAGCGCCAACGCGAAGCACCCCACAAGAGACCATCGACGGCACCAGGGCACGATCGGCGCGCCAGGCCTGCGTTTGAGGTAGTCTTAGGCGATGGCGATTCCAGGAAATCTGCACGAGGCGGTTCAGGAGAAGAAGCGGGCGGCCCTGCTGAGCATTGGATCCGCCGCCGTGCTGCTGAGCTTGAAGACGTTTCTGGTCTGGCGCACGGGGAGCCTCGGCGTGCTTTCCGAAGCGCTTCATTCGGGACTCGATCTGGTTGCCGCGGTCATCACGTTTCTGTCCGTGCGCGTGGCGGACCGTCCGGCGGATGAGCGACATCCGTACGGGCACGGGAAATTTGAGAATTTCTCAGCCTTCATGGAAACAGGGCTGCTTGTGCTGACGGCTTTCTACATCATCTACGAGGCGTTCTCGAGGATGTTTTTTCATTCGGTTCACATCGAACCGAGCCTGGCGGCGATTCTTATTCTATTTGTGGCGCTTTCGATCGATGTGACGCGCGCGCGGGCATTGAACCGGGTGGCGCGGAAGCACGCGAGCGAAGCGATCGAGGCCGACGCGCTGCACTTTTCCACGGATGTGTGGAGCACCGTTGTGGTGATTGTCGGCATGGCGCTGGTGTGGGCTGGAAACACATGGAATGTGCCGTGGCTTGTGTATGCAGACGCGCTGGCCAGCCTGGCGGTGGCCGGGGTCATCCTGTGGGTTGGCTCGCGGCTTGGCCGCCGAACGCTCGATGCGCTGCTCGACGCGGCTCCGGAAGGTCTACACCAAGAGATTACCAATGCCATCGGGCACATGGAGGGCGTCCTGGGCGTCGAACGGGTGCGCGTCCGCCGGGCCGGCAACCGCTACTTTGTGGACGCGACGGTTTCGGTGCCGCGGACAGCGGGCCTCGAACAAGTGCACTCGCTTAGCGACGCGATCGAGAAGCGAGTGGGTGAGATTATTCCGGCGGACGTGCTGGTGCACACGGAGCCTCGCGCGCCACGCAACGAGCACTTGTTCGAAGCGATTCGCGCGCTGGCGCAGCGGATGGACCTGGCCATCCACGATATTGTGGCTTTTCAGCAGGACGGGGATCTATTCGTGGAGTTGCACCTAGAGGTGGACGAAAACCTGAGCCTGCGCGACGCGCACCGGCGCGCGACCGAACTCGAAGAGGCCATCCGCACGCTGGGCAATGGGGGCCCCAAGGTCGAGGTGAACATTCATATCGAGCCGTTAGGCCGCCACATCGCCACGCCGGACATCCGGGTTGGTGAAATGCGCCAACTGGAACTCGCGGTGGACAGCTTTCTGAACCACATGCCGAAAAACTACGACGAACTGATTAATTGCCACGACGTGCGCGTGAGACAAGTGGAGCATCACATTCTGGTCTCGTGCCATTGCGTCATGAAGAGCGACCTGCCGATCACGCGCATTCACGACGTAACGGCGGCGCTTGAGGATCACGTAAAAGAACGGTTTCCGCAGATTTTCCGGGTCACGATACACCCCGAACCACCGGAAGAAACCTAGGGGAGCGCCTTTGGCGCGGTCTCCGCATCGCCGCTCCACACCCAAACACCGGCTGCAGCAAAAGCAATCAGGGCGGGAAAGCATTCAAGCACGTAACGAGGCTCTGGTGTTTCCATGGTGGTGAGAAAGATGGTGCGCACCACGATATAAGCGACGAGCAGCGTGATGGCCGCTCGCGCGCGGTGGCGATGCCATAGTCTTGCGGCGCCCCAGGCCCCAGCGGCCAGGTACAAGGCGTTCACAAGAAAAAAGAGAATCGTTAGCTCTTGATCCACCGGGTCTTCTTCGCGCATGTAAGCAAGGGGAAACACGTGCCCAGAGACCGGCATAAGTTCGATGCGCGGTGTAAACCACATGCGAACGCCACGAAGCAGCGGCATCCAAAGATAGGTTCGCAGCGGGTCTCTGGCGGTGCGTTCCCGGGCAAGCTCGGCGAAGACCGCGTCTTCCTCGGCGGTCCAGCTTGTTTCATCGTTGTATCGTTCGAGCACCATGGCCACGCGTGCTTTCTCGTCGGGAGTATCAAAGGCCCAAGGGGGGATGTCGTCGAGATGAATCTCTTCCTCGTTCAGCTTCCAGGACACGAGGTAACAGTCGCGCATGCGATAGAGCCAGGTTCGCTCCCAAGCAAGGAAACCCTTGGGGTCCACTTCACTTGGCAGAGTGGTGTCTTTCGGCGCGAGGGGCTGGAATTCGCCGAGGGTCACAGCGTTTCGGATGATCCACGGCAAGAGCGGCAACGCGCAAGCAAGGGACATGAAAGCGCAGGTCAGAAACCATCGCTTTCCCTCATCGCGGCGCCCCATCCAGTATCCGAGGAGCAGAAACGTGGTGATCAGGAGCAGCGGAGTTTCCGGCCGGAAAAGAGTTCCAAGACCGACGACAAATCCGCTTAAGGCAGCGAGCTTCCAGTAGTTCTTTTGCGTGAATCCCCGGTAGCGAAAGTCGGATACAGCGTTGCCACTCGCCTGAGTCGCCAGCAGGACCAGGAAGATATACGCGAGTGCCGTGAGGAGCGTGGCCCAGACCTCCGTCAAGGGAACGGCGACATAGTTTGCCGTGAAAGGGCAAAGGGCCGCCAGCCAGAGTGCGGTGATGAAGGTCGGTTTGGTGTTCGAACGTGGATTCGAAAGGCTGGCGAGAACCGCGGCGAGCGAGGCGATGACGAGACAAGTGGAGAGGTCAACCACGACCTGCGCGAGCATGACGGCAAAGCGGGCGCTTTCGCCGGTGCGGCCGGTCAGCGCATAAAGGATTGCGAGGAACGCGGGATAACCGGGCATGCGGATGTCGACGGGAGTTGGCCTGCCATCGACGGCCATGGCGTACTGGCCGAGTTTCACCCAGTTGGCAGCGAGCTCGTTGTAAATGACGGTATCACCGGCCGCCGCAGGAAACTTCAGCACAAAGAGGAGGCGCAGGCAGGCGCCTGCTAAAAGGGGCGGGAAGGAACTGTAGAAAATGCGTTTCATCATTCTTTGCTTCGCATCTTACAATAGAGGAGTTACGTTTTATCGGACGGATTAAGCTTCGCCTCGGGAGCGTCTAGCCCGGACCCCTAGGGCAGCCAGGCAGCATGAAAGAACGCAAACCAATCTTTTACGACGCGGAGAAGGTCCGCTGGCGCCGCACACGCCGAATTCTGGAAATCAGCGGGGCGCTACTGACACTGCTGCTCGTGTACTTTTTCGTAACGGTCGCGGGAAGCGTGGAAATGCCTTCTTCGTTGCTGCCGGACACGCGGCCCGTTTACCACTCGGTTAAGAAGAAGAATCTGAAGCCTGTGGTCCTGCGCGAAGGCCGGCATACGCGCGTGGCGAGGATCGGTAAGGTACGGGAAACGTATGACGCGCTACGGGCTGCGTTCTTTGTCAGCTGGGACGCCAACAGCCTGGCGTCACTGAAAAAGCACTACAAGGATCTGGACCTGCTGATTCCCGAGGAACTGCACTCGGTGAGCGCCGATGGCGCAATCACGATTGTGG
>Ga0306923_10002436_pt1 | contig 17039 bp, 16 predicted proteins | sample sta12Can44000108_FD_203841 | JGI IMG/M metagenome (GOLD analysis project Ga0306923, IMG submission 203841) | Lab enrichment of tropical soil microbial communities from Luquillo Experimental Forest, Puerto Rico - statanox.12C.anox.44.000.108 (v2)... | ecosystem: Environmental > Terrestrial >... | reverse complement strand
TTGTCATCCAAAACGAATCCCATGCTTGTTGTGAGTAGTTTTGCGGTCGTTGCTGCTCTTCTGGCTGTATTCATTGCGATGCCAGTATCGGCCAGAGCTGCCATGCCATCCTCAGCCCATCGGATCAGCGGCGTCGCCGCGGCACGCGTGAATCCGTCAGTGTGGTCCAGCCAACCCAACCTCGGTCCGAACGTCTACATCTTCAATCCCTCGATGCCACCAGAGCGTGATCCAGGCGACAGTCGACGCAGTAGCCCCAACAGGTCTCCGACCAGTTCGGGACGCAGCGCTACGCATTACTGTTCGAGCCTGGCACCTATGGACCCAGTAGCAACCCGCTCAGCTTTCAGGTTGGCTATTACACCGCCGTGGCGGCCACGGGCGCTTTGCCACGCGCATGACGGCCTACTTCGCCGCTGCTTGCCCTAGCCCGCCAAGTTGTTCTGTTTCTGGCTGAGAATCGCCCCTATTGGCTGCTCGATAACAGTCGTCTCTTGCATTGTGTTTCCTCCAAAAGTAAAACCGGAAGCGCCACGGGACAGACCCGTCTGTGACACTCCCGCGTTGCTTGCGCCGCTGCCGGCGGCTCGGTGCCGGACCGCGACCGGTTTATCTGGCGGGACTGGCAGTTGATGAGACGATTGGCTTCAGGCTCCGCGCACCAATCCGTTGGTGATCAGGTCGAGAAACCAGAGCTGGTTCACTTTGCGTAGAGGATTATTGTTGGAATGTTTGTGATGAACTGGGGCGTCTCTCCGTCTTTCCTTATAGCGCGGAAGAACAAGCGAGAATTTTTGCCACGGAGCAGACCCTTCGAACGAATACGAATCACATCCTCGCCAGAAACGTCAAACATACGTCGCCGCGCTTCGAGATTCGTCCATGAAACAAAATGTAGCCCTCAATGTCCTAGGTGCAGGCTTATTGTGCCTGGCACCCTTATTCGCTCAGAAAACGTCCGATTCAGCAGCAACCACCCACTCGGTACCCGATGCAAGGCGTCTTAGAACGGGGACTTTCACGTACCACGATCTTGATCATGGCAAAGAAGTTGGGCAAGGCACCATATCGGTTCGACACCTCGCACGTTCTGGGAACTACGATTTTGTCGCCAAGTCCACCTTTGCTACCGACTTCCAAGGCTTTTCTAGCCAGCGGTGGGAGGTGGTTGCAACGTTCAGATTTGAACCGGTCTCGGCGAGGCTCGCCTTCGTCCGTGACTCTCAGATCACTCCCGTCTTTGACCTTATCTATAGCTCCGGTCGAGTCAGCGGATACTTCGTGAAGCGCAAGGGATCTGGTCAAGGAACGAAGCAGAACGTCGATGCCTCGGTACCGCCAAACACGGTTGACCAAAGGATTGATTGGGCTGCAGTGCTAGCGACTCATCTCGAGACCGGACAACAGTTCAAGTTCAATGTCTATGATCCGGGTACCGGTGTCAGCCTGGTAGAGGGGCAAGTCCGAGACCTTGAGCAAATCAAAGTTCCGGCCGGGACTTTTCGTGCGTACCGGATCGTTTATCAGATGGGAAAATCCGGACGCACTGAGCACTACCAACTGTTCGCAAGCCAGGAATCGCCTCATGTGATGATTCGCGAGGAGTTTCCGAACGGTGTGATTTCCGAACTTGTTCAAATTTCGAAATCCGCTCGTCGTCCGTGAGAGGCCGTATGGCATGCAAGGATGACGGCTGGTGGCGCAATTCTGAACCGGCATGATCGTCGAACTAGCTCTGGTCCGCCTTCGACAGCGAGGAGATCAGCTTATCGGCTTCCTGCATGGAAGTGTCGATGCTTTTGATCAGAGCATTGACGTTGGTGTTCATGGTGGCCGCCGTATTCTTGAGAGAACCAACCGCTCTCGCGTTGAGGTTGTGCTTGAGAAAGAGCACTTGGTCATGAAAAGCGCTTAGGACCGAAGTCATCTGGGCTTCCGTCTTCTGCATCGCCTTCATGTACGTCGCTTGGCGCTCTTTGGAATCGCGCAGCATCGCAGCGCTGCGTGACTTCAGTTGGGCATTGCTCATCTGGTCGATTTCCTTTTGCCACTCGGTGAACATGTCACCGCTCACCTGGTCGATCGACTTTATACGGTCGCGCAGCTTGTTCGCCTGGTCTTCGGCCTGCTCGTATTCGCTGTTAAGCTGCTTGTATTGCTTTTCGAGATCGCCGCCCTGAAAGCCCGTCAGTTGCTGGAACTTCTCCATCGTGGTCTGAATCTGTTCTTTAGTTTTCTCCTGGTCCTTCTTGCTCTCCTTTACACGGGCGACCAGAATGTCGCGCTTTTCCTTGCCCAGCTTGCTCATGGTCTTGTAGTACAGGGACTGGCAACCGGAAAGTTCTGATTAATCAGGAGGAGGCTTCCGTCTAAGCTCTCAGTTTTTCAATGATTTGAGAACGGCCCATGCATTGTCCGACCGAGGGCAGGGTCGGGAGATGGAAATTCATGACGCTCAAAATCGAGCGCTTCCGAACGCGAGTTCGGCTAAGTGGCGACCTTGCGATCCGAAGATCTGGACCAGGTCAGAACCGAATTACGGAAATGCGGAACATCTGCGGTTTTGGATTTGGAGGAAGTCAATCTAGCTGATGTCGAAGGCGTTTGCTTTCTCAACGCCTGTGAGGCGAATGGGATATCGGTAGTGCACTGCTCGCCCTACATTAGGGAGTGGATGTCGCTTGAGCGGGGCGAACGAAAGTACACCCTGAAACATAGCAAGGACGGCTCGTTCGGACGAAGCGTGCGAGGTTCAACAGCAAATCCGTCGCGCCGGTCGGCACACAACTGCTGACATGCGGCACAGGAAAAAACGAGGTCGGAGTAGGAATCGTGATTGCTCGCAACCCCGTGGGCACACCCAAATCCTTTGGCCTCCAGACTTTTTGGGAATGGAGACAGCGCGTACCGGCGGAGGAAAGTAGGTTCCCGAGCTCATCCGGTTCCAGATCTTGTAGAGATTGCTCTTCAAGTCGGCTTCGTAAATGGCATTCAGCACTTCGACCGTCGCCCGCTGGACGATTTTGTCTTCCAGCGTCGTCACTCCGAGCGGCCTTTGCCGCCCGTCGGCCTTGGGGATGTACACCCTACGCACCGGCTTGGCTCGGTACGCTCCTCGCTTCAGCCTATGGGAGAGATCCTGGAGATTCTCCTCGAGGGTCTCACCGTAGTGCCGCCAGGTCTCCCCATCCATGCCCGGAGCAGCCTCCTTCTTCAGACTGAGGTAGGCCATCCGCAGCGTTTCCAGGTTGTAGATGTGGTGCAGGAGCGCAGTGAACCGTAACTTCTTATCCTCTTTTGCTGCCTGACGTACCCGCTCCAGCGCACTGAGCGCGTCGTTCCGGCTCGGGGTCCGGGACGCGTTTTGCTGGGGCAGGTTCCCTTTGGCCAGACCTCTTCCCTCCATCCCCTCCGTTGCCGGCTGCCCGGCATTGTTCGGGGACTTCTTCGGTACTACCGGTCTGTCCGACTTCCCAGGTTCGTTCGTCATCGGCGTGCGTCCTTAGACTTCCCGATGCGTCCCAGAGCTATAACTGCCCTGGGCAAACCTGGGATCTCCCGGTTCCCGCGCGAAGTGTCTACGTACGTGCACGGGGTCTCTGACCGCGCGGGACTCCCTTGTACCTCGCGATATCGGTGTACGGGACGGAGCCTTCCGCTTTCTCCTACAGCGTCGGCATCCCGGAGTACGGTTCTTACGCGGCTGAATACCTGGCCCGCACGCTCCCCTATCAACGCTTCGACGCCGCCCTCGCGGGCGGCTCCGCATGACTCGGGCCGAAGTGGGTCGCTAGCTCACATTCGTATGACTTTTTCATTCACTACACCTCGCCGGTTTAACCGGCGCACAGGAGAACAAACCATGACGTCGAAATCTACAGAAACCGAGCCGAGCATCGTGTTCTGCCATGGGCTCTGGGCGGACGGCTCGTGCTTTAGCAAGGTGATCCCGGCGCTTCAGGCAGAAGGTCACCAGGTGATCGCCGCCCAGTATGGCCTCAACACAACCGCGGACGACGTCGCCACCGAATCCAAGCTCTGTTGGAGTGCGGGCTCCAACAAGAAGTCGAATTCGAGAATCGATGGCCCGCGGTCCTCGGCACGCTCCTCGAGACATAGTCGCCCCGGTGGAGATGCCAGGCTATCCGTTTGGGTGGATACATCTGAGCTGCCTGGGAAATTTAGGGAGAGATTGATGCGTTGGTCAAACGCGCGATAGGAGTGACATTCGCAGGGATTTCGAACCATTAGATCTACTGCAGGGCATCGATCGTCGTGTCGAACTGTCGCGTCCTGTCCTAACTTGACGGCAGAGCGGAGGCTGACTGGTGGATAACCTCATCACTTCGGAGCGAAGGAACTCAATCGCAACCTGTTGGGGTTTGCTGAGTCAACCAAATAGGCAAAAGTCGGGTAACCGTACAAGTGGCTCATAGTACCGCCTTTCCTCAGAGCGCCGCGATCAATTCAATCTCGACGAGCGCGTCTTTCGGTAGCCCGGCGGCTTGCACGATCGAACGTGCCGGGGCCGCTACGGGGAAATACTTCGCGTAGACTTCGTTCATTGCCGCAAAATCATTCATGTCTTTCATGAACACCGTGGTCTTGACAACCTGAGAGAAAGTTAGTCCAGCGTGGGTGAGAATCGCCTTCAAGTTTTCCAGCACCCGTTCCGTTTGCTGCGCCACGTCTCCTTCGAGAAGGGTATTCGTATTCGGGTCCAGCGCGATCTGCGCGGTGAAGAGAAATCCATTCGCGCGTACCGCCTGCGAATACGGACCGATTGGCTTTGGGGCCTTGTCCGTCACGATTATGTCTTTCATAGCGTGGTCCTCCTCGTGGATGGAGCGAAGAAATAGCACGAGGTATCAACACAGCGGCATACTCATATCATCCGTTCGCTTGCTGGGCGAGCTGATGACTCCTGATGAGTCCGGAAACCGGCATGTTGCTGCAGTGCTCTACGTTTCCGATTTGCGGGTCAACCAGGACCTCGGCGATTAGTTCTAAGTTGCCATCAGTTCATAATCGACGCCGGTTCACTTCCTCAGGCTCTGCGGCGCAGTTGTCACCAGCACTCAGTCCGGATAAAACGTCTCGGGTCACTTTCCTTTCAGCTCCTGGAACCAATTGAGCACCACTCGAATCTCCTCTGCGCTCGCATCGCCGCCTGCGGCAGAAAACCCTTTCAGGCTGACGATTCGATCTCCGTCAGGCATAAGGTCGAAACCACGTTCCACGCTCCCCGCGGTGTTGAAGAACGGTTCCTCGATGACGGAAGGCGCGCCGAAGGAAAAGGTCGGGCTCGTCGTCGCCGGGACGCGCACGAGTCGTGTCCCCGGACCGGGAACGTATATGAGCTGCTTGCCGTTGGCGCTCCACAGCGGATGGTGGCCATCCTCGGAACTATTGGAGATCTGGTACTTTGCGCCCGTCTGTGGGAAAGGCTCGACGTAGACCGCGTTGCGGCCGCCGGCTTCGCGGGCCGCATAAGCGACCCAGTGGCCATCGGGCGAGAACACCGCGCCAGTGAGGTTCGTTGACTCGAGTCCAGCGAACGCTTTGCCTGTGCAAACGACTTCGCCGAGTTTCCTTCGCAGTTCAACGAGCACTGGGCGACCTATCCTTCGATCTTCAAGAACTATGCCAAGCACTACAAGACAGGCGAACCGATGCCCGCCGAATTGGCGGCAAGAATCGACAAGGCCAAGACCTTCAACACGGGCTACGACATGAGGCACGTCGTGGCGGCCGCCGAACTGGATATACAGTGGCATTCGCTACCGGCCAGTGCTCCGTTAGAGAACCCCGACACCTTCGAGAAGGAAGTGCTAGAGAAGATCCATCTCTGGATCAGCTACGTGCCGCCGCGCTACCGGTCGAGCTACTTTGGGCACATCTGGAACGGCGGCTATGCGGCCGAATACTATGCCTATCTGTGGACGCAGATGCTGAAGGACGACGCTTTCGACTGGTTCGTCGAGCACGGCGGCATCAGCCGTGGCAACGGGGACCGCGCGCGATGGTGCTTTCGCGCGGCAACAGCGAAGACCTCGCCAAGATGTACGAGGCGTGGCGCGGTGCTCCGCCTAGCATTCAGCCCATGCTGCGTTACACGGGACTGGTTCCGGAGAGAAGCTCAAAGTAGCTGGGCTACGCTGCGTTGCCAACCACTCGTTGCCTGCAGCGTCAAGAGTAGTCTGATCCAGCGTCCGTTCTTAGCCGACTTACCAGGAGTTGAGTTAGACACTAAGCGGCGGGACAAAACAATGACCACTGCCGGCCATTGTCGGAAAGTATGGCAGGAGTCCAACCAATATGACTTCGCGTAGTTCCGGTCTCGGGTCACGACAACGCCCAGGCTTGAAACTGGAATTTGTCTGGGGCCAATCGCGCTCTCGTGGGCTGCTAACTTGCTTGCTCCTTTTGGTGATCATCGCCTGCACGCAGTGCCGAACCACGTCAGTTGAAAAGTTATCCGAGAAATATCTTGTTCGCGAAGAGGCCGTGCGGTTAGCGAGCGGGAAGGTGAATCTCGCCGGCACGCTGGTACTGCCGGGGGGCCCTGGGCGGCACCCCGCAGTCGTTTTGTTTCACGGCTCGGGCCCGCAGGAGCGGGACCTCGCTACCGCCCGTTGGTTTGCCTCACAAGGCGTGGCGGCGCTGGCTTATGACAAGCGAGGAGTGGGTGAGTCCACCGGAGATTTTCGGGCAATTCCGTTCATGGAACTTTGTGACGATGGGCTTGCTGCGATCGGGTATTTGAAGTCGCGGAAGGAGGTTGATGCGAAGCACATTGGAGTATGGGGGCTCAGCCAGGGAGGGTGGCTGGGCCCGCTGGCGGCTTCGCGGTCCGCAGACGTGGCATCCGTGATTGCCGTATCAGGGCCTGGGGTTTCGCCGGGCGAACAGATGATCGTTTATTACGCAAATGAACTGCGGAGACAAGGCGTACCAGAAGGCGATCTTCGAGAAGCCAGCGTGGTTCGTCGCGACATTTGGACCTACATGTCGAACGGGAACGGATACGAAAAGGTCAAAGCTGAACTGGAGCAAGCACGCACCAAGGCGTGGTTTAGCCGAGCGAAAGCGCAGCAGGATAATTCATTCGGGACGCTGCCCAAGCCGGAAGAATTGAGCAAGCCGGTTGGCAGGAATTTGCTTTGGTTCAGGCAAGAGATGAATTACGACCCGGTGTCAGCATTGCGGGCGCTGCGAGCGCCGACGCTGTTCTTGTTCGGCGACCGGGACCAGTTGATACCGGTGCAAGAGAGCGTGATCATACTTCGACGAGTCTTAGGGGAAGACGCCCACCACGATTTCACGATTCGCGAGTTTGCCAATGACGACCATGAGATGAGGGTGGTTGTGGGAGAAGGACGCGGCGACATCGACCCAGACTATCTTAGAACGATGCGAGAATGGCTCGCGACGCATGTTCTAAAGGAGCCATGACTTTTCGCGAGAGCGAGGACGAGCAGAGGCTGATTGTCTCTGACATCATCAAGCTGTCCTCGATGGGGCCAACTCCGTCGGCATTCCCAATTCTTATAGAAATGCTCCTTGATTTCATCGCCGCTGCCTTGGGTATATTCAGTACTGAACCTGATAGAATCGCAGGCGGAGAGACGCAAGGGATACTCGCGTGGCTCGTCGGATGCCGCCAATCTGTTGAAAACAAAGGCCGTGATGGCGGGACAGACGCAGTGGACTTAAAATCCTAATCAATACCGTCGGTATCAATGTAACTTGCAGTAGCCAAAATGGTAATCACATCACACGCAACTCTTGATTATCTTACACACTCCTTACACAGTTTGCGCGTTTTGAGGCCTCACATCAACCTATAAAAGAAGATGCCGATACCCGAACAGCACACCTTCCTCGGCGGCAAAGTCTAGGTCAACAAGCGTCCCAATAGCAGCCTGTAGCAGTGCGCGCCACCTATCCCGCGGGCAAGAACCTGCACTCAGCACGTGCTGCCTGCACAGCAGCACGTGCTGCCGCCTCGCTGTCATCCGTGACCACCTCCTTATTCGTTTTTGTCATCAACGTACACACACCCGTGACCGTTGCGCATGCCCGCAGCACGGGTACCACGCGGGGTAAGCGATGTCGCTCGTGGTGATCGAGTCGCCGCTGATAGTCGGCGGATAGTCGAGGGGCGGCGCGCCCGCCCGCTTCGCCTGGCGATCGAAGGCCGCGATCGCTTCGGCCTTGGTCCGATACCAGCACTTTACCTTTACCTTCGTGCTGTGAACGCGGTAGTACACCCCCAGTCAGCCGTTCCTGCTACCTACACAGGTCTCGCCGCCTCAGACAAAGCCGGATCACTTACTCTCGAGTGCCGCCTTGCGCTTGTTAATCTCTTCTTTACGTCGCTCGGCGAGGCAGGCTTCGTGCGCGGGTTCTTCCAGAGGGTTGAGTTCGCACTCGTCCAGCCGCACGGGCCTGTTAGAAATGGCGCACGAGACGGTGGTGAGACGTTCTTTCATGAGGCGCACAGAACAGAAAGCTGGAGGGCTCCAGACTATACGCGCCTTCGGAGCACGCTGCAAACGAGCCACCTCAAGGAGCCCGATACTTGCCCCTAAGCAGACAGAGCACTCCGGCCGGAGACAGGCGCGCCCGCTCCGACGATTCGAGTCTCACCTGGGTGCCTACCGTATCGCCTTCTTGACCGCGGCAATGCATGCATCAACGATGGCTTGTGTGATTTCCATTCTCCCCTTCCCTACCATTTTGATGTTTGGCAGCCAGGGTCATGGGCAGCGGAATTTCACTCAAGTCCAATGATCTATGTCCTATCCCGAAAATATCCTCGCCCTCCCTACCGTCCCATGAAAACTCAGCGAAAACGTGATCGGTTCTATCGGAGAGGGTGGGTAGAAGCGGAAATGCTACCTCCGGATCTTTCTGCTGCTCCACCAAATTTAAAGACAACAAGCAACGTGAATACACCTAATTCAATTTCGTTCATTTTTCCTTCCGATCGTGACTTCAAAACTGGAAGACCCGGTAACCCGCTACCCAAAGTTGGCCCCACGCCGACGAAACCAAGAGTACAGCGCCGATGATGCGGGCAGAATAAAGCCGCCACACAATTCCCCACTGCGTGACGGCTCTATTTGGCTGGAGAGCCCCGCGCTGAACCAGCGCAGGCAGTCCTTTCATGCTCCAACAAGTACGCCATCATAGTGGCGAACGAAAGCTACTACCATGCCTCGTAAGTGCTAAGGTGCGCCGCCTAACTAAGGTGCGCGCCTGTTTTCAGCAACTAACGAAACTGCTGTAGACTTCGCATCCGCCGAATATGAGGAGGAGTTATGTTAACGGTGGCGAGCCAGCGTTCACCCGGTCCCTTTCTTCGGGAACCTAGGCATCTTCGAGATCACCGCGGGAAAGATCCCAACTGAGGAGCGGAACACCTGCACGACTTTGTCCTATTCGCCTCAATACCGGACTGCGGCCCCGACGAGGCTTGGCGCCTTGAGTTCCGAGATGTCACGGTTGTTGACGACGAGGATTTGGGCAATACGATCCTGGAAATTGAAGTACGCGGAAAGCGCGGCGTCGGATATTTGGAAGAGTATGCCCGGTCCTGTGAGGCCCTTTGACGACTTCGAAGCCAGCTTCGCCCGGCGCGCATTTTTGGCGTGAACACGCCCCAGCAGAATCACCCGGTCACACCGCTGAGGCCGCAAAGATCGCTATTCATAATGCCTCTCCCAAGCGTAAGTCATTAGTGATCGTGGCATCGTTGTATTCGTGCTTCCGATGAAAACGACGCTCTGCGGGTAACAAGCGTAATGGCCGCGGCTAACCACCACAGCGCTTGAACTCCTGCAAAAGCAGTGACGGACGCTGGCAATGTCAACCGGAGCATATAAGCAGCTCCGAGGGCGGCAAACGCTGCAGCCAAGGCGAGAGCGAGATATCCAAAGAGTCGGGGGAGGACTGCGGACCGGAGAAGCACTACGCCAAGCGGAAGAAACAAACTGGGAGCCGCGACGATGAAGTACAGATGCTGTACCGCCGAAATGAGCACCAGACTGATGTATGGCATCGTCGTCGGATCAGCATGCAAGGCGCTAATATAAAAAATAATTTCAACGAGGCTGACGGTCATCAGGATGGTGGCTCCGAAGAAAGTCATCCATCCTGCCACTTGTTGAGTCGCATCTGCTAGATGGACGAGCGCGAAAGCGAAGAACACAATCAGCACCGGCCCAACTGCTTGCATCCATGCTCCCCAAAGGATGTTCGCGTAATTGTCGTGGCCGAACTTTATCAGTTCGGCGCTCGTTAGGTTGGTAGGCGGTCCAGCATTGATGGCGAATGACAATCCCAGCAGAACGACCCCGATTACACCGGCTAGCCCGCTGAAAATGCAAAGCATTGGTTTAGAACCCTGATCCTTACTCACAAAAGCACCTCTACAAGTAGTGGATCGTGATCTTGAGGCTGATTCTGCCTCCAGCAAATTGAAATGCCGCCGCATCGAATTTGGGCGGGCCCATGTGACTTCTGGCGTCGTTGGAAGCTCCTACGCCCTCGCTAGGGATCCCCAGCCAGTTCGTACCCAGCTTGCCGTTGGAATTCTCGTCGTGAAATACCGATAAGGCATACGTTCCCGGTTCAATTCCAGAAAATTCGAAGGATGCTTTTTTATCCGAGACTGACGAAGTCGCACGCTGAATAGATTTTTGACTCTCCTTTGGAAAGCCGTCGGCCGATGAATAGATGGCACAGAAGACTTGGCCCTTGTTGTTACGCATCCCACAACTTCGACATGGATGACGTTTTCTCGAGGGGCTTGGGACTGCGGCCAGCAGTGTTCAACTGCGACCAGGAAGAATGCGAAAAGTGAAAACACCCTTAGCTTGCTTACCATTGTCAGCACCTCCGCTGCAGGCTAGACGACATCAAATCGCGCCATCATGCTGTGATCTTCAAAGAAACGGGATCCTTCCAGCCTCACTCCCAGAGCATCGGTGAGTACCCGTTAGGTTCGAGAATCTGGAAATTAACCAAATGAATGTGAACAGGATGAAGCGAGACCTAACTTTCGATTCTTCAAATGCCAGATTTCCACTTGGTGGCGGGTGATCTTCATGGTATTCGCGCGCTAGTAAGTGAGCGCTCACTATGGTACTATTGATGTGTTGTCCTTGTCAAATGGTTGCTTCGAGGATTCGGACGCAGCCCGTGGGAATTAGGCTGTTCCCGTATGACTGGTACTCAGGAGGTCATGGTATTGGCGAAGCGCTCGGGGAAAACAAATCGTCGCTCCGAAATACTGAAAGCCGCGCAGAAGCTTATGACCACCAAGGGACTCACGGGTGTAACCACCCGAGAGATCTCAAGAGAAGTGGGCTGTTCGGAGGGCGCCTTATATGTGCATTTCAAAGGACGGCTCGAACTGCTCCTGGCAATGCTGGAGGAGAGCCTTCCGACAATGCTTCAGCTACTCCAAGCCCTTCAAGATTCCGTCGGGCGCGGTTCGGCCCAAGGCAACCTTCTGCAAGCGCTTGACGGCATCTTCAAATTTCATCAGCGTGTCATTCCCGCCACGGCGGGACTATTTGCGGAACCGGATCTTCTGGCCCTATACCGCAACTCACTCAAAGCTCAAGGCAAAGGACCTCATCTATCCATGCGGGTACTGACGGAATACATTCGTTCGGAGCAACGCCTGGGGCGCATCGACTCCCTCGCAGACGCAAACCGTGCAGCCAGCTTGATTATGTCTTCATCGTTCTTTCGAGCATTCGTCGAGCAGTTCTTTGACACGCCCATGCAACCGGCGTGGAGAGAATTCTCAAGGGAATTGATTGCGTCGGTTGCGCCAGCACCTGCAAAGGAGTGGAGGTCTCACCGCGAAAAGAGATCCTCGTAAGCCGTTTTTGCCTATAGGTTGGGTTGACTCGGGACGGCCGATCACAGTCAAAGGCATGGTGATTGATCACCTGGTGGGGCAGGATGGCAGACAGTCGTATCCTGATTGACACGCTCGGCATGATGCAACAGCTTGGCGCGTTCGGTCCCGGGACCAAGCGAACGTATCTCATCCACGGATGATCAGCTACGACATCTGATTTCGACAGCTTGAGAAATCTTGACGCTTCGGCAAGGGCGAGATTGCCATCGCCCGCCTCGCTTAAAACGGGTGTTTCGTGGTCGGCAGCCTGAAGGACCAACGGCGCCGTTACTGGTTGAAAACCGAGGCAACGAGACTTATGCGGCCTCTGCACCAACGCTGCAGAGCGTTCCCTCAGAATCGACGAACTGAGCAAGAACTCCGCCGAAGTCCTGTTTCTTGGGAAGCATGCTGAACCGCACGCCTTTGGCACTCATGTCCCGGTAGAAAGTCTCAACATCGGCAACGGTGAAGCCCAGTTCGACCTTTCCCGCGGGATTCCTGTCAGAAGCCGGATGTAGCGCGAGACTGGTCTCTCCTGTGACGAACTCGCTCCATCCAGGCGATTGAAACCTGAGTGGAAGACCGAGAGTGTCCTGATAGAACTTGACTGCGTTGTCCATGTCAGCGACGAACTTGATCACGTATTTCAACTGCGCTCCCGACATCACACCCTCCGAGGAATCAAGTGCCAGCCATTGTAGTCGGAAAACGCAGCTTCCATCGCACCGCCTAGTCGCAAGCTTTGGAATCGATGTTGATCGCGGTAGGGGACGACCATCGCTGATCGCACCCCGCAGAGATCCGCACGAGCGCCCATCAGCGTCTGTGTTCCACGGAAGGCAGCCCAGGAGCGCAAACGCGAGTTCTCGTTCGGTCCGGCGTAGTCGAAGACCCCAGGCACGCCTAGAAACCATGGACGAGAACCGGGAGACCTCGGAGATTCCTGAAGCGAAACTTCTGCGACAGGACGAATGATTCGTTGGTATTACGCCGCGGTCCGACTCCTCAAAGACGTACATGCAAGCCGTACGGGCCTGAGCCTTCGCCCGCCGTCTGCTTGCGCTCATAACCTACTCCAAAAGGGGCGCCCTTTTATAATGCGTTCTTGTCAACAATCCTCGTGACCGCTCTGCACGGGTCAGGACATTGGTTCTTGTAGGACGCTTCGATTACTTCAGCTCCAGTTGTGGTCACTACGAGTCTTCCGCGTTTGACTCCCACAGAAAGCGTTACAAATCCGTATCGTAGGTCGTAACGTATAGCAGACTGAGGCGCACGGTGGTCCGCGTCAATCGAGGGAGGCCGGGAGAAATGCGGTACATCCGCTCAATGATACTGATCTGGACGTTGCTGGCAGTAACCAGCCTTCGGGCCGAGCCTCCGCTCGGCCGAATCAGCGGCAAAGTGCTAGATCCGCAGGCTGCGAGTGTCAGAGAAGCTAAGATATCGCTGGTAAATGCGGCGGGAACGACAGTCGCATCGACGTCGAGCAATGCGCAGGGCGATTTCTCCTTTGAAAGTGTGCGGCCGGGTTCATATCAGCTCACGGCCGAGGCAACCGGATTCCTCGCGATCATCAGCAATGTGGGGGTTGGGAACGGCGACCAGACGATCAACCTGCAGTTCCAGCAGGTGGCGAATGCGGTACAGTCGCTGACGGTGGTGGCGTCGGCGCCGTCGTCGTTGACGCCGGACCCGTCGCAAAACATCGTGATTGACGACGAGGTACTGGACGCGAACCCGGGACGGCCCGGCGCGCCGATTTCGATTCCGGGGCTGCCCATTGAGACGGCGTCGGGGGGCATCAAGGCCCCACAGTATTTCGCGCCCGGCGTTGCGGGCGATCACGGCGAGCCGATCGCGCAGTACTTTCAGATCGGAAGTTATCTTTATCCGAACAACCTCCCGGCGAACGCGCATGGCAATGGTTATTCAGATCCGAATGTGCTCATCCCGTTGACCATCGATTCGGTGTCGGTCGACGGCGCGGCATTCAATGTGCGCGAAGGGAACAACTCAATTGACGCGGCAGCGACGTACGTGCCGCGGCCGCGATTTAACAGCTTCTTTCAGTTCACCGGGGATTATCGCGACGCGGACGTGATGGCGGGCTGGGCACCGACGAACCTGAACACGAATGCGTGGATAGCGGGAGAGTTTGCGTTTGGCAACGGCCTATTGGAGCGACTTGAGCACCGGCAGCAGTACAAACTGAACGGCTTTCGCGAGTACCACTTGGGGAAGCATGATCTGTCGCTCTATGGGATCGGGTACTACGGGTTCTCTTACATTCCGGGGTTGATTCCGATTGACGTACCCGTGCCGGTCGACACGATTGATAACCGCCAGCGCGACATCACGCACACGATTCTCGCGGTGGTGAGTGATAACTGGAAGCTCGATCAACAGCGGCAGTTTTCGTTTTCCGGCTTCTACCGCAACTACGCTTTGCAGCTGCGCTCGAACTTCGGCGATGGCCTCATCCAGCAGAGCGAAACGCGCAACGTCTTTGGCGGCGAGGCGATGTACATCCAGAGCGTACGCTCCTGGCTGGCAGTTATGGCGGGCGTCAATATGCGGAAGGATGCGCCCAGAAACCTGGACCTTAAGCACATCGATGAGAACGGCATCTTTCAGCCGGTGACGAGCAACAACTTGACCATTACGTCGCTGGCCCCATTTGCGTCGTTGGATGCATCAGCGGGCCGCTATGTGCACTTTAACGTCGGCTTTCGGCAGGAAGCGGTCTGGATGAACAATCAGGACCTCATTAATCCACAGAATTCATTCGACAAGCTATCGACGCTGACGCTACCGAAGGCAACGGTTACTCTGCTGCCGGCGGACCGCTGGTATCTGCCGATTGTTTCCTTCAGCTATGGCGAGGCGTTTCACACTAACGATCCGCGTATCGGCAATGGAACGGCCGAGCCGACGCTGCTGGCTCCGTCGCGGGCGTATCAACTGGTACTGTCGAAGGTGCTCAAGCAGATACAGTTTTATGTGACGCTGCGGCGCGTATCCAATTCGCTCGAGCTGGCCAAGATCGATCCCGATACTGGACTGCAGGAAGTGGTGGGCCCGTCGCTGAACAAAGTAGTGTCGGTTTCGGCCCAGCGTAATTTTTCAAAGGGGAGCATCTATCTTTCGTACGCACAAGCGGACGCTCGCGACCGCGAGACGGGAGAGCCTGTACCGGAAGCGCCGCGCACGCTCGTGGATGCCGTGGGATCGCTGAACCAATTGCCGTGGAATTTGCGCCTGCGTTTTGAGTACGAGTTCGTAAAGGCGAAACCTCTAGGCGACGGATTCACGGGCGTTCCGGTAAATGAATTTCGCGGTGCCGTTCTGAAGACATTCCTGGAGAACCGGACATCGCTGGGAGTGAACTTCTTCATTGCCAGCGGCTATACCGGGCAGACTACCGAAGTCCTAGCGCTTCCCAACGAGCCCACGCCGTTCGAGCGTGTGGTTGGCGTGCCGCTTAAGTCGTACATCGGACTGAGCTGGACATACTACTTCAAGCACTGAGGATTTGGTGTGGTGCGCTGCCTAACCAAAAGGCAGGAACAGCTGTGCGAGTAGGAGCCGCAAGGGTCGCTTTTACCTGCGGCAGCCTCTTACGAGCATGACGTTCGATACATTTTTTTCAAGCACTTACCATCCATCCTCGACTCGGCCTGAGTTCACAATTTGTTGCAATTTGTTGCTTCGTCGTGACACTTACCTGAATCCATTGCCCTATCCTCATCCTTGCCAAGTACCGAGAAGCTCGACATGATGACGTTACAAATTCGACGCTGGTCTGAACGGAGTCGGATGCTGGTGCTCATGCTGGCGGTTGCCCTGCCGGCGACAGCGCTCATCGTCGGGAGTGCGTACCGCCTGCGGTCAATTCAACGCGAAAAAGGGGTTGAAGCTGTCATTCAGAGAGACCACCAGCAGGTCCTCGCCATCGCAGAAAAGCGCATAGCTGAGAGGGCTTTCGAGATGACGGAGGCGGCCAAGGCGAAATTTCCGGACGCTGACCATCCGGAGCAACTTGAGAGCTTTCTTGAGGCTCATCCGGATATTGCCCATGCGTTTCTTTGGAAAAGCCAGGGGAAGCTGGCATTTCAATCTCAGCCGCGGCGGGCGAACGATCCTGACTTTCGCGACGAAGGTAAGAAACTGGCGTCCAGCGTTGAGAACTGGTTTGACATGAGCTCGAAAGAATACGCGCTCAAGCTGAAGAAATTCGAAGCGAGCGAAGGGCGCAAGGTTTACATCACTTCGAACTGGATAGCTAAAGGTGACAAGTGGGAATACCAATCCCTGGTATTGTTTGTCCCCCGCGGCAGCACCTCCGATCATCCGGCATTGGCGGGGTTCGCTTACGACGCTGATTACCTTGCGAATACGTTCTTCCCCCAGGTCTTGAACACCGTGCTGCCAGGTCAGGACCCCGACGATACGTCGCATCCACAGCCGGCCATCATGGTGCGCACGGCGAGAGATCAAAGTCCGTTGGCAGCCTCCATATGTTGGGACGGCGGAGTGCCGGAAACCGAACGCGGTTTCGAGAGTGTTTTCCCCGGCCTGATTCTTGGCATGAAGCTTCGCGGGACGACGATTGAAAACATCAGCAACAAGTTTATGCGGACTAACTTCATCATTCTCGGGGCGCTATCTCTGCTGATCGCCGGCGGGATGTGGCTTACCTATCGGAATGTGTCGCGCGAGCTAGCGCTGGCTAAGTTGAAGTCGGACTTTGTCTCAAATGTCTCTCACGAATTGAGGACACCTCTCGCGTTAATTCGCCTCTATGCCGAGACGCTTGAATTGGGCCGTGTCACAACGTCGACAAAGCAGCACGAGTATCACGAGATTATTCGCAAAGAGAGCGAGCGCCTTACGGCGTTGATCAACAACATTCTAGATTTCTCGCGGATTGAGGCGGGAAAAAAGGAATACACGTTCCGCGAAACGGACGTAGCCGACTTGGTTCGCAGCACGCTGGAATCCTACCGTTTCGAAATCGAACAGAATGGATTTCACTTCGAAGAAAAGATCGAGGACAATTTGCCGCCATTACAAGTGGACCGCGAGGCCATTGCGCGATCGCTTTTGAATCTCG